>OCLF01000184.1_pt1 | contig 20305 bp, 15 predicted proteins | sample 1502881 | NCBI WGS metagenome assembly OCLF01 (sample SAMN03418267, study PRJEB22391) | human gut metagenome | biome: human-gut; feature: organic feature; material: feces | host: Homo sapiens | place: Tanzania | collected 2013-01
CGCCCTGAAAGGGCAGAAGCTCCTAGCCCAGGGCAGCGCCCTGGGTTTTAGAATAAATACAACAAAGCCGCCCTGAAAGGGCAAAAGCTTTGAAATTGAAAGCTTTTGCCCTTTCAGGGCGACTTTACTTTTTGCCAACATTACCCAGGGCGATGCCCTGGGCTAGGAGCTTCTGCCCTTTCAGGGCGTGCTGCTTCTAGAGCTTTTGGGCTTTCAGGGCGTGCTGCTTCTGGAGCTTTTGGGCTTTCAGGGCGTGCTGCTTCTGGAGCTTTTGGGCTTTCAGGGCGTGCTGCTTCTGGAGCTTTTGGGCTTTCAGGGCGTGCTGCTTCTGGAGCTTTTGGGCTTTCAGGGCGTGCTGCTTTTGGAGCTTTTGGGCTTTCAGCCCGACCTCGGCTGCCATTATCTGGGCTTATGACACACCCTCATAAACTCGTCTTTATGGCGTTCTTGACTTCTTTTTCAATTCCAGTTTCGGGATCTTGACTTTCTGGCCGGCTTTCAATTTGCCGGAACCATTGAGAGCCTCAACGTAACACTCCATGCCCGGACCGAAATAACGCTTACTGATGGCTTCTATGGTCTGACCTTCTCGGGCAGTAACCACCTCAGCTACACCCACAATGCGATAGGCACCCGTGCGGATACGAGCATCCTGATCGTATTTGGCAGATGCATGGGCGGCAGCTTTTTCGGCTTGCAGCTTCTTAGCCTCAGCAGCTTTCTTTGCCTCGGCAGCTTTCTTTGCCTCTGCCAACTTCTTGGCATCAGCCCGCTTATTCAATTCAGCCTGCTTCTTAGCCTCAGCATCTTTCTGCTGCTTAGCGGCAAGAAGAGAATCCTTCTTATCAGCCTGCTTGCCATCAGCCTCAGCCATTTTCACGGCTTCGCTGGCCTGCGCCATTCTGATGCTATCTTCTATCGCCTTCTTTCTCATGATTTCTTCCTGCGAAAGAGGAGCCGGAGTTGGTTTAGCTGCCTTGTTGCCCTGATGGAAGTTGTCCAGTTGCAATGCGAGATGGTCGCGCTGCGCTGCCATCTTACCATAATTAAAGGCAAACCAGCCGATGCCGCCAATCAAGGCTACGATGATGAAGCAGGCAACTATTACCAGATAACGAGGTATCACTACACCCTTTTTGGTAGATTCAAAAGTATCGTAAGACTCTGAGTCTTCGGATGTTTCTGAATCGGATGCACAAGCTGATTCAACTACAGGTTCTGAATCTGGAGCTGATATTTGCTCAGGCTCAGGTGTTGGCTCAAGGGTTGGCTCAGGCTCAAGTGTAGACTCAGGCTCAAGTGTTGGCTCAGCCTCATCCTCATCCTTCATTTCCTTAACCGACTTTTCTACGATAGTTTCTGTTATGATTTCAGGAGAAGCATCATATTGAGGTTCAGATTCGCCTATTACAACGACCTTATCGCTCACGGATGGAGCTTCTGATTCATCCAGGAAATCAATCACATCTGAAGTTTCAGAAGTGTCTGATATTTCAGAAGTATCTGAAGTTTTAGAAGTATCAGAGATTTCAGAAGTGTCTGAGATTTCAGAAATACCAGTTGCTTCTGAAGTTTCCTCTGATGTTTCAGAACCATCCAATGGTTCAGGAATCTCCTCAGCCTCATCCATCTGCTGATTCTCAGCCAGCTGTTCTTCTGCCTCAAACTTCCTGTCGATTTCATCAAACTCTACCCCATCGTTCACCACCACCGTTTCAAACTGGGCAAACGGCTTGTTGATGATTTCCTTGAGAATCGTATCCGGCGTAAAGGTGATTTTGTCTCTTCCTTCGATGACGATGCGTTCGCCCGTGTTTACATCCACGCTCTCCCGATCCTTCACCGGAGTAACCTTGAAGGTTCCAAGCCATTTCATCTTTACCTGCTTTTCAGCCTGGAGCCCTTCATTGACTACATCAAACATCTTTCTGATGAACAACTCGGCATCCTGCTGACTGATACCCGTTTTCTCAGCCAGCTTCTGTGCCAAGACAGTCAAACTGTTCTTACTCATAAGCTTCTCCTCCATTCTTTAGCTTCTCCTTGACGGCAGCAACAGGACGAAAGCCGAGCACCAGTTTAGGCGGAACCAGCTGTCGCTTCCTGGTGGTAGGATTCACCACCACGCGCTCTAGGCGCTTCTTCACCTCGAACGTACCAAAGTTGGGGATGGAGACCATTTCCCCTTCCTCAAATTCAGCAATCATGGCGTCTATCACCTTGCGCACCATCTTCTGGGTGTCGTCTTGCGAATAACCCGTCTGCTGAGCCAGTTCTGCTATATAGTCCTTATTGTTCATCTTCTGATTCTTTAATTATAATTCTATCTCACTACTTCGCCATACAGGTCGAACTCCTCGCTGCTGGTAATCTTCACCTTGTAGAAACTGCCCACACGCAAGCGATGGTCTGTTACCTTGATAAGCACCTCTGGGTCAACCTCTGGCGAACAGAACTCCGTTCTGCCGATATAGTAATCTCCTTCCTTGCGGTCGATAACCACCGGCATCGTGAGTCCCACCTTACCTGCCTCAATCTCTGCACTGATGTCCTGCTGCAGAATCATCAGTTCGTCAAGACGGCGCTGCTTCACATCGGCAGGAACATCATCCTCGTAGTTCTTGGCACTGTAGGTTCCCTCCTCCTCAGAATAGGCGAAGGCACCCATGCGCTCGAAACGCTGTACACGCACGAAGTCGAGCAACTCGTGGAAATCCTCCTCGGTCTCGCCTGGGAAACCTACCATCAGCGTGGTGCGGATATGGATGCCCGGCACGCGGTTGCGGATGATGGTGAGCAGGTCGAGCGTTTCCTGCTTGGTTACGTGGCGATGCATGCGAGTGAGCATGTGGTCGCTGATGTGCTGCAGGGCGATGTCGAGATACTTGCATACGTTTGGCTTCTCGCGCATCACATCGAGCAGATCGAGCGGGAACTGGTTTGGATAAGCGTAATGCAGACGAATCCACTTAACGCCAGGGATGTCGGCCATCTCGCTGATGAGTTCGGTGATATGATGCTTGCCATCGATATCCATGCCGTAGTAGGTAAGTTCCTGAGCGATGATCTGGAACTCCTTCACGCCGTCGGCTACCAGTTCGCGCACCTCGTTGAGGATATCTTCCTTAGGACGGGAAACGTGCTTGCCCGTGATGAGCGGAATGGCGCAATAGGCGCAGCGGCGGTCGCAGCCCTCTGAAATCTTGATGTATGCATAGTGGTGAGGGGTGGTAAGATGGCGGCGCTCGTTGCAGGCAGGCACTTCGGCCTTACCCAGCTCCTTGAGCAGTTCCTTGTAGTTGAACTTGCCGTAGAACTTATCCACCTCAGGCATCTCAGCCTCCAATTCCTTCTGATAACGCTGCGAGAGGCAGCCCATCACATAGAGTTTGTTCAAGCGTCCCTCTTCCTTAGCCTGGATAAATTCGAGGATGGTGTCGATGCTTTCCTGCTTGGCATCCTCGATGAAGCCGCATGTGTTGATGACGGCTATCTCGCCCTGAGGGCGCTTTGAATCGTGTACACAATGGTAGCCGTTCGCCTCAAACTGCTTCATCAACAGCTCGCTGTCGACCAGGTTTTTGGAACAGCCCAAAGTTATGATATCTATCTGGTTCTTTTTCATTCACCTATACCTTATTATATATACTAATCTGATTCCCGTTTCTTTTCACATAAATTGCATCCGAAATCTACTTTGATTTCTTGAACAGGGAATCCACGAATTCCTTCTTGTTGAAGAGCTGCATGTCTTCCATTCCCTCACCCAATCCGATGTATTTCACCGGCACCTTGAGCTGGTCGGAGATTCCGATGACCACGCCGCCCTTGGCTGTGCCGTCGAGCTTGGTGATGGCAAGAGAAGTGATATTGGTTACAGCGGCAAACTGCTTGGCCTGCTCGAAGGCGTTCTGACCCGTACTGCCATCCAATACGAGCATCACCTCGTCTGGCGCCTCAGGCATCACCTTCTTCATCACCTCCTTAATCTTCTTCAGCTCGTTCATCAGGTTCACCTTGTTATGCAATCTTCCTGCAGTATCGATGAGCACCACGTCGGCACCATTTGCCTTGGCACTCTGCAGGGTGTCGAAAGCCACGCTTGCAGGGTCGGAACCCATCTGCTGCTTCACCACCGGTACACCCACGCGGTCGCCCCAGATGGAAATCTGCTCCACGGCTGCGGCACGGAAGGTATCGGCAGCACCCAGATAAACCTTCTTGCCTGCCTTCTTAAACTGGTAGGCGAGCTTACCGATGGTAGTAGTCTTGCCTACTCCATTAACACCCACCACCAGGATAACGTATGGCTTGTGGTCGGAAGGCAAGTCCCAATTCTCATTGTCATCGCTATGGTTCTCTTCCAGGAGACTGGCGATTTCCTCTCTTAAGATTCTGTCGAGCTCTGAGGTAGAAACATACTTGTCGCGAGCCACGCGCTCCTCGATGCGATGAATAATCTTCACCGTAGTCTCTACGCCCACATCCGATGTGATGAGCACCTCTTCGAGGTCGTCGAGCACATCGTCATCTACGGTAGACTTACCAGCCACCGCACGAGCTAATTTGCTAAACACACTCTCCTTGGTTTTTTCAAGTCCTTTATCGAGAGTTTCTTTCTTTTTGTTGCTGAATAATCCGAATAATCCCATAATTATAGCTATATTTTTTGCAAAGATACAAAAAAAAACGAAAGCATCGGTACATTTTTTGGAAAAAACACCAAAAAAAGCACCGATGCATGCTATTTATTCCTTAATTGACTATTTTTACAGGCTATTATTGAGTGCCATTAAGGCAAGAACAGCCTCATTATATTCGTTGACCACCTCTGCCTGCTTCAACCGCATATCTATCGCCTCCTGCAAGGCACTGGTGTATTCCACATAACTGATTTCACCATTCTCATACTCCAGGGTGCTGAGACGTTCTATGTCCTTCGCCTTCGCCATATTCTCGCCGCTGTAATATTCCATTCGCTTGATGGCATTCTGCAGGCGGTTATATCCCTGTTTGTAATCCCGCTCCTTTTCGCGCTGCTCCTGCTGCATCGCCAACAGAGCCACCTCGCGGTCTTTCTGCGCAGCCTTCACCTTCGCCTTGGTTGCGCCATAGAAGAGCGGAACCCCCACGGTTACTTCGAAACCGAAGAAATTGCCTTCGGTGAAGCGCTGGCGGTTGATGTGATAGGGATCCCAGCTATCGATGAGAAGCTGCGAACGCAGGGCGAGCGAGAGCGATGGCGCATAGCCCGTCTTGGCACACTTCACTTCTTGGTCGAGCGCCGAGATGAGGTCTTTCTGATATTGCGCATCGGCAGTCTGCTGATAGTTGAAGGCTGCATTCATGGGCGAACGCTGCGAGATGACAAGGTTGTCGGCGGCAGGCACCACGGGCATAGTGGTGTTGAGCAGCGCCATCAGGGCTGTCTGCAGATTCTCAGCCTCGTTCTTCACCTTCGTCATCTCCAGGCGGTTGTCGTTTCTCATGCGATCGGCAGAGAGGAACTCCAGCTGTCTCGCCTCGCCCGCCTTGTATCTCTTTGCGGCAACATCGCAATAGCGCTGGATGACGGAATCCTGCTGCAGCAGAATCTGAAGGCGATGGGTCTGGTAAAGCATCGCATAATAAACATTGGCTATTTCGAGTCTGAGCTGCTGGGAGGTGACGTTCAACCGGCTTTTCTCTGCCTGGGTCTCTGCCTTCAACTGATTGCGACGGGCTGTATAGACCGTAGGAAACTCTATGCTCTGCGAGAAGGTGAGTCCATTATCGGTATCACCGCTGGAAGCCGGGTTCTGCGAGAAGGCGATTTCCGTCTTGTCCAGATCCCATGCTGTTCCCTGCATTACCTGAGCCTTTTCTACGGCTTTTCTGCCGGATTGCAAGGCGAGGTTCTGCCTATCAGCCAGTTGGAAACACTGCTGCAAGGTCATCTTCTGACCCGGAATACTTGCATCAAAGCGTGATGCATCCGAGGCAGAAAGATGTGCATCTTCCATCTTTACAGAAAGATGAGCATCCGTCGCCAAAGGCATCAGCAGCATCCAGGATGCAAGCCATATATGATTCTTCTTAAAAAACTTCTTCATATTATTCAATTCTAATGCTTGATATTCAAACAAGTTCGGTATCTGAAAATTCTAACGCTTGGTAAATGTCTTGTAGATGGCAGGGAGCACCAGCAGGGTGAGCAGGGTACTCGTGATGAGTCCGCCAATCACCACCGTGGCAAGTGGTCGCTGCACCTCGGCACCATCGCCCTGCGAGAGCGCCATCGGGAGGAATCCCATGGAAGCCACCAAAGCCGTCATCAGGACAGGACGCAGACGGAGCATGCAGCTATCGATGATGCGACGATGAATCATCTCACCCGCACTGGTTCCCGCTACTAACGGCAACTGGAGCTGTTCCTTCTGCATCTGGTTCATCTGACCGATGAGCACGATGCCGTTGAGCACCGCCACACCGAAGAGGGCGATGAAGCCCACACCTGCCGAAATACTGAAAGGCATACCGCGGAGCCAAAGTGCCCACACACCGCCGATGGCAGCCAGAGGAATCGCCGAGAAGACGAAAAGCGATTCACGCACATTCTTCACCGTGGCATAGAGCAGCAGCAGGATGATGACCAGCGCTATCGGAATCACTACCATCAGTCGGCGGCTGGCACTCTGCAGATTCTCAAACTCACCACCATAATTATAATAGTAGCCTTCAGGGAGTTTCAGCTTTTCGTCGAGAATCTCCTGGATATCCTCCACCGTGCTTTGCACATCACGCCCCTTCACATTGAAGCCCACGTAGATGCGTCGGGCACCATTCTCATGCGACACCTGTGCCGGAGCAGGCGAATCTTCGATATCCGCTACTTGCGAAAGCGGAATATTCGTGCCATCCTTCAGCGGAATACTCAACAGTTCAAGCTGCTCTACATTGCGCTGCGATGGATCCATGCGGAGCACGATGTCAAACTTCTTGTCGCCCTCGTAGACGGAACCAGCCACAGCACCGGCAAAGGTAGTCTCCAGAATACTGCTGATATCATCCACGCTGATACCGTAAGCCGCCATCTTCTCGTGGTTGTATCTTACCTGGATTTGAGGCAAGCCGGCAACTTCTTCTACAAAGATGCCACTCACGCCCGGCACGCCTTCTATCATCTTCTTCACCTTTCCTGCCTGCTGGGTAAGCACATCGAGGTCGTCACCGAAAATCTTGATAGCCACATCCTGCTTGATACCCGTAAGCAACTCGTTGTTGCGCATCTGGATAGGCTGGGAAATCTCTGCTTCCAGACCAGGGATGGCACTCAGCGTCTCCTCCATCTTCTCCATCAGTTCGGGAGTCGTCTTGGCAGAGGTCCATTCTGCCTTCGGTTTCAGGGCTATCATGATGTCGGCACGTTCCACAGGCATCGGGTCGGTAGGAATCTCGGCACTTCCGATGCGGCTCACCACCTGCTTGATTTCAGGATATTCCTTCTTGAGCAGTTTTTCTGCCTTGCTACAGCTCTCCACCATCTGCGAGAGCGACGTACCCTGCGACATACTCATTTCCACAGCGAAATCGCCTTCTTCCAGACTCGGGATAAACTCGCCTCCCAGATACTTGAAGCCCACCACGCTGACGCAGAACAAAGCCACGGCTCCCGTGATGACATCCCTGTTGCGGGCAAGCACCCAATCGAGGATAGGACGATACCAGCCCTGCAACTTCTCTATCATCTTATCAGAGAAAGTCTTTCTATTGTGCCCCTTGCGGCTCAAGAGGAGCGAACTTGCCATCGGCACATAGGTGAGCGACAGGATGAAGGCACCGAGGATGGCGAAGAACACGGTGAGCGCCATCGGACGGAACATCTTTCCCTCGATGCCCACCAGGGTCATCAGCGGAATGTATACAATCATGATGATGATTTCGCCGAAGGCTGCACTCTGGCGGATGCGGGAAGCCGAGAAGTGAACCTCCTCGTCCATCTGCTTCTGGGTCAGGGCGAAAGGAACCGCATTTCCTTCCTTCTGGCATTGGGCAAGATAGGCCGCACGCACCTCGGGCTGCGAGAAATGACCTGTATTAATATGTGTAACCACCGCCTCGACGATGATGACGGCGGAATCGATAATCATACCGAAGTCGATGGCACCCAATGACATCAGGTTGCCGTCGATGCCGAAGGTCTTCATCATACCGAAGGCAAAGAGCATACTGAGCGGGATGACACTCGCCACCACCAGTCCTGCACGCCAGTTGCCCAGAAAGATGACAAGCACGAAGATAACGATGAGTCCACCTTCGATGAGGTTGCGGGCGATGGTGCCCTCTACTCTATCCACCAGGTTGGTACGGTCGATAAACGGTTCGATGACCACGCCTTCGGGCAGTGATTTCTGAATCTGGCTGATTCGCTCCTTCACGTTTTTGATTACCTCCTGGAAGTTCTCGCCCTTGAGCATGATGGCGATACCTGCCACCACCTCGCCTTCACCATTGCGGGTAACGGCACCGAAACGGGTGGCATGGCCCAACTGAACCTTTGCCACATCGCCCACCTTGACTGGCGTTCCATCCACCGTCTTCACCGTGATGTTGGCAACATCCTCCAGATTCTTCACCACACCGATGCCACGGATGTAATACTGATTGGAATTCTGCTCAATGTAGCTGCCGCCCGTATTGGCATTGTTGCGCTGCAAGGCATCAAACACCTCGCTTACGGAAACACCGCTGGCGTTGAGCTGGTCGGTATTGATAGCCACCTCATATTGCTTGACATAGCCGCCCCAACCGCTTACCTCAGCAACGCCAGGGGTTCCGGAAAGCTGTTTGCGCACAATCCAGTCCTGCATGGTTCTGAGCTGGGTGAGCGAGTATTTATGCTCGTATCCCTCCTTGGCACGAATGGTATAGTGGTAGATTTCGCCCAATCCGGTGGCAATAGGTCCCATCTCGGTTTCGGTGTTCTTAGGCAGTTCTTTCTCCAACTGTTCCACCACCTGACTCACCTGCGAACGTGCCCAATAGATATCGGCGGCATCGTCGAAGACAAGCGTGATAACCGAGAGTCCGCTTCTTGAAATGCTACGACGTTCCTGGATGCGGGGTATATTTGCAAGCGCCATCTCTACAGGAGTGGTTACGTATTGTTCCACCTCCTGAGCTCCCAGCGAAGGAGCCTGTGTGATGACCTGCACCTGATTATCTGTAATATCTGGGGTGGAATCGAAAGGAAGATGCACCAGCGACCAGACACCCCATATCGCCAGGGCTATAGAGAGTACTCCAATCACCAGTTTGTGGCGAATGGAATAAGTAATAAGTTTCTGAAACATAAGCTTTAATCTAAAAATGATTCGTTGAAAACTATTAAAGCTTAATGCGCATGCTCACCATGTTCGCCTGTAAGCGAAGCCAGATAATAAGCGTTCTCGGTTACAATCTTCTTGCCGGCAGCCCCATCCTTGCCTTTGAGTAGATGGTCGCATAGCTTCACCTCTGTATATTTACCATCCGAAGCACCTGTGGTTACCTCATGGCGGGAGAAGCTATAGTTACCCTTGCTAGGAGTGCCATTGAGGGCGAAGACATACTGCTTTCCATCGGTGTTCACGATAGCCTGAGATGGCAGAGCGAGACACTGCTGACTGCCTGTTGCTATCTTTCCGCTTACATACATACCGGCGAAAAGCTTTCCGCCATGGGTGTTGCCTGAAGAAGAATGCAGATAACTCTTCACGCTTGCAGCATCCAACTTTACATGAACAGCAACGGCTTTCGAGTTATCGTTAAAGTATTGGTTCATACCATAAACGGTTCCTGAAAGTTTTACGCCAGGCTGATTGGTCAGGTTCAGGGTCACACGATTGCCCACCTTGATCTTCGCCAAATCCTTCTCGAAGACATTGAGGTCGCATTCCACCGCCTGGGTGTTTCTGATCTTCATCAGAGGAGTCTGCATATCAGCATAACTTCCCAGACTGGCAGTCATCTCGCTCACGATGCCGGAGATAGGCGCATGCAAAGGGAACGCTGTGGTAAACTTGCCTTTGGATACAGCGGAAGTAGAAATACCCATCTGGCTGAGCTGTCTGCCAATACCCAAAAGATTGGTATGAGCCACTTGGTAATCTTTCTTGGTCTGCTGTAAGGTACGCTTCACACCTGCTCCCTGCTTACTGAGCAGAAGTTGGCGCTCCAAATCAGCCTTGGCAAGTTCGCACTCCTTGGCAGCAGAGTAATACTCACGCTGAAGACTTACCACATCTGTATTTTCAACGGTAGCAACAACCTGTCCTTTATGAACAAGCTGTCCTTCTTTCACAAAAATAGATTTCACGATACCGCCCATCAAAGAGGCAACATCACCCATTGCCTGCGGACGAAGCACAAGCGATCCTTTCGCTTCTATGGTGGCATCCATCTCGCGCTCCACAGCCTCACCCATCTTCAAATCTACGGTGCTTACCTGCTTGGCTGTCAACGGAATATGATCAAAATCTACTTCTTCTTCATGCTCATGCTCCTCATGTGCATGAGCCTCTGAACCGGTCTGCTTCCCAAAGAAAGCGAATCCAGCCCAGGCAATCGCCGTAACGGCGACAATCAAAATTACTCTTTTCATGCTTGTATTTTCCTTCTATTTTATAATTCTACACTACAGTTTCACACAACGAATCTTATCAAAAATCCGTTGGCAAAAGTACACAGAAAATCTTGCAACTCAGTTGCATTCGAATCTTCAAACCGATTTTTGCAACCAAGTGGCAAACTTGAATAAAATCATAAAATAGAAGGAGGTCCCCGCCTGCTATAGCCAGCCGCCAGTTCCTCTGCAAGAGGAGAAGCAGCCACATGCTGCCATCTCACGGAAATGAGTGAGAGACGAGGGAGGATTAAAAGAGAAGAACAAGACAGGACTACAAACTGATGGCTCTCATCTACCAGCAACTTGCGGATGCCCTTCACCACCTTGGCATTGGTGACAAAATGGTGCATCTGATGCACACGGCAGTTTCCACGGTCGGTATTCGACTCCTGGTCATGATGCTCAGTATGCTCATCATTGATGTTACCATCTTCCTGGCATTCTTCCTGAACCATACAGATACGATCCATGTGGTGATGATGGCTCACCACCGTGGATAGAAGCACCGTAATGGTGGCTATCCAAAGACTGAATATGTATAGGGTTCTCTTGCTCATTCTTGCTGCAAAGTTACGAGTTTTACGGCAAAAATCCAAAGAAATCATCATAAAACGCGATATAAATTCTTAAAAAAGATAAAAGGTAGTACCCAAATGCACCAAGACGAACGTAATTACTTTAAATTTTCGTAACTTTGCATCAAAAATAGATAATGATAACATGAAAAAAGTATTATTAATTTTCCAACTACTACTAACAGTAGTCTTGGCCAACGCTCAGATGCTGAACCCCGTGAAGGTGACCAGCACCTTAAAGACCAACGGGTCGGCGGAGGCAGAAATTGTATTCAGTTGTAAGATTCATCCTGGATGGCATGTCTATTCTACTGGCCTAGGCGCAGATGGCCCTATCTCCGCCAGTTTCAACGTCAACAAGATGGAGGGTGCCGAACCGGTTGGCAAGTTAAAGGCAAGGGGAAAGGAGATTTCCACCTTCGACCCGCTCTTCGAGATGAAGTTGCGCTATTTTGAAGGCAGCGCTACCTTCGTGCAGAAGATTAAGTTCACCAAGCCAACGTATGTCATTGATGCTTACTTGGAATATGGTGCCTGCAGCGAGCAGAACTGTCTGCCACCAAGCGAGGCTAGCATCAAGAAGAGCGGCACTTCTCCAGCCGTAGATGGCAAGGAGGCTGCAAAGGACAATGCTGCAGACGCCAGCAAGGTTGACGCAGCAGCACTGGCTAAGGCACAGGCCGACTCCCTGGCAAATCTTGCCAATGCAGAGAAAGTGGACAGCACAGCCAGCATCGACCCTGCCTTCTCGGTAGAAGCCAACAGCGATGACGCCAAGGCATGGTGGAAACCTGTGGTGAAGGAGTTGCAGGCATTCGGCGGCAACAACGACATCGCAAGCCATGGCATCCTATATATCTTCATCATCGGATTCGTGGGCGGTTTGCTCGCACTCGTGATGCCTTGCATCTGGCCTATCATCCCGATGACCGTGAGCTTCTTCCTGAAACGTGCCAAGAACGACAAGAAGAAGGGTATCCGTGATGCCATCACCTACGGATTGAGCATCGTGATTATTTATCTGGTCCTCGGTCTTGCCGTTACAGCCATTGCCGGTCCTAGCACCCTGAATGCCTTGAGTACAAGTGCTGTATTCAACATCATTCTCTTCCTGCTCTTGGCTATATTTGCGTTCTCCTTCTTCGGATGGTTCGAAATCAAGTTGCCAGACAGTTGGGGAAATGCTGTAGACAGCAAGGCTTCCAGCACCACAGGTCTGATTTCCATCTTCCTGATGGCATTCACCCTCGTATTGGTTAGCTTCTCCTGCACCGCTCCTATCATCGGATTGCTGCTGGTTCAGACGGTAACATCCGGCGACTGGCTCGCTCCTACCGTGGGTATGTTTGGTTTCGCCCTGGCTCTCGCCCTTCCATTTACCCTCTTCGCCCTCTTCCCATCCTGGTTGAAGTCGGCTCCAAAGTCAGGTTCATGGATGGAGACCATCAAGATTGTGCTTGGTTTCATAGAGCTCGCCTTCTCATTGAAGTTCCTGAGCGTTGCCGACCTGGCTTACGGCTGGCACATCATGGACCGCGAGGTGTTCCTCTCACTCTGGATTGTCATCTTCGGCCTCTTGGGTCTCTACCTCATCGGTAAGCTCAAGTTCCAGGTAGACGCCATCGGTGGCGACATCAACAAGCCAATGCCAGTGGCTTGCATCATGCTGGGTCTCTGCTCTCTGGCATTCTCAGTATATATGATTCCAGGTCTCTGGGGTGCACCATGCAAGGCAGTCAGCGCTTTCGCTCCACCAATCAACACCCAGGATTTCAACCTCAACAACAAGACCGTGGAATCTGAGTACAAGGACTACGAGACGGGTATGGCCGCAGCCAAGGCAGCAGGCAAGCCTGTGCTCATCGACTTCACCGGTTTCGGTTGCGTGAACTGCCGCAAGATGGAGGCTTCCGTATGGACAGACCCATCAGTGGCTGACAAACTGACAAAGGACTACGTGCTCATCTCACTCTATGTAGACGACAAGACCCCATTGCCACAGCCAATGGAAGTAGAGTTCAACGGCGAGAAGCGCACCCTTCGCACCATCGGTGACAAGTGGAGCTACTTGCAGGCAAGCAAGTTTGGCGCCAATGCCCAGCCTTTCTACGTAGCTGTAGACAACGAGGGTAACCCTCTTACCGGTGCGTTCAGTTTCAAGGAAGACGTAAGCGCTTACCTCGATTTTCTGAACAAGGGTTTGGAGCAGTATCGTAAATAATATTAAAACAAGCATATCGGAAGCGAGGATGGCATATTATTTGCTACCTCGCTTTCGTCATTTTAATCAGAAAATGAACTGCATTGAAAATATCAACTGCATTGATAAAATGAACTGCATTGAAAATATCAACAAATAATATAAGTATGAACACAAAAGAAGTTCCAGTCCTGCTTTTGACAGGCTATCTGGGCAGCGGCAAGACAACCCTGCTCAACAAGATTTTGGCAAATAAGAAAGGTATCAAGTTCGCTGTCATCGTAAATGATATCGGCGAGGTGAACATTGATGCGGCACTGATAGAGAAAGGTGGCGTGGTAGGTCAGAAAGACGATTCGCTCGTTTCCCTGCAGAACGGTTGCATCTGCTGCACTTTGAAGATGGACCTCGTGGAGCAGTTGAAGGAAATCGTAGACATGAAGCGCTTCGACTATATCGTAATTGAGGCAAGCGGTATCTGCGAGCCAGCTCCTATCGCCCAGACCATCTGCTCCATCCCATCTCTCGGTCCTCAATACATCAAGAACGGCATCCTGCGCCTCGACAGCATCGTTACCGTGGTAGATGCCCTCCGCATGAAGAACGAATTTGCCAACGGTTCCGACCTGATGAAGCAGGATATCGACGAGGAAGATCTGGCTTCACTCGTTATCCAGCAGATGGAGTTCTGCAACATCATCCTGCTGAACAAGGCGGCAGAAGTGGAACCTAAGGAGCTGGAGCACCTGAAGCAGATTATCCGTGCCATCCAGCCTAAGGCAGAAATCTTTGAGTGCAACTACGGAGATGTAGACCTCGACCTCATCGTCAATACCCATAAGTTTGATTGGCAGACCGTAGCTACCTCTGCCGGCTGGATTCAGGAGATTGAGGCCGAAAGAAACGGTGAAAACGAAGAAGAAGAGGATGAGCATCATCATCACGAAGAGGAGGAGCACGAGCACCATCATCACGATGAAGACGAGCACGAGCATCATCACGACCATGACCATCATGACCATGAGCATCATGATGAGCATGGACATCATCACCACCACCATCACGACCACGACCACGATCACGAAGGCGGCGAGGTGGAGGAATACGGCATCGGAACATTCGTATATTATCGCCGTAAGCCATTCGACCTGTCACTCTTCGATGAGTTCGTAGCAAGAAAGTGGCCTCGCGACGTGGTTCGCGCCAAGGGTATCTGCTATTTCGCAGACGAGCGCGACATGTGCTACGTATTTGAGCAGGCAGGACAGCAGAAGACCGTGAAGCAGGCAGGACAGTGGCTCGCCACCATGCCAGCCGACCAGCTCGCAGAACTCCGCAAGAACAATCCTCAGCTCGAAAAGGAATGGGATGAAGAATATGGCGACCGCATGATCAAGCTCGTCTTCATCGGTCAGCACATCAAGGAACAGAAGGATGCCATCATCGCAGAACTCGACAAATGCCTGGCACTCTAATGTACTTGAAGGAAGACTAATGTCCTCTAAGGAAGATAAGTCCTTGAAGGAAGATGAATGAAAATGCAGAAAAAAGCCTATAAAAAGAGGCTATTTCTTGACTTAAGATAGAAAACGGAGGGAAAATTGCAGAATTTTTGCAGTTTTTTCTCCGTTTATACTTTTAATTCGTTTTTTTTTGTTAAATTTGCACCCGATTAATAATAATTAGCGAATGTATAAAGAAATGAAGACCGATTTTCGACCTGCATATGTCAAGGACTTTGAGGCTTGCTGGAATATCATCGACCAAGCTCGTCGCTCCATGATTGCCTCTGGCCGCCACCAATGGACCAGCGACTATCCTGCCGAACACGACATAAAAGAAGATATCAACAATGGCAATGCCTACGTACTCACTGTAGATGGCGAAATAGCTGTCTATGGAGCAGTCATTCTCAATGGAGAACCTCAGTACGATTTCATCGACGGCAAATGGCTTACCACTGGCGACTACTATGTAATTCATCGCTTCGCCACTCTCCCTAAATACCAACGAGAAGGATTCGCACGTATATTTATTAATAAGGTGAACAGTCTCTGCGAAGTAGAAAAGGTGCCAAGCATCAAGGTGGATACCAATTTCGACAACCTGCCGATGATTGGCCTGCTTTCGAGCATGGGATTCAGCATCTGCGGCAGAATCAACTATGGCAACCGCGGCATGCGATTCGCTTTCGAGAAGCTTACCATACAACCGCAAATTTATTAAGATTCTATGGAAGATAAAATGATATTGATGAGAAGCTTGGTTGAACAACTCAACCAGGCTTCTGACGTTTATTATAACGGCAAAGGGGAACTGATGACCGACTATGAGTGGGACGCCAAGTTCGACCAACTCAAGAAACTGGAGGAGGAAACCGGCGAAGTGCTGCCCGACTCTCCTACCAACAAGGTTTCAGAAGACACCATCGTGGGCAAGAAGGAAGAACACGAATTTGCCGCCCTATCACTTGCCAAGACCAAACTGGTGAGCGACCTGGTGAAATGGGCAGAAGACCGCCCTATCTGGATTTCCTGGAAACTGGATGGTCTTACCCTTGTGGTAACCTACGACAACGGAAAGCTCTCGAAGATAGTAACCCGTGGCAACGGACATATCGGAACCAACATCACCCACCTGGCATCTGCCATCAGCGGCATTCCTAAAACCATCAAGGAGAAAGGTCATCTCGTGATTCGTGGCGAAGCCGTCATCTCGTATGCCGACTTCGAGCAGTTTATCATCGAGAGCGAAGGCGATTATGCCAATCCGAGAAATCTTGCTTCCGGTTCTCTGTCACTGAAGGACGCCGAGGAAGTAAAGCAGCGCCATATCCAATGGATTCCCTTCACCCTGGTCTACACCGAACAGGAAATCAATTCATGGGGCGAACGCATGCAGATGTTGCAGGATTTAGGCTTCAAACCGGTGGAAAGAACCCGAATCGAACATCCTGACGAAGAAAGCATCCAGGCAGAAATCAATCGCTTTACCCAAAAGGTGACCGACAAGACCAACCCTTATCCTGTAGATGGACTCGTTATCTGCTACGATGATACAGCTTACGCAGCTACCGGTTCCGTGACCGGGCATCATGCCACAAGAGCCGGTTACGCCTTCAAATGGCAGGATGAACATGCAGACACAGAACTGGACCACATCGAATGGTCGTGCGCAGCCAATACCATCACTCCGGTGGCAGTATTCAAGCCTGTAGAACTGGAAGGAACCACCGTTCAGCGCGCCTCACTCTGCAACGTAAGCGAATGCGAACGACTGGGCATCGGCGGCAAGGGAAGCAAACTGCAGGTAATCAAGGCAAACAAGATTATCCCGAAGGTAATCAATGTAACAGAACCGATGGGCATCTTCGAGATTCCAACCGAATGTCCTGTCTGCCATGCCGAGGCTACCGTCAAGGAAAGCGAGAGCGGAACGAAGACCCTGCATTGCAGCAATCCTCACTGTGCAGCCAAACAGATTAAGAAGTTTGCCAGATTCGTGAGCAAGGAAGGCCTCAATATAGAAGGAATCTCAGAACAGACCATCTGGAGACTGGTAAACGAAGGACTGATCAGTGAATACGCTGACTTCTATCACCTCAATGACCATGCCTACGAGATAGCAGCCTGGGATGGTTTTGGAAAGAAGAGCGTTACCAACATGCTGGAAAGCGTAAGAAAGAGTCGCCAGACAGATGGCCGCCATCTGCTCTATGCCCTCAACATTCCTCTCTGCGGAGGCGATGTGGCAAAGAAACTCATCGAGCGTTATCCGGTAAAAGAACTGATAGAGACCGCCCGCCTTTGCATGTTTGACGATGAGTTTGCCAGCATCGACGGCATCGGACCAGAAAAGAGCGCCAAGTTTATTGGCTGGTTCAAGGACGACACCAACTTCGCCCATGTACAGAACCTGATGAAAGAGCTGGAAATCGTAGAACAGGAACCGGTAGAGAAAGGAAGCGCCTGCGATGGTCTGACCTTTGTAGTAACCGGCGATGTTCATCATTACAAGAACCGCAACGAACTGAAGGCTTACATTGAGAGCCAAGGCGGCAAGGTGACGGGAAGCGTGAGCAAGAGCACCAACTTCCTGATCAACAACGATGCAGCCTCTCAAAGTTCCAAGAACAAGAAAGCGCACGAACTCAACATCCCTATCATTACAGAAGATGAGTTCGTCGAGAAATTCGGATAAAATAATCGAGAGATTCGGATAAAAACAAGAAATCCCTTAGGCTTCAATCAAGTCTAAGGGATTTCTTTTTGTATAGTTAATCCAGGAAATTAGTGTGTGCCGCAATATTGTCCCATAAAGAGGATACCACCACTCTGTGTGTCCTGAATCATATAGACGAAAGGATGGTCGGCATGAAACTCTACATTGCGTATCTCCATAGGAGCCATCGATGTGAGCATAACGGCAGCAGTTACGGCAGCCGCCTTGGTACCACGCTCGCTTACTTCAATCTTAGCCTTCTGCAGCATCTTGCTTACAAAGAAAGGACCATTGGCAAAATGGGTGAAGTTTGCCTCGTTAGGATTGAACATGGAAGGGGCACCCAAGCCGCTGATGATATCATTGAGCGGCAACTCCTGCTCGATGGTAAACTTAGGTAGTTTCAGGTTCACCATGCATTCCTCCATGCTGTTTCCCAGGTTCGTTATCTTCTCGGCATCCAATCCCTTCATCATGTCCTGGATGCTCTTGCCCTCGTTAGGAAGAAGCACCATCATGCGATAGGTACCGTTGCCGTAAGGAAGGTCGATAGCCTTGAAGGTATCATTCTCCGAATAGAAGAACTTCTTAACCTGATGCATCATCTGCACTTTCTGAATATCACGGGTGTAACCGCGGAAGTTGGCTTCCTTCGTATTGCGTGCATCAAACTTCGACTGCCATGTGCCGTTGAAGAAGATGGCATTCATCAGATAGGAAACAGCCTGAGGATCCACCTGGCTGATAAGCTGCGGAATCATGCCATGGGTCTTCTCCTTGCACCAGCCATTGATGCGGTCGGTGGTTTTACCGGATGTAAAGTCAAGACTCTCGATGGCAGCCTGATAATTGTCGCCTACCTTCTTGCTGAATGCACTGTTCACAGAGAAGCTCTTGTTGACAGCGATGAAATTAGCTATCTCCACTTTAGTCTGCTTGTCAAGTCTACCTGCAGTTTGGATAATAGCCTTGTAGGTTTCATTTAACTCATCCACGTTAACACCTTCGCAGCCAATGGCTTTCAATATCTCCTGCTGAGTAGCTCCATCAGCACCGTTAGCCAACATACCCATCAGATAAGCCACACTCATAGGAGAAACCACCTGTGAAGAATGACCTGAGAGCTTGTCGAAAAGACGAAGGGCGAAAACATTATTCTTATGGATAATCTCTCGCTGGGAATCAGAAAGAACCAGATAACTGTTGTCCAAGTCCTCTTCATTCTTTCCCATATCGTTACTCTTGCTTGCATTAGAATCGCCGTTTATCTTCTTGCTGCTAGCGCAGGAAGTCATTGCCAATGCTGCCGTCATCATGAGGGCAGCAGTAGCCATTTTGCTAAAATTACTCTTCTTCATAATCTTTATATTTGTTGATAATCTGTCTATGAAATGCAAGTTTCAACGATTCCTTGCATCAGGTAGTTCAAATTTAAGACTCATTAACTGCCTGCTTGCCTGAAACTCCATTAACTGCCTGCTTGCCTGGCAGTACGCGCAGATGGTATCTGTTGCCGTCAAACTCCACGCGCATCAGACTCTGAGGATTGGCTATCTTTGCCAACTCAAGAGCCACATGGCCCATCGTTCTGCGAAGGTTCAGCTCTATACATGAAACCAGTTCCAGCTGACCATCCTTGGAAGCAATCATCATATCCACGCCAAAAGGTCCGCTATAGACATCCTTCAGCGCAGGCTCCATCATATCCATAATTCGCTGACGTGCAGCAGAAAGGGTATCCTCACTCACGTATTGCTTCAAAATATCCAGCTTATCCTCTTCCGAGCAGAGCAGGTTGCCGGAATAAGCATTCTTGATGGTATCAAACAACGAGAGTCCCAGATAGTTCACCTTGCCGTCACGCATTTCGAACTCCATGCCGAAGTCTTTCACCTTATTATAATAAGGCTCCACGGTAACGCCACCCTGGTGCGCAATGATGTTGCGGGTCCAGCGTTCAAAGGCAGGATATTCGCCAGCTGTTCTGAATTCATCGGCAGCCACATACTTCACGCCCCTGCCGCTGCTGCTCCAGGGAGCCTTGACCACAGCCTTGCCCTGCTGCAGCACCAACGCCTTCACCTTCTCATAGGAATCAGCATATACTACGCCCTGCTGCAGATGCTGGGCAGCCCACTGCCTGCTGCTTATCATGCGTACCTTATTTAATGTATCGTCGGTAGGCAACATGATGTCGGGCACGCCCATTCGCTCCAACTCATGTTTCAGGCTCAAGTTCCATCCCCAGGGATGAATGCTGTCAAGAAACTCCGTCTTAAGCGCATGTTCCAACTGAACCTTGGTTATAAACTCAACTTTTTCTGCAAGATGCTCCCCCAAATGGCGCACCTTGTCGAGTGCATTGTCGATATCATCAACAAGCACCCAGTCACCCTGATCTGCCCACAAGGCAGGAATAAACGCCAGGTCGCTTCGCAACTGTCTTCCTGCATGAGGCGCGGTGAACTGCTGCAAATTTGCGGCCAAAGCCAAATCGTGTTCCGGATTGAAGATATGTAGTTTCATGCTGCAAAGTTACAAAATAAAGAGGGAAAAAAGGCAAAAGAGGGGCGTTTTTACGTAGAAAAGTGCTAAATAATGAAAAAAAAGTTAGTTTTTGCTATCTAGAGTTTGCAAATTTAAAATATATTATTACCTTTGCAT
>OCLF01000186.1_pt1 | contig 20255 bp, 19 predicted proteins | sample 1502881 | NCBI WGS metagenome assembly OCLF01 (sample SAMN03418267, study PRJEB22391) | human gut metagenome | biome: human-gut; feature: organic feature; material: feces | host: Homo sapiens | place: Tanzania | collected 2013-01
GGCTAATTTATTGGAGGGAGGGCATTATAGCAGCCCTTGACAATGTTTTCGACCCTTCAGCTGTCAAGCCTGAGAATGGCAGAAAAACTAAGTCTGCTAATTTTTTGAAGGACAACTTCGCAAAGAAGGAGTTTCAAAATCTATGGAAACGTATCAACCAACGCACCTATTATCAGGTAAACTTTGATACTTCTGACCTTGTGAAGAATGCCATCAAGGAATTAGATGAAAAATTAAAGGTAACAGAAATTCGCATTGTGGTGCAAGGTGGTTCGCTGGAAGAAATCAGAGATAAAGAGGCACTTGAATCGGGTGTAGCCATGACTCAAAGTAATACGCGCACAATCCCTGTTACGGAAGCAATAGGCAAAGGCATTACATACGACTTAATAGGACAACTTGTTACCACTACTGGGTTGACACGAAAGACCATTGTAGAAATGTTGAAAGGTATTAAACCTGCTACATTCAACATGTTCAAGATGAATCCTGAAGAATTTATTCTTAAAACAACTCGCATTATTAACGACTGCAAAGCTCTTGCTGTTATTCAGTGCATCAAATATGAGAAACGAAATGTTGCGTTCTCTACCGACATTTTCACAAAGGATACCCTGAAAGGCAAGTTAGGAATCAATGCCATTGAGTCAAAAAAGTCGCTCTACGACCTTGTTGTGCTCGATAGCATGGGAGTTGAGAAGAACTTTGCTGAATCTTTGGAATGTGAGGATGACGTGGTGGTTTATACGAAATTGCCTCGTGGTTTCTACATCAACACACCTATGGGCAAATACAATCCAGACTGGGCTGTGGCATTCCGTGAAGGCAGTGTAAAGCATGTTTATTTTGTAGCAGAAACCAAGGGTAATGATTTGGAAGGTTCTAGTTTGCGAAGTAGTGAGAAAAGCAAGATAGAATGTGCGCGTCGTCACTTCAAGACTATCAGTGAAAAGGATGTCGTCTTCGATGTAGTAAAAGATTATCAGGCTTTATATGATGTTATAACAAAATAATTTTCTTTTCAGATCGAAAGGAATAAAAAAGGGAATATATTAAAAGGTATATTGATATAAATCGTCGTCCAGCCTATTGCTGGACGACAAAGTAATATATATTAAAACGCAAAGTATATTGATATAAATGGTCGTCTAGCCTAGGCTGGACGATAGAGTAATGCTACATTCTTTATCCATACGCTTCAATAACCCTTATAAACAAGACAAGATATCATGGCAATAGAGATTGAATGGCAGTCATAAATATTTATATTTGCGCTTCGCGGTTAGAGTCGTCATAAATATCCATCAATGAGCCACAAATGTTCATAAATTTTTTTTTTGAATTTCCATAAATACCTCCTCATCGCGTAGCTTCAATAGCTTGTAATACTTAAGTAGGTTTTCAAAATTAGTCTATACTATCAATACAGACGATTCCAAAAGCTATCATTTACACTTCACGCGCCAGCCTCACCCCTAACGGAGTAAGGCCTGGCGCGTGAAACAAATAGAAGCACTCAATCATTTAAAAAGCGTTTGCTGAGATACTTCACGGGATACCACACTGCCACAAAACCTACGACAATAACAGTGACAAAAACCAAAGCTATGTCGGTGGCATGAATGCTCACAGGATAAGCATCGATGATGAAATTGCCTGCCGAACCTCCCAACTTGATAAAGCCAAACATTTGCTGCAACCAACATAAACCTAAACCGATGAGCGTGCCAATAATGGCACCTACCACCGCAATGAAACGACCTTCGTAAAGGAATATGCGGAAAATGAGTTTGTCGCTCGCACCCAAATTGCGAAGTGTTTGCACATCACCACGCTTGTCAATGATAAGCATGGAAACAGAGCCAATGATGTTGAAACATGCTACGAGCAAAATGAAGGTGAGGAAAAGGTATGCCATCATCTTCTCGATGTTCATGACATTGAACACCTCCTGTTGCTGTTCTAACTGATTCAACACCTTGAAACGCTGACCTGCTATTTGCTGCATACGAGCTTTTACACGCTCAGTATCGGCTGTGGGACGCAATTTAAGTTCAAGCCCCGTGATGCAACCTGGTTGCTCAAATAACCCTTGCGCAAAAGCTAAAGAGGTGATAAGATAGTTCTCGTCGTAACGGCGCTGTTTTACATCGAAACATACCTTAGGCGAGGTTACATCGTCGGCATTAAAACTCTCGCCAGGATTTGCCAAATTTACACGTTCGCCTTTTCGGGGTGCACAGATTTGCAGTGTACCAAAATCTATGCCTCCCATTGTACTTGCCAAACCAATGCCAGGAATGGCATAGTTAATTCCTGCCCGATGCAACTGATAGCTGCCTGTGCCATAAAGGATGGAGCGTATACCTGTTACGCGGTCGAAATTATCGTCAACGCCCTTGAGCATGATGACGGTTGGACGTCCACGGAAAAGTATAAGGGCATTGTCTTCTAAACAAAATGAAGAGGCTTCGACCTCGGGTAAGGCACACATTTTTGCCAAAGCTGGGTCGTCGGCTGTGGCAAACTTGCCTTGCGTAGGCACAACCTCAATTTGTGGGTCGAAGGTGGTGTAGAGCGAACCTATAAGGTCGCGAAAACCATTAAACACGCTGAGCGTACACAACAAGGCTGCCGTGCCAAAAGCTACGCCTGCCACTGAAATGCCCGAGATGATGTTAATGGCTCCTACCCTTTTACGCGAAAATAAATAGCGACGAGCAAAGAAGAGGGGCAAACGCCACGAACTAAGCATTGGGCTCAGTATTTGAGTCGGTTTCTGCTGCACGACCCTCGGCTGAGGTTTCATCGCCTTTAAGCAAGGAGTCGATGTGATCGAGATAGTCGAGCGAATCGTCTATAAAGAACTTTAATTCGGGGATGATGCGCAACTGGTGACGTACGCGTGTTCCGAGTTCAAAACGTATTTGACGCGCATTGGCATTGATGTTAGCAAGTATCTCTTGCGAACGTTCGGAAGGGAAAATGCTAAGATAGCCTCGTGCTATGCTGAGGTCGGGACTGATGCGCACTGCGCTCACTGACACCAATACACCATGTGTACCTTGTGTCTGTTTTTGAAAAATGTCGCTCAATTCTTTTTGAATGAGACGTGATATTTTTTGTTGTCTTGTTGTTTCCATTATTTTTTAATTTTAGGAGGATAAAAAAGGAAAGTAGGACTTCATTGTACCCCTACATGCTTACTCCATAGCTGCCGTAGCACGTGCCAGCCATATTTTGTCTGCTTCGTCGGTGAGCAGTGGCATTAGGCTACGATGCACATGGAGATGATAGGCATTGATTTGCTCTATCTCGTCTGGTGTAAGCAACGACTGGTCTACTGCACGCAAGTCGTAAGGACAAAGTGTGAGTGTTTCGAAACGCAAGAAACGACCGAAGGCTGTTTGCTGACTGGGAACACAAAGAAGTGTATTTTCAATGCGTACTCCAAAGCGTCCTTCCACGTAAATGCCAGGTTCGTTGGTGATGGTCATGCCTGCTCGGAAAGGAATGAGCGTGCAAGGGCGCACGTTTTTACGAATTTGGTGTGGACCTTCGTGTACACAAAGGGCTGCACCCACTCCATGACCTGTTCCGTGACCAAAGTCGTAGCCTGCTGCCCACATGTCCTGACGAGCTGCAAGGTCCAATTGCAAGCCTGTGGTGCCATCGGGGAAATGCAAATTGTCAAGGCGCAAGTGTCCTTTTAGCACCAAAGTGTAGACGTGACGCTCCTCGGCTGTGAGGTTACCAAGAGCGATGGTACGGGTAATGTCGGTTGTGCCACAATCGTATTGCGCACCACTATCGAGCAAGAGTAAACCATGTTGTGGCAAACGCACATTGGTGCGGCGGTCTGCCTCGTAGTGTACGATTGCGCCATGAGCACCACAGGCGGCAATGGTACCAAAACTCAATTCCTTAAAGCCTGGTTGTTCGGCACGCAAAGCAGTTAATTTTTCATCAACACTGAGTTCGGTTACCTCCTCGCCTGCCTCCATGCGCTCATCAAGCCAACGCAAAAAACGAACCATTGCTACACCATCGCGCAACATGGCTTGTCGCATACCTTCGGCTTCGGCTTCGCACTTAATGGCTCGCCACATCTCAATGGGTGAGGTGTAATGCAAGGCTGCACAAGGGTTGCTTTGGCACAAATGTATGGTTGCCATAGCTGGGTCGATAGCGGTGGGATGTTGTGCCACATAATTTGCTGCGTCTGCATAAGGGGCCACACTTACTTTGGCTAAGGCTAAAGCTTGCTGCGCTTCGGGCGTAAGTGTTTCGCCATGCGTAAAGAGTGTGAACTTGCGCGACTCCTTATTATATATAAGGTATGCCACAAACACAGGATTGTAGGCTATGTCACTTCCACGCAAATTGAGCAGCCAAGCGATGTCTGCAAGGTCGTTGATGAGATAAGTCTCAGCCTCGGTTGTTGCAGCCTCATCAAACCAGGTAGCTAAAGTTGCTAACTTTTCGGTTGCCGAACGACCTGCATAAAGTGGATTGTAAACCACAATGGGTTGTGCAGGAAGGGCGGGACGCTCCGTCCATAACGCATCGAAAGCATCGGGCAATGCCATATATTCAATCCCTTCGGCACGATAATCGTCAACCATTTGACACGATATCATGTCTGCCGGACCAGCAAATAGCTTGATGCCTTGTGCTTGGAGCCAAGCTGTTACATTAGGCACGCCTTCTTCTCCCTCTTTCATCAAAATGAAGGGAGTGTCTGCCAATTGCTCGGCTGCTTGAAGCCAATAGCGAGAGTCAGTCCAAAGGGCTGCTTGTGTGGCAGTAACCACAGCAATGCCTGCCGAGCCATTAAATGCCGTGAGCCATTCGCGACACATCCAATGGGGTGGTATGTATTCGTTGTTATGTGGGTCGGCAGTTGGCACAACGTATGCCCAATTACTGCCACATTGACTGCCACACTGTTCTGCCATCCATTGGCGCAGTGTAGCTATTCGTTGATTGATGCTCATAGGTTACGTTTATAAAACCGCAGCAATTTTACGTATTGTCTTGAGACGATCCATAAAAGATGGATTGCGTTTAGCATTCTGCATGTCGAAATCGGCTTGCAAACTCATCCATAAATCTGCACTTATGCCAAGCGCAGCTTCAAAAATAAGGGCAAACGCTGGGGTTATGGCCTCGTCTCCCTGTACTATTGCCGTAATAGTTTCTGCTTTTATCCCTGTAAGGGTTGAAAATTGGTCAATACTTATGCCACGCTCATCAAGTTCACTAATAAGCAAGTCCCCTGGTGGCGAAACAATTGAAGGTGTCAAATTGTTCGCTATCATTTGCGAATCTATCCCTGGTATGGTTATCATACGACTTTATTTTAGCGGTAATGATTGGATAATTCAAGAATATTACAAAGCGTCAGAACAGAATTCCCATCGATTTGAGAAACCCTAAATTCTATTCTATACTGATTATTTACACGAATAGAAGATATTCCTTTTTTACTTCCTTTCAAACTTTCATAATTCAAAGATTTGATTGGAAATAAATCTTCTATTTGCTTCGCTTTTATAAGAATCTTGATACAGTTTTGATAATTCTTTACTACCTGAGGTTGAAATCTGTATTTCTTTTTCTTTGCAACTCCTTGTTCATAGAGTTCCTTCAGGTAGTCTTGCTCAAAAACAACTATCATACTTTACTTGCTCAGTTCAAGCATACGCTCAATAGGCTTTATAGCTTGAGCTGCTACATCGGCAGGAACATCAATTTCGGGCCATTCGTAGCGAAGGGTGTTATAAACCTTCTCGAGGGTGCAGAGGCGCATAAAGTTGCATTCGTTACAACCGCAGGTGCTATCGTCGGGCGGAACAGGAATGAAGTTCTTTTCGGGACATTTCTTCTGCATTTCGTGAAGGATGCCACTTTCTGTTACCACCAGGAAGGTGTCGCAAGGAGATGCTACGGCATAGTTGAGTAATGCTGCTGTAGAACCTACAACATCAGCCAACTTAACTACTGCACCACGACATTCGGGGTGTACAAGTACTTTGGCTTGGGGATGTTCGTGTTTTAACTCCACAAGCTTTTCAACAGAGAAACGCTCGTGAACATGGCAACCACCATTCCAAAGTAACATATTTCTGCCTGTCACCGAGTTGATGTAACTGCCCAAGTTATGGTCGGGACCAAAGATAAGTTTGGCATCTTTGGGGAAGGTTTCGACAATCTTCTTGGCATTGCTTGATGTTACCACCACATCGGTTAGAGCCTTAACTGCTGCTGTGGTGTTAACGTATGAAATTACTTGATGGTCGGGGTGTTCCTCAACAAACTTCTTAAACGCATCGGCGGGACAACTCTCGGCAAGCGAACAAGTGGCATTTAAATCGGGGACGAGCACCTTTTTGTTAGGACAAAGAATTTTATTGGTCTCGCCCATAAAGTGCACACCGCACATCACAATGATGTCGGCATCGGTCTTTGCTGCCTGCTGTGCAAGTCCTAAACTGTCGCCTACAAAATCGGCAATGTCTTGAAGCACGCCTTCTGTGTAGTAGTGTGCCAGGATAATGGCGTTCTTTTCCTTGCACATGCGGCGAATTTCGGCCTTGAGGTCTACGCCTTGCGGCACGGGCTCGTCAACATAGCCCTTTTGTTTCCAATTATCTTTTACCATTTTAATGTGCTTATTATGTGTGCTTACTATGTGCTTATTATATTTCTATGTAAATAGGGTGGCACTGTGTGCTTAAAACCAATGCGCCCTTTAGCGTGCGAGCCAAGCTTCTGGATTCAACTTGGCGGTTTCTTTACGGAGTTGGAAGTGAAGCGTACAGTTGCCCGAAGCATCTCTGGCTACAGAGCCTAAGGTTTGTCGAGCCTCAACATGTTGACCATTACGCACTGACACGGACGACAGATTGCAATAGACCGACATGTATGAACCATGACGCACGATGACATTGTACATGCCACTGTAACTAAAGATGGCTGTGACCTCACCCTTAAACACGGCGCGTGCTTGTGCTCCTGGATGTCCCGTTATGTTAATGCCCTTACTATCGAGCTGCACGCCCTTAAGTCCTGCCACGTTGTATGAACCATAGTGGCGCGTAATGGCATAGCCTCCGGTTATAGGCATGGACAATCTGCCTTGATTGGCTGCAAACGAGCTATTCAATGCACGATCGGCATTGTCTGCCTCGTTAAAGATGGGTCTTTCTTCAACCTCAGGCACTGGCTTGGGAGTTACCCGACGTGTATTCTTTTTACTTGTATGGCTACTCTTTGTTTTGGAAGAAGCCAAATTTCTTGAAGCGTTGCGACGTTCAGCAGCCTCTTTGCGTTCGGCTTCAGCTTTGCGTCGTGCTTCGGAACGTTCGCGAGATGCTTTTTCGCGAGCAGCCTGTTCGCGTTGTGCCTTAAGACGAGCTTGACGTGCAATTTCAGCTTTACGACGACGTTCGGCTTCTGCTTTACGACGACGCTCGGCAGCAGCTATTTCTTGCTGAATAAGTTGGTCGATGCGTGCATTGAGTGCTGCAGCCTTTTTACGTTGTTGAGCAATAGAGGCTTGCAGTTCCTTTTGCTTTTTGTTAAGCTCGTTCACCACATTTTGTCGTTCCTTTTGCTGTCCTTGCAATTTGCGCGTTTCGGCTTGTCCCTCACTAAAGAGGCGGTTCTTTTCGGTTTTTACACCTAAAAGTTCATTGCGCTTTGCTTGTACTTGCTGTTCTTTTTGCCGAATAACCTCAGCTTGTGCACGCTGGTAACGACTAAAGCTTGACATATAGCGCAATCGACGATACATTTGTCGGAAGTCTTTGGCAGAAAGTATGAATTGCCACTTCGACACCATGTTGCGCTTGCGAAACATATAGGACACCGAGCGCTGATAACGTCGTTTACACACTGCCAAGTCTTGCTCAAGCAAACGCAGTTGTTGCTCTAGTCCCTTGATGGTTGTGGCAAGTTCAGTGAGTTCAGCATGTATGCCATTTACATACTTTTGTTGTCCCTCAATCTGCACATTGATAACCTGCAAGTTGGCTAATTGTGAGTTGACATCCTTTTTGGTTGTCTTCAGCATTTTTTCTTGCGAGGCTATGTTTTGTTTCAACGTAGTCTGCTGTCTTTGCAAAGAACGTATCTTTTTGTTGGTTTGTGCAGGCAATGCCATGCAAACCAGCAACATGCAGATGAGTGTATAAACGATGCGAGCCATTTTGTTGTGACCTTTTGATTTTCTTTTTTATAGAGAGAGATGTTTTGGGCTGCTTTTATGAGGATACTTTTTTGGGGGGGATAGTTTTTGGTTCATCGGGATATGAACCACCCTTATAACAAGCCCAATTTGCTAAGCACTTCGGCAGCAGAGCGACGGGTGTACTTGTTTGACAGTTTGGTGCCAGTAGTGTCGAAGTCAGCATTTGTTTTTAACGATGACAAACTGATGCCTAAACTTACGTCCTTGCCTGTTCCGCTCACAGCCAACTGCAACTGCGTGGGAAATTGTTTGCCACCAAATTGCTGAAATTGGTCGTAGTTAAAGGCAAACTCACCCTTATCGGTTGCCTTCTTACCCAACACTTGCAAGCGACGCAAGGTTTCGGTGTGTGCATCGGTTATGAAACGGTAAGTAAGCCGAGGGGTACCTGTGGGCACAAGCACAGTGGTTTGCTGAGTTTGCTCGAGCGTGAAGCGTTTAAGGTCGGACGCTGTGAGCTGATGTTGTCCTGGCAAGAAGAGTTCATTCCAAAACAAGGCTTGAAGCGAATAGAAATCAAGTCCTGCTTGACGCAAAAAGCCTACTTCGTTGTAGGCAGCACGCACATATTGCTTGTTGAAACGGTCGATAACCAATACATCGGTGGGTGTAAACTCCATTACGCCCACTTCAAAACCTAACATACGCAATGAGATGCGTACCATTTGGTTGCGCTTCATCTGCAACTTGCCATTGGCACTCAGGTCTTTGCCCCCCATGCCTGTGATGCGTACCTTAGCATTGGCACTGATGCACTGACTATTTACCTTATGCGACACCACCTTTTGGGTATAAGCCAAGGCTGCTGCAGCTTGTGCTGCCTTTACACGTGATACCTCGGTTGTGGTGGTGGTTGAAGGTAACTTGCTTTTTTCTATGTTCTTGCTCGAGCGACAAGCTGTAAAAGCCAGCACTACGAGACATATATATAGGAGTTGTTTCATTTTGCGTATTTTTTTTAAGAAGGTGGCTTATCTATTAAGGAAGCCCCCCTTTTGTCAGTTGATTTGCTTTTGGAATGTTTGAAAAATCAGAATTTTTAGAACCACACTAAAACTAAAGTCTACGTCGCCAGACTTTGCGTTGCACATTGCGTCGTGCCGAGCGGTCGCGTGTTAGCGACAAGGCTTTCTTCCAATATATCAAAGCTTGGTTACGATCGCCACAACGATAAGCAATGTCGCCTGCATGTTCAAAGATGGATGCGTTTGCTTCAGTTTCCTCAGCCAAACGTATAGCCTCGCGTATGTACTCACGCGCTTGCACATAGTCTTTCTTTAAATAAAGTATCCACGCATACGTGTCGAGATAAGTAGGGTCTGTGCTTTCAGCTTCAACCGTGATGCGACTCATGCGTTCTGCCTTATCAAGTTGCTGCCCATCCATGCCTAAAAAATAAGCATAGTTGTTTAGGCACAAGAGGTTTAACTCATTATACTCTAAAGCATGGTCATAGGCTATGTATGCCTCCTCCTTTAGGTGGTTGCTGTGCAACACATCGCCTAACAAAGCATAAATGTCGGAAGCTAACTGTCGGTCGGTGCTTTCATCAATACGGTCGGTACCCTTTTGCAGACAACGTATGGCATCAAAGTCCTTGCCCAAACGATAGAGTGCTGTACCCTCGTAATAATAAAATGTTACCTCGGTAGGATCATAAAGTTCACCTTCACGACATATTTTAGCCACCTGCTGCATACTGTCGCGCTGCAACATAATGAGCAACTCTTGTAAACGTGCTGTGGTATAGTCGGGTTCGATGCTCAGAATGGTGCGCATGACTGCAAGGAGTGAGTCGGTTGGCATGCGACGTTCGCTTACGTAATAAGCCTTTAGTTCTGCCATATCACGATTTTCCTGCGGTTGCGCTAAAGCTTGGTTAAATAGTTGCAACACCTCAGTGGAGTCTGCTCTACGACGTATGTTGTCTTCAGCATAACCTCGCATGGCTTCGATGCGAGCTGCTGTTTGCGTACGCGGATTAAGCACTACGCGGTGCAACAAATCTAAATAGAGCGAGTCTGCCTCAGCTGCCTTGTAGTAGGCTAATAAGGATATTTGCGCATAGCTGTTATCGGGTTCTGCAGCAAGCACATCCTTATAGATAAGCAATGCTTGCTCATGATAACCATTTTGGTCATAAAGGTCGCCAAGCAGCACACGATAGCGCAAGTCGTAGGGATATTCTGCACAAAGGTCCTCGATGGCCTGATAAGCATGCTCATCGTCCTTCATTGCCAAGTAGGTTTGAAACTTTTCAAGGCTGAGTTGTTCACTACGTCCCTCTATACGCTCTAAACGGTCGATGGTACGAATGGCACCTGCATAGTCTCCACTGGTTTTGTAAAGCCATATTAGGGTGCTTAGCGTTTCGTCGGTTTCTTTTTCGTCTGCTAATTCCTCATACAATTCTATCGCTTCACGATAGTTTGCACTATTGGCTAAATAGGTGGCTAACGTTTCCTTGTAATAGGGGTTGAATGGTTCTTTTTCGACTGCTAAACGTAACAGTGAGTCGCCCATGGCTCGTCCAACGCTATCAGAATACATGGTATACGATAACTTTAGGAGTCCCATTTCATAAAGTGCCTCAGAAGCTAACGGATTTATTTTTAGTGCTGCATCAAGCAACTCGTGTTCTGCACTAATATGCCCTGCCTCTTTTTGACGAATTGCTTCGAGAAACAACTCGTTGTAACGCCACTGCTGTGCACGCGTTAATAGATGTTTGGGTACATGAGCTGTTGCCTCCTTGCGCGACTCTGACTTTTGCACATGCTTGGCATTGTGACAAGCACTGACTAACAACAATGACACGATTGCACAAAGCACCAATAACCAACGATGGCTGTGGGCTATCGTTGGCTTACTATGTAATAATATGTTTGTTTGCTGTGTCAATGTTTTAGGAAAACGATGTTCAAAATCTTTTTTGAAGGTGTGTGTGTTAAGACAGACTTTTAAGTAGGGGGTGCACCAATTATTGTTTACCTGTATGTCCGAATCCGCCTTCACCTCGTTCAGTTTCGTCGAGCGCATCTGTCTCTAACCACTCAGCTTGTTCATAGCGAGCAATAACTAACTGTGCGATGCGTTCACCATCGGCAATAGTAAAAGGTTCGGTTGAGAGATTTACCATTATCACGCCTATTTCGCCACGATAATCAGCATCAATCGTACCAGGCGTATTAAGCAATGTGATGCCATGTTTCAGTGCAAGTCCTGAGCGTGGACGCACCTGTGCTTCATAACCCTCGGGCAATGCAATGCGCAGTCCCGTTGGTACCAAACGTCTTTCCATAGGCTGCAACGTGATGGGGGCTTCAAGGTTAGCACGCAAGTCTAATCCTGCACTGAGTGGGGTGGCGTACTGCGGAAGCGGATGGTGTGAACTATTTACTATTTTTATTTTCATTGCCTATTGATTTCGTTGTTTGAGTTTATTTGTTGCAAAAGTACTGATTTTGGGGGAAACATAAGAAACGGAAAGTCAAAAACAACCATAAACTTACTTCTTATTCTATCGTTTTACCCAATTTTCAATTTTAATATCCTCTATATTCTTGAAATGTTTAATATTTTCAGAAACCAATGTCATATCGTAATACACAGCTGTACATCCTATTAACAAATCAAAATCATCACCAATAGGCATGCCTGCCAAACGCAAACGCACTTTCTCATCAGCAAAGAGTTCTATCACATCAGAGATGGGGAGTATGTCAATATTTGCCAAGAAAGTTTCGAGGGGTTGTGGTTTGTAATTTTGCTTGTGAACAAGAGCTAATTTTTCACCACAAAGTAACTCGGCATAAGTTATTTCCGAAATACAACAATTTTCAAGACCTACTTCACGTATTCTGTCAAGAAGATTGTACTTTCCGCGTAAAAAATGCACACAAATATTAGTATCTAACAGATATTTCTTCATAAGAGCTATTTCAAAATTCTATTATTTCTCTATGGGCGTGCCTTTCTTCTCTAAGCGTTTTATTCATCACATCTGAATCTGGATACTCATCATCACCCCATGCACCATAAAGAGTATCGAGCAAGTCGGCAGAGTGCTTTTTGCGCTCTTCTTTCTGCGCCATTGAGTGAGTTAAACGTGCTATTAACTGCAACTTCTCTGCGTCATTCAGTTGACTGGCAACTTTCCAACATTCGTTCAAAGGTAAAGAATAGGTTCTCATATCAAAGTTTTTTTATTGTTATGGAGCAAAAGTACTGATTTTGGGGGAAATATGCAGCATACTTGCCGCTTTTATCATAAATTTGCGGCATAAAACTTCACAGCTATGGATTGGCAAAAGCTTATATCATCTAAACGACTGGGTAAAGAAGATAAACCTAAGCCCCTTGAAGAGCGGCGCACTGAGTTTCAACGCGACTACGACCGACTTATTTTTTCGGCCGCTTTTCGACGTATGCAAAACAAGACACAGGTGTTTCCACTACCTGGCAGTGTGTTTGTTCATAACCGTCTGACACACAGCCTTGAGGTGTCGAGCGTTGGACGTTCATTGGGTACTGATGTGAGTATCGAACTGATTGCACGCCATCCTGAACTAAAAGAAACCGAAGTTACAGGCATGGGAGCCATTGTGAGTGCTGCATGTTTGGCTCACGACATGGGTAATCCGCCCTTTGGACACTCGGGCGAACGTGCCATTCGCACTTATTTTAGCGAAGGTAAGGGTCGCCAATGGCGCAGCCTCATCACACATGATGGACGAAGTCTGTCGGAAGCTGAATGGTTAGACATTACGCGTTTCGATGGTAATGCCAACACCTTTCGACTGCTCACACACCACTTTAGCGGTAGACGCCGTGGGGGATTTGTTATGACGTATGCTACTTTGGCTTCGATTGTGAAATACCCTTATGGCTCGGATGGTGCACGCCGCAAACCTAAGTTTGGCTTTTTTGAAGCCGAACGCGCTACTTACCTTCACATTGCTGATGCTTTAGGCTTAAAACGTTTGCCTGACTTGCCAGGTAACACGCTACGCTATGCACGCCACCCTTTGGTTTATTTGGTTGAAGCTGCTGACGACATTTGCTATGAAATAATGGACATTGAGGATGCTCACAAACTACGCATTCTTAGCGATGAACAGACCATGCAGTTGTTTTTAAACTTCTTTGAAGCTGACGAACAAGAAAAATTAAAGAATCGCTATGCCACTGACACGGACATTGATGACCAAATTGTGTATTACCGTTCGTGTGTTATCAATGCGCTTGAACGTGCTTGTGTGCAAACTTTTATGGCGCATGAGGAGGAGATTCTTGCAGGTGAATTTGAAGGGTCGCTCATCGACCATCTACCTCCCTTGCTTTATAATGCCTACCGCAAATGCGAGGATATAGCAGCTACACGCATTTATCTTTGTCATGAGGTGACGGATGTTGACTTGGCTGGTTATCATATCATTTACACCTTACTCGAGCTTATTACAGATGCCGTTATGGCTCCCGAAAAAGCTTACTCGCAATTGTTGCTGCAACAGGTTCCTTCGCAATACGAAGTTCATGCCCCACGCGAGGGCGACCGCTTAATGGCTGTGCTTGATTACCTATCGGGCATGACTGATGTGTATGCCCTCGACTTGTATCGCAAAATCAATGGACACTCTCTGCCAAGTGTATAAACTTGGCTATTAAATAAAAAAACTGCAATTCTCCTTTGTATTGAAGAATTGCAGTTTTTTTCATACCCCAAACTTGGTTTTAAAGTCGGCTTGGGTATATCTCACGCTTTTACCTTGCTCTATGTCCTGCATACCTTGCTTCACAAGCCTCATATTTTCAGGATTGTCAAACCAAGAATCACCCGAAGGCGAAGGAGATTCCATTCTCGCATTATCTAACAGAACACCTTCTATATACTTTTTGAGAGACATACCATTTTCGGCTAAGTAAGGGTTTAAAATAAGTGGACCAGGAGGGGCTCGAACCCTCGTCCAAACGGGGAACTAATATGCTTTCTACACGCTTATCACTGACTAAATTTTCGTGCTGTGGCAAGACCAGTGCCACCAACCGCAGCCTTATCCTCTAAAAGTTTCGCCTTTGTTGCGAGGCCAACGCAGACTATTCCCGATTTATCTGCACCACCATTTCAAGACGCTTCGGAAAAAGAGCTCTTGGGTGATGTCTCGTTTCAGCACCTTGTGCCGAAATAAAGCCAATCTACTATACTTCGATTAGGCAGCGAGAGCAAACTTGTTTTCGCCAGTTAAATTGTCGATAGCCGAGATTTAAGTGCCCACTATCAGGCGCACTGCGTGCTTACATACCACTCCAACCCGCTGTCAAATCCAATCTGGCCCAAAGGTATAGGGGTATATTTGCTGCAAATATACGGCTTTATTTTTAAACGATGACTATATTCTAGGTGTTTTTTGTTTCGACGCCTTTCTTATTTTATACGCAGATATGCTTTACTCATAAAACCATTGTGAGTAAAACGAAATGAAATAAAGCCTACATTTTTGCTTTTGGGGTGTAGAGATTATGAACAAAATGCGCAAACTTTTATAGGGCATGTAAAGACTTTTCGTGCCTTATTCCACGATTCCTAATCCTTATTCTTGTTTTCTTTTTTAACCTAAAAACATGGCAAAATAGTCGGAAATATCGGTAATTACCGGTTTTACCGGTACAAATTGCCTTGAAAATCAAGAAAACTCTTTCTTTGAAGATATTTTTCGTAACTTTGCACACTGAAAGGGGATAGTATGCAATATGCCTTATTATGTCGTAAACATCTCCCCCCAACACTTGCCTTTTAGCAAAGACAAAAAGCTCTAAACCTTAACTGAGCTTTGCCCCAAAACTTAGACTTAACAACGCAACACACTTACACACACTTTTCAACAACAAAATTAAAACATGAAACGCATCGTTCTGTTCATCCAGTCAGCCATCATGCTCTTTACCCTTAACTCGTGTATACAAGACGAGCCTCTTAATGCCGAATGCGACATTACAGGGGTTGATCAAGAGTGGCTTGAGGAACACCGTAGCATACTGAAGGGTGATCCCAACATTCAAAACGACTATGTGGTTTTCACCATGGCAAACCGCGATATCGATCGTTCTGCCCTTAACCCTAAATTTACACTTACCGAAGGTGCTTGGCTTACGGCTAACATTGATGGTACACAGGTTAATGGCAATGGAATAACTCGTAACTTCACCTCACCCCAAACCTACACCACGCACTCGCAAGACGGTAACTGGAGCAAAGACTACAAGGTGAGCTTTGAGTTGCCTCCCGTTGAATACGATGAATGGCTTATGGGCTTTGAGAATTTTAAACTCGATACGCGTGGCAAATTCCAAGAATGGTACGAACTTGATGCCAACGACCCTAATAATCCTGAACGTAAATATTGGGCTACGGGTAATGGTGGATATGCCATTGCAAAAAGCAACGCACCCATTAGCGACTACCCTACTGTTGCTGTTGAAAATGGTGTGAATGGCAAGGCTATTAAACTTACCACACGCGAAACAGGTTGGAAAAGTACAAAAATGCCTATTGCTGCAGGCAACATCTTTATTGGTACATTCAACGCAAGTGCTGCCGCCGTTAGTGCTAAGAATGCACTTAAAGCCACTAAGTTTGGTTTACAACTCGTAACCAAAAAGCCCGTCCGCTTAGAAGGTTACTACAAATATAAAGCAGGAACTGAGTTTAGAGACGGCAACTGGAAACTTCACCCCGAAATGCGCGATACTGCCGACATCTATGCTGTGGTATACGAAACTGCTACTCAAACCGAAATGGCACAAGGTGCTAAGTTTGTAGCACTCGATGGTAATGATGTGCTTACCTCTAACCGCATTGTGCTTATGGCACGCATCGACAATCCTGTGGAGTTTAGCGGTGAAATGGCAGACCTTGAAGCTTCGGAGTGGGTTCACTTTTCTGAGCCCTTTAAACCTATGAATGGCAAAGAATTTAGTGCCGACCGATTGGCGAATGGTGGATATGCCATTGCCATTGTGATGACATCAAGCCGACAAGGTGCTTACTTTAAAGGATGCGTAGGCTCAACACTCTATGTTGACGAAATTAAATTGGTGAACGAGAAGTAATACATTTATGGGTGGTTCTAATAATTCTGATAAGTTGATTTGTGCCCTATCGTGTGTGTATTTTGGTTAGTGAACGAAGGAGCATAGCGGGCTATGTGACTGAGCGAACTGACAAAAAGACACATACGAGAGGGTGCAAAGCAACTATCAGAATTTTAGAATTTAAAATCAGAATTTTTAGAACCACCCTTATAGCAACACATTTAATGAAAAAGATACTCTTCCTCCTCGCTCTCCTTACCACCTTCACAGCACAAGCTCAAAAGGTGAAGGAGGCTAAAGAAACCGACATTAACCTTATTAAGGCTGCCCTTAAAGGTTGGCACGTACGCTTAGGGGCTGGCGTAAGTTTAGGTGGAACTTCTCCCCTTCCCCTTCCTGCCGAAATTCGTGGCATCAATAGCTATAACCCCACGCTCTGTGTGCAACTTGAAGGTGCTGTACACCGCAAGTTTGGCAAACATTGGGGTACGATGATTGGGGTTCGCTTCGAAAATAAAGGTATGAAGACGGATGCTACTGTTAAAAACTACCACATGGAGGCTATTAACGATGATGGTTCGGGTGTGGTGAATGGTGCATGGACTGGTAACGTAAAAACGGAGGTGAACAATAACTACCTTACCTTCCCCGTTCTTGCTACTTATTCATTTAACGACCGTTGGCAAGTGCAAGCAGGTCCTTACTTTTCATACCTTATCAATGGTACCTTCTCGGGTAAGGCTTACGATGGCTACATCCGCAATGGTGACCCTACCGGACAATATGCTGAAGTGGGAAGTGCCAGCTACGACTTCTCTGACAATCTGCGCCGCTTTCAGTGGGGCTTGCAGTTGGGAGGTGAGTTCAAGGCTTACAAGCACCTCTCAGTTTCTGCTAACGTTGCTTGGGGCTTAAATGGCATCTTCCCGTCTGACTTCCCCAGCGTTACCTTCGCCCTCTACCCCATTTATGGAACATTGGGCTTTAACTATTTGTTCTAAGTAAATAAAATAAACAACATATTTATCTTTTCTATCTATGAATAGATTTTTACTCACTTGCTGTGCCACTATCTGCAGTGTGGCAAGCTTTGCACAAACAGATGTAAAACCTATTGTAAACAGCTACACAGGCGACCTCTACATTGCTCTTCAAACTGAAGAATACACAGACGATGCCCGAGTACCGGCTAAAGTTTTTGTGAACGCTTCAGAGACTGAAGGTAAGGTAGACTTTTCACTGCCTAACTTCTCCTTTGCAGGTATGCCGTTGGGCGACATCTTTTTGCCCAACATCGCTCTCAACGAGGCTGAAGGAACTTACACTTTTGGCGAGAACCCCAAGGTTCGCTTCGACTTTACGACTGCGGGTATCATAGCTGACGCACGTCTCGATGAAAAGCGTAGCTACATCAAGGGCGACAGCATTGTTGCTTACATCCCTGTGCAGTGGATTATGTCTGAAGATAGCAGCATGCCTATTTATGTACTTTTCAAGGGTACTGTAACGAACAATTTTGCTATTGAAAACGGCAATTTCAATGAAGTTAGTTCTTGGCAGCAAAGTCGTCCTTGGGACAGCACACATGGTCTCTTTGATTGGAGCGGATTGGAAAGTAATGACGAATATTGGGAGCAGTCAAAGTGGCAACTCGATGAATTCATAACTCCCACTCCTTGGTGCATTGCAAATGTTACGGGTATGAATGGTATTGGTGCTACCTTGGTGGGCGAACCTATTCAGGTGAACGATGAGGAGGCTGAGGTTGCTGACTTTGCAGTTAAACTCACAAACCGTCCGAACCCCTTCATGGATACTCAGATTGTTCCAGGCTACATGAGCTTGGGCACTACTTGGGCTACTGCCGATGTTATGAACCTTGAAAAGAGTGCTGATGGTGGTGCTTTTGGCGGTATTGCTTTCAAAGGCAAACCCGATGCCATCCAGTTTGACTATATCCGCAGTCACGGCAAGGCTACTGGCGATGCCACTGCTAACGAAGGCGAAGAAACTTACAAAGCTTCTACCATCAATGCCAGCGAGCCTGCTACCGTTGTTGCTTATTTGTGGAAAGGTCAATATGCACAAGCGAATGTTCCTGGCGAAACTAAATTTGGCAGTCCTAACAAGGTTACTATGTACAACCGCGACCGTAACATTTTAGGTCTTGAAACTACTACGGGCGGTAATGTTACAACGAGCGATGATGCTGCTTGCGTGGCTTCGGTTGTGAAGAGCATCGAAGGCGACCAAACAAACTCTCTCGCAACAATGGTTGTAGATTTGAATTATGGTGAATTTGCAGGCTCAGACGTTCAGCCCGACTCATTGAACATCATCTTCTCTGCAAGCGATTACTTTGGAAAGCGTAGTAAGGTGGGTGCAGGAAATACTTTGGTTGTTGACAACGTAAAATTGCTCTACTATCACAGTTTAAAGGACGTTACTTTCAATGGCAAGCCTGTTGCTTTCTCTGAGGGCAACACTGCAACGCTTACTGAGAGCTACGATGCTAATAAACTTAGCTACGTAAAGGTTGGCGAAGGTGCTACAGTATCAAGTTCTTTCAACGAAGAGACTAACGTACTTACACTTACTGTAAAAGCGCAAGACGTTCGCTTCAACCCCGAAGCTGTAACTACTTACACCATCCAGTTTGCTCCTACTGAAACAGGCATTAACGATGTAAAGACTAATGTTTCTGCAGCTTCAAAAACTATCTACACCATCGATGGTCGTCGTGCCAACACACTCGTTAAGGGTGTAAACATTGTAGGTGGCAAAAAAATCGTAAAATAAAACATTACTAAAAACATAATAGCAAAGCCGTCTTGAGAATATGCTCTCGCGGCTTTGCCCTTAACACAAACAATATGAAAAAAAGTATTTTAACGCTTGCCATGGCTGCTATTTGCGGTAGTGGTATGGCACAGCAATTGCCCAATGTTGGGTTTGAGAAATGGAAAACAACTTGTGGACAGACATTTCAAGCTTCTACTGAAATCGGAACAGAAGCCAGAACGGAAAAGCAAGCTGTAGGATTAAGGACGCGTCCTGGTGTGGAACCTGAAGAATGGAACGGAAGCAACGTTAATCAACATGTTTCTATAGATGGTATAGAAGATCAGCTTATCACAGAACAAAAAGAAGGCAACAATAAATACTTAAAATTAGCCAATCGTTGGGTTGGTGCTATGAATATTGGAGCTACAGCTCCCGCATATATAACATTAGGTACACCTTGGGTATACGCTTGTGCTTCAAAATCAAGCCAAGATGGTGGTACGTATGGTGGCATAAAATTCACTCATCGTCCAGATGCTATAAAAGGAAAATTTAGAAGAACCAATGTTTCTGGTAAAAGTGAAAAGGCTCATATCATAGCTTACCTATGGAAAGGAACTTTCTCTTCCAAAATTGGTAAAAACCATCCTGGCAAGATTTCAAAAGAAGATAATAATGTTATTGCCGTTATCGGCGTGCCATTGGTAAAAACCATCCTGGCAAGATTTCAAAAGAAGATGTGGATCGCGCTATTATGGGTAAATCAAACGCTGGAAAAATTACTGGAAATGGCGAATTAATTGCGTCTGCAGATTATGAGTTTGCAACTACAAAAAATAATGATTGGGAAGAGATAGAAGTGCCTATCAACTATAAAGACTTTAATAGCATTCCCGAAAAGATGAACATCATAGTTTCAAGTGCTGATTATTGGACTCGCTCAAACATTGTTGAAACAACTGATGGTATAGACGGAAGTGTTTTAGATGTAGATGATTTGCAATTTGTCTATTATAGTACACTTAAGGAGCTTTCTGTTAATGGTCAACCTATTACATTAGAAAAAGGCGTTTTTAATTATACAATAGACGAAGACCCCATTGAAGGCAAGACTATAGCAAAGGCT
>OCLF01000188.1_pt1 | contig 19916 bp, 18 predicted proteins | sample 1502881 | NCBI WGS metagenome assembly OCLF01 (sample SAMN03418267, study PRJEB22391) | human gut metagenome | biome: human-gut; feature: organic feature; material: feces | host: Homo sapiens | place: Tanzania | collected 2013-01
ATAATTCTGTAACTTTGTAATCGGTAGGCATATCAAATATATTTGTAAATAATTGATTTTCACCTATAAAGGTACAAAACATTTGTAAGACTACCAACTTTTTTATGAACTATTCTTATCCCGAACTGGGGTAATGATAAGATACATGGTTAAATCATATGCCACCAATAAAGGTGGTAACTTACCACTCTAAAAGAAGTGATAGATAAAAGTAGAACGATTATGACATTAGAAAAAATCTATAACAAATGGCAATCTATTCAGCCACTGTCTGAAGCCGATCAGAACAAACTTAGCATGAGGTTTACTGTTGAGTATAACTACAACAGTAATCATCTCGAAGGCAATACCTTGACCTATGGCCAGACAGAGCTTTTGCTTCTTTTTGGCATAGTAAGTGGAGAAGGACACTTGAAAGACTTCAACGACATGAAAGCCAGTGAGGTGTCTGTAAAAATGATGAAGGAAGAGGCGGCAAATAAGAAAGAGCCACTAACACAAAATTTCATCAGGACACTTCATCATACTTTGCTTCGTGAGGACTATACCGAGTATCGCACATTACCCAATGGTGTGCAGACAAGTTTTGTTATCCATGCAGGACAATACAAGACTCGTCCTAACAGTGTAATAACTCGTTATGGTGACAGATTTGAGTATGCATCACCTGAGGAGACACCTGCTCTTATGTCTGATCTTGTAAATTGGTATAACGAGGAGGAACAGCAAGGAAATCTATCTCCCGTAGAATTGGCGGCCTTGTTCCATTACCGCTACATACGCATCCATCCATTCGAGGATGGAAATGGACGAATAGCTCGTTTAATGGTGAACTATATTCTTTCAAGACATGGATGGCCGATGATAGTGGTACGAAGCCGGAAAAAACAAGAGTATCTGGAGGCTTTGCACCAAACCGATATGGTGGTAGGTGCGATTCCTTCTGTAGGAGCACATGCCAATATCAAGCAGATAGGCATTTTCCTGAAATACTTTGAGAAATTAGTTGCCAAGGAAATTCAAACAGACATTGACTTTGTAACTCGCAAGGATGAAGACCTTTGGTGGTACGATGGCGAGATTATTACAACAAGAAGCAAGAACATAGCACGCATCCTACGGTTGATGCGAGAAACCCCCAGTATCACTTATGCTGAATTGACAAGCTCGTTAGGCATCAATACGTCTGCTGTTCAGAAACTTGTAAAGCGCATGGTTGACAATGGCTACATAGCACGTCATGAAAATGGTGCTTGGCGAGTTATTGCGACTTCCGTTGTGTGAACACTATTGAAGTAGAAAATCGGGAATAGATGATTTGCCTTTTAATCAATAGTTCGTTAAAATTTGAGTATAGCCTTGCAAGAGATAGGTTCAACAGAAGCCAATCGATGCAGTCTTTCTTCTTACGGTTGAAATTCTGACGATAGGTCTGCTCACCGTGCTTGCCGTAGCGAGCCATCTGTGTGAAGTTTATCTTTCTGGGTAGAATCATATATAAAGTCAGTATCTCGATGAGCAGAGTCTGGAAAGTTTTTGCTAACGTCAAGGGATATTTTGCTTTTCTCACGCAGAAAGGCGCAATGCCGCAAGTTTTAGGCCTATTGCGCGCTTGACTTTACAGTATATGCAGGTTCGTTCAGCCAAGGCCGGACGGTTGTTTATCTCGTATTAAATGTCAAAGTAATACGGCTTACTCTATCGTTCAGCCTTGGCTGGACGATAGAGTAAATAGGTATATACCGATGCTACCTTCTGCTCAGCATCTGTCTATTTGCTGTCAATGGTAAGCGTATCCGCAATGCTAGTATATATACATCAAAAAAATATCGCTTAAGTTTTTATTCTTGAGCGATATTTTTTTGTTTCCATTTATCCCAAATCGGTCATTAGAAAAACAGCTTCTTGTTATTTTCTAATGACCGCCATTAGAAAAACAGCTTTGTATATGCTTGATTAATAAATATTTACTAACTTTACCACGAAAAAAGTAAGATTTCGGAAAATACCGATACAGCTGCTTTGTAACAGACCTTGACCTGCCGGCCGAGATTGTATATGACTCCTTGTTGGTAAAATAAATTCCGCAGAAGGTAATGAACTTGTCTGCTTAATACCAAAACTAAGGTGGTAACTTACCACATTATATAGTAGTAGACAAAAAAGGGTGGGCTACTTAAAAGCACAAAAGAAAAAGTCCTGTAAATCGAAAGATTTACAGGACTCTGTAGCGGAGAGAGAGGAATTTTATACCACTCTACCATCTTCTGTAACTTGTTGATATTCAAGTGCTGTCTTTGGGTGTTTTCGCTTGTTTTGTACGAAAAATGGCGCAGAACTGGCGCAAGACAAAACGTCTTAAAACACTGTGTATGAATGACTTTTGTTACACAATTTAACTATTTTAAGAAATCTATCGACTCTATTTTCTACTCCACCCCTCAAATCGTTGAGGAGATTATGGCATTACGACACTCGCTTCTTACTTTTCAATAAGTCGGTTGCCATTGTATTCTGTTTATCTTCTCATTGCCTTTGTATTATGTTTATGAATTGCCAATATGAAAGGGGAATTTATGAATAGCCCTTATGAAAAGGGGATAATACTACACCATGATCACTATCTTATCATTATTATTCAAATGCCTATAAGGCAAATATGACTCTGAAAGTTGTATCTTCATGTAGCTTCCTTGATTTTCAAGATGTTACATAACTTTTATAGGCATTAAAATATGTAGCCTACTTGTAGCGTCTTGTAGCACGATGTAGCGTTATATCCTATTATTGGTACAAAGTTAGTATAAAACAATTAGAATAAAGATAAATTCCTCGTGTTTAACACTAACTTTGCACCAAAATACTGATGTTAGAGGCTACAAACAAAGTCCTTTACCTTTGCTTGGTATTCTTCCTTGGTCATACCTCCAGTCTCTATCATTGAGTCAAGTACATCGCCAAGCTCATCAAAAGCAATATCATGATGATATTCTTTAATCGTTCCATCCTTTTCTCAATAGATACGGTAGTAATACCTTTGCACAATAATTTCAATAAATCTCGGAAGTATTCATGCGATAGCATAGTCTGATGGAACAATATTCGTTTAATGTTTTTATAGAATTGACATATGCAAAATGTTCGGGAATACCAAATTCTGACGCCGATTTTCATTTATATTGAGAATATTTTCAAAAAGTTTGTCCGATTCTTGGAGAAAAGTTGCGGATTATCAAAAATAGTTTGTAAATTTGTCTCGGACTTTCTATTTAACAAACCTATAACAACCGCTTGACGAGTGGAAACCATATATAGTTAACCAATTAACATAAACAATACACCAACTGGGGAACTAAACATACTGTCAGCGCATTAAATGTTTGTAAAGGGACTGATCCTTAGATTATGAACAAAGAATCTAAGAAACATACGCCAGCATTGCCTAATGCTGACACCCGAAGAGGCGGTAAAAATTCCTCCAGTGCTGGACTTACCTCCTGCACCTCCCCCGAAGTTCAAAGCAATTATGCAGAGAACTCCCATACAGGGGTGTCCTCGGATTGTGTCCATAAAGAAAAGAAGCAGTGGTTCGTATTGCGTGCTACTTATGGAAGAACAGAGAAAGCCCTTGGGATTCTTCAAACTGCAAACGTTGAGACATATTTGCCTATGCATTATGTTGTCAAAGAGATAAATGGGAAGCGAAAGCTCGTACATGAGCCTTTGCTTCCCAATATTATTTTTGCCTACATGACTCGTGAGAAATCCCACGAGTTCGTGAAAGAACCTGCCATTACTGCCAAATGGCTCAAATACTATACAGACAAGACAAAACCTATTGAGAAAGAGACAGGCAAGAATCCTCCCGTCACCATTCCCGACAACGAAATGCTTAACTTCATCAAACTGACAAGCGTGAATAGCGAACACATCATGGTGTTGCCGCCAGAACGCTGCCATTTCAAAAGCGGTGACTTGGTGAGGGTTATTGACGGAGCGTTCACAGGAGTCGTAGGACGTGTAGGCAGAGCTGCAGGACAACAGCGTGTAATTGTGGTTCTTGAAGGTGTTTGTAATGTAGCAACGGCTTATATACCGAACGACTTTATACAGATTATTGAAACTTTTTGAAATAACAGAAACCAATAATGCAATATACAGAATTTATACACCCAGAAGATGCGGCTGCATTGAAGGCATTGAAAGCCATCCCCATGCTTTCGACTATTGTCAAGAAAGTAATGGATGTTGGAGCTGAGCAGTTACAGACGGGACTGAACATGGCTTCAAAGGTGAGGTTGGCGCCCACACAGTTGCCACGACTCTACAATATTCTTCCTCCAATATGTGAACGATTGGAAATTAAAGAACCAGAGTTTTACTTGGAAATGAATCCATCGCCCAATGCCTATGCTTTTGGTGACACACAGACTGCTATCACCATCACATCTGCTTTGGTAGACATGATGTCGGAGGATGAACTCATTGGTGTTGTGGCTCATGAGTGTGGACATATCGCTTGTCGCCACATGCTCTATCATACTTTGGCACAGATTATTGCCAATGCTTCTGGCATGTTCGAGGCGTTGGCGAAGTTAGCTGTACCTATCCATTATGCCTTGATGTATTGGCAACGCAAGAGTGAATTGAGTTGCGACCGTGCAGCAGCCTATATAGTTGGGCCAAAGGCTACTGCATCAATGTTGGCACGCTTGGCTGGCGGTCCGAAGTCAATCACTTCAGAACTCAATCTTGAAGAACTGGCTGAGCAAGCTGATCTTTATGATGCGTTCTGCAAGAATGGACTTTGGAATAAAACATTGCAGACCTACGCAGTGATGGATCAAGACCACCCTTTCACATCCGTACGAGTGCGTGAGATGTTGAAATGGGTAGAGAGCGAAGATTATCAGAACATGATAAAGAATAATCCCGTATGCCCTCATTGCCATAAGGCGATAGACACTTCATGGAAGTTCTGCCAGCATTGCGGACATAAACTATAAAATATAAAAACACTATGAATATACATCCTGGAATATTAGCTAAGGCTTTACAAGACCTTGACAAATCAATGCGCCATTCACTTGATGGTACGAAGATAGAACAAATAAAGGACACAATAGGCGACTATGCCATTGCTGCAGCCGTAGCAAGTGGCGTGGCTGGAGTGGCTCCTGGATTTGCAGGAGTGGCTGCGGCATTGACCCAAGCAGGTTTCGTATGGGCAACATACGTCAAGATCAACAAGACTCTCGGTATCTCCATGTCGGAGAATACGGCAAAGTTCATTGGTTCTGCCATTGTCACGAACTTGATAACAAATGCTGGTGCTTTTGTCGCTGTGCTTGTTGGTTCTTCAATCTTGTCTATCATTCCGGGAGTTGGAACAGCAGCTGCCATTGCTCTAAACGCCGCCCTTGGCTACACCATAGTATATGTCTCTGCTATCATATATCTGAAACTCATCACCCGAATGATGCAGCCCGACGGCACCCTAAAAGTTTCTGAATCCGATGACACAAAACACATTATCCGCAACATCATCAAAGAGTCGAACATCAAGGATATGGTGAAAGAGGGCAAAGTCGCATACAAGCAAGCAAAGAAAGATGGCAGTCTTGACAAGGCGAAGAAGGCTAAAACATGTCCGAAGTGTGGAGCAGAAGTTAAGGAAGGACAGAGGTTTTGCTCAGAGTGTGGAACTGCTTTATAATAATTCTATGAGGTATACAAATAATGAGATATGGGTATTTCTTTCTCACTCAGTCAAAGATTATAAAAAAGTTCGACTAGTTCGTAATATTCTTGAAGAAGAAGGGCTAAGACCATTAATGTTCTTTTTATTATGCCTTGAAAATGAAGAGGAAATAAATGACCTAATAAAGCGTGAGATTAATTGTCGTACACGCTTCATTCTTTGTGATAGTGTAAATGCCCAAGCCTCTAAATGGGTACAGAAAGAAGTTGAATATATAAAATCAAAAGATAGAATATACGAAATTGTAGATTTGAATACACCCATTGATAAGATAAGACAGCAATTAAAACAATTTGCTCGAAGAACTCGATTATTCGTTTCATACAATAGAGAAGAGCATGAATTGGCAAAACAGTATGCACTTCGAATGAAAAAATATGATTTTGACGTTTATATGGATATGCTTTGGGATTATAATCAACCATATGTGCAGAATTATGAAGAGGAGACAATACGTAATCTTGAAGATTCAACTAAAGAGGGGACTATAGTTGCTTTTGTCAATGAAAGGATTTTAAAAACGCCCGACAATCAGTACGGCTCATGCCGATACGAAATTATTAGTTCTTTACAATTTTGCAAAAGAAAAGGGATTTCCATTAGTATTCTAACATTCACAAAAGAATCCTCCTTGATAGAAAAACTTCTGATGGATAAGGCTTTATCATCAATTTGCAAAAGAAATATTTTTAGCTTAGACTCGATGTCTTTAAAAAAGAAGTGCGATTTTGCCGTAGAACAAACTTTGCGTACTTTAATGACGAAAGGAACTATTTTCACACTGGCATTTAACCTTAAAAATGGAATTAATTGCACAAAAGATATTGAAGAAGCTGATTGGATATATGAGACATTTCAAAATAAATGACGAAGATGAATTATGACATTTTTATATCTTGTAAAAGTGAGGATTATCCTGTAGCGAGAAAAGTATACCAATATTTGAGAGACCAAAAATACAGTGTATTTTTGGCTGATACAGAATTACGTAAGAATGGTAATGCAGAATATGGTGAAATTATAGATGAAGCACTAGATTCCACAACACATATGGTAATAGTTGCTACAAAACCAGAGTTTATCCATTCCCCATACGTCAAAAGTGAATGGCGAACTTTCATAGAAGAAAAACGTTCGGGAAGGAAAAATGGAAATATTATTACTATTATTGGTTTTGCTATTTCCGAACTCCCTATTAGTTTGAGACATTTTCAGTCTTTCAGATTGAATGTATATACAGATATTCATACCTATTTACCTATAACTAAACGTGAAGAACAAACATCTGAGTATTATTTCTTAAAAGAAAATGCAAAGAATCCCAATGTTATAGTTCTTCCTGATAATTTACAATACAGCATTATTTCAGAGAGAAATGGACGCAAGCCTAACAAAAATAGTATTGTAGAATGCCATTATGAAGGTTTTCTAATAGATGGAACTATGTTTGATTCATCATACAGAAGAGGAGAAACCGCAATATGTCCACTTAATAATGTCATAAAAGGATGGCAAGAAGGCATACAATTAATGAGTGAGGGGGCTAAATATCGTTTTTTTATACCATCATATTTAGCATATGGAGAAAAAGGGGCTGGAAAATTCATACCACCATATTCAACTCTGATTTTTGACATTGAATTGATAAAGATACTTAAATGAGCTACCACAAAAGAAATAATACTATTAAAGGACAATGACCGACCAAGAAATAATATTCTCCCTCATCGCCCACGACCCTAAGGTGACGGCGCAATTCTTCTTCAAGGATTGTCGTCCTTTGTTCCTTAGTATCATCAGGCGAGTGTTCGGAACGCAGATCGTTGATTACGATGAGATAATCAGCGAGTTATACATACTCCTTATGAAGAACGATGCCAAGAAGTTGCGCTCGTTTAAGTTTGAAAGTACTCTCTATCAATGGCTAAAGACCGTTGCTATAAGACATTGTCTGCTGCTGAAAAGCAAGGCGAAGGTGATAGATGACGAGAGCCAAGAACCTCTTAACAATAGTCATCGTGAACTTTCGTTGGCAGAAAGCTCGCAAGCACGAATGGATATGGAGACACTATTAAGACAGATGAAGAACCAACGATATGCCTTGGTAATACGTCTGCTGATGATAGAAGACAGAACACCAGAAGAGGTGTCACGGCAATTATGTGTGACCGTGGACAACCTCTATAACATCAAACGCAGAGCGATACAGGCTCTCACCGAAGTTGCACTAAAAGACAAAAAGCATTATGAACGATAAGCATATTATTATATCAGATGAACTGTTGTCTGCCTTCTTGGACGGCAACACGTCAGCGGAAGGCACCATGCGTGTGTTGAAAGCTGCAGAACAGGATGAAAATTTACAGGAAATCATTCGCATTGCAAGTGAAGTGGATGAAGATATGGCAACCTTAAAACCTGCCATAACAAAACCTGTCCCCATGACAGCCATGGCAGCCAAGCAGAAGGAAAATTATCTTTGCGATATAGAGTGTGAAGAGTTTATCCTCCATCTGTTTGGCATAGAGACGACTCACAAGACGCTCCTTGACGAAGCCTACCGCAACTGCTGGCTAAAAGACAAAGGTATGCCACTATATAATATAGGCAGACTCTTAGAGAAGAACAATCTGTCCGTCAGCCGTCGCTACGACTCCACTACAGAAGATCTTGCTCGCCTTTTAGCCAATGGCAACCAACTGATAGCCGTAATTGACAACACTCAACTGCTGCATGACGTGGCAGAGGACACTTCGCAGCCCAACCATGCCGTAGTTATCAGTTCCATTTCTATAGAGTCGGATGAAATTACCCTCTTCAACCCTTATACAGAAGAGGAACTCACCACCTATCCTCTTTCGTCTTTCCTTAAAGCCTGGGGACAATCCAACCATTACATTGTCGTAGTAAACACCACCGACCGTTTCGTTTACGAGCCATATCCAATAAGTCTTGATGACGTACAGCTTGATGACGACCTCACCGAACTGCAAGAGGCAATAGCAGAGAACGCCCACGAGATTTGGGCAAAAGCTCGCACCGACCAAGGTTGGACATATGGATCCGAGCGCAATGACCAAAAGAAAGAGACACCCGATATGGTGCCATACTGCAACCTGCCGGAAAGCGAAAAACTATATGACCGCGAGATGGCAATGCAGACGCTGAAGTTGGTGAAGAAATTGGGATTTGAGATAAAGAAAAGATAGATAGCGTATGTGTAAATCGTGTTTCGATTGGGTGATGTTCATTCACGACTGGTGCTACAGTTTTCATCAGGGCGGAAACCTGTGCTTTCTGCATATATTAGTTTTATTACTGATTCCACTAACAGTTTTAGGGCTTTGGATAAGGCGTACGCTGTCACACAAGTGTATGTCGGGCAAATGGTATCTGTTACAAATTGCAGGAGCCATTCTTAAGTCATCATGGTGTTTCATCATCACAATGGTTGCGGTAGCACTTAGTTTGGCGTTTTTTGTTCCAAAAATTATTGAACGCATATCCCATCACAACTATGCTTCGCCGTCAGACATTATTTACAAGGTCGGGATTATTGCTATCAGTTGCACGCTGTTTGGTATTTCGGCATATGTAATAACCAATCTTAACAAACTTTACAGTCTACGAAAGCAAGAGTCGAGAATAACCATCAGTCAAATCATTCTGCTTGCCATATTCGGTATCTGCCTTACATCAATAGTGTTTGCTCTCGGAATAAAGAAAGACGACAACAGTTTTATCATTGTCTCCACGTTTGGCGCCGTGCTCAGTTGGATATTCCAGGACACCATAAAGAGCGTGGCAGCATTCTTCTACCTTAGAGCCAACGGACTATTAAAAATTGGCGATTGGATAGAAGTGAAGAGTAATGGCATCAACGGCATTGTGCGCTCTATCACTCTCACTACCGTACAGATAGAGAATTGGGACACAACAACTTCTGCTTTTCCTGTATATATATTGCATGCCGAGCATTTCAAGAACAACCAACGAATGCTTGACGGCAAAACACATGGTCGACAGATGGCTAAGACTTTCATCATAGACACTGGATGGATACACACGCTCTCACACGAAGAGGCGTATTACCTGAGAACGCATCTCGACACGGATGAGAGTTTCAAGCAATCGGCTATCGTACCAGGCGAATTGAATATCCACGCCTTCCGCCGCTACCTTTATCATTGGCTCATGCAGAATACACATGTATGCCAACAGCCACGTCTGTTTGTTACATGGAAAGAACAGATGAATGAGGGATTACCTTTGCACATCCATATCTTTATAAACGACACTAAGTGGGAGGCTTTCGAGTGGCAACAGTCGGAGATAACCGAACACGTCATACAGTCACTCGATATGTTCAACTTGCAACTTTACCAAAGTCCTTCGGGTTATGACGCAAGCAACAATAACATTCACATCACAGAGGATGAGGCAAATTATAGAAAGGTGTAAGACTATGGAAAATGCTATAACAAAAGATGCCGACAAGCATAAGAATGTATTTTGGCAGCAGAAAAGACTTAAAGGCAACAACAAGGATTTTTCGAGAGAGACTATCATCAATTGGAATAAGGCTCGTAAGTATGTACTTAATGTTCTTCCGGAAAAAGAAAAACACTCGCCACTCAATGGTATAGGTCTCTCTCCATCATCGAGCGAACATCTGCATGTTGTTATCCTCGGTGCGTCTGACCTTATGCTATGCATTGCCCGACAGATAGCGCTGATAGCACACTATCCCAACTTCAATGAAGATGGAGGAAGCAACCGAACAGTGATAACCATTCTCTACAACTCTTCCGACTTGGAGGAAGACAAGTCAAAATCCATCATTGACCATATATCTAAAGAGGAATACCTGTGCAATCTGCCGTTATTGTGCAAGTATACCATTAAGAAATGGGATGGTGAGAAAGAGATTGTAATAAAGACAGAAAACAAAGACTCATTCATAGATGTAGAGCTTGAGCTGGTGGAAGTCAGTGCCCACGACTATAAAGAATATATGAACTGGAGAAGGTTTACAAGCAAAGACAACAATGACAATGCCTATACTATAGTAGTTGCCGAAGATGAGGTAGAAAATATGGTGCATACCGATAACCCCGACTACTATGAAACCATGCCGATAGCCCTCCACAATGCTATGCGAGCCAACATGGTTTATTATGTAGGGGCGGATATTGACAACCTTCCTCCAGACGATCCGAACACTGCGGAGCGTTACAGTCGTGCGCTACATTATTTCTGCTATCAGCAAAGTTCAGGTGACACACAAAAAAAATGGAATGGCTTCTTTAAAAAAGATGATAACGGAACACCAACACAATGCGTTAGAAACCAGATAGAACTACGCAACCTGTTGTCGAACATCTTCTGCACTGATTGCTTTGAGTCGCGTTTGCGTTCGGTAGTGACGATAGATGCAATAAATGACGAATTCGACAAAAGCATTTTTAGCCGTAGCAAACGGCTCTTCTCGTGGAGGAAACACCGCTGCGTGGAAAAATTCTATGAACTCGTAGAACAAGATGAAAACAATGATGCAGATGATGAAAAATGGAAAGAGGAACTAAAGAAAAGGAAAAAGGAAAAGGGTCTAAAAGGCATAAAGGAAGTAAACCGCAAGATGTTTGATTGGTTTCTTCAACACGAATACCGCAAGGTGTTGCATATTGTGAAAGCCAACCTCACAGCTCTTGCCAAATGCGAGCATGCACGATGGAATGTGGAAAAACTGATTCTTGGCTTCAGTCCTCTTACAGACAAGGAAAAAATTGCAGACGAACTGAAGTTCGGCAAAGCAAGAGAGCAATATCGTAAGGGATTAAAAAAAGACTCCAAGCGCCCCAAGCACATTGATCTCTGCTCTTACCACGACCTACAACGCCGTAACCCTGCCGACATGAAATACGACTGCTTCTTAATGCTGGCAATGGCATGGATATTAAAAGAGAATTATAAACAATAAAGGCCACAGAAGATGAATAACGCAATTGAAATATACTGCTCCCAGGACGGAAGCATACAGCTGAACGTGAAGCTGGAGAATGATACGGTGTGGCTGACTCAGAGCCAAATGGCGGAGTTGTTTGGAGTTGACAGAACTTCTATAGTTCGACATATTCGTAATATTTACAAGTCGGAAGAACTTGATCAAAATTCAACTTGTGCAAAAAATGCACAGGTTCGAACAGAGGGACATCGTAGTATTCTTCGTGAAATTCCTTATTACAACTTGGATATGATAATATCCGTTGGCTATAGGGTGAACAGTAAGAATGCGACCTCTTTCCGACGTTGGGCTACTTCTGTCCTCAAGCAATACATCATCAAGGGCTACGCCATCAACCAGCAGATAAAGCTTGACCGTTACAACGAACTGAAAGACGTAGTGCGCTTGATGTCTCGTACCGTGGGCTTACAGGAGAAGGTTACCTCTGAGGAATATGGTGGACTCTTCAACGTCATCAGCGACTATGTCTATGCGCTCGACACGTTGGACCACTACGATTATCAATCCCTCTCCATACAGAAGACCACCAAGATAGAGCCGTTCCGTGCCACCTACGATAATGCGATGGAGGCCATCAGCGCCTTGAAGGAAAAGTTCGGCGGAAACCAGTGGTTTGCTAATGAGAAGGACGATTCCTTTAAGAGTAGTATCGGGCAAATCTATCAGACTTTTGGAGGCGAAGACCTCTATCCATCAGTTGAGGAAAAGGCTGCCATGTTGCTTTACCTTGTAGTAAAGAATCATTCTTTCAGCGATGGCAACAAGCGCATTGCCGCCATGCTGTTCCTATGGTTCCTCAACAATAACCATGTGCTATATGCAGAGGACGGTCACAAACGTATAGCCGACAACACCCTCGTTGCCCTCACGCTGATGATTGCCGAGAGCAGGACCGAGGAGAAAGATGTGATGGTGAAGGTGGTGGTGAATTTGATTAATAAGGAGAATCAGTAAAGGTAAGTTCATGGAATCAAGGCAATATATATTCAACAACTCCACACTTACTGTGAAGTTTGGCAACATTCTTGACACTAAGGCAGAGGTAATTGTTAGTTCGGACGACTGTTATATTACAATGGGTGGTGGCGTTTCTAGAGCCATTCTTCAAGCAGGCGGTGACATTATTATCAAGGATGCGCAGAAAATGTGTCCTGTGCCCCTTGGCGATGTAGTTGTAACTACCGCAGGTAAAATGGAAAGGCAGAAGTATGTATACCATTGCATCACAATAGACAAAAAACGAAGATTACAGATATTGGCCCGTCAAGTAACAGAAGAAGATGTCTTGAATTATCTTCTTCAGCATGCTGTGGACAAATGTTTTCAACTGATGCTGTCAATGGACCTAACCTCTATAGCTTTTCCTGCTATAGGCGCAGGCGCAGCACGCATTCCTATAAGAAAAGTGATAGAACAGATGTCTATTGCTATAGCACGCAATCTGGCTTGCACTAACAAGACTCTGAATGTTGAGCTATATTTATATGACTTATACAGCCTATATTCTGAATCTGATTATATAACGCTCTTTGAAAGTCTTGCGGCAAAAGCGGCATTAGTGGAATACAAGAAAGGAATAGCCACCGAAGATAATGTGCATGATGTCATCGCAATAAACAAGGATATCACGATTCCTACTCGTAGCGCTATGAAACATCAAGTGTTCATCAGTTATTCCAGAAAAGACCAGGAAGTAGCTGATTATCTTTGTGATTTTCTGAAAGAAAATGACATTGAATATTGGATTGACAGAGAGGGTATATTTAGTAGCAGCAACTACAAAGAACTTATCGTTGATGCCATAGAAGTGTCAAAGGCTGTTATCTTCATCAGTTCTGTCAACTCCAACTCATCCATCAACGTTATACGTGAGATAGGATATGCCGTGAATATGAACAAGCCTATACTTCCTCTCAAACTCGATGATGCACAATATGCAAAAAGCATCCGACTTGACATCTCCGATATAGACCAAATAGACTTTAAAAATCCAGCAAAGTCAAGCAAGAAACTCATTACAAGCTTAATGTATGTTGTGAACAAGTAGAATAAATAAATTCTTTGATAGATACAGCCTTCTAAACATCTCACTATATACAAGTAGAACAATTTAAAAAGATTGAAAGTAATGAAAAAGTATATTCCGAATCCTGTTGACACAAAAAGTGTAGACTTACCCAAGGGCTTAGAGCCGTTGGTTGAAGAGATGTCAAAGAACGTACACGAAGTGTGGGCGCAGACTCGCATCTCTCAAGGTTGGACGTATGGAGAAGAGCGTAATGATACAGAGAAGAAGCATCCTTGCCTTGTGCCTTATGAAGAGTTATCAGAGGAAGAGAAGGAATACGACCGCAACACGTCTATTGAAACTATTAAACTTATATTGAAACTGGGTTTCAAGATTACAAGAGACAGCCAGTAAATGAAGTGAAGAACTTTGCATGTTTTTTACGCATACTAATATTGAAGACGATCTATAAAAAACACATATCTTGCAAATGGGAAATGCATACGATATATTCATCAGTTATAGAAGGGACGGCGGAGCACAATATGCCCGCATCCTTCAACTGATGCTTTCGCAACGAGGATACAGAGTGTTTCTCGACTACGATGAGTTGAAGGATGGGGTCTTTGGAAAAAGAATCAAAGCTGCTATCAAGGCTGCTCCTGTATTCATGCTTGTATTGTCGAAGGATTCGCTCGACCGCTGCAAAAATGAAGATGATTGGGTTAGAGAAGAGATTCTATATGCAATAGAGCATCAGAAGAAAATCGTACCAGTTAACCCCGACAAAGCGTTTGACGGTATACATGAAGCGATACCCGAAGCTATCAGTAGCATTACAGATATCCAGAATTCAGAAATCGATTTCGGCCAAGCATTGGGAGTTACCGTTGACTTGATGATCAGCAACCGACTGGAACCGGTTTTTGGAAAGCGTTCCGCCAATTCTCGGAAGGATGAAGACATCAATGCAGCAAAAATCACCTTACGTAAGATTGACGAACGTAACCGATTTATCAGGAGACTGTGTGTTGGCGTCTCAATACTCGTTGTTGTTATGGTAATGATTTCGTGTCTGCTATATTGGCAACACTTGTCACAAAGAGAGTCTGCCGAACGAGAGAAGGTTACGCTGGAAGAACAACGAACCGAACTCGAGCGGAAATACAAGGACTTCGGATTGGTACTCAGTCCTCACCTGTCACACCAACAGATGAACACCGTTGACTACATCCTGAAGAACATGGTATGTGTTAAAGACAATTCGTTATGGGTGAGTAAATTTGAATTTTCGGTTGGTGAATGGTATGGTCTGCTTGGCGGTGAATACAAAGACGAGCAGAAGTTCCTTCCGATGACAGAAATCTCGTATGGTGAGGTGTGTATGACTCTGCTTGACAGCTTGCGCAACATGACAAATATCGGCGGTTTCGACTTGCCTTCTGTAGACGAATGGCAATATGCAGCCCAAGGAGGCAAGTACAATGAAACAACAAGATTCGCCGGTAGCAACGATATTGAAAAAGTTGCTTGGTATGCCAACAACTCCGGTGATAAAGTGCATCCGTCAGATGGACAACAAGGTAAGGAACCAAACATGTTAGACCTCTACGATATGAGTGGTAATGTAAGCGAAATGTGCAATAGTACATTCGGGACGCCCGTAAACGGATCAATGAAATGGACATTATGTGGAGGCGACTTTAAATCTCCAGCAAACCAAGTTACTGCCACATCTACAAAAGGATTTGACACGGACGAGAAAAGCCCTACTATTGGCTTCAGGTTGATAATAAGAACAGAAGAATAGACCTATAAATACTAATCAACATGAACAGAATATTATTAATTCTTGTACTCGTTCTTGCATCAACATGTCTGTTTGCACAGAATGAAACAGAGGAGTCACCAATCCAAAAGGCTTATGAAGCCTGCATAGCAATGCGCGATGCTGTCGAGAACAATGATACTGCAATGATAAAACAAGCAGCGGAACAGCTTAAGAATTGCAACACACGCGACTTCTCCAACTTACGTTGCAAGAACGAACAAGGCTCGCTCAAAGGTCACATGGTATTCGATGACGAGTTTGCCAATATGTTGGTTAGCGGTGAAGACGCCTATTCAAAGGCTGACACCATCAACGAGAACATAAGTCAAAGAGGACAAACTGCCGACGGCTCTATACGCACAAAGAATTTTCTTGCCAAAGCCGGGAAAAGCGTAAAATGTACATTCACGTCTAAAAACAGGCAGGATATTGCGGTTGTTGCTGAAGCAGGAGGACGAGTAACAATGAAAATTCGTGTCACAAACAAGAAGGGACTTAACAAGCGATATGATGATACCGAAGATGTCAAACGCGGTAAACCTAATAGGAAAACATCTTTTATATTGCCTAACAACTGTATGAACATCGTAGAGTTGGAGGTAATCAACTGTAGCAAGAAAGATATAAGCTTTGTAGTGATTAACAACTAAAAACTAAATAATAATCTCCAAAAAACTATGTACAGAATCTTATTATCAATACTGGCATTCACTTTCTGCCTGACTGCCAACGCCCAATCGGCTTCCGAAGCGCAAGCCCTTCACGACAAAGGCAAACAATGTGTGAACGAAGGAAAGATTGCTGAAGGTCGCTCATATACCAAGAAAGCTTTGGATATGCGCAAACAACTATTCGGGGAAGTAAACGAAGACTATATTACATCGCTCAACAACTATGCCTTGTCCTTCGCGTTGGAAAACGACAACGCGACAGCTGTGAAATATCAAGAGCAAACAATGGCTCTTTGCGACAAGTTGAAGGCAAAGCTTGGAAAGCCGCATAAGAATTACGGACTCTATGCCCTCAACATGGGACGTTTCTATTATCTAAGCAATAATATTGACGGAGCTGTGAAATATTGGGAATTGGCTCTGCCAAGCGTTGAGAAGTACAGCAAGATGTACGAGAGTCTTCTTGAATGGCTTGCCATGATCTACAGCGACCGTAACGACAAAGAGAATCTTATGCGCTTGATGACCCTGACAGAGGACCACAATCAGCATGAATTGAAAAAGGAGTGCAACGAGCCGAAATGTATGCTGGCAAGGGCTAATTATTATGCAACGAAAGGCAACTCGGTTAAAGCAAAAGAGTGTTTCTTGCGCGTGTTATCAATGAAGATGGACGACAGTCTAAAAGCGGAAGCGTATCAGGCGTATGCGAAATTCCTGGCTAACGCCAACGACATGGCTGCTGCTGGCGAATATGGCACACAATCGGCAAAGCTGATACTAAAAACGCAGGGCATGAACAAGACTTATGCTTCCCGGCTCTATATGGCGGCTCTATATTACCATATCGGCAAACAATACCAGCAAGCAATCGACAACTTCAATGAAGTTATTGATTTCTACAAGTCGCAAACTTCTACAGAAAGCAACAATGGGGAATCACAGCAAAACTCTGCGTTAAGAAAGATTGCTGAATGTAATAAAGGTATTGGTAACGCGCTTTCTGCTTTGAACAAATTCGACATGGCTGTTAAGGCTTACAAAGAAGCTGTGGCTTACTATGAACAATACGAACCCGACAGCGAAGAATATCCAAAGGCTGTACTACGTCTTGCCAAGGCGGAGAAATTCAACAAAGAGTACGACTCCTCTATAGAACACCACAAGGCTGCTATGCGACTGTTCGAGACAAAGGGCATGTCGCAGGAATATACTGACGCCGCGTCTTCTCTAAAACTCTGTTATTTCTATGCTGGCAGAGCGGAAGACGTGGAATACAATGACGAGGAAATGCTAAAGGCAAGAAACCGAAAGCTCGACAATATCATTATAGACGAGAAGGCTAACCTGCAAATGACTCGACAGTATCTCGGCAAACTTACCTATGCCCGCTCACTTGCAACTATCGCCGGCTGCTATGCAATGAAAGAAGATTATGCAGATGCCGTAGCCTACTACCGGCAATACGTTGAGGCTGTGAGGGATGCTATTAGAGACGAGTTTCGTATGCAAAGCGAAAATGAACGTTTGCTAACCTGGCAAGAAGAGCAACAAAACATAAAAGAAATGTTGGAATTGCTAATAATGATTCCGGCAGAAGACACCTCACTACAAGCTGATTTTGCAGCCGTAGCATACGATGCAGAACTCTTGGCTAAGGGTATATTGCTGAATTCGGCAATTGAGTTTGAGAAACTGCTCCAACAAAAAGGCGACAAGAAGATGAAAGCTCTATACGAGGAGACTAAGGAGAACGAGACACAGATACAGCATCTGCGCAAGAATGCCGGGAGTGATGACGACATGGCAAAAATACTAAAGCTGACCCAGAAGAACCAGGCTTTGCTCTTGCAGCTTTATAAGGGTTGTTCAGAATTTGCCGACTTCACCAATTACATATCATACGATTGGAAGGATGTGCAGCAGAAACTCTCACCCAAGGATGTTGCCGTAGAATTTGCCGTTGTCGGCACCAGCGCTTTTGACGACGAGAATGTCATCAAGGCATTGGTGCTCACATCAGAGATGAGCCAGCCGGTAGCCCTGACTGTCTGCACCCTTGCTGAAGCAAAGTCTATGCAAAACAACGAGCGTCTGTTCGATGCCGCAAATAGCACAGTCTGGAACAAACTGAAGCCGTATCTTAATGGTAAGCAACGATTGTTCTTCTCGGCAGACGGCGTTTTCAATCTCATTGCCATTGAATATCTCTCGTACGAAGGCAAACCTTTGTCAGAACAAATGGAAGTGTATAGACTTTCGACAACAAAAGAGCTCTGCTACAGTCATAAAAAGGTCGCTACGACCAACGCCATACTCTTTGGCGACATAAATTATAATGAAGATGCAACAATGTCGCGTTCAACCAAGCAAGCAATTTCTGCCATGCGAAGCAATGGTCAACATGGCGAATTTGCAGACCTCGCAAATACCAAAAAGGAGGTTGTGGAAATAGAACAAATTCTAAAAAGCGGAAAAATAAAGTCTGTTAAACCGCTCATGGATAGAGAAGCAAGCAAGAAGGCTTTCTTGAGGTTGTCTGACACGAAGATCAACATTCTTCATATTGCTACCCATGGCGCATACATTACAGACAAGAAAAACACCTCGGATACAGAGGCGATGTCGTACAGCATGTTGGCGTTTGCTGGTGCCAACCTCGACTCAACCGGAGTAGTGACAGCGGCAGAAGTTGCAAAGATGAATCTAAGAGAATGCGACCTTGTAGCTCTTTCTGCGTGTGAGACCGGACTTGGAAAGATGGGCACAGACGGCGTGATAGGTTTGCAGCGTGGCTTCAAGAATGCCGGTGTACACACCTTGCTGATGAGCCTTAAAAATGTATATGACAACTCGACAGCCGAACTGATGATATGTTTCTATCGAAACCTTATGGCTGGAGAAAGCAAACGCAAAGCATTGATAAAAGCCCAGCAGGAACTGAGAAGCAAAGGATATACCGAAGCAAAGCATTGGGCAACATTTATCCTCTTGGATGCTTTCTAATGTACAGCAATCGAAGCGCGGTAACTTTATTACCGCACTTCGGTAACATTGTTACCACGCCTCGGTTACATTATTACCGCGCTATGGTAACATCATTCCCACAACGCGGTAATCGCAAACACAGCTTTAAGTATATGGAACAACAGTTCAAATATTTTGCATTCATATCATATAGCACACATGATACGAAATGGGGAAAACGCATACACAAAAAACTGGAAAGTTATAGTATGCCTGCTACTCTCTGTAGCAAACACGGATGGAAACGCAAACCTCTTAATCCGATATTCTTTGCCCCATACGACATCCAACCAGGTGGTCTGACAGAAGAACTGAAGAATAGATTGCGACAGTCAAGAAATCTGATTGTGATATGCTCGCCTAACTCAGCCCAATCGTATTATGTCGGACTAGAGATAGAGTTCTTTCATCAGTTAGGACGTACCAAGAACATTCATTTCTTTATTAGGGTGTCCAGTTCGTTGTACCAATTTTAGCTCACTTTCCTAAGCGTTTTGGTTCGTTCTGTAACCCAGTTTTGGGACAAGTGCTCGGTTGACCAAGTACTGATGTCCTTCAGTTTAACATTTACAATGCGCTCTTTGAAATTAATT
>OCLF01000195.1_pt1 | contig 19656 bp, 15 predicted proteins | sample 1502881 | NCBI WGS metagenome assembly OCLF01 (sample SAMN03418267, study PRJEB22391) | human gut metagenome | biome: human-gut; feature: organic feature; material: feces | host: Homo sapiens | place: Tanzania | collected 2013-01
CGGAGGACTTCGGGACGGGCCATAGCCGTGCGCTACTTCAAGTAGTAGAGGAAGGTGGCAATGCCCTCCAGGGCCGGTTTGCGCTCGCCTTCAATCTCAATCTTAAACTTCACGCCGGCCTTGCAGATGCCACGCAGGTTCTCGATGCTGTCGAGCGAGACCACGAGGCGCACGCGGCTGCCGACCTTGACGGGCTTGCCGAAGCGCATCTTGTCCATGCCATAGTTGACGAGCATGGAGATATTGCGCACCTCGAGCACCTGGGCCCACATATAGGGCAGGAGCGAGAGCGTGAGATAACCGTGGGCGATGGTGCACCCATAAGGACTCTCCTTGGCCGCGCGGTCGGTATCGACGTGGATCCACTGGTGGTCGAGCGTGGCGTCGGCGAAGAGGTTGATGCGGTCCTGATCGACGAGAAGCCAGTCGGACTCGCCGAGCTTCTTGCCAAGGTAGGAGGCAAATTCGTCGTAGGACGAAACGATGAGTTGATTCATGTGTCTTGATTCTATGAGATGAGTGGGCTTAGGCGTTGCCCTCCTGTCTGTTCTTGGGCTTGCGACCGCGCTTCTTGGGCGTGGTGTCGATGGCGCGCTTCTCCAGTTCCTCCACACGATACTGACGCGGGGTCTTTCCGACAAAGCGGTAGAAGGCCGCGTAGAAGCTCTGGCGGTTGCTGAAACCGACCATGGCGGAGATATCCTCGATGTTGGTCTTCTGGTAGCGGCGGTCCACCATCAGCGACATGGCCTCCTCCACGCGGTAGCCGTTGACCAGTTCGGTGTAGTTCTTATGGAACCGGTTGTTGACCACGGCGGAGATGTAGCGCGTGTTCGTCCCAAGGTCCTGCGCCAGCTGGCGGGCGGAGTAGTTCTTGTCGCGGTAGCATTTCTCCACGACGATCTTCTGGATGACCTTTCTCTGAAGTTCGTCCATCACTTCTGGGCTCACCGTGGTGCGATAGGCGGCCGGACGCTGCTGCTTGTTTTCTGTAATATTATACTTTGACATGGCTTGCTATGGTTATCTATCTGTCTGTTTACATTTTCTTTGTTGCGGCGTAGGACATAGCCCTCACCTCGACATCGGTTAATAGGCACACGCCGTTGGGGATGCAAATGTAGCGATTTTTGCCGACATTACGCGTTAATTATTGGTAATTTTCTCTACTTTTTCGCCTGTTGCTTGCTTTTCCCCTGTCTTCGCCGTTCGTGCCTTCGGCTTGGCAGCCTCTTTGCCGCCTACTTTCTCTTCTTCTTTCTCCTCTTTCTTGTCGCCTACTTCCTCGGCATCGACCTCCACAGTCTCGCGGGACCGGATAAGCTCGTCCATGGCACGGTAGGTGTAGGCCGCGCGGTCCTTGACGGCCATGGTCTTGAAGCGCTCAAGCAGATCCATGAGTTTCTGCACGGCCGCCTGGTAGGTCTCGGGCGTGATGCGGGCCGCCAGTCGGGCCGCGTCCTCGCCATTGAAGGCGAAGTGGCGCACGAGAATGTCGCCCACGTAGCGCCGCTGGGCGTCGGTGAGTTCGGCAAGCTGATCCGTGAGCGGGCCGCCGGCACGATGGATGGTGAAGACGAGCTTGTCGGGCTCGCCGCCACGCTGGCCGTGGAGGTAGAGGCGGTCGTAGTCGAACCAGCAGTCGCAGAAGCCGTCCTCGGCAAGCTTCTGGAGCTCCGAGCGGGCGGGGTCGAGCACGCGGCGGCAGAAGTCGGGAAACTTCTTGTAGTTCTTCTCCAGCCGAAGCATCTTGCGAAACTCCAGCGGGTCGATGACGGCCTTGCCCTTGTCGAGCCACGAGGCGATGAACATGTAGATGCGCTGCGTGTAGCGGTTCTTACACGCGAAGACGATCTGCTTGCCCAGGCGGTGGTAGCCGAAGTCGAAGGAGACGAGGCGCTCGGCCACGGTGCGGTCGATCTTGAGGATGGCATACTTCGAGTAGCTGTTGTCCTCGGGGATATAGACATCGCAGAGGTTGGTCGCCTTGGTATATTTGCGGCCCTCCTGCGTCTTGTAGGGTATCTCCACGGGGATGGAAGCGAGCATCTTCAGCGAGTTGCGCAGCTGCGGGTAGTGGCTCGGATTGACCCCCAGCTCCTTGAACGGCATCTTGATGGGCATGCGGCCGTCCTCGTCGAGCTCGTCGCTGCGGAAGATGTCGAGCTGGCGCGAGGTGCCGCCGTTGAGCATTCCCTGCAGGATGTTCTGCAGGCTCTCGACGATGCTCACGAGGATGCGCACCTGCACCTGGCTGTAGTCGTGGCGCATCATCGTCACGGCAATGGGCTGCAGGAGCCACGTCTCTTCTGCTATCGGGATGAGGTCGTGGCTGATGTCGCGCTTGACGTCGGCCTTCTTGGCCTTGGCGCCGCGCTTCGTGGTTTTCGCCGACGGCCTGCGAGAGCCGCCGCTGGGGGTTTCCTCCCCTGCCTTCTTCTCTGTCATGGGGGCAAAGATAATAAGTTTTTACGTTTCCACCAAATCTTTTTGTCGGTTCTTTTTCGTTTTTCACTACCAAGCGCGGTTTGACAGGTCCCAAAACGAGCCCCTTCTCCACCCCCTCCCCCGTGGAGGCACGAGGGGCCGAGGCAGCCACATGGCTTCATGGCGAATGGATCGGGAGGAACCTTGCCGAAGGTAGCTTATGGCCGGAGCCGGACATACCGTCGAGGGACGGGACCAAAAAAGACATCAAACCATTATTTTCCTAAAAAATATTTGCTCATTCCAAAGTTATTGCCTAACTTTGTCCACGCCTGCAGCAGAAGACCGCTGCGCAAGCAAACGCCGCAGGAAGGCGGCGAGACAAGAGAACAAAACCGAAATAAAAAATAACTAAAAGCAAATGGCAAACAATTTTTTGGCTACGGCTAACCGCGTGGCCGCTCATCTGGGCAAGGCCCCGAAGGACTTCACCAAGGAAGATATCATTCGCGTCGTGCAGGATTTCGACATCCGCATGGTCAATCTGATGTACCCCGGCGGCGACGGACGCCTGAAGACGCTCAACTTCATGCTCAACTCCGCCGACTATCTCAACACCATCCTCACCTGTGGTGAGCGCGTGGACGGCAGCTCGCTCTTCTCCTCTATCGAGGCAGCCAGCAGCGACCTCTACGTGATGCCGGTCTTCCGCACGGCCTTCATCGACCCGTTCCAGGAGATCCCGACACTCTGCCTGCTCTGCGACTACTTCGACCGCGACGGCCAGCCGCTGGCCTCCGCACCGGAGCACACGCTCAGAAAGGCCATGCAGGCCTTCCACAAAGTCACGGGCATGGAATTCCAGGCCATGGGCGAGCTGGAGTACTACGTCATCAAGGCCAATGACCCCTCCTTCCCCGCCACGGACCAGAAGGGCTACCACGAGACGGCTCCCTTCGCCAAGGCCAACGACTTCCGCACGCGCTGCATGAAGCTCATCGCCGAGTGTGGCGGACGCATCAAGTACGGCCACTCCGAGGTGGGCAACTTCACCAAGGACGGCCTCTGCTATGAGCAGAACGAGATCGAGTTCCTCCCCGTGCCAGCAGATGAGTGCGCCTACGAGCTGCTCGTGGCCAAGTGGATCATCCGCAACCTCGGCCATCAGGAGGGCTACAACATCACGTTCTCGCCGAAGATCATCGTCGGAAAGGCCGGCAGCGGAATGCACATCCACATGAGAATCATGAAGGACGGCCGCAACATGATGCTCACCCCGGAGCGCACGCTCTCCGTGGAGGCCCGCAAGGCCATCGCAGGCATGATGGACCTGGCACAGAGCATCACCGCCTTCGGCAACAAGAACCCGATGTCATGGCTGCGCCTCGTGCCGCACCAGGAGGCACCGACGAACATCTGCTGGGGCATGTCCAACCGCTCCGTGCTCGTGCGCGTGCCGCTGGGATGGACCTCGGGCCGCGACATGTGCATGGAGGCCAACCCCAACGAGCCCCACGTGGAGCGCGACTACACCTCCAAGCAGACCGTGGAGATGCGCTCGCCGGACGGATCGGCCGACATCTTCCAGCTCCTGGCTGGCCTCTGCGTGGCCTGCCGCCATGGCTTCGAGATGCCCAACGCCGAGGAGGTGGCCGAGCAGACCTTCGCCGACGGAGACATCCACGCCCCGGAGAATGCTGCCAAGCTCGCAGCCATGAAGGCGCTGCCAGACAGCTGCGCCGCATCGGCCGACTGCCTGGAGCAGCAGCGCGCCGTCTATGAGGAGTATGGCGTCTTCTCACCGAAGATGATCGACGGTATCCTCAAGGAACTCCGCGCCTTCAACGATCGCACGATGCGCGACGACATCGCCGGAGACGACAGCAAGCTCCAGGCACTCGTGGAGCGTCACTTCCACTGCGGATAATATCTCTCACACTTGGTGCTGCCCAGGCCGCTGGGCGGCACCAAGTCGTTTATTCGTGTCTCACGACACACATTCGCCAGCCCAAAGGGCCCGTCGGGGCCAACTTGAGATTTGGGTCGGATGGGCCATCGCGTTGGCCTGAATTTCATAAATCAAACCGACAAAAAGGACTTTTGACGAAGACCTTATTTTGATTTTGACAAAGACCTTATATATATAAGGAGAAGGGACAGGAGACTGCGAGAGTTTCTTGACCCATGATCATGTCTGCAGGAAAACCGCCTTTTGCGCGCAAGAAAAAATAGTCGGCAGCCGCCCTCCAAACCGGGTACGGAACTGCGTGACTGACCTGGAGAAGACAGATCGATAAGAGAACAAGCAAAACAATAATCATTCACCAAAACTGATGAAAGTATGAAGAAAATGACAACGCTCTGCCTCGCGCTTGCCCTGACATGCGCGACGGAAGCAGGAGCAACGACCGACAAGCAGCCTAAACTGAAGGGCAGACAGACAGCAGCATGGGGCGTGGCCGTACCAGGCTCACGCACGCAAAGCGCCTCCGCCATGCGATTTCTCAACATGGGCCTCGGGGCTCCCATGGCAGCTCCGCGCGCCGTGGGCAACGACCCGGTAAGCTCGGTCACCACACCAGGATTCGGATGGGCAGATGGCCCGGACGGTAACCAGTGGTACTACACGCAAAACTACAAGCTCGACGGATACTTCTATTCGGGCTCCACCATCACCCTCTACGACAACAACAACCAGCAGGTGGGACAGTTTGACATCGACGTGCCTGACACGCTACAGGTGAACAGTATCGAGATGTACAGCGCATTGACCAAGAAGATGTTCGACCGCGACGACACCTCCATCGAGGCCATGGTCTCCATCCACGCCGTGGGCAATGCCGAGAACAACTACAAGGACAGCTACATCACCCGCGCCTACCACATCGACGGCAGCGGAATCGCCTATGAGTGCGAGGGAAGCGGAATGCTCTTCGACGCCTCCAAGGGATGGAACACCTACCAGCGTCTCATCCTGCCGATCGAGAAAGTTATCGACGGCAAAGAGTATGTCTCCATCGACTTCATCGCACCGCCCACATGGGGTAAGGACGAGCCCTACGTGGAGCACACGCTCGATATCCCCTTCGACAACATCAACTACATGGACGGCGCCTACATCAACTGCTTCGTCATCGAGGACAAGCCCTACTACGTCGTCGCACAGTATGACACGGCCTACTGCACCATGCCGGAGGACTATACGCAGGACATCATCGTCACGCCCAACAACCACTTCGTGCTCAAGACCTACGACCGCAACTACAGCCTGGTCGATTCCGTCGCCGTGCCCATCGAGGAGTCGCCGAAGGGCATCTATCGCATGGCCGCCTTCGGACGCATGAGCGACAACGACCTGAGCAAGGGCTACTTCGGACCGGAGGACCAGTTCAGCTACGTCGTGACGTGGGTGGACTACCACCTGCAGTCGGACGAGAACACCTACAACTTCGACCTCTACGACAACCAGGCACAGAGACTGAAGACTATCTGCGAGAACGCAGCCGAGAACCAGTGGTTCTACCTCAACAACGTGAAGGGCAAGAGCGAGCAGATGGCATTCCTCCAGGCCTTGGAGGAGGGGCAGCAGATCCAGATGATCGACGTGCCTTCCTGTGAGAAGCGGACGCTCTTCCCGGCCATGATCGACGGCGAGGGAATCACCACCTCCATCGACCGCTATCCATCGGCTAAGAACGACGAGGGATACCAGTATGTCGTCAACATGCGCAACGCAGCCGAAGACGAGGAGGGCAACGTCATCGCACGCATCGGATGGTACAACCCAGACCTAACGCTGGACCACTACGCCAAGTTCAACCTCGGAAAGAAGGGTGAGTACTTCACGCCGCTGATCAACAACGTCTCGCTCAACCCCTATCTCTTCGATACGGACAACGAGATGGAGTATATCTACATCGCCAAGAAGAGACGCACCGACGGCACCAACAAGATCGACAACATCCTGGAGATTGCCAAGGAGGACGGCACCATCCTGCGTACCTTCCGCGGCGACGACGACAAGTCCTTCCGCACGGCCTCGGTGGTCAACATGAGCGACGCCAAGAACGAGCTGCTCGTGGCCTACTACGACAACAACACACAGGACTACGACCTCAACTTCTATGAGCTGCCGTTCGTCAAGTTTGCCAAGGGTGGCAACGGTAGCAAGGAGAACCCGTATCTCATCTCCACCGTCGGCGACCTGAGCTACATGGCAGCAGCTCCCGACTCGGCCTACCGCCTGGCAGCCGACATCGACATGAACGACTACAACTACGACTGGACGCCGGTGCCGACCTTCAACGGCTCCTTCGACGGCGCACACCATGCCATCGTCAACCTCTCCATCGCCACCAACGACGCCCACGCAGGCCTCTTCGGCATGCTCGGCGAGGATGTGGAGGTGAAGGACCTGGTCTTCGCTCGCCCCACGATCCAGGTGACGGACGACAACCAGTTTGTCGGTGTCCTGGCTGGTGAGAGCACGCAGGACAACATCTCCAACGTCCACGTCTTCGACGGTCAGATCTCAGGCGAGGCCGACGCAACCATCGGTGGTATTGTCGGTGGCTCGTTCCTCTACACCAACTTCAACGACTGCTCCTTCCAGGGCAACATCAACACGCCCGAGGCCAGCCCTGTGGGTGGCATCGTGGGCCGCACGGCTACAAGCACGAAGATCACGGCCTGCGCCTCCAACGCAGAGATCACGGGATACTCTTCTGTCGGCGGCATTGCTGGTTCTTTCTCTGCCAACGACACCATCAACGACTGCCACGTCACAGGCAAGCTCGTAGCAGCCAACACCATCGGCGGCATTGTCGGCGAGAGCTCACGCGGCATTATCGATCGCTGCGTCTTCAACGGAAGCGTGATGGCTACGGAGGCCAACTGGAGCGGACTCTCGGCAGGTGGCATCGTGGGTAGCCTGGCAGCCGACTGGAGCCAGCAGACGACGCCCGTCATCAGCCATTGCGTCTCAACGGGCACGGTCAACGCCGAGGAGCCCGACGAGACCGTCCACGCCATTGCAGGATGGACCATCGCCAACGAGTACTACGAGGACGGAGAGACTCCGCTGGAGGAGAAGGGCCTGGCCAGCAACTATAGCACGGCCGCTCCGGAGGGATCTGCCGACAGCAGCCTCGACGGCGCTCCGGTGAAGGTGGCAGACCTCAACGACGACTTCTTCAAGCAGATGGGCTACGCCTTCGGACAGGACACCAAGGCTCCTTGGAAGTCGGCCGAGACTACTCCCGTACTCTACTTCGAGAACACGGCTCTGGTGCTCACGCTCAGCGAGAACGCCTTGTTGCTGGACAACGACGCCGACTGCTACATCACGGCCACGGTCTATGGACAGAGCGCCGACGACATCACGGCCGTCAGCGACAACTCCAACGTAGCCGACGTAGATATCGAGTCGCGCGAGGACGGAGTGGCTACGCTCCACATCACGTCCTATAAGGACGGCGTGGCCAACATCAACGTGACCGTAGGTACGCTGACCATGGCCTGCACCGTGACCGTCGATCACACGCTGACCACCGTCAAACCGCTCGACAAGGGACAGAAGTTGGCCATCCTCGTGGCTGGCAACACGATCTCCGCTCCGGGTGCTACCGCCATCACGGCCTACACGCTCGACGGACAGGTGGCTGCTCAGTCCGCCTCCACCATCAGTGCCCTCGCCAAGGGCCTCTACATCGTGAAGGCAACGGACGCTACGGGTCGTCAGACAACGGCAAAGGTTGTGGTGAGATAATCGCCTACGAAGAATAGACTATCGCTAAGCAACGACCGACGGGAATGGCCTTCCCGCCGGCGATAAATAATGAGAAAAGAGGATGCGCTCGCAAAGGGTACATCCTCTTTTCTCGTCTTACAAGGAGTCAGAACCAAGGATCCAGAATTCCCCTACTCTTCCACCAGGTCGCCAATGCTGCTGAGCCACCAAAGGCGGTCGTGATCGTACTCCGTAGTAGCCTCATGGGACCAAGTCGTATGGTAAGGGACGTAGGCTGCCCAGCCGCCCTGGCGCAGCACGGGATCGATGTCGGAGCGAAAGGAATTGCCCACCATGAACAAGCGGTCCACCGTCGTGGCGTAGCGGAGGCAGAGCTGGCGGTAGCTCTCGTCAGTCTTGTCATCGACCGTCACTACGTCATCAAACCACCTGCGCAGTCCCGAACGGTCCATCTTGCCTTCCTGGTCGCGAAGCTCGCCTTTGGTAAAAACCACCACGGGACAGCTCACCACCTCGCGTACGCGCCGCAGCGTGGCCTCCACACCGGGCAAGGGCGTGGCAGGAAGCTCCATCAGCCGCCGCCCAAGACGCAACACCTCGCCAATCTCTTCGCCACCCACGCGCCCACGGCTCACGCCAACAGCGGCCTCGACCATCGAAAGCGTGAAAGCCTTGGCGCCATAGCCCATCAGTGGCATGTTGCGGCGCTCCGTGGCGGCCAATACGCGCAAGATCTCGTCGGCCTCGGCATAGGGCGAAAGCAGTTCCGCCAAAGCGTGCTCCACCGCACAGAATGCGCCCTGGCAGTCCCAAAGCGTGTCGTCGGCGTCAAAAGCCACCAGGCCGACGGAATGTCCCACGCCACCCTGACCAAACGGAGCCTTCCGCCTATTGTTTGTCTTCATTTTTCTCCTTTTTATATTGCCAAATCATAAAAAAACTTACCAGCGACTAAAATACAGCCGGGAAATTTGCACAGGTCACTTTATTGCCGTAACTTTGCGCTTAGTCTTTAATAATTTCGTCTCATAGTACACAAAAAGAGTGTGTTTTTTGTTTGGGGGAATCCCCCCGCAACATTCTTTGTCTGGTTGAAATCCTTGTGAAAGGACACTTTGATGAAAGTATCGAGGGACCAGATAAACAGGTTTTAAAAGCTCCGGTAGCGACCGGAGCTTTTTTGTTTTCATATCCTCCAGAGGACACATTGCTTTCCAATGCTTTTTTATCCAAAAGTCTTTTCCTGTCCAAGCACTTACCACTCCAAAAAGTCATTCGCTTCAAGAAGTTTTCACTTCGCCTCAGGATGTCTTCACGCCAAGAAGTTTTCAACCCAAGAACGTAGCCAAATAGCCGACGGACTTCGTCTCCCGAAGTTTCTTGATGGCTTTCTCGCGCAACTGCCGCACACGCTCGCGGCTGAGGTTGATATCAGCCCCAATCTCTTCGAGCGAACGCTGCTCACACCCGATTCCAAAACTCTCGGCCACAATGCGCGCCTCGCGTTCATCAAGACAGGCCGAAAGCGTGTCACGAAGCGTGGCGCTCATTGTGGCGCGATCCACCTCGCGGTCAGGAGACTCGTCAGTGTCAGAGATGATAGTCTCTGAAACCGACACAGTGCTTCCGTCGGCCACGGGCTGGTCGATACTCGTGGTGTGGGTGATGGCATGGAGACCGTGGTCGATCACGTCGAGGGGCAACCCAGTCAGGTCGGAGAGTTCCTCGCGGGAGGGCGACCAGCCAAACTCCTGGAGGTAGCCAGCCGTGACGCGCTGGATGCGGCTGGCTGTCCCGGCGGCACTCAGCGGCACGCGCACAGCACGACTCTTCACGCCAATAGCCTCGATGATGCTTTGCCGAATCCACCATACAGCATAGGAAATAAACTTGAACCCGCGTGTTTCGTCGAAGTGGTTGACGGCCTTCACCAGCCCGATGTTGCCCTCGTTGATAAGGTCCTCCAACGACAGGGAGCGGCCTTGGTACTGTTTGGCCACGCTGACCACAAAGCGCAAGTTGGCGCGCACGAGCCTTTCCTTGGCACGCTCTGCCTCCGCACCTTTTCCATGGAGCTTGCGGCCCAGCTCAGCCTCCTCCTCCGGACTGATCATCCGCTCGCGGGATATCTCGTTGAGATACACGCCCAGTCCCTTGGAGACACGGTTGGTGAACCTGCTCGTTATCTTCAGCTCTCTCATGTTAGTATCGTCTGATAAGGTCAGACGTGTGCTCTTCCGATCTCATGGTTGAAGAATCAGGGTGAACCTGCTCGTTATCTTCAGCTCTCTCATGTTAGTATCGTCTGATAAGGTTTCTTCGGCCGCAAAGGTAACAAAAAATCTGCTGAAAGCAGCAAAATGCATCTTTTCTTCTTGAAAAAATACCAAACAAAGAGGATGGAGGAAACGCAAGAGAAGAAACAAAATGGAGTTAAAAATAGCAAAAATAGATGGTAAGGTCAAAGATTGGGGGTGTAAAATAGGGAAAATGTACGATGGGCGATAGATTTTTGCAAGAATGGTCTGTGATATTTCCAAAAATTATCTTAACTTTGCCACGTCATCTCCCCGCACTGGCGGCTCTACGGATGGCCGCCTCGGAGAACAAATGGAAACATGGGTGGAAGATTCACGGGCGCAACAACCCGCCCAAAGAGAAGAAGCCACTAAAAGATACCTTTGACTTGGAGACATTACGGATGAAATTCAGAGCGAAAATTGCCGCGGCAATGGTCGTAGCCTTTGCCTTTGCCACGCAGACCGCCCACGCCCAAAACGTGGGCGTGAAGGCCAATGCCCTCTCGTTCGCACACACCGCACTAGGCATGGGAGCCGAGATGTCACTGGGCTACCATTGGAGCGCAGAACTCTACGGCGTCATTAGCCCGTGGAAACGAACGGAGGACAAGGCGAAGAAGTATTGGGCCGTACAGCCCGAGGTGAGATATTGGCCGTGCCAAGCCATGGTGGGTCACTTCTTTGGCGTACACGTGGACGGAGCGCAGTACAACGTCGGCGGAGCGGCACCGTTCTTCGGACTGCCTAAGTCGGTGAAGGACGCGCGCTACGAAGGCTGGCTCGCCGGAGGTGGTGTGACCTATGGTTATCAATGGGTGCTGGGGCGCCACTGGAACGCGGAGGCAGCAGTAAGCGTGGGCTACGAGCACCTGCGCTACAAGAAGTTTGAATCGCCCGAGGAATGCGCCCCGCAGGTCGGGGAACGGTGCCACAACTACTGGGGACCGACCAAGCTCTCGGCAAGTATCATCTACATTTTCTGACACGATGATGACGCATAAGATTTACCATTCACTGATCGCTGCCCTGATCAGCGCGGCGACCACGGGAGCGAGCCAGGCTGCCCCGATACCTATCATGGACCTATGGAGCGTGCCCACAGAGGCGGCCGACAGCAGCATCAGCGTGCGATCGGCACGCGTACTGCCCCACGAGCGAAGCATGATCGTGTCGATGTGCATTCGCGTGGACCGCAACCTGAAAGGCACGGAGAGCGTCGAACTGCGACCCGTGCTCACCGATTCGGTGGGCCATAGCGCGGTGTTGCCCTCCATTTTCATCAACGGACGCACTCAGCACATCGCCTTCCAGCGCGACCGGCGCAACGCCAAGCGCGACCTGGTGACGCTGCGCCGACGCAACGGCATGGAGCAGACGATCGACTACCTGCGCGAAGTGGCCTATCAGCCCTGGATGCGCAAGGCAACACTCGTGCTCGAGGAAGTGGCCTGCGGATGTGGAATACCCATCGACTACGACTCGCACGCCGTGGCGACCCTGCGCAGCGACGACACGCCGCGACTGGCTTTCCGCATTCCCGAGGTGGAGGAAGTCAAAACACGACAGGAATCGGGACGCGCCTTCTTGGCTTTCCAGCTCGGAAAGTCGGAAATCCTCGACAACTTCCGAAGCAACGCCACCGAACTGGCCAAAATCATGCAAGCTATCGACCTGGTGAGAAACGACTCCAATGTCACCGTAAGCCACATCGCCATCCATGGCTATGCCTCGCCCGACGGATCGCTGGCTCTCAACGAGAAACTCTCGGCAGAGCGCACACAGGCGCTCAAGTCGTGGGTCATGTCAAAGTATCAGTTTGACGAGGCGCTGTTCACCACAGCCCATACCGCCGAGGACTGGGAGGGACTGGTCAACTTCCTACGCAACAACAACACGCTGGAGGGACGAGAGGAAATACTCAACATCATCGCCACCGTGGGCGACCTGGACAAGCGCGAGGCGCGCATCCGGGAGGAATTTCCGTCGCAGTATCGCTTCATGCTCGACAACTGGTATCCCTTCCTGCGCCACTCCGACTATACCGTAGGCTACATTGTACGCCCGTTCACCGTCGAGGAGGCGAAGAGAGAACTGAGATTGCACCCGCAAAACCTCAGTATCGACGAAATGTTCCGCATCGCACAGACCTACAAGGAGGGAAGCGAGGAATACAACGAGGTGTTCCTCATCGCCGTGAAGCAGAATCCGGACCACCCCGTGGCCAATCTCAACGCGGCCTGCATTGCCCTCAGGGCGGGTGACAAGACCGCGGCCGCTGGCTATCTCGAGAAAGCTATGCCTTGCGCGGAGCGCGACCTGGCCACTGGCGTACTACGGATGATGGAGGGCCATGTGGAGGAGGCCGAGCGCCTCTTCGAAGCTGCCGACAAGGCGGGACTGAGAGAGGAAGCTCGACATAACCTGCGCATCCTGCATCCGGAACGCTACTAGCACACGCCTTGCCCTTTCCCCAGCGGAAAGGGCGAGGGATCAGAAACAACAAACTAAGACATCAACCCCAAAAGAATCAGAACCATGGACAAGAAAATCTTCGCAACACTGGCCATAGCCACCGTCCTCGCCTCCTGCACGAGCGATCTCGACGGAATAGATGAGACACCAGCAAATCCGAAGCCAATCAGGCGTTGTACCGCCGTGGTCGATCTCTCGGTGCAGGCACCTACCGCCGACGCTACCACACAGACGCCATCGGGTGCCAACGGACCAAGGAGAGCCAGCGCAGAGACTGCCGACAAAGACACGGTGAGCCTCTCACTGCCAGACGAATACAAGGTCCACAATGTCATACTCTACCTCTACAGCGCACAGACAGGAAACTTCGCCGACTCCATACACCTCACACGCTTCGCGGGCCTGGACAAAACGGAACACGGGGCAATGCGCTTCCGCAGCGACTCCATCCGACTGGAACCAGGAGACTACCGTGTCTATGCCGTGGCCAACGCACCGACAGCGGCCAGCAAGATAGGCAACGACCAGTCGCTGCTCACCACCGTTGCCAAGGGAAAGTCCATCATGAGCGTCATCGGCACAGAAGGACTCACCATGTCAAACCGTGGAGGATCGGCTCAAAATGTGCGCGTAAGCACCGACTCGGTCACGCATATCGATATAGCACTGGAACGCGCCGTTGCCAAGGTGGAGATCGGCAAACGCTACGGCAGCTATGAACTAAAGGACAAGAGCGGTAAAGTCTATGCCAAGGTGACGCCTGGCAGTTTCTACTTCGTCAACCTCAGCCGAGACTACTACCTCTTCCGCCACACGGGAAAATTTGAAAAGAACAGCACGCCCAGCCGAGACCAATACGCATGGAGTCTGAACAACTACACAGACATCCCCGACACGGACGGCTACCTCATCGACCCGCATTTCTTCGACAAGCAGTGGGACACAAGCAACACGTTTGACGGATCGACGATCTTCGACAATGCGCTGACCGAAATCGTACGCACAGGACGCGAGTACGAAGCAACGCTCTTCCCAGAAGCGGGATCCTACAGCAAGTCGTACATCCTGGAGAACGCCAACTTCTGGACCGCGCAGCGGGAGGGATACACCACGGGTATCATCATCAAGGGTATCCTCACACCAGAGAAGTCGCGCTGCTTCGACGAGCACGGCAACAACATCGACCCGCAGGGAGTTCACTGCCTGTACTATTTCAACTACAATTTCTACACCTCGCTGGCTGCCGTCAAGGCCGTCGGAGGGGGCAACATCCCTTCGGGAGACATCAGCGCCAGAGAACTGGAGACGCAATACAACATCAAATACTTCCCCATCGACGACAAGAGCCTCTATGCGTGCTACTACAAGCACTTCATCAAGCACCTCGACAACGGCGAGAAGCGAAAGCTGGGCGTGATGGAGTATGGCGTGGTGCGCAACAACTGGTACCGCGTGACCATCGCCGACATCGCAGGACTTGGATCGGGTATCATCAATATCGAACCGACCAGGCCGGTCGAGGAAGACGACATACTGCTCACCGACTACTATGTCAGTCCGTGGCAGTTCAGACCCGACGACACGGTGTTGAGCCAACCGCGCAAGAAGTAACATGGAATCAACTCTGAACGAAGCAAGACTATGACTATCAGACATATCCTAACCATCGCCGCAACGATATCGATCGCGGCCTGTGCGCTCACGTCCTGCGACTGGATCAAGGACGACCTGAGCGACTGCCCGGAATGCCAGGGCACGCTGAGCGTCAAGATCGAGCACCGATACAACATGCTCCACGCCGACGCCGCACCATCACGGGTGGAGAAGGCGGACGTATTCATCCGCAACACTGTCACGGGGGAGACACAACACAAAGCCTTCGACAAGGCTATGCTCGACGCGTCGGGCTACTATGCCGACATGGAATTCTCGGGGGCAGGAACCTACGACTGCCTCGTATGGTCAGGTATCGACAACAAGATCTTCGACTGGGATACGCAGACCGTCTCCCTCGCCACACAGCCAGACGACACCATCGCACACCGTCTGCCACTTATCCTCCACGGAAGGGCCGATGCCACCAACGTGGAACTGAGGAGTGACAACCTCGCAACGGTCGACATGATGCAGGACACGAAGTTTGTCAATGTCACTTTCAACTATAATGGAAGCCGACACGTACAGGACACCGACTTCCTACTGACTCTTAGCGCACCAAACAGCATACTCGATGCCAACAACAACACGGCTGCCGAACACGCTACGACATACAAACCCTACGGTGCACGAACAGAGAGCATCGATCATCAGCAGGTCGTGAACTATGCAGTATCGACCCTGAGACTGATGGAGAAGGATCGCGACCAATGTCGCCTGCGCCTCGACTACCGCCCGACGGACGGGTCACTGGTGCAAAACTTGTTTGACATCCCGCTTCTCGACTATCTCCTGATGTGCAAAGACTTCGAGGGCGAGAACATGACGACACAGGAGTATCTCGACAGACAAAGCACCTATCACATCGTTTTCTTGATCCGCGATACGGGCAATCCACGTACACCATTCGCTGTCAGCGTACTGTCGGTCAATAACTGGCAAATGCGAGACGACCAACCTGTCGTCAAGACAAACTGAGAATACAGAAATTCACGGCAGGTTGTAAAAACTGGCCCGCAAATTTGGCCAAATCATAGGAATAGCGTATCTTTGCAGAAGATAGGCTGCACCTCAGCAAAATATTCAAGCAAGCTTAATATTCTGCATTCGGTTTGCACTATCTTTGCATAAGATAAACTGCACTCGGCAATCTAGAAACAAGTTTCTATTGCGCTCGATTGCATTATCTTTGCAGAACATTTCCTCGCTCGCAAGCACCAGCGACGGGGGTGCGCCGCAACAAAAGCGCTCCAAGAAGGGGTTGACTGGATTTGACGGCAAGACGAAATGGTGTGTAAGCACGCGGAGACTCGGTGGCTATCTCCTTAATCAGAGTGACCAAAAAATTAATTGGCGAAAACAAGTACGCTCTCGCTGCCTAACTGAAGTATAGTAGGTTACTGGCCTAATCGCGCTATAAGATAGTGCGACGAGACACCGCTCCGAGGATGTTGTCCCGAATCCGGAGATTAAGCGGTGCAGGTAAATCGGGAATAGCTGACGGCAGCCCCGTGCCGTAGGTGAATTTTTAGGGGATAAGGCGATGATTGGTGGCCCAGGTCTTGTCATCGCTCGAAAACCAAAGGCTGGGATAAGCGTGTAGAAAGCACATGGTTTCCTTGTGCGGACGTGGGTTCGAATCCCACCAGCTCCACCTTCATAAAAATCGATAGGGGACTCGCCGTAACGTTGCGAGTCCCCTGTCGTTTTCTTGCGGATTACCCATGGATGGCACGCTCCACCTCGTCGCCGTGTTCCAAGAAGAACTGGGCCACGATGGAGGAGAGAATGGCCGACGTGGAAATGCCGAGGGAGGAGGCGCGAAGCTGACCGAGCTGACGCTTCAAATCGCGGTCGATATAGACTGCACCGAGATTGGAGGCACGGTGGTACTCACGCCCCATCTCGCAGAACAAATCCCAACGCGACTTGCCTTCGGTCAAAGCCTTGCGATAGCTCTCGGCAGTGTACTGCCCTTGGCGTGAGTCCGCGGCCTGAACCTGCTGTGACGAAATGTTTGCTGGTTCCACTGTAGAATGTTCAGAAGTCGTTGGGGCAGCCTGTGGCTGCTGTTGCGCCGCATGGACGAGTCCGGCAAGACCGCCAGGAAGCGCAACGCTCGTATTTTTCTTTGCCATAATTTATTGTCTTTTTGTTTGTTATCTGTAAATGGTTGGCTTAGGAGCTATTTCGTCATTTCCCAAAGCATGATCTCGAAGCAGTCGCGCACATAGCCACGCTGTCGAGGGGTAATCTCGAAGGTTTCGGCACGACGCAAGTTGGCACGAGCGGGAATAGGCGGAAGCACTGCCCCATGTTTCGAGAGTACTGCCGCAGCCTCATTCCACATCCGCTGCTCCTCCTTCGTTCCCACACGGGGATCGATACGATTGGGCACAAAGAGTAGGCGGGCCTGCATATCACCCACATGCTGACGAATGGCGGAAAGGACGGAAACAAATGTTCCCGTGGAGTCAAGCGTTTTGTCCTCGTAGTCAAAGGGACAAACGATGAAGTCTGCACCGGCGAAGAGAGGCAACAGTCCGTCCTGAGAGACATTACCAGGAGTGTCGAAGAGTACAAAACCCTCTACCTCGGAAGCCGAATCGACAAGTTGGCGCATCGCATCGGGTTCGGCCACGTCGAAATCCTGCACGCCATACGGTTCGTCTTGTCCACTATGGATAGCTGCATCCTTGCGCCGCTGCATGAGAACTGATTTTTGAAGGTCTGTGTCGATGACACAGACAGGACGACCTTTCCAGGCCAAATAGTCGGCGAAGAGGATGCAGAGCGTGCTCTTACCCACCCCACCCTTTTGGTTGGCAAAGACTACTTTGATATTTTTTTCCATATTTTCTTGTATTATCGGGCAACGACACGATGTCGCCACCGCTCATTGATTATTCTATTGTTTGTCACTGCATGTACTGGGGCATGGGGGCATTTTCCTATTAAGTTCCAAACGAAATTGAGACATTTTCTTACTTATTTCATAACCATTTCTACTCTTTCTGCTCCGTATCCTCACCTGTTGCGATAGCTCTGAGCGCGATAACGGGAATCGAAAAGAACACCATGATAAGTACTCCAACGACCTGCCACTGCCACGGCTCGGCGTCTTCCAAGATGGAAAGGTAGAGAAACGTGACCACGAGGGGAGCATTGATAGCAATAGCGCAGCACGCCACGACCGACCACTTCCCTACCCTTTCACACAAAGAAGCACCGACCATAAATAGTGCTATCATAGTTGCGGGGACCAATAGCATCAATATATCAGCACAGTTATTGAGAAAATCAACCAGCCAATGTCCGTCATCAAGTGACAGAGGACCAAAAATAAGCGTCGGGAGCTTGGAAGTGACGGCATAGGCGAGCGTCACTACAAAAGCTACCAAACAACCATTACGCCAGCGCGTAGGTACTTCGCGACCATTGCGGAGCAACCAAAACAGACCACTAAGAGACAACAAGCACACAGCTTCGGAGGAAAACGATAGCCAATCGCTTGTCTCGACAGCAGAGACTGTGGCTACGGCGCTCATCAACAGGTCCGACTCCATCAAGACTGCACCCATATCTACTACAACAGCCATGACCATCAGTAACCAAAGGGCGTGGTAGATGCGCCAATTGCGCTCGGAAAGAATAATTTTATTCATATATTATTACTTTTTGATTTTGCTATTTCTCGCAAAGAACGTTCTCATGTGGGCGTATACTTAGTTCCATTCACTACGAATGCATGTCAGAATCGCCCTCCGCGGGTTGAACTATGATGCGCGTACTCATTGAAAGGCGAAGGAAAACAAGGGGAATAATGGCCATCAGTACCTGAAGAGCGTAGTAGCTCGTCAGAATGAGGCCCTGTTGGTCCGTAGCTTGGAGTGCCCAGTTGTAAAAAAGCACCCCTACCAAGCTCACCAGCAGAGAACAGGTCAGCTTGGTGATACCGAACAGACGAATGCGGCCTCGATAACGCACAATACATAGACAAGAGACAAGGAGCTGCACCATTCCCGTGAGGATGCGATAATTGAGTAGGAACGTCTCGCGGAAGTTGTCCCACGCTGTCGGGTTGTGAGCATAGGCGTACAATGTGTCCCGCCCGGGGACCGCGGTAACCAACGACGAAGCACCGATAAGCACCTCCCACAAGGCAACAAGCACCCAAAAGCGATCACCTGAACGACGCATTCCGCGGCGAAAATACTCTAAAAGCAACACATGACCCACGCCAAAGAGCACACTAACCACCCCATTGCCTACTGCTGTGTGCATAAATCTGTTCACGGCTTTACCCAACGGACCTGCAATAGCGTCACTGGCCGCTGTAAATGTCGAGCTCCATTGCGAAAGCAACAAACTCACTATCACCAGCACAAAACCGACCGTTAACCATCGGTTTACCGCTGAACTGACTTCAAAATAGCTTTTCTTCTTCATATAATATTGTTCTTATACCTTATTTTAATTGTTCTTACTTCCATTTTTTCTCCCCTGCATTTACGAAAACAACATCTCTACCGGTCGTCTGCTATTGTCACCTCGTGTCTTAGTCATTTATCGCCTATATATATCACGATTTCTTCTTTTATTGACATTGCGATTTCTTCATTTCATCTTTTAACGACATACATATATCAATATTTATTTATATCAACAATCCAATATTTTAACCATCCAACAACACCATATTCCACTTCCCAACATTTGATATATATCACGATATCAATATTTATCGAATTGCATATATCGTCACATCAAAACTGACACAACACAAAGCTCTCAAACCATTCACACAACCAAAAACATCATTTCGCGCCACAAAGTTAAGCAAAACATTCAATAACCGCAAGGAAAACTTACCAAAAAACGTAGACAGCTATCTTTATTTATCGTTTTCATTATTTCGCTTTATCACTTTATCCATGTTTCAATATATACACAAACAACAGGCCAATCACCAAAACTAAACACACAAAAGCCCACCCAAGAGACAAACAACCAAATCATTATTTAAAGATTTAGCTATATGCGAAATTCAAG
>OCLF01000198.1_pt1 | contig 19594 bp, 19 predicted proteins | sample 1502881 | NCBI WGS metagenome assembly OCLF01 (sample SAMN03418267, study PRJEB22391) | human gut metagenome | biome: human-gut; feature: organic feature; material: feces | host: Homo sapiens | place: Tanzania | collected 2013-01
CATTGGCAAACAGCCATAGTTTGCGATGGCAAAGCTGGTAATAGTTGAAATGAGTACCTGTTATGCTCATAAGAAATTCTCCTCCTCATCATCGTTTAGATCAATACCTACATCAAATGTATAAAAACCCTCACGTATAACATTAATAAGAATTGGTTCGTTTGACCCGATAGTAATTCTGCAATTTGAATCAATCCGATGTTCTTTCCTGCCTTTATCCAATAAATATACAGGTAAGCTTATGGAATAGGACAATACAAACTCCATATATTCGGAATAATTGTAAAAATGCGTACACTCAGGTTTCATAACAAAAGCTATTCCTTGTGGCCCAATATCCCGGCTTCTCCAACTGTTGGAATGAGTATCATCGTCATGCCATTTTTCAACTGGATTTATTAGCCAATTATTAATAAACATTTGTTCCAATGCTTTTACGTTGGTTTGGGCTTTTACACTGAAAATAGTTTCTTTTGCATATACCTTGTTTAGAATATTGACTAAATCTTGTGCAGAATATATACCACATTTAAGTATTTCCATAGTAGACAATAAAGCTTTACATGGAATCCATGACTTCTCGCTTTGTGAATACGAGCCGTATGGAGCAGGGTAAAGAGTGTTGTCCTTGTATGGTAGCAATACATACATTTCACCAATAGTTTGATCAAAGCGACATAATCTTCCAGCTCTCTGCATAAGCCTATCTATTGGGCATATTTCACTTATCATTAGTTCAGAACTGATATTTATGCTCACTTCTCCTATTTGAGTAAGAATAGCAATTCCTTTAGCTGTACCATTGTTCCATGCTTTTCTCCCCAAATTATCAAGTAACATGTTTTCCTTGCATTGCTTGTCTTTTTCTGTAAACCTACTGTGATATAGGATAATAGGGATGTCTTTTCCGCTTTCCAATACAAGGGATTTTATTTCCTTGTATACTTTTATGGCTTTATCTACTGTGTTAAGGTAAATAATAGCATTCCCTCTTTCTATACAATATTCCAATAAATAGTTGATGTCCCTTATATCATCATACTCTATTTGCTTTTTTATGTTGAAACATTTCTTATAGTTATCGCTTTCTTTATCTTCCAAGATACTTTCAATATTGAATCCTGTTTTTCTATATAATTGTAAAGCTGACTCTGGCAATGACGCACTCATTATCATAACTGGAACTATCCAATTATGAAGCACTTTTAATAGGAAGAGGATATTGGCAAGAGTAAAATCATCATAGAAATCAGCTTCATCTATAACTACACAAGAGTTGGCAAGATTGCTGCAAATCAGATGATGGTTTTCTTGAGTAAAGGTCAAAGACATCAACAAGTGGTCAATGGTACATACCGTAATTGGGGTTGCTAAAAGTTTTGCCATTTTTTGTTGAGCTAAAGCTTCCGTCATATCCAATTCTCCATTTTGCACTTCCGAATACTTTGAATACCAAGCACTGGAATGATATAAACCAGTATCGGACAAGGTGGCTGCTACATTTACCGAAAGAGCATTTGCCGTAAATCGTGTTGGCATGGCTATAACAAGACGGTCTGCTTTGTGAGCGGCAATCTGGTGTGAAGCCCATAACAATGAAGCATCAGTTTTTCCAGCACCTGTAGGGGCACGTACAAGTAAGATATCATTGTTCCAATTGGCTTCAACAAGTTTTTGAACTCCTCGTTTATTCTCAAAAGGAAACTGATAATGAAAATAGGTCAGGCTTGGAACAAATTCTCTGTCTTCTTTTGCACTTGCTCTATGGTCTGCAAACTGAAGCAACCCTCTGATAGAGTCAAATTCATATAGCTTGTCACATACTAAAGCCAGACTCTCTTTCTCAGATACAGCATTGGATGTCTTGCGAAAATCATTCCAAAATCGAAGAAAAGAAGGATTGTTTATCCACTTATCCTCAAAACCCAGTCCTAATTTTCCATGATGTGCAGCTATAGCCGCCAATATGGGTATAGGCATATTGGTGGTAACGGCTTCATTTAATGAATAAAACTCATGACGTATACCGACATTTCTAAGATGACATCCTGCTTCGTTACGTTTTTCATAACTATATTCTTTAAAAGAACAATCAGGATGATTTTGTTTCCATAATTGATAGTTATGGAAATCCTTCCTACATGCTTCTTGCCATTTTGGGCATGCTTTGCCGTTATCATGCCATTTTGCGGAGATAGACAAACGCATTGCCAGATCTTTACCTGTCAACATTTTGTATTTCTCGCAAGTGCCAATAAAAATCTGGCAGATATCGGACATTTCAGACACAACATCAGAACGATGCTGTTCTAATGTTATGCCTGAAGGCTTAGCCAATATATAGTTGCGTTTATCTTCTTTCATTTACCAGAGATATTTGTAGTTATTATACGTGTTACTCAAACAAAGAAGGAGTATTATCTGTATTCTTTTCTTGCTTCTTTGGATTGGTCGGTTTCACACCGCCTTTACCTTTAACATACACATCCTCGAAACTTCTAACTTTGCTGTCATCAGAATCGCATGTGTAAAGTTCATTTGACTTCAAAAACTCGAGAGCATCATTATAAGCTTTCAATACACTATTTTCAGTAGTGTCATCGCCAATGAAGTATTGAGCTTTTCTTTCATCCAATTCTTTCAGTATGTTAGCACGTTCTATTTCTCCAGCCTCAAAATAGCGAGCAGCTTTTCTGCTAAGAATAGTGTCAAAAACGATTATCACCTGCTGAGGCTCACCACATACTGCATTACGTGCCTGATTTGCATAATCATTCATCAGGCGAGTTGCGTTAAGGTAAAGTTCTGCTCTACGCTTTCTTTCTGCCTCTGTTGCATGCTTGTAATATACTGTAGCCACATTGAATGAATTCTCGTAGCGGTAGGCTTTAGATATGCTAAGAGATGTAATATCAAGAAAGAAATTCATACGCATAATATCTCCTTGACTAAATTCACGTGTTGCAATAGCTTGTTCGTTAGCATTTTCTCCCTCTGTGTTAACTCGCAATCGCATAAGAAGGTCACGGCCTATCTCGCTTTCATTCATCGCTACTGCTGGTGTTACAGACAATGGGGCTGTTCGTCTGCCTGAATAATCACCCTTAGAAGGATGCATAAATCCTCCCATGTCGGCTCTTAAATCTGATTCTATCTTATCAGTTATGCCATCACCATTCGATACAAATGTATCTCCTTTTGCTTTGTCTGCATTATTCAAACGATCTATTGCAGAAAACAACACATGGCGTTGCATCTGACCAGAGATATAAACACGTCCATCAGGGCGACGCTTAATGGAAGAGGCGTTTCCCAATAATTTCTCGCCTCCATTAGCTATATGATCCTCGAAAGGAGCCAATAGCGATACTAAAATTCCTTTGATTTCCATAATACTATTTTTATATGTTACTATAATCTTCTGTCATTTCTTCATTCTCATTCTCAATAGATTGATTGTCGTTTGAAGATGCTTTGTCTGCTTCCTCTTTTTTTGACTTCAATCTTGAAAACGCAATGATTAGATTCTTGGCCTGTTCCAATGGTAGTTCTCCGCTTACAGCCTTTTCCATAAACAATGAGGCTTCTGTTGGTGCATCAAATCCAGAAAGACGACCTGCTCTTGTTATTGTATAAGCAATAAGAGCATCACCCGATTTGGCTGAGAATACAGAACTTTCCAGTTCTACTAACACCTTAGCCTTGGCTTTTATTAAATCATCCCAACTTGATGAAGTGCCTACCTCCTTTTGTGCTGAGCGATAAGCTACATAATTAAGCCATTTACCTAGTTCTTTGGCTGAGGTTACAATTTCTTTATCTATCTTTTCCATATCACAAAAATATGTATTTAATAATAATTCTATATCGTATGGGTATTCTGCCCTAAAGGCGAGAAAATCCTTAAACGTAGGACGATTGAATATCTGCAGAAAACGACTTGCAAACAAATCGAACTTTTGATATTCAAATGCATTACCTTTTGATCTCCTACCTTCCTTGTATAATTCTACATAATATAGGCTGTCAACAATTCTTCTCAATTTGCCTCTTTCTGCTAATCTTATTATGAAATGACTGAATGAGAATACACTGGCATCGCCATATTTTATTGCGTAGAAATTACAATCTATAAGACTCTCAAGAACCTTCATGGCAAGTTTTGAAACATCTTTTTCTTTAGTCATCTCCCCAATAGCTCCAAGAAGGGCTATGCTTCCTAAAGCACTACTATGTGGAGCATTAGGAAAGTTCCCATTGAATATATTCGGTCTTTTGGGTATATATTTAAGGGTCTTTCCTTTTTCACAAGTTACTCTACCTACCATCAACGAGCTGTCTAACTTTTGAATACGAATCCGTTTAAAGAGTCGAATAAAATCCTGCAAATCCGAGATGTCTATGTCTGGTATCAAGCAAGTGTTGTCCGTTGATATTTTTCCTACACCTGACTTGTATTGTAAACAAGGTTTCAAAGCCGTTGTTGATGTTATTAAAGCTAAGCATTGATCGAATACTGTTGCAGAAGGCTTTCCACGACCTATATTGCCACTATCAGAAAAAGAGTTGAATTCTCCTGACGTTGGCACTTCTGATTGTGATATTTTATATGCTTTATGCAAATCAATATTTTCTTCAGAACAAGTTTTACAAACGGCATTATACAAATTAGAGGCTTTCATCTCTGATGCAATTGTGTTCGGAGCTAAAAAGATGTATTTTTTCGCATCATTCTTTTCTTTAGTAAACCCGTATTGCACCTTGGTTTGTCCGCAATAATCACCTATCGGCTTAACACTAAAAGTATTAAGTCCTTTCTCTAATTCCTCTTTAATCTCTTTGAATGTGATTTCTTGCTCTGTCTGCAAACCATATTCTTCCATCAAGAGAGCTATAGCATACTTTAGATAAACATGTGTTGTCATATCTCTACCTCTTTGATTTTAATGTTGACCCATCCTTCACTATTACCCAAATAACAAATATTGGATATTTTCGCCTCTGCTAAAAGCAATTCAGCAAAATTCACATCCAACATTAAAGGTATTTCCATCACAGCATCCAAGCAGATATACTCACGAGGTGTTGGCGATGTGTAAAAGCATGGGATTCTACCTATATTGTTTTTAAACCATTCGTCTTTCTTTGACTCTGATTCTTTACTTGGTAAATCTTTCCAATTAGTAAATAGATTATATCTTTCTGCTACTAATGAAACATCTATATTTCTGCAACCATTTAAGTGTTTATTTGAATCAGAACGTCTATAACCTCTGTTCCATAAGTCACTATAATTAAACATACTTTTGAATTCTATCAAGGAAATATTTCCTAAAATATCAAAGTAATCCATCAATAAAGGCAAATAAGTAGACCCATGTATAAGTTGTTCCTTTTTCAAATCAATCTTTTGCTTCTTGCGAACCTTAACCATATCTTTGAATATTTCAAGTCGCAATTTGTTATCAAAATGCCAACCTAACATATTCTCAAATAATCCACAAAGCATCTTCTTGCTTGGATATTTCATTGTTTTATAGAATGATCCAGGCAATTCGCTCACCATAGATAAAGGAGCTAAAGGTCTAATTGACAAAACTGCTTGCGTTTTCAGCTCTGGCAACTTTTTCAATATTGATAAGTCTATATTACTTTCCATTTTAATCTTTCATTTTTATAAATCCAAAACCCTGTGAACATTGTTCTCCGACTCCTCCTTCATAAGCTATCTTCATCAACTCTAAAGGTGCTTTCAGACGGAAAGAGCAGAGATATCCACGCACTCTTGATTCGTAAGGAGTATTGGTTTTTATTGTTATCAACTTCGACTTGACCTTATTGTCTGTCAATTCGAATGAAAACTCATTGTCGTTCATATCAAATGGTTGCCCATGAATGCTCTCAAACCTTGCCAACAGTCCCTTTAGTATGCCTTGGGCAAACTTAGGATTCTCAGGAGATAAGTATTGTATTTTGTTGTCCTCATGCTGCTTAACACAAATAGGAGACAAGGCTTGGAAAGCCATTTCTTCGTGTAAAGGCGGCATGGGCATAACTTCTACTCCAACAACATCAAATGCAACTTGATATTCTTTATTACCAATGGTAAAACTTTGGTGAGCAAATATTCCTTGAATGAATTCCAATGTACTTTTCTCAGGAATGAAACTAATATACCAAGTAGCTCTTTCACTCAAGATATTAAGACATCCTTCTTTCAGCAAAGGTCTTACCTTTTCAAAGATAAAAGGCGAATAGCAAAATAGCTTAAACCTCTTGCTCCCATTCAATTGATAACCATTTTCATGGAGCCATGATGCGTACTGCGTATTAGCTTGCGCCAATATGCGATAAATGACGGCAGACTGCTCATACTGGTAGTTGAATGGCAGTAGGTCTCCATGCGCTCGGTTCATTTTTAAAGTTATCTTAAATTTCATCGCTAAATATCATTAATGGTCTATAAAGTTAACAAATATATTACCTTGTTGCTATTTTACTTAATGTTAATTAGATAAACTATGCAATTTATACGCATCCTTCGACAGCAAGTCGTCTCCAGTGGAACGAAGCATCGGCATGTCTATCTTTGTTGATTCGCCATAGAAATAAGATTCGCTTACATCGAGTGTTTCAGCAAGTACCTTTACTATTTCAAGTTTAGGCTGCATCACACCCCGTTCGTAATTATATATGCTTTGGCGAGTGACACGAAGATTAGCAGCCTTCACCAATTGGTCAAGGCTATAGCCGCACATTTTGCGGGCTTCTCGAAGTCGTATAGAGGTAATAGATTTATTCATTAGTCTTTTTGTTTACAAATGTAGGTAAAATTTAAATAGTCTGTAAATAAAAGGCATGAGATTAACATTGATTTAACAGTAGAATCGTTTTAGCCAGTATAATTCATGGGGGACTTCGGAGGTTGGAGTCTGTGGCGCTCCAAACCTTTTTATCGTTCAGAGTAAAAATAGTTACTATTTTGTTTGTGCATTCATGGTAAAACCACTACATTTGCTGCGTTAAATTATAAAAACAATATCATTATGCTTACAACTTACTGTCTTTTATCAACGGCATTCTTTGTACTATACTTTTTGTTCCAAGGCTTGCAATCGGTAGGCGAAAAGTTGAACGACTTAACGAGAACCTGCGAGAGCAAGAAACCTGAGGATGAAAATTCATTTGCTCAAAGATGCAAGCGGCAAATTGAATACGAGAAAACACTTGTTCCTAATCAGGCAGTGCGCATTTTCAACTGGTGACAAATTGTCACCAGTTTCATTTTCATCATCTAAAGAAAAGACGCAACTCATTATGAATGAATTGCGTCTTTAATAGTTGCGGAGGCAGACTTTTTTTGTAACTGTATGCGGACGTTTGTGTGTAGATTTTATCTCCACTTATAAGTGAAGAACCAATCAAAGTCCATTAGGAGATTCCAATAAGTACTATCACCATTTGGCAATCCAGTGTACTTGTGGTATTCATTAGGAATGTTTTCAAAATTATCCTGATTGAAAACCTTCTTAAAGAACATGATTCTATCTTTCAACGGGTAATCTCTAACTGTCTCAATGTCAAGTTCTTGGTTGAATTCCCATATTTTATGCCATAAGATACGGATTTCCTTATAGGTGTCATCGTTAAGCGTTTGCAACATTTTCACCCATGATTCGTCTTGGGGGTATATTGCAACTGCACCGGAAATACCATCATAGACTATTCGCTCTTTCACCTCTGGCATAAGCATCAACGGTAACAAGTAGTCGTTGCTTCTTGCATTGTTGCAGCAACATCCACTGCTGACTTCTTCAAATTTTCCATTGCATGAGGCCAACAGATTGGCAAGAGCAATACGGTGCGGAAATTTATTTACTCTTTCGATGTCTTGGACTGACTTGAAATTCCTTTTAGCAAAATCAGAGTCTAATTCCACATTATCCGCTAACCATTTTGAGTTTTCTGTATATTTAGTGAACTCGACGTGAGTGTCATTGACTTTTAGGTTTCTGGGAATAACATGCTCTATGTTAAGTGCAGAGCTTTTGAGCCGCCTCATACAATAGCAACATCTGTCGTGTTGCTCTTGCAGAAGCAGGTTCTCCCAACCAGCAATGCTCTTACGGTATTTCTTGGATGAGAAATTACTATATGACTGATCTGTGTTTACACTTGGATAAAACGATTGTGTATCTTCATTATAGCAGTCTTTTAGAAACTCCACATCCAATTTTTGCTCTTGCTCCAGAAATGGTCTTTTATCTATGAACTCCATACTCCGCCGCCTTCTTTTTTATATCGTCCAGAACTTTAGCGTCTGTTCCGACAAGCTCTAATATCTTATTGTAAATGGTTTTACTCTCTTCTTTCAAATCCATAGAAAGATAAGATAGGTACAAGTCTTCCAAATTTTTCAGATCCTCATTTTTTGAAGGAGTCTCCATGAAATCTCTAAGAACAGCATTGTAATCAACACCGATCAGATTTGGCAGTGCGTGAGGTTCTTCTTCTCCAGTATTCATTACAAGTATCTGATTGGCTTTAGTGTCCGTATTGTGCATAACGGAAGTGTCCAAATTAGAGATGACTGCAACGGAATGCGTAGATACAAAAAACTGGATGTTTGGGAATGTCGTGCAAAATGCATTCAACACGACCTGCTCCAATGCAGGATGCAAGTGTAAATCGATCTCGTCAATCACAACCACACCGTTTGATTCTATACCTTGATTGAGAATATATGAACGATATGCCATATCTACGACGATGGAGAACAAGCGTCTATAACCTGCTGGAAGATCTTGAAGAAGACTCGTTTTGCCATTTTTGAAATTAATGGTCAACTTATATCCCTCTTCAGATTGTGTCGCAAAGAAATAGTCGATGTCATAACCGTCAGACTGTACCTTTGGCAAATAAGATATGAATTTTGACAGCTTCTGCTGAATGTAGTCAACTTCATCGTGTAGTGGCACAAAAGTCTCGTTTAAACGCTTTTGATCTTCTACAAGTTTCTTGTACTCAGCATCTTCTTCAAGATCTTTCTCATTCAGAACAGTTTTCTTTTCATAGATGGCTGATGCCAGTCTTGAAGCTGGGGTGTAAAGAGGCTGCATTTTAGCCAAGCAATTGCATAACCTTGTTTCCCAAAGGGATGTGCATGCAGACTCTTCGTCCCACTGGTAATATCCAAAATTACGAGGTATCGAGTCTTGATTAATGACTTTCAATGTAGATTTTGTTATCTTGGAATATACATGAGGGTAAGAATCCGAATAATATGCCAACAAAGGCCATTGGCTATTAGGAGCTTTGGCAGAGGACATAAATGCCAGAAAGGCATCTTTGTATAATGAAGGATATAATGACGCCTTGGGGAAATTGCGCTTAAATAGCGTCCAAGTCAAGACCTCACTATAGAAAAATCCATCAGCTTCTATACTGGCTTCGTCTGCATATTCACGAGTTTCTGCATTGAAATGAAAATCCGATGTATCAAATCCTCTTACATTGAGAGTGTTGTTGCCAGCCGACAGAAAATCAGTCCCCAATGATTTATCATTAGAGAAAACAAAACTCAAGGCTTTAACCAAGGCGTGTATAAGTGTACTCTTACCAGTTCCATTCCGGCCAATCAGCACATTGGCTTTAGGGCAGAATGTCGCCGAGTAACGATTGAAACATTTAAAGTTCTGTATCTTTATATGTCTAATATCCATAGCCTATAACTTAAATAAATTATTGTTTGACCTCATTTATGGTCAATTTCTTGATTTGTATCTTCTGATTGTTATAGGCCTCTCCGCAACGTCCTATAACGGATAATGGTCGAAATCCCTTTGTGTAAAGGAAATTCGACCATTCTTAGTTGCGGAGGCAGGACTCGAACATGCGACCTCCAGGTTATGAGCCTGGCGAGCTACCAACTGCTCCACTCCGCGATATTAACCATAAAACATGAAATTCAGATTTATTAGCGATTGCTGTATTTCTGAATTGCGAGTGCAAAGGTAGGGGTTTTTCTTGAAACCTCCAAATGTTTTGGCAACTTTTTTTCAAAAAAGTGCATTTTTCTTGTTTTTCGTTGATTCTCGATTGATATGTTTTGAACTTTTTTCGGGTGTAAGGATAGCAAAAAGAGTGCGTTATAGTGCGCGATATGGTTGCAATCAATGTTAACTAAGGTTGAATTTAGGAGAATTTGGGTAAAATATAGTTGAATTATTTGTGTGTGTGGAATTATTCCATTAATTTTGCACACGTATTTTATTGTGTGCAAGAATATTTGCATAAGCATTGAATATATATATAAATAGGTATAAAGGTCAATTAGAAAATAGGTAATCAATCGTTATGTCAATATCCAAGACTCGACAAAAACTCGTTGATGTGGCACGTCAGCTGTTTGCAAAGAATGGCATTGCCAACACTACAATGAACGACATTGCAGTGGCATCAGGCAAAGGGCGTCGCACGCTGTATACTTATTTCAACCGTAAGGAAGACGTGTATTCGGCTGTGATAGAGTCGGAACTGGAGCGACTGAGCGACAAGCTCGACGAGGTGGCTGCCATGAAGATGCGTCCTCAAGACAAGATAATTGAACTGATATACACCCATCTTAGCATGATAAGGGAGACGGTAGTGCGCAATGGCAATCTGCGTGCGGAGTTCTTCCGCAATATATGGATGGTGGAGAAGGTGCGCAAGAAGTTCGACGAGGACGAGATTGAGCTTTTCCGCAAGGTGTATAGCGAAGGCAAGATGGACGGTGAGTTCGACATCGACAATGTAGACCTTGTTGCCGACATCACACATTATTGTATTAAAGGCCTTGAGGTGCCGTTCATCTACGGACGCATAGGCCACGGCATGACCGAGGAAGCATCCAAGCCGCTTGTGGCAAAAGTGGTGTATGGCGCGCTCGGCAAGCGCATAAATCAGTAGGGTGGTGTACAGACAAAAAGAATTAATAATTAATAAGTAATAATTAATAATTAAAGAAAATGGGATTATTAACAGGTAAGACTGCCCTCGTCACTGGAGCAGCCCGCGGCATCGGTAAGGCTGTCGCAATGAAGTTCGCCTCTGAGGGCGCAAACATCGCATTCACTGACCTCGTGCTCAACGACGACATGGCTGCCGGACTTGAGGCAACACGCAAGGAGATTGAGGCTCTCGGCGTTACATGCCGCGCTTATGCTGGCAATGCAGCTGATTTCGAGGAGACAGAGAAGACCGTTAAGCAGATTCACGCTGACTTTGGCTCTATAGATATTCTTGTGAACAATGCTGGTATCACCAAGGACGGCCTTATGCTCCGCATGACAGAGGCTCAGTGGGATGCTGTGCTGAACGTGAACCTCAAGTCGGCCTTCAACTTCATCCACGCTTGCTCGCCTGTCATGCTTCGTCAGCGCAGCGGCTCTATCATCAACATGGCTTCGGTAGTGGGCGTTCATGGCAACGCTGGCCAGTGCAACTATGCTGCTTCTAAGGCTGGTATGATTGCTCTTGCTAAGTCTATCGCTCAGGAGCTTGGTCCTAAGGGCATCCGCGCCAACGCTGTTGCTCCGGGCTTCATCGAGACTGCTATGACAGCTCAGTTGCCTGAGGACATCCGCAAGGACTGGATGAAGAAGATTCCTCTCCGTCGCGGTGGTCAGACCGAGGACATCGCCAACGTATGTCTCTTCCTCGCTTCTGACATGGCAAGCTATGTCAGCGGTCAGGTTATCCAGATTGATGGTGGCATGAACATGTAATACTCTTTTATACATATTATCAGATATTGAAAACTAAGGATTAAGAATTATGATTGCAATCTGCGGCTTATTGTTGGCGGGTATGACTAATCATAATTCTTAGTTCTTAGTTTTTGGTTTTTTAATTCCAAAACCATCCTACTATGAATGTAGTCTACGAAGACAACCATATTATCATTGTCAACAAGGCGAGTGGCGAGATTGTTCAAGGCGACAAGACAGGCGACATTCCTCTCTCGGAGACAGTGAAGCAATATATCAAGGAGAAATACCAGAAGCCAGGCAATGTGTTCCTCGGTGTGGTGCATCGTTTGGACCGCCCAGTGAGCGGACTCGTTGTCTTTGCCAAGACCTCCAAGGCTCTGTCGCGACTCAACGATATGTTTCGCACAGGTGATGTGCACAAGACATATTGGGCTATCGTGAAGCGAGGCGACATTGCTCCTGAGGCAACGCTTACCGACTGGCTCACGCGCAACGAGCGTCAGAACAAGAGCTATGCCCATTCGCGCGAGGTGCCAGGGTCGAAGAAAGCTGTGTTGAGCTATAAGGTGCGCTCGGTGTCGGACAACTATATGCTGCTTGAAGTGCATCTTATGACAGGCCGCCACCACCAGATACGTTGCCAGCTTGCCAATATGGGCTGCCCCATAAAGGGAGACCTGAAGTATGGCTCGCCTCGCAGCAACCCCGACGGCAGCATATCGCTCATGTCGCGCCGTGTGGAGTTTGTGCATCCAGTATCCAAGGAAACAATCGTGGCTGAGGCTCCAGTGCCAAACGAAAGGCTGTGGCAGGCGTTGGCTGAGAATGCCCGATAATAGAAAAATCCTCAAAACCTAAAACATTATGAACAGAACTTTCCACCATAAACTCAATGTACAGGCAGTAGTTACTGTGGTTCTGCTTGCTGCGTTTGCCCTTTGGTGTTTCCTCATGCGCACAGGTGTGTCGCCATTGTTCGGGCTCTTGTGCTTGCTGCTTGGAGCCGCCGCAGTCGACCGCATGGTACATACTGAATATGTGATAACCACTGACGACCGACTTATAATAAAGCGTGGTCGTCTGTCCAAGCCTCTTGTCATAGACATCGACGAGATAGTGGAGATACATGAGGTGCGCGGAATGTTCTTTGTGGCAGGCCATATCGTCATAGAATATGGCATGGGACACATGGCCTCGGTGCAGCCTGCCGACCCAGAAGGGTTTATAAAAGAGGTGAAACGCCGACTAAAATAAAACTCATTTTTATATGACACGCTATATATACACCTTGTTGCTCGCGCTCCTCGCCATTTGCGGAGCACAGGCACAGGAGACAGTAGAAATATATGACGACGCAACCCAGGAAGACTCGCTCATGGCCGACACCTTCGCTGTGGAGCAACATGCCTTGCCTTGGGAGCATAATCTGCGTCTGCATCTCGACAAGTTGCTTGAGCACGACATGTTCAGCACTTCGCAAGTGGCTTTGATGGTATACGACCTTGATGCCGACTCTACACTCTATGCCCACAATGAGCGTCAGCTGATGCGTCCGGCATCCACAATGAAGGTGTTGACAGCTATTGCCGCCATCGACAAGCTTGGTGGCAGTTATCGGTTCAAGACAGAACTGTGCTATACTGGTGAGGTGACCGACGGCACTCTTGCTGGCAACATATATTGCGTGGGCGGATTCGACCCGCGCTTCAACAACGACGACATGCGTGCCTTCGTTGAGGGCATTCGTAAGATGGGTGTCGACACTATACGCGGAAATATCTATGCCGACAAGTCGATGAAGGACTGCGATTCGCTCGGAAGCGGATGGTGTTGGGATGACGACAATCCAATATTGTCGCCATTGCTTGTCAGCAGGAAGAATGTATTTGTCAAGCGATTTGCCGATGAGTTGCGTGAGTCGGGCATTGTCGTTGAGGCTACGTTTGGCGAGGCCCGCCGTCCCGAGGAGGCTTATTGCATAGTGAGCCGTTTTCATTCCATCGACCAGATACTTATGAAGATGCTCAAGGAGAGCGACAATCTCTATGCAGAGTCGATGTTTTATCAGCTTGGAGCATCGTCGGGCAGTCATCCTGCCACTGCCAAGAACTCAGCAGCTGTTATAGAACGCCTTATAAGCAAGGTGGGGCTTAATCCGCGGCGCTACAACATAGCCGATGGGTCGGGGCTGTCGCTGTACAATTATCTGTCAGCAGAACTTGAGGTTCGCTTCCTGCGCTATGCCTATCGCAACAACAATATCTATCTGCATCTTCATCCTGCTCTGCCCGAGGCGGGTGTCGACGGAACATTGCGCACCAGAATGCGCGGCCCCTTCACCCAAGGCAATGTGTTTGCCAAGACTGGCACAGTGACTGGAGTGTCGTCGCTTGCAGGCTATTGCACGGCAGCCAATGGGCATAGGCTTGCCTTTGCCATTATCAATCAGGGTGTCATGCACGGCAGCAACGGCAGGGCTTTTCAGGACCGTGTGTGCACAGTGCTTTGCCAACCGTAAATAAATAATAACAAGACCGGGGACGCTCAGCTCCCCTTCATCCCTTTTGCTATATGAACGAATTAACAAAATATATAGAGCATTTGCTTGCCTCCACCACACTTACGGGTGGATGGCTTTCGTTTGTCACTCTGTCTGTGCTTTGTGCTACAGTGGCTCTTATAGCATGGCTTGTATACATGCTGTGTGTTAAGGTTTTGGCACCGATTACTGTTCGCATCACGCGCCGCACCGACGTAGTATGGGATGACTATTTGTTGAATCCACAGGTGTTGCGTTCTGCGTGTCATGTGGTGCCGGCTATAGTGGTATGGCTGCTCATGCCTCCACTCTTTTTTGCATATCCTATAATACAGGCTCTTCTGATGAAAGCCACAGCCATATACATCACCGTTGCTGCCATGCGACTGGTTGTTGCCTTCATCAGTTCGCTTAAACTCTTCGATACAAACAACGACACTCGCTCTGCCGCTCAGCAATATTTCCATTCTTTCTGTGGTGTGCTTAAGATAATAGTGCTGTTTCTTGGTGTCATCATTATTATTTCAATCGTCATCGACCGCAGTCCACTCACGCTTCTTGCCGGACTCGGTGCCACATCGGCTGTGCTTATGCTCGTGTTCAAGGACTCCATCACGGGGCTTGTTGCCGGTATTCGCCTTACGAGCAATAATATGGTGCGCAAGGGCGACTGGATAACTATGGACAAGGCAGGAGCCAATGGTGTGGTTGAGGACATTACATTGTCAACAGTGAAAGTGCGCAACTTCGACCAGACTATCGTGACTGTTCCGCCACAGAAACTCATTGAGGATTCGTTCCAAAACTGGCAGGGAATGCAGGAAGGCATAGGCCGACGTGTAAAGCGCGTGCTGTATATCGACTTCCGTTCAATAGCCATAGTCAATGATGAGCTGAAGCAAAAACTGGCTGCCGACGGATTGATGAAGAAGGAGGAGATGAAAGGCGAGGTGGTAAACCTTACTCTATTCCGCCGTTACATGGACCGATGGCTTGCGCAGCGTGATGACGTGGTGAAGGAAGCAACCTACTTTGTGCGCCAGCTCGAACCTACTGCCAACGGCTTGCCAATAGAGATTTACTTCTTCCTCAAGCAGAAGGAGTGGAAGTCGTATGAGAATCATCTCGCCGAGATAATGGAGCGCATGTATGCTCTTGTGCCAGTGTTCGGCATGAGAATTTATCAGAGAATATAAACAAATAATCAGGCAAAAGTGTTACACGACGAATTAGTATATCAGATACGCCAGAGTTTCGGCTTTGAGCCAACTCTCGACCAAAACCATGCACTCATCACCTTCGCCTCGTTCATTACTGACAGCGACGACCGTGCGGTGATGATAATGCGTGGCTCTGCGGGTACCGGCAAGACATCGCTCTCGGGTGCTATTGTGCGCACAATGAAGCGGTTGAGGCAGCGTGTGGTGCTGCTTGCTCCTACAGGTCGTGCTGCCAAGGTGTTTTCGGTTAACTCTGATACTCCAGCTTCCACCATCCATCGTCGCATCTATCGCCAGAAGTCGATGGAGGGGGCGTTCTCGCTTGCGCCTAACATGCACACCGACACGCTGTTCATGGTCGACGAAGCTTCGATGATAGCCAATGAGGGACTGCGTGAGTCGGTGTTTGGCACTGGTTGTTTGCTCGACGACCTTGTACATTTCGTGTATTCTGGTCGCAACTGCCGGCTGATGCTTATCGGCGACAAGGCACAGCTGCCTCCAGTGGGCGAGGAAGAGTCGCCTGCTTTATGCTCCAACTTCATGTCGGGCTACGGGCTTACTGTGTATGACAGCGACTTGAAAGAGGTGCTGCGACAAAGTCAGCAATCGGGCATTCTGTATAATGCCACCGTCATACGTCAGATGATAACCCACGACGAGGCTACCGAATTGCCAAAAATCCGCTTTCATGGATTTGCCGACATTGTGTGTGTACCAGGCGATGAACTCATAGAGTCGCTTGCCACAAGCTATTCTCAAGTAGGCATGGACGAGACTATGGTGGTGACACGCTCCAACAAGCGTGCCAATATCTATAATCAAGGCATACGCAACCAGGTGCTTTGGCGTGAGGAAGAACTCACGTCGGGCGACTGGCTTATGATTGTGAAGAACAACTATTTCTGGACTGAGCAAGATGCAGTAAAGAATCGTGCGGGATTGGCAAAGGATAGCACCTCGCCTGCGGCTGTTGCTGCTGTATCACAGCCAGCTCCTACAACATTACAACCAATGCCAGCAGAACAGCCTACGCCTTCGTTCATGGCCAATGGCGACCGTGCCGTGATACAGCGTGTGCGCAATCGTCGCGACCTCTATGGCTTTCATTTTGTTGACCTCTGGCTGCAGTTTCCCGACTACGACAACTACGAGTTGCAGGTGACTGCCCTTACCGATTCGCTTTCTACAGAGGCACCTGCCCTCACACGTGAGCAAAACCAACAGCTCTTCGAGCAAGTGATGCTCGACTATGCCGACATTCGCACAAAGCCAGAGCGTTTCAAGAAACTAAGAGAAGACCCCTACTACAATGCTTTGCAGATAAAATATGCCTATGCCGTGACGTGCCATAAGGCGCAAGGCGGTCAATGGGCGCATGTTTACGTGGACCAGGGATACATGACCGACGAAATGCTCACGCCCGACTATATACACTGGCTTTACACGGCGTTCACACGAGCCACCGAAAAACTGTTTCTTGTGAATTGGCCAAAGACGCAGACGGTTAATCAACTTTAACTACTTCATATAGTAACATTGGCCTTTTTTTCTTAATTTTGTAAACAATAAAAAGAACTTGTAAGACTTGTGCTTACGTAAAAAGTCTATCAATATGGAGTCAAAGAGAGTGCCGTATGGAGTTTCGGACTTTGTTGATATTGTCCGACGCAACCAATATTATGTGGATAAGACAATGTATCTGCCTTTGCTTGAAAAAGAGGCAGACTGCCTTTTCTTTATCCGTCCGCGAAGGTTTGGCAAGAGTCTGTTGCTTAGTATGATGTGTGCTTATTATGACATGAGCATGAGCAGTAGGTTTGAGGAATTGTTCGGACATTTGTGGATAGGCAATAATCCGACACCGCTAAAAGGACAGTTCCAAGTGTTGTATATGGATTTCTCACGTATTGGAGGAGGTATAAACACATTGAGTACCGATTTCAATAGCTATTGCAATCTGTGCATTGATAGTTTCATGGACACTTATCGTGAGTATTACGACGAGGATACAGTCGGAAAGATAAAATCCTTCACGACATGTTCGGAGAAACTGAACTCATTGAATATAGAGGCAAGGAAACGCTCGCTTCCTCTTTATCTTATCATCGATGAGTATGACAACTTCACTAATGTAGTGCTTAATGAGCATGGCGAAAAGGTGTATATGGCTCTTACTCACGCCAGTGGATTCTATCGCGATATATTCAAGAAGTTTAAGGGAATGTTCGCACGGATATTCATGACTGGAGTGAGTCCAGTGACACTTGATGACTTGACGAGTGGTTTTAATATAGGTTGGCATATCTCTACAAAACCACAGTTCAACCAGATGTTGGGATTCTCTACCGAGGATGTTCGCGAGATGTTCAATTACTACAAACAGACGGGAGAAATTAGCAATAATGCCGATGTCGAAGCTATTGTCAACGATATGAAGCCTTGGTATGACAATTATTGTTTTGCCAAAAAAGCACTAAATACTCAAAGTCGTGTGTTCAATTGTGACATGGTGTTGTATTATCTGCGTAATTATATGGAGACAGGCGAAGCTCCAGAGCAGATGATAGACCCTAATACAAAAACCGACTACAATAAGATGAAGAAGCTTCTGCAACTTGACAAGCTTGATGGCGACCGTAAGAGCGTTATCATGAATATAGCTGAGAAGGGAGAGATTGTAGGAAATATCGAAGAGTCGTTTCCTGCCAAATCTCTTACTAATCCTGAAATATTCGTCAGTCTGTTGTTCTATTATGGAATGCTTACTATAAAGAGCACTTTCGGAGATCAACTTTTGCTTGGCATTCCTAATAATAATGTCCGCAAGCAATACTATAGTTATCTTTTAGAACAATATCAAGAATGCCATTATATAAACTTGTCAAATCTGAAGACAATGTTTACGTATATGGCTTTTGAGGGTAAGTGGCGTGAGATGCTTGAATATATGGCTGAAGAGTATGCAAAAGTTTCTTCTGTTCGCGATGGCATAGAGGCAGAACGGAATATGCAAGGTTTTTTCATGGCGTATCTAAGTCTTAGCTCATATTACTATACAGCTCCAGAATTGGAGTTGAACCATGGTTATTGTGACTTCTTCCTACTGCCAAATTTAACTCATTATCCTACCAGACATAGTTATATAATAGAGTTGAAATTAATGCCAAAGAAACAGAAAGGTATGACAGAAGAGGAGTACAAAGCAAAGGTTATAGAACAATGGAATAACGCAGTAAATCAAATAAACCATTATGCCGTTGCTCCAAAAGTAGAGGCTTTACGTCAGAGTACCCAGTTGCATAAGATAATAATGCAATTTGAAGGGTGGAAATTGAAGAAAATTGAAGAGGTATAATTTTTTATAAACAATAAACGAATAGAATTATTATGAACATGATATTCAAGAACGCCATGATTGCCATGGCAATGATAATGTCGGCAAACACTGTGTTTGCGCAGAATGGTAATGGCAATGCTGCTAATGCGCAGCAGGTGACTGTAGAGAACGACCTCGATGCCAAGTATGCAACCAATCTTCTTAAGGCAGGCACAGTAGCCCCGGAGATAGCATTGAAGACTATTGACGGCAAACAGTTCTCGTTGAAGAGCTTGCGTGGCAAGTATGTGGTGGTTGACTTCTGGGCCTCATGGTGTCCCGACTGTCGCAAGGACGCTCCTAATGTAGTGGCTATGTACAACAAGTTCCATAAGAAAGGTGTGGAGTTTGTAGGCGTGTCGTTCGACACAAAGAGTGAGTCGTGGAAAAGTGCTGTTGAGAAATTGGGCATTCCCTATACCCAGGTGAGCGACATGAAGAATATGCGTGAGTCGCCCGTTGCATTGGCCTACAACATCAAATGGATACCTACAGCCTATGTCATCGACCCAGAGGGCAAGGTAGTTCTTGCCACTGTGATGTCGCAGAAAGTAGACGCATATCTCACATCCGTATATCCCGACTGTGCCGAATGACACTTACAACAGACATATTGCGCACATGGTTCAGGCAGTTCAACGCTGATTATTTCGGCGATGAGCTGCCTGTGCCTCGTCTTGCTTTGTTGTTTCTATAAAGGTGT
>OCLF01000203.1_pt1 | contig 19317 bp, 17 predicted proteins | sample 1502881 | NCBI WGS metagenome assembly OCLF01 (sample SAMN03418267, study PRJEB22391) | human gut metagenome | biome: human-gut; feature: organic feature; material: feces | host: Homo sapiens | place: Tanzania | collected 2013-01
AAGAATTGAGAATCATTCGTGAATTCATAAAAGACAACTATCAGGAAATGTTCTTGAAATGGTCGGAAATGAGCAATAATGGCTTTTATCGTGGAGAATAATTTAATAAAGGTGTATCCTTATTGCTCCTCATCGAGCATTCAGGATACACCTTTATTCTTTTCTCCTTTCTTCATCATGACTTTTTTCTAGAAAAGTTACACTTTGTCCGATATTTTATTATAAATATACGGATTTTTATGCGTTTTTGCTTATGAAAAACAAAAGAAAGCGGCAGTTTTGTCAAAAACTGCCGCTTTCTCTGAAATACTAACTTTCTGTCTTTAATTCTTTGTATAGAACAAAGAGCATATAGAGGGGGATGTTGATGGTTTTCGAACTGTTGTTTCTCTCGTATGGCAAGAGACTGGTGCGAACCGACCATTTGGGGGAATATTTTTCCCGATATAGTTTCAAACTTTTGGCATTCATGGTTACTCCTGCCTTTGCTTCTAGTGGATATACATCTAAACCATCAGAAATAAGGAAGTCGATCTCTGCAGTGGCTGAGGAAGACCAATAATAATTGGTTTCCAGAGTTTCTGCAAAGTTCTGAAGTTCCTGACAGACATACTGTTCTGTCAACGCTCCCTTAAACTCTTCGAAGATTCTGCTTCCTTCTAATATTACTTTCGGCGAAATCTTGCTCATTGCCCTCAACAGACCTACATCCAGTAAGAATACCTTAAACGATTTGAGATCTGCATAGGCTGAAATCGGGATGTCGGGCTTGCTGACATTGTTGGTTCTGATGATTTCACCTGCATCAGAGAGCCACATGATGGCATCCTCATATTCCCGTGCTCTGGCTCCCTCTCTCACCAGTCCATAGACAAACTTCTTGTTTTCCTTCGCCAGTTGCGAAGGGATGCTGTTCCATACATAACGGATTTTCTCGACCATATTCTTTGGCGCATGCTTGGAGAAGTCTTTCTGGTAGGCTGCTATCAGTTCCTGCTGGATGCGGTTCACCTTGTTGTAGTCTTTGCTGTCCAGCCACTCTGTAACAACAGCTGGCATACCTCCTATTATCATGTATTTTTTCAGATAATCTGTAAGGCGAGCCTCGAATGCCCCCAGGTTTCTGTTTCCTTTATCGATATAGTCTACCAGCATGTTCTCTTCGTTTGCTATCAGGAACTCTTTAAAGGACATGGGATATAGATGCAGGAAATCAGTCTTTCCTACAGGGAAGGATGTGCCTTCGTGCAGGGCTATGCCTAGCAATGAGCCTGCGCAGCAGATAGCATACCCTGGTGCTTCTTCGCAGAAATACTTCAAAGAGGTGAGTGCTCTTGGCATTTCCTGTACTTCATCGAAGATAATAAGCGTTTCCTCGGGTATTATCATCTTACCATTATAGATGGAGAGCTGTTCTATAATGCGTTGTGGCGATAAGTCGCCGGCAAATATCTCTTCGAGTACATCACTCTGTTCGAAGTTGATGTAACATACGTCTTTGAAGTACTTGCGCCCAAATTCTTTCAGTAGCCAAGTCTTGCCAACCTGTCTTGCACCTTCCAATATCAGTGGCTTCCTACCATGACTGTTTTTCCATTTTAACAATTGGGATATAAGGAGTCTTTCCATACGCTTAAAATTAAGTTTTGGCAAAGATACTAATAAACAGTGAATTACGCAAGAAAAATCACATTTTCCTAAGGACTTTTCTGTTAAATCCCACATTTTCCTAAGGACTTTTCTGTTAAATCCCACATTTTCCTAAGGACTTTTAGGGTAAATCCCACATTTTCCTAAGGAGTTTTGATTGGAAATCCCACTTTTTTCAAAATAAGTCGTCTCCAGTTACCTGTCTGTTGATCTTTCTTGCATACATATTATTATATAGACCATGTGGTGTGACAAAAGTAGGAATGAGCGTTTTCGTTGTCTTCGTCACTTTCTTGAAAATCTTCAGACGATGTGCCAGATGGGCATCGTATGCCTTGGTTATTTCATATTCCCCATTGCAAAATTTCATCTCGCAGATAGAGATAGATTTGTCCGAACGATCTATCAGCAGATCTATCTGTGTTCCTCGTTTCAGATCTTCGTCTGCCTCATCATCTGCCATAACTTTGGCGGTAGGTCGGTAAGACCATGAACAAGGGGTGTTGATGCAGCCGTCTATGCCTAAAGCTTTGATAATTTCATTGATATGGTGAAGGCATACGATTTCAAAGGCATGGCCGCACCATGATTCATACTCTGCAGTGGTTTGCATCTTGACCCAATAGTTGTCGAGGAATGAACCTTTGTTGTGCATGAATTTGAAATAAAACAGGCAATAAGGATCTATCAGCTGATACATCATATCTTTCTTCGACTTGCCGAAAGGAGTATAACTGCGGATGAAATCACATTGCTCAAGTTCTTTAAGTATCTGGCTGAACCTTCCGTTGTTAGCAAGTCCTGTAGCGTCCAACAGGTCTTGTCGGGTCATTCCTTTGCCTTTGTTCTTTAGGGCTGTAACTATGGCAAGATGATTGTCGGCTTTCTTGAAGAGCGAACTGAACAGGCGGTCAAACTCTTCGGTGAGTTCGCCGCCACGTGTAAAGCAAAGTTGCTGGATATTCTGTGCCACACTTTTGTTGTTTTCGAAAAGAGACAGGTAATATGCTACACCGCCCATCGCCATATAGCACTCGATGATTTCCGGGCGTTCATAATAAAAACCCTGTGCTTTGAAATACTCTTCTACCTCATGCAGCTTGAAGGGAGATAACAGAATGTTGTGAGTGATGCGATTATGGAGTCCTCCGCGTGAATTAATAACCTGATTGAGCATCCAGGTGGTAGCACTTCCGCAGGCTATCAGTTTGATGTCGCTTCGGTAGGATGCCCAGTCGTTCCAGAAATGTTCCAGGGCGCTGATGAAGTGGGAGGCATACGTGTCGAACCAAGGAAGTTCATCGAAGAAGATGATTTTTGTTCCTTTTGGCATCTTTTCCAATGCTTTTTGGAGAAGCCGGAATGCTTCCGGCCAATTAGCTGCATCTGTTTCTATGCCTAACTGGTCGTTAAGTGCAAAACTGAAACTCGCAAGCTGCTCCTTGGTTGTTACATTGTCTTTGCCTGTGATGCGGAATGTAAATCGGTTTTCGAACAGTTCTTTTACCAGAAAAGTCTTGCCTACACGTCGTCTGCCATAGATGGCTACAAATTCTGATTTGCGGCTTGAAATATAGTTTTCAAGCTTTTCAATCTCTTGTTCTCTGCCTATAATATTCTCCTTCATATTTATCTCATATTAGTGAAACCTGTCGCAAAGTTACAAAAAATCCGAGATTACGACAATTTTTAAATGAGAAATCTGTCGTAATCTCACTTTTTTGTCGAGATTACGACAGATTTTCGTAAAATTCTCATTCATTACTTATCTACTGTGTGGAAGATATCTGATTATTTTAATGTTATTTTTATCTAATTTACAGGAAAGATGTAAGTTTTTTGTTTAACTTTGTGCCCAAAACCATTGAAATCAATAAATTATGTTGAAATTACTTTTAAGGTTATGGTGGTTGCAGCAACGTCGTAACTTTCATAAGAGAGATGCTTTTGTTGCCTCCTATATCATCTTTCTATATGTGGTGATGGGAGTTAGTTTCTTTCTTAGTTTCACCGAAAATGGAGGAGATTTGGAAGGGGAAGACTTGCCTGCCTTGTTGGGGGCTGGTATGGTAGTCGGTTTTCTGATTCCTGATATGATTATGAAAATGGTGATGAAACGGGATATTACTGCGATGGATGATTACGTGAAGTCGCGCCCTGTGCCAGAGAAAATCTGGAATAAATTCCTTCTTACCACCAATCTTATGAGTTTCTGGAACTATGTGCTGCCATTGCTCACGCTTCCTGTTTTTTTCTATGTGCTGTCTGCGGCTCAGGCAGTCGCAAGTTTTTTCCTTTTCCTTGCGTTTTCTTATATCGATGGCATCTATATCACTTGTTATCGTAAGGCTACGGAGTGGATGCTCAAATGGCCCTTGATATTGGGATGGATGGGAATGTTTGCCGTGCTCATAGGGTATATGTTTGTGGCTTCTTTCTTCCCGGTATGGATGGGATGGATAGGTCTCTTCTTCCTTGCTGGAGCGGTATTCACCGGACTTACCGCCTATCTCTATCACGAAAAGATTTATAACGAGCAGAAGCAGAAGGTTTCCAAGTTCCGTGGTTTCAGCCATATCAACCTCTTCAGCCTGCAATATATCGGCACCTTGAGAGCGAAGCGCATCCGTACGATGGTGATTATGATTACTGCCATCTTCCTTTTCGATGCCTATCTCTTTGCCTTGCTTCCAGCTGAACCGGGACAGGAGATAGGGGATAAGGTGGCTATGACTACCCTCTATGTAGCAGGTGCCATCCTGCTGCCATCGGTGGTGTTGTCGCAATGGACCTTTGGTATTGAGGCAAACTTCTTCCATGGTTTGATGACCAAGCCGGTAAAGGTGAAGCAGATGCTGCAGAATTGCTTCTATTATTATATGGTAGTGAGTGCGATAGCCTTGCTGCTCACCCTTCCGTTCCTTTTCCTGCAGGCAGGAATCGGAATCCAGGTGCTTATCAGCGGTTTCTGTCTGGCGGTGTTCATCAATCTCTTCAATCTGCCTACGGCACTCTTCTCTTCCCGTCTGGAGATATTCCAGACTTCCATGTTCAGCATGCAGGGAGCGAATCTGAAGATTAATCTTTATGCCATCGCCTTCCTCTTCCCGCTGGCAGGTGTCTGTGCCATCTATCATTTCTTCGGCGAGACGGCATGGTGCATCACCTGTGTGGCAATGGCAGTCTTCAGCATCGCCATCCACAAATGGTTCATCGCCAAGATTGCTGCCATCTTCGAGAAGAACAAGTATAAGCGCATGGAGAAGTTCATGAGTTAAGTGAAGAGTGAAGAACGAAGAGTGAAGAATTCAATAGCTTTACTAATCATAAAGTTCAATGTTCAAAGCTCAAAGTTCAAAGTAACCATAAAGTTCAAAATTCAAAGTTCAAAGTAATATGATCAAGATTCAGAATCTCAAGAAGATATATAATGGCAATACCGTACTCGATATTGATAATCTGGGTGTTGCAAAGGGCGAGCTGATAGGACTCGTAGGTAATAATGGTGCGGGCAAGACTACCTTGCTCCGCCTGATTCTCGACCTGATTCAGGCAGATGATGGTTTCGTGGAAAGCAATGGACAGAAGGTGAACGAGAGTGAAACCTGGAAGGAATATACCGGCAGTTACATCGACGGCAGATTCCTCATCGACTTCCTCACCCCTGAGGAATACTTCGATTTCATCGCTGATGTCTATAACATCGACGATAAAACCTTGCAGGAGCGACTGGCGCAGTTTGAGGGCTTTATGCACGATGAAATCATGGGAACCAAGAAGTATCTCCGTGATTTCTCTCAGGGCAACCGACAGAAGATTGGCATCATTGGAGCGATGATCATCAATCCGAAGGTTCTTCTCCTGGATGAGCCATTCAACTATCTCGACCCATCTTCCCAGATGACTATCGCCCACATGATTCAGCGCATCTGCAAGGAGCAGGGCACCACGGTCATCATTTCCAGCCATAACCTCAACTTCGTTGCCGACATCTCCTCCCGCATCCTCTTGCTGGAGAAAGGAAAATTAGTGAAGGATTTACAGAATACGGATGGTGCTGCTATTGCCGAATTGAATACGTATTTCGGGATTCAGGCAGAATAGACCGGACTAGAAAAAAGAGGGTGTGTCATAATTCCATGATACACCCTCCGATGTGAAAGTAATTCCCCTGTACCCACTTTTATTTTTCCCTGCCCACGGAAAAATTCTTGCGTGGGCAGGGAGAAAAATATACCCGGGCAGAGAAGGAAATTTAAAAGAGTATTTTGAAGAATAGGGAGTGTTGTCGAAAAAGATTATGATTTAGCATTGCTTGTAGAAAAATAGAAATAGAAAAAGGGTGCGTCATGTAGTTATGACACACCCTTTTTTTGATATAGCATTTTTTTTGGGGGGTACGGTATTATTTTGATATAGTATCTTTTAGCATTCTTCTATTTTCCAAAGGTCGTTGCCTTTGAATACAATGGCAATCAGTTGGTCGGTTGGTGCCTTGATGAGTCCCGCTCCCCTGTAGTATTCTATCATTTCTCTTACTTCTGTTTCACTGAGTCCCAGCATCATGTTGAACATTGGATCCATGGAGAGGTTGGTACCGATGTTATCTTGTCTGCTATAAGACTGAAGATTTTGACTTTCCTTCAAATCTCAGATTGCCATCATGCTTTATCTTCTTTCCATAATCAAAAGTATAGCTAATGGAAAGAGACATATATCGTCTATCCCATGGTCTGCTCTGATATGTATAACTACCAATATTGTCAGAAACAAGCCAAGTCTTGGTATAACCTTTTTTCAAGAACAAAGAATTGACTTGTAATTTAGCGAACAAATTCCCCTTGGAGTATTGTACGCCACACTTCAAATTGTTAGAGAAACGAGTCAAGTTAGAACTCCCTCGCATATAACCCTTGCCAGAGCTATATGTATAGTTGACATTGAGTGCCCAATATTTACCGAAGCCTAAATATGCTGAAGGATAGACTCCCCAATAGGCATTGTTAATATGAAATAGCCTAGAATGCCATTCACGCATATAGGAAACATTGGAAGAAATGCGCAACTTTCCGTTCATCAAGGTCAAAGATGGAGTGACATTGACATACAATGGATTGTAAGAACCACTGTTTATCATCTCCTTCACCATCAGACCATTGATTTCATGCCAATAAGGCACGATGTCATTTATGATGTTGTCCCAACTGCAGGAGGTATTTAGCGAGAACACATTGGAAGGCATCCAGGTATAAGACAAGAGAGCGTACGCTTGGCGCACGGTTTTTAAGTCAGCGTTGCCCTTACTTCCTGTTAGCTCATCGTCTTGTCGCACGACCGTGTTATAATAAGAGGGATTGATGGCACTCTGGGTGATATTTGCCTGTATATAGATAGAATGCTTGGAGCTTAACTGGCCATTCAAGGTGACACACCCATTGAGATAAGCTTTCGTCATTACTTTTTCGTCTTGTACTTTATAACTTTGAACAGGCAACGACACCAACAAACTTCCACTCCACTTGCCAGAGAATTTGTGGCTATAATTCAAGTCGAAAGAATAATAAGTATTGATTAATTTCTGAAAAGTATCTGCCGTACCCGAATAATTCGTACGATAAATCTCCGTATTGAGACTGGTAGTAAATACTAAATAATTCTGCTGATAGATAGGGAAGCCATAACCTAGCCACAAACTGGGCAAGTAAGCGTTCTCTTTTGTTCCGTTATAGAGTTCTTGACTATCAGATGCCATCAACTGATAATGATTGTTTCCGCTATTATGATTATACGAGAAAGAAAAACCGCCATAAGCATAACCATTATGAGGCAATCCATAAGTAACAAACTGCGAAGTCAGATAGGGTGTGATGGAACGAGAATCTGCATCCGAGATGGAAGAACCTAGCTCAACATCGTCATAAAAAACATGCTGTTGTGTATGAGAACGAGGAACTTCATTCAATCTCATGCCCGCTTGAAGAGACCAGATAAGTTTTTCTGAATCATATCTCGCACTAACCCCCGTAGAGTATGTACGCAATCGCTCGTTCTGCTCATAATCCACTTTCTTGTTTAGCGTGGTGCCATCATTATATGTATAATCTATGTTTTTATTGCCGACTAGCTTATGGGCATTTCTATAGTAAGTCCCCACTATAGCTTGGTAAGTCATGCGCCCCTTTCTTAACTTCCCAGCCACGTCATAGTCGCCATAATCATTGTTTCCAAATCCTTGGTTAGCCTCAGCCATGACATACCCACCATAAGCCAATTTGCGTAATACGAAATCGACGACAGCTGAATAATTCTTGTATTTTGGTTCCGATGGAGATTGCAAGAAATCCACACGAGCTACTTCTTTAGGTCGTAGAGTTTTCAGTTCCCAACCATTGGCCTCCACACCGTTGATAAAAAAGTGAACTTCCTTTCCCCAATTGGTCTCCACCTTGTTAGAGAATTCATCCACGCGCAATCCTGCCACCATCATGCGAGCCAAAAGCGCAGCATAATTAGAAGAGCTTTTACGCTCTTCTGGTGTAGGAATATAAGAAACACCATCCTTGATAGCTACATGGTTTTGGGCAGTAACTACTACTTCTTCATTTATATGTTGAGTTTTCAACGAATCTGTTTCCTGCGCAAAAGTAGTAGATAACGACAATAAACACATTGATAATAAAAACAATCGCTTCATACCGTATGATTTATTTGCTCTAAATAATATCTCATTTCAAATTCAAAACTCAAATATTCTTCGAAAGAAACGTCCAAAGAATGCTTACTACAAATATCTTTCGTAAACCGCCCCTTCTCCAACATTTTTTGACTGCAAGGTCCCATACATAAGGGAAGCATTTTGCAGGTAAGGCAATTTGCATTGTCAAATGTCTTAAGTTTTAATCTCCGTTCTCTTTTAGACTCATTCCATTGAATGGAGCCATCGAATTGTAAAATTCCTTCTTGTGTGGCATCCCCTAAAGTCCTGCCATTACATTTGTGAATTGTTCCGTCATAGTTTACAATAAAGAAACTGTTAGAGTCAGAAGGACAAGCGATATTCTTTTTTCTAAATACTCCGTGTGATATAATAAAGCCTTCTTTCACGAATTTCGCCAAAGCTTTGAGCAAAAGTTGTCGCTGTTCATCTTCAACCACAGAACGTGTTTGCCAAACCCTCTCAAAATGCACTCTTACCTTGCTTCTATCCACATTTTTTAAATCTTCCAACAGGGAATCTATATTGAGTAAAGTTGCGTTATCGTAATTGATGCGCAAAGTTACTAATGGATCATCAGAGTACGACGGATTTTGGATTTTGCTTGTTAGCATTTTCACAGCATGTATTATCTGGTGGTAGGTACCTTTATTGTCATATTTCCAGATTCTTACCGTGTCATGCTTTTTCTTATCACCGTCAATCGTAATTTGGAAATAAGGAGCCAATGTGGAAAGCTTATCTATCATTTCGTCTGTCATCAACGAAGCGTTTGTAACAAAAAAAGAAGAAAATTTCTTTCCTGCATTTTGACACTTTTCTTTAATAGCATATGCCATAGGGTATGCAATCTTTGTAAAATTCAACAAAGGCTCTCCACCAAAGAATGCAAGGTGAATAGAATCGAAGTCGTCATTTTCAATACCTTTATCCACAAAATTCAATACAGATTCCAAAACCTTTTGAGACATTCTTGTTCCTTTCTTATGAGATTCATAGCAATACCAGCATTTCAAATTACAATCTTGGGTTGGATATACCATAAAATATAGATTTCTATTATTGAACTTTGCATTTGTATATTGTTGTTCAATAAGAGCCAATTCGTCCTTCTCATCATCAACAAGCATACCTAGCTCTTGCATTCTCTTGCACACAGAAGGCATTTGCCTATTCAAGCGTTCTATATCTGAGTTCAAAAGATTGTCTGCTTTTTTCGATATGCCCAGGAATCGATCTGTAAAGGAATTGTATAAAATCGTAAAGCCACTACGAGGTATAAAAATATTATAATAACTTTGCTTCATAACATTCGATTTTAATAAAAGTCATGGTATAATATTTGCATTATACCATGACTACTTAAATGTTAACCATTTTATCCTTTTTGACTAGGCGGACCTGATGGTTTAGTAACAGGAGGTGGTGGCCCTTGTGTCTGATTATTACCGGCACAAGAATTTCCACAGTCATTGCCACAATTTGTTCCGCAATTGTGACCACAATTAGACCCACAAGTAATATTGTCACTTGTTCCGCCATGGATCTCTAGCATTTCGGAATCATCCAAAATAGCATTGTCTAAAAAATTCAAATCATCCATAGTTCTAATTATTTATGTTAATATTCACCGATTCTCAATTATGAGATTAAATCTAAAACTATATACAAACAACATCATCAACAGAATCTTCAGTCATCTATTTTTTTGCAAAGTTAATGTTTCTAGAGAAAACAGCCAAGTTTTTTACATCATTTTTTCATAATTTTTGTCCTCTGTTAATTTATGTCGGAATCAGATGCAGTAATCTTCTATCCACATTTTGAAACCTTCGCCTCGAAGAGTCTCCAAATGTATGGAGGTGTCTTTCTCTAAGTATCTTCTTAGATGGTATATCACATTGTTGAGACTCTCGTCTGTGCATGTCACTCCTTTCCATACAGTGTCTTTGAACTCTTGACGAGGAACTATTTCCCCTTTGTTTACCCACAATAGTTTAAGTGTGTTGAACTCTGTAAATCCAAGCACCTTTTCCTTTGTTCCTTGATACGAAAGCGTACGCCCCTCTGTATCCAACGTATAATAGACACCTATATTTATCATGCGAGAATTGCAAAAATCTTTATGCTTTGCATAACGGTTTACCCATCCCAAGAACTCACCAATGTCAAACGGCTTCTCGATATAAATCATAGCCCCATTGTTGGCAGCTTCGGCTTTAAATTCTGTGTTGTGTAATGAAGAAACGCACATGATGGGGGTGTCCTCAGCGGCAAGCCGAATGTCATTGATTCGTTCCAAACTGTTTTCTTCACCTATCATCACATCAAGAATAATGAGGTTGGGAGATAGCTTCATGATAAGGCTTTCCACTCCAAACAAGGAGTTCTGAAAGAACACATCATATCCTGCTTTTTGCAGTATCTTTACGGCAATATTGCCAAATTTCAGATCGTCATCGACCAATAAAATTTTTATCTTTTCCATATTATAATATTTTTGTAGGCATGTTATTCCTTTGCATTTTTCTCCTTAGGCAAGGTGAAGGTAAAAGTACTACCCTTGTCCAACTCGCTCTCTACCCTGATGCTTCCCCCATGTGCCTTGACTGCATATTTTACCAAAGCTAGTCCGATGCCATATCCATTTTTGTGTTGAGTAGCAGGTATGCGGTAGAACTGCTTGAATATTTTCTTTTGATATTTTTTGTCAATGCCTACACCTTGGTCTTGTACGCTGATAATGGTAAACTTCTCGTTGCTATTAATGCAGACATTTATGTTAGCTTCCTTGCTTGAATATTTTATGGCATTTTCCAATAAATTATGGATGACATTTTCAAGCAAATATCTGTCGGCAAAGACTTCTTCTTTGTCTAATCTGTTGTCTGAGATAGTTATGACATGTGGCTTTTGTGCATAATTATTGTCTATCAGTTTTTTTGCATGCTTAGCTATTGCAACGATGTATAGTTTTTCCTTGTTTATCATGAGTTTACTTTCTTCTGCTTTGGCAGTGATTAGAATAGTCTTGATGGTGTTGGCAAGCGACTTTATATCTTCCGTTACAGAAGCTATGAGTTCTATCAATTCCTTCTCTTTTAGCTCGTTCATGATGTATCCCAAAGTCAGCAATATGCTAGCTAATGGAGCCTTAAGATCGTGTATGGTTCCATGGATGCTAGCCTCACGATTTTTCAGAAGATCTTCTTTGTATCTGATAGCGGTCATTTGATAACCTACACAAAAGATGATAATAAGTGCTAATAACACAGTAGAGATGAGAGTCTCGATAGAATTTAAAATGAAGGAAGATGGGGTAATATCCACCTTTGCCTGAACGAAACGTACAGGTTTGAGACCGATGGCAATAGACTTGCTTGATTGCCAATTCTCGAAGTTTTTAGTCTGCCTGTGGTTTTTGATAGTCTTTTTGTTTTCGTCTAATATTAATAAGGTATAGGTAAAATCTTTATCTAGATTTTTCTTAAAAATTTTGGAGAGTTTGGCAAGGTTGATGGGATTACCTTTTGCTGTAAGAATATCTTTGCTTAATAATCCCATTGCTTCGGCTTCGGTCTCTGCTATACCTTGGTCTCTTAAATTTTGAATGTTGATTTCGTCAAATCGAATAATGTCTTCTTTCTTTGGATTTGCTTTTTTGAAGTCTTCATTATTCATTATTTTATAGAATACACGCTGTTTACCATCTTTGTTAGATTTCTCTTTCTTGTGTGCACGGATGGCATACTCTTCGTCAATAGCAGTTTTTAAAGCGGCGTTTACCTTGTCCGTTTCGTTGTGAATATACTCTCTGTATTGCAGGAATATATTATATCCTTGTAGCAATGTGATGACAAAAAGTGCTAAAATAGTTATAAAATAATATTTTTTCATGTCTTATGCTTTGAATGTTACACTTTAAAATGCAAAGTTACAGATTATTTTTCAAAAAACATACTCTCTTACATCATTTTTACATCATAATCTGGGAGGGGTAGAAATTATGTGGAAATTGGTGTAAAAAGTTTGGTGTTTTGGGTAAATTGAAATAACTTTGCAGCTGTATAATTAATCATAGGAGTAACTATTATGGATATATTGAATGAGTATGAACTGAATTTGGTATTGGGAGGTGGCTATTGGTGGCAAGCTCCTAATGGTATGTGGATTTATATCGAAAGCGATGAAGAACCTGATGAAGAGGACATCATTTGGGTATAATCATTGAAAAAGAAAGTAATAAAGTCGACAATATTATTTGCAGACCACACTGTGTAAAGGAGCAGATGCAGAAAAGCTAAAGAGTAGGCGTAATTTAATAAAGAAAGGGTTAGAACATGAAGAACTTAATGAAAATGAACGATGTTCTTACAGAAGAGATGTCATTGATGTTTGGTGGAAAGAATGATGTTGTTGACGTTGTCTGTAGAGGTAACGGAATCGTTCTTCCTTCAGAACCAACGACTAACCTCGTGAATTTGTTCTAATGATTGAAACTTGGAAAGGAAAAACTTCTTTGGAGCGCTTCCTTTCCATTTATGCATATAAAATAGAAAAATACAATGATATATTCTCGGTATAATATATTGGCTCATTCTGAGAAATATGGCTATTTGTTATTGAATACAAGAACCATGTTCTTTTCGGCTGCGGGTGCCGATGTAGCGAATAAATTGCAGGCTATGGTCAATAAAGGGCATGGTGAATGTCCTTGTTTGGATGTTTCTGAGAATATTTTGGAAACTTTGCAGTCTGCTAAAGTGCTGGTGACAAATACTAATGAGGACGATGACTATTTCAATGTTAAGAAGTTTTTGAGATATAAAAAGGCTTTTTCTCAAAATGGATTGGGAATAGTCCTTGTGCCAACATTTGCTTGTAATTTTAGATGTCCTTATTGTTATGAGGATTCTTTGCCACACACAACAATTAAAGATGAAGTTTTGAATGATATTATTGGATTTATACGTAAGTTTGGACAAAAGAATCTTTCGCTTTGTTGGCATGGTGGAGAACCTTTGTTAGCTTTTCCTAAGATTCGCAAGTTTATAGATCTTGTTAATCAAAATGATATTCAATTGATGCAGCATTCTATGGTGTCAAATGGCTATCTTTTAGACCAAGAGAAATGTTCATTTTTCAATCAAGCGAATCTCGGTACGATACAGATAACCTTGGACGGTGACAGAGAACTGCATAATAAAACGAGAATCCTTGCTTCTGGTAAAGGAACTTTTGATAAAATTATAGACAATGTAGAATTGCTGTTTAAGTATGCTCCGAATTGTAGGGTGATAATAAGGGTGAATGTCCACGCTGACAATATTGACGCTTATCCTAAATTGAAAGAGATTTTGCGCCAAAGATGGGGCGATGCTAATTATGTTCTCAATATTGCTTTTGTCAATGATGTCAACCAAACTTGTAAAGTAGCTTGTATGTCAGATAAGAATAAAGTTCATTATTTGCATACCTTGTATGAAAAGTATGGTATTTCAGACTTGGGCTTCTTGCCACAGCCACAAGCTACAGGATGTACTGCGACTAGTGTGAATACTTTTGTTATAGGTCCTTCAGGCGAATTATATAAATGCTGGGTAGATGTTGGCAGGAAAGAGAAAGTAATCGGTAGCATTTACGATGACAGATATTACAACAACTTGTTGCCTGTTTATACAGTAGGTTCAGACATGTTTTCTGATTCTAAATGTCGGCAATGTCCGATGTTTCCATTATGTGATGGAGGTTGTATTCTTAGAAGATATAATCAAACTCATCATGGAGTTTCTTACGATCCTTGTCCTGTCAAGGAAGAAGATTATGTGGAATTATTGGAATTGCTTTATGAAACTAAAAAAGGTAAGAAATGAGAAAGGTTTTAATGGTATTGGTACTGGCATTATGTGTTTGTAATGTATATGCACAAACGATCAAAGGAAAAGTTGTGGATGAGAAATCGCAGCCGATAGCTTATGCTACAGTTTTGCTGCTTAATAAGGCTGACTCTTCTTTTGTCAAGGGTGTGACAAGCGGTGATGATGGCGCTTTCTCGTTGGAGGAGATTGTGAGTAAAGGTATTCTGAAAGTCTCAGCATTAGGCTATAATACGGTATTTAAAAATATTGGTAAAGACAATATTGAAATTGTCGTCTTGTCGGAGGAAAGACAGAACTTGGTAGAAGTTGTTGTGAAAGGCTCCCGCCCTCAATATCAACGGAAAGATGGAAATCTATTGACAAATGTGGAAGGTACTGTTTTGGCAGGCTCTCATAATGTTATGGATGTCCTGCTGCATGTTCCAGGAATGGTTACAACAGCCAATGGTGACTTGGAAGTGTTTGGACAGGGACAACCTGTTATCTATATCAATAATCGAAAAGTACAGAGCGATTCGGAAGTAAAACAGTTGACTCCATCTGAGATAAAATCTGTGGAGTTGATTACGAATCCAGGGGCAAGGTATGATGCTTCAGGTAAGGCTGTCTTGAATATCTTGACAGTAAAGAAAAAAGAGGGTTGGCAATTTCAAATGGGGGAAACGTTGAAGCAAAGTGAATTGTTTTCACATTCTGGTGATGTAAAAGTGGGAGTAAAAACAGGTGGATTGTCTTTGTCGGCGAACTATTCTTATAATGATTATCGAAACAAACACCATCAACCGAGCGTGAAAGAATTAAATATAGAGGATATTACTCATACTTATGATAGCCAAAAAGAAAGGGCGAAGAACAAACAAATGACTCATAACTGGGAATTGAGCTGTGATTATGAGTTTACACCGAATCATATTATTGGTGTGGAATGGGATGGAAACGCAAACAAAGATATAGAGCGACGTTTTACAGGCTTTGACTATTTGAGGCAATATAATATAGTAAGACATCTTGACATAGACAATAATTATACTAATAAGATTTCTTATAATCATGCCAATGTCTTTTATAATGGTCATTTTTCTAAGCAACTAGACTTTGGCTTAAATTTGGATTATGTTAATAATCACAACAAATATCATCAAAATACGGTTGAGGCAGAACAAACAAAAGAAACAAATACATTGAACATTGGACGTGGAGCGATTAACATTTATTCTGGCAATATGTCGTTGGAGTACTCTCCCTGTGATGTGTTCAAATTGACTGGTGGTGTAGATTACTATTATATCAAAAATAATAGTAATCTTTCTGCTGTTTCTAACAATACAAGTACTTTAACTTCTGATTTCTGCAATACAGAGACTAAATATGCAGTTTTCGTGGATGCAAAAATGACATTGGGCAAGTGGAATCTGTCGGGAGGCATTCGTTATGAACAAGTACCCTCTCATTATGTGGATAAAATAGATGACTCTAAAAGTCGAAAAGTAACAGATAAACATGTATTCCCTGCTTTGAGTGTGTCTTACCGCCAAGGAGATTGGTATAATGGACTCTCTTTTTCGTCAAGAATCACAAGACCTACCTTTCGGCAACTTAGCAACTCTAGCTTTTATGGAAATGAGTATATGTATCAGCAAGGTAATCCTTTGCTGAAATCTGCCCTCTCGCATGTTCTAAAATGGGATGTGGGTTATAAGTTTGTCAATGCCAATGTAAGCTACAATTATGTTCATAATTATATTACGACGGATTTTTACATGCCAGAGTCAGCTCCTACTCATATTGTCAGTTCTTACAGGAATTATGACAAGATAAGCTATTTGCGATTCAACCTTTCTGCTCAAAAGAAAATTAGCTGGTGGAATCCGTCTTTGTCTGTAGGCTTGGAGAAGCCATTCTTTACGGCTGAGTATATGGGAGAGTCTATAACGTATAATAAAATGAAAGTTTTCGTCGTTGCCAATCAGCATGTGGAGTTGCCTAAAGGTTATATGTTGTCTGTATATTATTATTGGTGTAATGGTGGCTTGAAGGATGCTGTAAAGATAGAACCTTATCAGATGTTGAATGTTGGGCTGCGGAAGTCTTTCTTGAAGAAGAAACTGAGTGTTAGTATTGATGCGAATGACATATTCCACACCATGAAATTCAAGGAAGTAGAAAAATTAAGTTATTTAATGTTCCGACAGACAGAGGATTATAGCCTATGGAATTATTCTATCAGTGTCAAATACTATCTTTCTCCAGTTAAACAGAAATATAGAGGGAAGAACTCAGTACAAGATGAAATACAAAGACTATGAAGTGTTTTTCAATAGTATATCAGCATGATAGTATGTTGTGCGGCGTAGCTTGCTTGAAAATGATATGTAAATATTTCGGTAGGGAGTATTCCTCAGACTCTCTGTCAAAGCTCTGTTTTGCTACAACTGAAGGTGTCTCCATGCTTGGAATCAACGGGACGGCGAAGACTTTAGGAATAGAGACGGTTTGTGCAAAAGCTACTCCTAAAGAATTATGTGATGGCATTACCGCTGAAATTCAATACGAAGATAGGTCGTGACGGAGTGGGATTGAGCCAGGGGCAAAAGCAGCGCATCTTGATAGCGAGGGCGGTGTATAAGAATCCCGATTACATCTTCCTCGATGAGGCTACTAATTCGCTGGATGCTAATAATGAACGGCATATTGTGGAAAATCTCAATACGTTCTATCAAGGTAAGACCGTGGTGATAGTGGCTCATCGCCTGAGCACGGTGAAGAATGCTGACCAAATCATCGTGCTATATCATGGTAAGGTGGTGGAAGTGGGCAATCACGAATCGCTTACGTTGCAGCATGGGGCTTATTACAACTTAGTAAAGAATCAACTGGAGTTAGGAAGCTAGCCAACTCTATTTTGCTATTTCGTTGGGATTCTCAACTTCATTCTTCTGTCGCCGTTTGGTTAAATATCAAAAATTAAAATGTATTTGTGACGAGAGTCTTTATATTTTTTGTAACTTTGCACCCCAAAAGTAATTAGAACATTCAATGAGCAAAGGAAAATTAGCTAAGTTTGCGGATATGGAGCGTTTCGAGAACGTGTTCCAGTATCCATATAGTGTTGTAGATGACGTGCCTTTCGATATGAAGGGCAAGTGGCGTGAGATGTATTTCCACAATGATAATCCTGTCGTGCTGGAGTTGGGATGCGGCAAGGGTGAATATACCGTAGAACTTGCCAAGCTTTATCCTGAAATGAACTTCATCGGTGTGGATATCAAGGGCGCACGAATGTGGACCGGTGCCAAGAAGGCGATAGAGGAAGGACAGAAGAACGTGGCTTTTCTCCGTACCAACATCGAGATTATCGACCGCTTCTTTGCCGAGGATGAGGTGCAGGAAATCTGGCTCACCTTCTCTGACCCGCAGATGAAGAACCCTCGCAAGCGTCTTACATCTACTTACTTCATGAACCGTTATCGCCACTTCCTCGTGGATGGCGGTATCATCCATCTGAAGACGGACTCCAACTTCCTCTTCACCTATACTACTTATATGGTGGATGGCAACCATCTGCCTGTGCTCTTCCGCACCGAGGACCTCTATCATCAGGAGGGTATTGATGAGGAAACCCGAAAGATTCTCTCTATCCAGACCTATTATGAGAGTATGTGGATAGAGCGTGGCTTGAACATCAAGTATCAGAAGTTCGCCTTGCCACGTGAGGGTGAGCTGGTGGAACCTGATATTGAGATTCCGCTGGATGATTATCGCAGTTATCGCCGTGATAAGCGAAGTTCAAAGGATACAGCGAAGTAAGTTATCGCAATATATATTTAAAAGCGCTCAATAGTTGGTATGCGGTCGAGCATCTGCTGTTGGGCGTTTTTTCTTGCCGTTATCGGCAAAAAAAAAAGGATGGTAATCGCTTTTTTCGTTTTTTTTCTTGCCGTTATCGGCAAAAAGTGTTATATTTGCAGTCTAAATACAAACGTAAACTTGCCGATAATTTATGGATTATATATCAGTGAAAGAGTTTGCGCAGAAGTATGGGGTATCAGAACGAACTGCGCGTAATTATTGTGCTTCCGGGAAAATAGAGGGAGTAGTGTTGGTGGGAAAGACCTGGAATATTCCTGCCGATGCAACCTTGCCTATGCGTAAATCCAAGAAGCAACAGGTTTCTCCACTTCTTTCTATCCTTCGGGAACAGAAGAATATGAAGCTGAAAGGAGGCATTTATCATCGTACTCAAATAGACTTAACCTATAATTCCAATCATATCGAAGGAAGCAGGTTGTCGCATGAGCAGACCCGTTTTATTTTTGAAACCAATACGATAGGTATTACAGACCAAAGTGTAAGGGTGGATGATATCATTGAGACAACCAATCACTTCAGGTGTATCGATTTGATTATCGAACAGGCTGATGAGAAGTTGACCGAAGAGTTCATCAAGAAACTTCATCTTATCCTCAAGTCTGGAACTTCTGATAGCACAAAAGATTGGTTTATGGTGGGAGATTACAAACGCTTTCCAAATGAAGTGGGGGGCATTGATACTTGTGAACCGAAGATGGTACACAAGGAGATGGTAAGATTGCTGAATGAGTATAATGCCAAGAAAGAAAAAAAACTGGAGGATATTATCGATTTCCATCAGCGCTTTGAGTCTATTCATCCTTTCCAAGATGGTAATGGAAGAGTGGGGCGACTGATTATGTTCAAGGAGTGCCTAAGTAATGGTATCGTTCCGTTCATCATCACAGATGAGTTGAAGATGTTTTATTATAGAGGATTGCACGAGTGGAATCACATTAAAGGTTATCTGATGGATACTTGTCTTACTGCACAGGACTTCTATAAGCGTCTGCTCGATTACTTCCAGATTAAATATCAGAACTAGTCTTAGTCTGGGATATGTATAGTTTGTTATTCTCTTACTATACCTTTTGTTAAATCCGGGAATAATCTTCTAGAATTCAAGAAAATAAGGTGGAAATGCTTGGCGTTTCCACCTTATTTTATTACTAAAGTTTCGCAAGTGAAAATTCACAAGCGTGATTTAACGTAATTTTGGAATAA
>OCLF01000204.1_pt1 | contig 19238 bp, 12 predicted proteins | sample 1502881 | NCBI WGS metagenome assembly OCLF01 (sample SAMN03418267, study PRJEB22391) | human gut metagenome | biome: human-gut; feature: organic feature; material: feces | host: Homo sapiens | place: Tanzania | collected 2013-01
TATTTACGGTTCATCCGGAATATGGAGTGACATAATATCAGAATGGGCTTTAACAAAAACAATCGGATGAACCGAAAAATTACAACTTTATCCTGAAATCAGTCATGTTTATGTTGAAATCAGTCATGTTTATGTTGAAATCAGTTATTAGCAAAATGCTGAATAACTGTAATTGTAATAAGCGTATCCCACTACACACTTCCCATACAAGGCCTGTAAGCTCTTTGAAGAACAGTAGAAAGCAGAGCATGATATGTTCTTCCGACTTATCTGATTCAGACCATAACTATAGATTAAACTGCTAACAAAGGTTAAATATATAGCCTGTGTTATAAGTTTTATAGTACTATGTATTGCATAGTACTTAGATTATACCTACATTTGCAACCGTAAACATACACTAACGCATTTAAAACCCTATGGCAATGAATATAGACAACGCTAAATCGCAGATGCGTAAGGGAATGCTTGAGTATTGCATAATGCTGCTGTTGCGCCATCGTGCAGCCTATGCCAGCGATATCATAGCCAACTTGAAGGAGGCGGAGCTGATAGTGGTGGAGGGAACGCTCTATCCTCTGCTCACGCGCCTGAAGAAGGATGGATTGCTCGGATATGAGTGGCAGGAGTCAACACAAGGTCCCCCGCGCAAATACTATTCCCTTACACCCGATGGTGAGGCTACGCTTAGCGAACTCGACAAGGCGTGGCAGGAGATAGCCCACACCGTAAACGTATTAAAGAACATAAAACCGAAAGAATAACTCTTAAATCTGAATGAAATTATGAAGAAGAACATCAACATAAACCTCTTCGGTACGCTCTATGCCATCGACGAGGACGCTTGCACACTTCTTGAGAACTATCTCGACAACATGCGCAGCTATTTTGCCAAGCGCGATGGAGGCGACGAGATATTCGACGACATTGAGCATCGTGTGGCAGAACACCTATGGAGCTTGAAGGAGAATGGCATGACTGCCATCGACATCGATACCGTGAAGCAGATTATCAGCAGCATAGGCAATCCCGACGAAATGGAGAGTGGGGTGGAAGAAGTTGCTGATTCTAAGATAGAAGAAACTTCTGACGCAGAAGCTGACAGCGAGGACAAAGAGCAAAGCGAAGGAGAAGACCAAGGCGAAGGAGAAGGCAAAGACAACGGCCAAAGCGAAGGCAAAGCTCAAAGCGAAAGCAATTACAATGCTTCCAACGATACCGACAGCAACACAACAGCCGAAGAAGCCATTGGCGGAAAATGGATCGACCGTGTGCTGCATCACGTGAGCACCCATCGTTTCTATCGCGACGGCAAGGACAAGATAGGTGGTGGAGTTATTTCCGGATTGTGTCATTATTGTGGTGGTGGCGACATCGTTGTATGGCGAGTAGGCATAGTCCTGTTCCTTTTAGCGATATTTGTCCTCAACCAGACATTCCGTTATTATTTCATCAGTCCTTTGTTAGGTTTTCTTTTCTTTGTGCCAATAATCATCTATGTAGTGCTGTGGATTGTGGCTCCTATGGCACTAACAACAGAGGAACGATTGAGTATGACGGGCAAGGAGGTCACTCCCGAGTCGATAAGCAAGGCTATACTTGCCGAGGCTGAGGAGCAGGTGAAGCCTAATGTAAAGCGTGGCAAGGGTGGCAGCATATTGTCGAGAATTGCAGAGATTGTGAAGTTCTGCATAAAGACAGTTGCGCTTATAAGCTTCTCTGCGTTGACAGCCTTTGCCTTGGCTTATCTCATCTTCTCGATAGCCTATGCCGTGGTAGGCGAACCGTTCATCCGACTCTTCACCAACGACGACATTACCCTAAGTTTTATGGCCTCTATACCTTACATGAAGTTCTATATAGTAGTGTCGGCTTTGTGTTGTTTCATAGCAGCTCTGTTGCCGTTGCTCCTTATCGTCCGTTCTTTTAAGTCAGACCCCAAGCCAATGCGGACAGGCATTATAGCTATGCTTTCGGGCATTTGGATTGTGGCGATGACGTTAGGATTCATTATGTTTGTAATGATAGGCATACAGATGCAGAAGAAAAACAGAGAATACAATAGGTTAGAAAATACGCACAATGGCATCTATATGGACAGCAACAACTGGGATTTGATTTCGCAGAATGGCTGGAATATAGAAGTTGCCAAGAACTTTGGCGAGACCATTTATGGTTGGTCGGACGAAGACCCTTTGTGTATGGATATGAATCCTATACGCATCAGGGCAGACAAGAGCAACCAGCCTATAGAGTTTGCCATGAGCCGCAAGGAGGCTAAGGAAGAGGGCGACTATAAGCTTGAGTGTCTTTCGAGTTGTTCGGTTGTTGATGCTACGCTTAGCGTGTGGAGTGAGGGCAAGTGTATCTCGCAGTTGCGTCTCGACGGCTATGGCTCAGCCTCAAACATTCCGCTCAAGGGATTGTTGTGGGAGGAAAGTCGCAAGATACCATTATTGTGCCAGCAAAACGACAGTACCACATGGGTGGACGATGTTGTCCGTAATGACGACTGGCGTTATCTCTCTACCGCTCCATTCCATCATAAAGGCGGAATACTGGAGTATCGTCTGCGCATAGGCCAGCACGATGTCAAGGACATTGTGACCAATGGAGGATATGTGAAGATGGTGCATGAGGGTTTAAGGAAATAATAGAAACATCCAACTAATCTTTCTTACTTATGAAAACAAAGTATCTTTTACCGTTATTGCTTCTCCTCCTCTTTAATGTGATAGGGGGAGCAGCACAAAACGCCAAGACCGACAAGCCCAAGCGTACTGTAATGCTGGGACAGATTGTTAGGGACTCGTTCACGGGTGTGAGGCTTAAGGCTCATGTCACATTGATGCGCCAGGACAGTACGGTGGTCGACACTATCACCTGCCACGGATGGCAGGGTAACTATTTTGCGCGCTTTGAAGTGGAGGCTAAGCCTGCGAAATATATTGTCAAGGCAGAGTGTGAGGGCTATGCCACCAACTGTCAAGACTACGAGATTAAGCGCGTGGCACGCAACCGCGGCTTCAAGATGCCCGACCTTAACCTGAAGAAACTCGCCGATAGCGATATATATAAAGAGGTGGACTTGGATGGAGTGGTGGTTACGGGCACCAAGGTGAAGTTCACCTATCGTGGCGACACACTCGTGTATAATGCCAGCGCCTTCAACGTGCCAGACGGCTCGATGCTCGACGCCCTTGTGCGCCAGTTGCCTGGAGCTGAGATCAAGAGCAATGGCGACATCTATGTGAATGGCAAAAAGATTGACTACCTCACGCTTAACGGCAAGGACTTCTTCAAGGGCAACAACAAGATTATGCTCGACAATCTGCCTCACTACACGGTACAGGACCTTAAGGTATACAACAAGTCGACTGAGAAGAGCCGGCTTGTAGGTAAGGAAGTGGAGAAGAAAGACTACGTTATGGACGTGGAACTGAAGCGCGAGTACAACCGTGGATACATATCGAATGCAGAAGTGGCAGGAGGCACACGCGACCGCTATATGGCTCGTCTTTTCGGACTTTACTACGATGACTACACCCGTTTCTCCGTCTTTGGCAATGTGAACAACGTTAATGAGAACCGCCGTCCGGGAAGAGAAGGCGACTGGAGTCCGTCGAACAGTCCGCAAGGTCAGGCCGTGACCAAGCAGATGGGCGCAAGTCTCAGCACACAGAACAAGGCAGGCAGCCTGCGCGAGCAGTTTGATGCTACAGCCTCATGGAACGATTTCACAGACATCACACGCTCTTCAAGCGAACAGTTTGCCTCGGCAGGCAACATCTTCAACCGTTCCAGCTCAACCTCCGTGCAGAAGGAGTTTCGCCTGTATGCCAACAACCAGATAACGTATACCGATGAGAGCAAGTTCTATCTGCAGTCGTCAACATCGTTCAATTATGGCGACGGCACCAACAACTCCTCTTCAGAGCGTGCCACATTCGATTCGGAAGGCAATATGGCTGCGGATTCCCCCACCAACCGCTCGCAGACAATTAGCCTCACAAAGTTCCGCACAACATCAGTCAACGAGAACTTTGTGTTTGGATTTGTCCTGCCCTGGGGCGATATGCTCGGCTTCAATCTGAACGGCAGCTACACATCCAACAAGCCTCAGGACCATTTCAGCCTTTCTAACAACGAGTATCTGCGCGAGAACAAGAACGACCTGCGCCGTGTCTATGCCGACAGTCACAGCAATTCCTACAACTATGGTGCATCAGCCAATTACTCCGTTATGCTGAATAATTGGCAGGTAGGATTGAGCCAGGCATATAATCAGAACATGACTTCTACCAACCAACTCAACTATCGTCTTGAACGTCTTGGCGGCTTATACAACCGTTTCGACCAGCAGCAGCTCGACCGCTTGCCATCAACCCGCGACTCCATGCTCCTTGCTCTCGACATGCAGAATAGCAAGACATACAGTTTGCTGACACGCCAGTATACTGGTGAGCCTACTCTGCGGTACAACCACAACAACACTTACTTCTCGTTGAAATTGCCCTACCGTCTTGTGCGCGAGCGCATCAACTACAACTGTGCCTCGGTCGACACAACGGCTGTTCGCCGCAAGTGGCTTGTGGAGCCTTCGTTGTTTTTCAACAAATGGAACGATAAGCTTGAATTAAATGCCAGCTATAGCCTTAACTGTAGCCAACCCGGCATGGAGTCGCTTATGCCTATAGACAACGATATCAATCCGCTTGCACGCCGCGTCAACAACCCTAATCTGAAGACATCCGTAACGCATAACATTAATAGTTATGTTAGCTTCATCTTCAAGAACAAGAGCAGTCTGTCGATTGCCGTCAACGGCTCGGTATATACCGACATGATAGGCACACGCACCACCTATAATACGCAAACAGGTGCTTACGCCTATATGAGCGACAACGTGCATTCGGGCAACTGGACCCTCAACCCCTATGTTGTCTATTCTGGCAAATTTGACAAGAAGGGACTGTTTGGCATAGAGACACGCCTCTCGCTCGACTACACCAAGAGTACCGACTTCGACATAGCCTACGATGCCGACATCAACAACGCAGCCTCCGTATTGAGCCGTGTCTACACATCTATACTGCGCGACTATCTGAAGCTGTCGTTCCAAAAGGGCGACTTGAGTCTGGCTCTTGTTGCCGATGCACAATGGCGCAACTCTACAAGCAACCGCGACAATTTCCAGACGCTTAATGCCTACGACTACAACTATGGCATGACGCTTTCCTATAAGTTGCCGCTCGGCATTCAGCTTGCCACCGACCTCAAGCAATACTCCCGCCGCGGCTATGGCGACAGCTCTATGAACACCGATGACCTCGTGTGGAATGCCTCGCTCGCACGCTCCTTCTGCAAGGGCCGACTCACCCTTACAGCCGAAGGCTTCGACATTCTCCACCAATTGTCCAACACCACATATACTGTGAATGCACAAGGACGCACAGAAGTATGGCGCAACACCATACCTAATTATGTGATGATGCATGTGGCGTATAAACTGACGAAAATGCCGAAGAAGAAGTAAAAAATTTTGAATTTTGAGTTTTGAGTTTTGAATTGTGCGCTACGCGCATTAGGAATTGTTCAATGTTGAATTGAGATTTCCTAAATCAAAATTCTTGCTTTGGCAAGCAGTTGAGGATTGACCCGAAATAATTCGCATTAACATACTCAAATCCTTGTGCTTCTCTCCATAAATAATATAGCCCACCGCTGATTCAGACGGTGGGCTATATAAATTAATGTTTGTCGTGCATTTTCTTCGACGTCATTTTGTATACCAATGTGCCGCCGTTCATGATGGCAGCATGGTCGATGTAGTTCTTTGAGAGTTTCTTGCCGTTGAGCGTGATGCTCTCAACATATTTGTTGGCTTCTGACAGTCCGTCGGCTATCACGGTGAATGTCTTGCCGTTCTGCAGGTGAACAGTAATCTTCTTCATCTGTGGAGCACCAAAGACATACTGAGCGCTTACGGGGTTGACGGGATAGAAGCCCATAGCCGAGAGCATGTACCATGCCGACATCTGACCGCAGTCATCGTTGCCGCAAAGTCCGTCTACAGTAGGACGATACTGAGTGTCGAATATCTCGCGAATCAACTCCTGGGTGCGCGACGGGCGACCAGCCAAGGCATAGAGATAAGCCACGTGATGGCTCGGCTCGTTGCCGTGGGCATACTGTCCGATAAGACCCGTAACGTCCGACAGTTTGCTGTCAAGCTTCAATGTGAAGAATTGGTCGAGCTTCTTGAGGAACGGTTTCTCGCCGCCAAACAGCTTGATGAGTCCCGGAATGTCGTGCTGCACCTGCCATGTGTATTGCCATGCGTTGCCTTCGGTGTAGTCGCCGCCAATGCTTTCGGCATGGGCAAGGTTGCTCGGGTCGAACGGAGTCTTCCATGAGCCATCCGACAGGCGTGGACGCATAAACTGAGTCTGCTTGTCGAAGAGATTCTTATAGAACTGAGAGCGTCTGGCGAAATACTTCTCGTCATCCTTCTTGCCCATCAGGCGAGCCATGTCGGTGGCGCAATAGTCGTCGTACATCGACTCAAGCGATGACGATACCGACTCCGACTCAGTAAGGTCGGTAGGCAGATAACCATACTTCATATAGTTCTCCCAGTTGCTCTTCAGCTTGTGCGACACGGTCTGCGTCTTCTTGATAGCCTGGAAAGCACGCTCGGCATCAAATCCGCGGAATCCCTTGTGGTAGGCTTCGGCTACGATAGACACGGCGTGGTTGGCAACCATGCAATAGTTCTCCTTTCCCCACAAGCCCCATATAGGCAGGAAACCCTGCACCTCAGCCTGCTCGATGAGCGAGTTGACCATTCCGTCAACGCGGTCGGGCATCACTATTGTATAGAAAGGATGAGCCGCGCGATAGGTGTCCCAGCACGAGAAGGTAGAGTAGAACTTGCCGTGGCCAGCCTTCACAATCTTGTCGTCGGCATTGCGGTACATACCGTCAACGTCGGCAATCTGGTTGGGTTGGATAAGAGCGTGATAGAACGACGTGTAGTAGTTCTTCTTCTGGTCCTCTGTGCCTTCTATGTCCACACGCTTAAGGTAGTCGTTCCATTCGTCGTGGGCCGACTTCTTAATGGCGGCAAAGTCCCATCCCGGCAGTTCAGCCTGCAGGTTCTTCTTGGCTCCGTTGATGCTTGTGGTCGACATGGCTATCTTCATGAGCAGCTGTTCGCCCTGCTCAATGCCCTCGAATGTGGCAACTATGCGGTCGCCCTTCTCTGTGTCGAAAGCCTTGGCAAGAGTGACATGGCTTGCCACGGGACGGTTGAACTTAATCACGAAGAAGTAGTCTTGCTTCACCCAAACCGTGTTCTGCACATGTCCCACGAGAGTCTGGTTGTCCTCCCAATGGGTCTCGCACAGGTTCACCTGCGAGTGATACTGCTTGTCGTTCCATGCCGGACCATGCTGCAGGTCGATGAGCACGGATGTGGAGTCGGCAGAGTCGTAGGTGTAGCGGTGGAAAGCCACGTGCGGAGTGGCAGTAAGCTCAGCCTTCACCTTAGCGTCGGTAAGGTAGACCGAGTAGTAGCCAGGTGTGGCAAACTCCTGCGTCTTTGGGAAATGCGAGCGGTAGCCGTCCCAAGAGCGGGTGCGCTTGCCAGTTGACGGCATCACGAGAATGTCGCCAAGGTCCATGCATCCCGTTCCGTTGAGATGGTCTTGCGTGAAACCCCATATCAGAGAGTCACTGTAGACATATTCGGCACAGTAGCGCCAGCCCACACCACCCGTCACAGGGCTTGTCTGTATCATTCCAAACGGGCGGCAAGCTCCGGGGAATGTGTGTCCGTTGTCGGCATTTCCAACGAATGGGTCTACATATTTGGTGTAGTCATTATTGTCGGCAAATGCCTGCTGCGAGGCTATGCCGAAGAGTCCCATTGCTGCAAAAGCGCAACGACATATTAAGGAGATTGATTTGTTCATGTTAGTTTTTTTATTTCTTTTCTGCAATAGGCCGTGTCGTTAGTCGTCAAGCGCACCGATAATCTCGCTTACCGACGAGCATCCATGACGCTCGAGCCAATCGTTGATGCCGTCGCGCACCTTGATTGTTACAGCAGGGTCGAGGAAATTGGCAGTACCTATCTCTATGGCAGTAGCTCCAGCCATGAGGAACTCTATGGCATCCTCGGCTGTGCATATGCCGCCAAGACCCACAACAGGAATCTTCACAGCCTTAGCCACCTGCCAAACCATGCGCACGGCAACTGGCTTGACAGCCGGACCACTCAGTCCACCTGTTGAAATGCTCAACATCGGACGGCGGCGCTCTATGTCGATGGCCATGCCCATAAGGGTGTTGATGAGCGACACGCTGTCTGCTCCCTCAGCCTCTACAGCCTTGGCTATCTCCGTTACGTCGGTCACGTTGGGCGAGAGCTTCACGATGATAGGCTTGTGATAACGCTGGCGCACGGCACGCACTACGCTTGCCGCACCAGTAGTGGTCACGCCAAAAGCCATACCACCCTGCTTTACGTTGGGGCAAGATATGTTAAGCTCGATGGCAGGAATCTTGTCAAGCTCGTTGATGCGGGCAGCACACTCGGCATAGTCGTCGGGCGACGAGCCGCTCACATTTACAATCATGTTTGTGTCGATGTCCTTAATCTGCGGATAGATGTTCTTGCAGAAATAGTCTACACCCTTGTTCTGCAGACCCACACAATTGAGCATGCCCTGAGAAGTCTCTGCCATACGGGGATAGTCGTTGCCCTCGCGCGGATTGAGTGTGGTGCCCTTAACGATGATGCCACCTATGCCGTCGAGAGGCACGAAGTCGGCAAACTCCAATCCATATCCGAATGTTCCCGATGCGGTCATCACGGGATTCTTCAATTTCAGACCGCCTATTTTAACGCTTAAATCTGCCATGATAGTTTCTTTATATTCATTACCGGACCTTCCTTGCACACACACTTGTTGCCCTCTACTGTCTTCTCCACGCAGCACAGGCAGGCGCCAACGCCACACGCCATCTTGTTCTCAAGCGAAGCCTCACACTCGATGTTGTTCTTGTAGGCATAGCGTGCCACAGCCATCATCATGGGTTTAGGTCCGCATGTTGAGATAAGGTCGAAGTGCTCCTGCGAGAGAACAGAGTGGTTGGTTACGAAACCCTTTTCGCCCTCAGAGCCGTCCTCGGTGGTGATGAGCACACGTCCCACCTCCTCAAACAGAGTTTTCTCCAATACATCCTTGGCAGAGCGTGCGCCAAGAAGAAATGTAGGCTCAATGCCCATAGCCTTGAGCTTCTTGCCAAAGTAGAGTAGCGGGGCCACACCTACGCCGCCACCTACGAGCAACACTTTCTGCGAAGCGTCGGTAGGCATAGTGAATGAGTTGCCCAATGGCAGCACACAGTTGAGCTTGTCGCCCTTCTGCAGCAGTTGGAGTCGCTTTGTGCCGTCGCCAACAGCAGCCACGAGCAGCCAAAGCTCGTTCTTGTCGTAATCCACATTGTTGATAGAGATAGGACGACGGAGGAAAGTCGACGGCGAGTTGTCGACACGCACCTCCACAAACTGTCCCGGAAGCATCTCGGGCAGCGGTTTGTCGTCGGTGAGCTTTATGAGCACATGCTTGTCGCTCAAAGCTTCTACGGAGTTGACCGTTAGGTCGAGGATGAATTTTTTCATTTATAGAGTTTTTGTTGTAAGCTGATGTTAGCCAAAGGCTTGGATATAAGCCAAAAGACACTTTTTGTCTTTCGGACTACAAAAATACTGCTTTTTATTGAGATAAGCCCAAAGTTGGCGAATAATTTCATAAACTATCCCTAAATAGAATTTTTTGTTGTAAATTTGCATGTGTATCCAGACGAACTTTTTTAACGAACACATATACATTTATGACAACCAGCAAATACATTCTTCCTGCCGAATGGCATCGCCAGGCTTGTGTGCAGCTCACTTGGCCACACGAGGCCACCGATTGGAGTCCTTATCTCGACGACATCACCGAGACATTCATTCAGATAGCAAAGGCTGTGGCTCAATACGAGTCGCTTGTCGTTGCCGCCAAATATCCAGAGCATGTGCGCGAGCAGCTTGAGGACAGCTTGAGCGATGAGGAGATGAGCCATGTGAGCATATACGAGTGCGACAACAACGACACTTGGGCACGCGACCATGCCTTCCTTACGCTTGTTCCTGCGTCGGATGTCTCGACTCCATGCCGCTTGCTCGACTTCCGTTTCAATGGATGGGGCGAGAAGTTTGCTGCCGACAAGGACAATCTTATCAACCGCACATTGTTCCACAAGGGCGTGTTCAAGGGTGAGCGTGTGGATTATGACGACTTTGTGCTCGAGGGTGGCTCGATAGAGAGCGACGGTAGGGGAACTGTTCTCACAACGAGCGTTTGCCTTATGGCTCCCCATCGCAATCAGCCTATGACTCAGGATGAGGTAGAGCAGGTGCTTAAGGAGCGTCTTTGCGCTCGCAAGATTGTATGGTTCGACCACGGACAGCTCATAGGCGATGATACTGACGGACATATCGACACGATTGTGCGCCTTTGTCCCAACAACACCTTATTATATATAGGATGTGATGATGAGCAAGATCCGCAGTATGCCGACCTCAAGGCTCTTGAGGAGCAGCTTAAGACTGCCACCGATGCCGACGGCAACCCTTATCGTTTGCTCAAGCTCCCCATGCCCGACGCTATTTACGACGATGGCGACCGTCTGCCGGCTACCTATGCCAACTTCCTTATATTGAACGGAGCTGTGATTGTGCCTACCTACGACCAGGAGGAGAATGACGCCAAGGCCATGGAACTTGTGGCTGAGGCCTTCCCTGGCTACGACATCATAGGCATCGACTCGCGCACAATAGTGCGTCAGCATGGTTCGATACATTGTCTTACTATGCAGTATCCCGAGGAATGCCAGTAGTAGAGATTACGTCGTTGGGCCAGCCTGGTGTTGAGGTGTATGGCAACCTGACCGAGAAGCAGCTGCGCCACCAATATGAGCATGGCAACGGCATATTCATAGTGGAGAGCCCGAAGGTCATCATCCGTGCCTTGGATGCAGGCTATGAGCCTTTGTCGCTGCTTTGCGAGGAGAGACATGTCGAGGGAGATGCTGCCGAGATAATAAGCCGATGTCCCAACATACCCGTGTATACGGGAAGCCGCGAGCTCCTTGCCACGCTTACGGGATATGTGCTTACGCGTGGTGTGCTATGTGCCATGCGCCGTCCCTTGCCACCCACGGTGGAAGAAGTGTGCGGCGGGGCAAAGCGTGTGGTGGTGATTGACGGTGTGGTCGATTCCACTAATGTGGGAGCGATATTCCGTTCGGCTTCTGCCCTTGGCATAGATGCCGCCTTGCTCACCCGCACATCGTGCGACCCCTTGACGCGCCGCTCCGTTAGAGTGTCGATGGGAGCCGTGTTCTCCATTCCTTGGACTTGGATGGACGGTCCGTTGCACAATCTCAACAATATAGGATTGCGCACGGCAGCCATGGCTCTTACCGACCGTTCGGTGTCGATAGACAATGCCCAGCTTATGGCAGAGCCTCGGCTTGCTATAGTCATGGGCAACGAAGGCGACGGTCTGCCACAAGCCACCATCGACGATGCCGACTATGTGGTGCGCATTCCTATGTCGCATGGTGTCGACTCGCTGAATGTGGCGGCTGCGGCTGCTGTGGCGTTTTGGCAACTTAGAGGAAACAAATAAAATAAAAGAAAAGATATGAAGAATTTGAAGATTGGATTTCTTCAGCTGCACAATGTGGCTGACACGAAGACAAACGTTCTGCGTCTGGCAGAGGGTATAAGAGACTTGGCTCATCGTGGTGCTGAGCTTGTAGTGTTGCAGGAACTGCACAACTCGCTGTATTTCTGTCAGGTTGAGGATGTCAACAATTTTGATTTGGCTGAGCCTATACCAGGTCCTTCAACCGAGTTCTTTGGTAATGTAGCTAAGAGTTGCAATGTTGTCATTGTTACTTCGCTCTTCGAGCGTCGTGCTCCGGGTCTCTACCACAACACGGCTGTAGTGATAGAGCGCGACGGAACGATAGCCGGCAAATACCGCAAGATGCACATCCCCGACGATCCTGCTTACTACGAGAAGTTCTATTTCACACCCGGCGACCTTGGTTTCCACCCAATCCAGACAAGCGTAGGCAAGCTTGGAGTGCTTGTTTGCTGGGACCAGTGGTATCCCGAGGCAGCAAGACTTATGGCTTTGCAGGGAGCCGAACTCCTTATTTATCCTACTGCCATTGGCTATGCAGCCAACGACACAGAGGAGGAACAGCAGCGCCAGCGCGAGGCATGGACAACTGTGCAGCGTGGTCATGCTGTGGCTAACGGACTGCCAGTAGTGTCAGTCAACCGTGTGGGCTTTGAGCCCGATCCAAGTGGACAGACCGAGGGAATAGAGTTCTGGGGCTCGTCAATGGTTGTTGGTCCGCAGGGCGAAATGCTCTACCGCTCTTCGTCTAACGAGGAAGAAAGCATCATTGTGGAGGTAGACTTGGCCCATAGCGAGGATGTGCGCCGTTGGTGGCCCTTCCTTCGCGACCGTCGCATCGACAAGTATGGCGACATTGTGAAGCGGTTTATTGACTAAGAGGTTTTCGAACATCGGCCTCAGTATGTCTAACTAAAGAAAGGGTCTAATAACGCAAAGCATGTAGGAATATGACAAAAATAGTAAATAAATATCCTGTAGGTATTCAGACTTTTTCGAAGATCCGCGAAAATGGCTATCTCTATATAGATAAAACCCAATACATCGTGGATTTCCGGGAAAAGCAGATGTCTTATGTCTTTCTGAGTCGTCCGAGACGATTCGGAAAGTCGCTTTTTGCCTCTACTCTTCAAGCATATTTCGAGGGAAGAAAAGAACTTTTCGATGGATTGGCCATTGCTGATTACGAGAAGGAATGGGTGAAGCATCCGGTGTTGCATTTCGACTTGAGCGGTGCCAAGCACTTTGATGCTGATGCCTTGAACAATTATCTTAATCTGCAGCTTTTGCCATACGAAAAGCTTTATGGTAAAGGAGAAGGAGAAATTCGTCCTAATGAAAGACTGGATGGAATAGTAAAGCGGGCTTGCGAACAGACGGGCAAGAAGGTGGTGGTCATCATCGATGAATATGATGCCCCTTTGTTGGATGTGGTGCATGAGAAGGATAATCTTAGGCAGTTGCGCCTCATAATGCAGAACTTCTACAGTCCGCTGAAAAAGCTTGATCCATACTTAGAGTTCACCTTCATAACGGGCATCACCAAGTTCTCGCAGCTAAGCATCTTCGGCGAGCTGAACAACCTCGACAACATCAGCATGTTCGACCAGTACTCAGCCATCTGTGGCATCAGCAAGACGGAGCTTACCACGCAGATGAAACCGGATGTTGAGGCTTTGGGCGAAGCCCTTGGCATGACGTATGAGGAATGCTTAGCGGAATTGACAAGATTCTATGACGGCTATCACTTTAGTAAAAAATCAGAGGATGTCTTCAATCCGTTCAACTTGGTGAAGGCTTTGAATGCACGCAAGATTGCTCCTTACTGGTTTGGCTCTGGTACCCCTTCTTATCTTATCAAGGCGTTGCAGAAGTATCATGTCAACGTGATGGATATTGAGAAAAGGTCATGTGATGTGGACGACTTTGATGTCTCGCCTGAAATGATGACTTCTGCGCTTCCGCTGCTCTATCAGAGTGGTTATCTCACCATAAAGAAGTATAACCCTATACTGCATCGCTATACGCTGGAATATCCTAATAGGGAGGTTAAAATAGGAATGCTCAAGAGTCTTGCACCCAACTATCTTTCGCCAATAACCCTTGACAACAACAGTCTTGTGGGTGATTTTCTGGAAAAGCTCTATGAAGCAGATGTAGATGGAGCGATGGTTCGCCTTAAGGCTTATCTCGCCAGCATCTCCAATCGCCTGAGCAACAAGAGTGAAAGGGACTTCCAAACGGTATTCTATCTTATCTTCAACCTGATGGGTGCCCACATGAGGGTAGAGGAGGATAGTGCGATAGGCAGGGCTGATGCCGTGGTGTACATGCCTGATGCCGTGTTTGTTTTCGAGTTGAAATATGATGGTTCTGCCGAGGATGCTATCAGGCAGATAGATGAAAAGGGATATCTTATTCCATATTCAGCCGATGGCAAGCGTCTATATAAGATAGGTGTAAATTACGACAGCAATCAGCGGACGATAGGAGATTGGATTATTAAGCAATAGGCCCCGGATGCATAAAAAATAGTATATTAGCACTTGGAAACCAAAGATTAGGAATTATGGTAGAAATAAACGATAGAAGATTGCCAGTAGGCATCCAGTCTTTTGAGGAAATCAGAAAGCAAGGATGCCTGTATGTTGACAAGACAGATATTATCTGGCAACTTGCCAACAGGGGGAAAAAGTATAATTACCTGAGCCGCCCACGCCGCTTTGGCAAGTCTGTGCTTGTAGATACACTCGAAGCCTATTTCATGGGCAAGAAGGAACTCTTCGAGGAATTGAAGATTATGCAGCTGAAGACGGAATGGGTGAAGCGACCAGTTATCAGACTCGATATGAGTCGTGCCGGCGCAGAGCCAGACACTTTGCGCTCTTATCTCGACATCAGTTTCGACAGATTAGAGGAGGAATATGGCATTACTCCTAAGCCAACCGCCAAGCTTGCCGACCGCTTCGATGCAATAATCGTGGAGGCGTATGAGCAAACCGGACAGCAGGTTGCCATTCTTATCGACGAATACGACTCGCCATTGCAGCATTCCTGGAAGACTCCTCAGCATGAAGCATGTACCGCTATTTATCGTGAGGTCTTTGCCATTCTCAAGGCAGATGATAAATACGAAAAATTTGTCTTCATCACCGGTATCACCAAGTTTACGCAAATCTCTCTCTTCTCTGTGCTCAACAATCTGAGCAACATCAGTTTCGATTCTGAGTATGCAGCTCTCTGCGGTATCACGAAGGAAGAGGTGGTACGTGATTTCAAGCCGGAAATCAATAAGTTGGCATCAAAGAACGGATGGACTTTCGATGAAGCCGTAGCGCAATTGACAGCTTATTACGATGGCTATCATTTCTGTTATGAAAATATGGTAGATGTCTTCAATCCGTTCAGTCTTATCAACGCCCTCGCAGATTCCAAACTGAAGAACTACTGGGCTTCATCGGGCGCAACCTCCCTGTTGCCTAAATTCGTGGACAATATAGAAATGAGAATGAAGGATTTTGAGAATTGTCCGATAGACAGCGATACCCTGGAGACATTCGACGTAACAGGTGGCGGAGCAGAACTGTTCCTCTATCAGTCTGGTTATCTTACGATTAAGGGATATATGGATGGTATCTATTTGCTAGGCATTCCAAACTATGAAGTTCGAAAGGCTCTATATAAGATTGTATTGCCTGCCTTGACATTGAAAACGAATGATCAAGTAATAACTACCCAGAATATGTTGCTTTACTCCCTGAAGCTTGGCAATCTTCCCGAAGCCATGAAATGCCTGAAGGCACTCATTGCTGACGTGCCCTACAGCAACAAGAAGCTTGCCAGCATGGATATGGAGGAACGCTATCGCCTGATTCTGAGCACCATCTTCAATGCCATCGGTTGCCGGGTGGAAGTAGAGAAGATGATTGCTACGGGCAGGATTGACATGGTGGTAGAAGTCACCAACTTCATCTATGTGCTGGAGCTGAAGCTGAGCAATAACGGTGGCGTGGATGCTGCCGAGGAGCAGATGAAAGCCAGGCAGTATGCCGAGCCTTTCAAGGCGGATAAGAGAAAAGTTATCGCCCTTGCCATAGAGCTGGATGATAAGGGAAAGGGATTGGTTGGTTGGAAGGAAGTATGATAAAAAAGAGTACATTAGCACTTGGAAATCAAAGATTAGGAATTATGGTAGAAATAAACGATAGAAGATTGCCAGTAGGCATCCAGTCTTTTGAGGAAATCAGAAAGCAAGGATGCCTGTATGTTGACAAGACAGATATTATCTGGCAACTTGCCAACAGGGGGAAAAAGTATAATTACTTGAGCCGCCCACGCCGCTTTGGCAAGTCTGTGCTGGTAGATACACTCGAAGCCTATTTCTTGGGCAAGAAGGAACTCTTCGAGGGATTGAAGATAATGCAGATGGAGACGGAATGGGTGAAGCGACCAGTCATCAGACTCGATATGAGTCGTGCCGGCGCAGAGCCAGACACTTTGCGCTCTTATCTCGACATCAGTTTCGACAGATTAGAGGAGGAATATGGCATTACTCCTAAGCCAACCGCCAAGCTTGCCGACCGCTTCGATGCAATAATCGTGGAGGCGTATGAGCAAACCGGACAGCAGGTTGCCATCCTCATCGATGAATACGACTCTCCATTGCAGCATTCCTGGAAGACTCCGCAGCATGAAGCATGCACCGATGTTTATCGTGAAGTTTTTGCCATTCTCAAGGCAGATGATAAATACGAAAAGTTTGTCTTCATCACCGGCATCACCAAGTTTACGCAAATCTCGCTATTCTCTGTGCTCAACAATCTGAGCAACATCAGTTTTGAGCCGGAATATGCTGCCATCTGTGGTATTACGAAGGAAGAAGTACTCCGCGATTTCAAGCCGGAAATTAACAAATTGGCGGAATACGAAGACTGGACTTATGATGAAGCAGTAGAGAAGCTGACGGCATATTATGACGGCTATCATTTTAGTCGCCGCAATATGGTTGATGTCTTCAATCCGTTCAGTCTCATCAATGCCTTGGCAGATTCTGATTTGAAGAACTATTGGGCTTCATCAGGTGCAACCTCCCTGTTGCCTAAGTTTGTGGATGATATGGAGATTCGTTTGAAGGATTTTGACCATAGTGCCCTGTTGGGCACAGTCATAGAAACTTCCGACGTGACGGGCGGCGGACCTGAGTTGTTTCTCTATCAGTCGGGCTATCTCACGATTAAGGGTTACATAAACGGAACTTATCTTCTTGGCATTCCTAACTTCGAGGTAAGGCAAGCCTTGAATGAAATCGTGTTGCCAACATTGGCCATGCGCAAGAACAATGACCTCCAGTCTACCCAGGCATTTCTGAATGCTCACCTCAGCGTGGGCAATCTTCCCGAAGCCATGAAATGCCTGAAGGCACTCATTGCTGACGTGCCCTACAGCAACAAGAAGCTTGCCAGCATGGATATGGAGGAACGCTATCGCCTGATTCTGAGCACCATCTTCAATGCCATCGGTTGCCGGGTGGAAGTAGAGAAGATGATTGCTACGGGCAGGATTGATATGGTGGTGGAAGTCACCAACTTCATCTATGTAATGGAGCTGAAGCTGAGCAACAACGGCGGTGTGGATGCTGCCGAGGAGCAGATGAAAGCCAAGCAGTATGCCGAGCCTTTCAAGGCTGATAAGCGGAAAGTTATCGCCCTTGCCATAGAACTGGATGATAAGGGAAAGGGATTGGTTGGCTGGAAGGAAGTATAAGATAACAAAAAAGGTCTATATGCCACGATGAAGAGTGGCATATAGACCCTTTTTGGGGGGGATGTTATTGTTTTGGGGTATAATTCTCCACGGTGGTATTTGTTGCGCCTTTCTTCCAGTTGGCAGGAAGATAAGCTGTATTATTTACCAACGCATTATAAGCAGCCTCATCTGTTACTATGAGTGTGCGGGAAGTTACGGTTCCGTCGGTTCCGGCATTATACAACCAATTATAGCAGCAATAAGTTGCTTTCGAAATTTGGTCGCTTGGTGCTAACATTGTGACGGTTGACAATTTTGTACAATCAGAGAACATACTACCGTAGCAGGCTTCCGCTAATACTGTAGCAGGTAATTCAGGTGCAGAGGTGAGATTTGTACATTTCTCGAACATGCCAAAATAGCAGTAATTTGCTAATATTGTAGCAGGTAATTCAGGTGCAGAAGCGAGATTTGTACAACTCCAGAACATTTCTCGATAGCAGCTATTTTCTAATGTTGTAGCAGGTAATTCTGGGGCAGCCGTGAGATTTGTACAACCACTGAACATTTGATAATAGCAGTCTTCTGCTAATTTTGTAGCAGGCAATTCTGGGGCAGAGGTTAATACACTGCAACCATTGAACAAATTACAGAACATGGCATTGTTGGTCTCTACTATATTATAGATTCTCCAGTCCAGCAGCGTGCGGATGTCGCCTGTGCAAGCTACATCCACATCTTTAGTAAATGTGATGGTTGAATATGTATTCCAAGCAGATGCAGTTCCATATTTGTTAGTGCCACGCAAGCGAAGGTTGCCATTTTCTCCACCGAAGGGAACTTCTGTGTCAGCCTTGACAGTTGCCCAATCACCATTATTCACAGAATACTCAAGTTCTGAGATTTCGTAACCGTTTTGGACCGTCATCTTGAAAGTCTGTTTTCCTTCTGCCGTAAAGGTGACATATGGGGTAGGGCATTCTTCTGTTTTACCATTATCAGTAATTGTCCCACCAGTCCAATCTTTCACGGTAATACCGGAAACGGATACCTTGTCCTTACCCACGGTGAGCTGATAGGTGTAGCTCTTGCCGGCTGTGAGAGCAGGGATGCCGGTGAGCGTTTCTGTTGTTGTTTTGCTTGCTCCTTCTGCTACATCAAGAGAGATGAAGGTTGCGGAGTTTTGGGCTTCGCATGGCTTGATAAGGGCATAGAACTTATTATCGGTGTGCTTATACGCTTTTATACCACAGATGCTGAGGCTGTTAACTGTAGCTCCGGCATACTGGTCGTTGAAGCCATCAATCTCTACTACCACTCTCGCCATTTTGCGCTCCATGGTGAGAGTAAGTTGATTGCCATTGGTATTGCTTTGCTTACCGCTATACGACATGAAGTCGTTGGCAGCGAGCGAAGCCTCATCATATTCCGCAGGCAGGATGACTTTGTCGAGGTTGCCATCGAACGAAGCAGGGTAGTAGGCGGTGAAATTCATCTTATCGCTTTCCCATTTCAGGAACTTGCCGCCTTGCGGTTGCCATTCATCGCCGTTAAGCTGATAGGTTACGGCATCCTGGCCATCAGCCTGGACGCTAATCATATCACCTTCTTTAAACTTCTTCTGTGCATCGGCATCCCCCAGCGGATAGCTGCGGGTGAAGCCATTGGCTGATGCTTTACCTACCTCCGCAGTGATGCGCACAGCGTTAGGGTCGCTATGGAATG
>OCLF01000216.1_pt1 | contig 18553 bp, 17 predicted proteins | sample 1502881 | NCBI WGS metagenome assembly OCLF01 (sample SAMN03418267, study PRJEB22391) | human gut metagenome | biome: human-gut; feature: organic feature; material: feces | host: Homo sapiens | place: Tanzania | collected 2013-01
CCTCTTTCTCTGCGAGGAATGCCTTCGGATCTTCATGAGTTTTGGCTTCCTTTGCTCGACGAAACCGTCGAAACGCGCCGTCCGTGGCGCGGTTCTCCTTGACTTGCCTTCCATGGCAAGTCATTTCTGTGTTTCATGAGCATAATTCTACATTATCTAAACAGCTTCGCTAGTCGCTTATGCAAGGTGTATTTTACTGCTGCGGGTGCGTCCGGCGTCTATCCACGCTGTGATAAATAAACATTTAATATTTTTATATCAATATCATGTAAAATGCCCCACCATGGACGGTGGGGCAAGGCGTTACGCACCACAGACGGTGCGTAAAAGCCGGTTTTAATCATCATATCCGTTAGGATTGTTCTTCTGCCATCTCCACGAGTCGGCGCACATCTCCTTGATACCGTACTGTGCTTCCCAGCCGAGCTCTCTCTTTGCCTTTGATGGGTCGCAGTAGCATGTAGCGATATCGCCCGGTCTTCTAGGCTTGATTGTATAAGGAATCTTAACACCTGTTGCAGCCTCGAAATTCTTTACGATATCAAGCACGCTGTAGCCGTGTCCGGTTCCAAGATTGTAGATGCAAAGACCTGCATTCTCCTCGATTTTCTTTAATGCCTTTACGTGTCCAACCGCAAGGTCAACTACATGTATGTAATCTCTCACACCTGTTCCGTCAGGAGTATCATAGTCATCTCCGAATACTCCAAGTTCCTTGAGCTTGCCTACTGCCACCTGTGTGATGTAAGGCATAAGGTTGTTTGGAATACCGTTTGGATTCTCACCCATTGTACCGCTCTGATGAGCTCCGATTGGATTGAAGTAGCGAAGCAGGATGACATTCCACTCATTATCTGCCTTGTAGATATCCATAAGTATCTGCTCAAGCATAGACTTTGTCCAGCCGTATGGGTTTGTACACTGTCCCTTTGGACACTCCTCTGTAATAGGAATCTGTGCAGGATCTCCGTATACTGTAGCTGATGAAGAGAAAATGATGCTCTTGCAGCCATTCTGTCTCATCACATCAACAAGTGTAAGTGTTCCTGCGATATTGTTGTTATAGTACTCCCAAGGCTTTGCCACAGACTCTCCTACTGCCTTGAGTCCTGCAAAGTGAATACAGCTATCTATCTTTTCTTCCTTAAAAATCTTATTTAAGATGTCTCTGTCAAGGATATCTCCCTTATAGAACTTTACTTCTTTGCCTGTAAGAGCCTTAACTCTGTCAAGTGACTTCTCAGAAGAATTTGAAAGATTGTCAAGTACTACCACATCGTAGCCTGCATCAAGAAGCTCCACGCATGTGTGGCTTCCGATATATCCGGCTCCACCAGTAACTAAAATTGCCATAATAAATATCTCCTTTTCATTTTTGTTAAATTTATTGTAGCGCATTTGCTCATTTTTGTATAGAATAAAATGTAGAAGAAATATGTAAAAATGTTGTAAAGGTAGGTAATATGAACAATAAATACAAAAATTCCTATATCGTAAAAGAAAAAGAGCTTGTATCGTTATCCGTATATAATGTAGGCTTCCAGAGCTGCGACAGCCTGTATCAGTGGGGACCGGGTATCAGGGATCATTATCTGATTCACTATATCATAAGCGGTAAGGGCCGCTACACTGTAAACGGCAAGGTTCACACGTTAACCCCAGGCGATGCATTTCTCGTATACCCAAATACCGAGGTGATTTATCAGGCTGATGAGGAAGATCCCTGGGAATATACCTGGGTGGGCTTTACCGGCAGCGATGCCGCAACCATTTTAAGAGCAACAGATTTCACAAAAGCGCATCCATACATACACAGTGTATCAAACGGAAACGAAATAAAAAGACAGCTCATGCATATATACGACGCCAGAGGCACAGAATTTGAAAATGCACTCGAAATGACCGGGCGACTCTACACTACCCTCGCCCTCTTTGTCAGCGCAGCTACATCAAAGCCACCGCAAAACAGCGCCAACTCCTATGTGCAAAAGGGTATCGAATACATATCAGCCAACTATTCATACCCTATCACTGTTGAGGATATCGCCTCCTATATAGGCTTAAGCCGAAGCCACCTGTTCCGTTCCTTCCAGAGCATACTCGGTGTATCACCAAAGGAGTATCTGACCGATTTCAGAATCAAACAGGCTTGCTATCTGCTTAAGCACTCCTCATTATCCATCACAGCAATTGCAGGCTCAATAGGGTTTGATAACAGCCTTTATTTTTCAAAAACCTTTCATAAAATAAAAGGGCTGTCGCCGAAGGAGTATCGCAGTAAATATAAAAAGATTCAGGAATAACATAAAAAAGCTACCAAGCTTCACATGAAGCCCGGTAGCTTTTATCATATATTCGTTTATGCTAAATTAAGCAAGCTTAGATTTAGCAACCTCTACTAATTTAGCAAATCCTGCTGCATCAGTAACAGCCATATCAGCTAATACCTTACGATTAAGGTCAACGTTTGCTAACTTTAAGCCGTGCATGAACTGGCTGTATGAAAGTCCGTTGAGACGAGCTGCTGCATTGATACGGGCAATCCATAACTGACGGAACTGTCTCTTTCTCTCTTTACGTCCAGCATATGAGCTTGTAAGTGCTCTCATAACTGACTGCTTTGCTACTCTATACTGCTTAGATCTAGCGCCTCTGTAACCCTTTGCTAACTTTAATGTTCTGTTATGTCTTTTCTTAGCGCCTAAACCGCCTTTAACTCTTGCCATTTGTTGATTCCTCCTTAACTAATACTACCGATTACATGTATGGTAAAATCTTCTTCATATTCTTAACATTTGTCTCATCTGTCATTGTTGCTTTTCTGAGATTTCTCTTTGTCTTTGTTGTTTTCTTAGTTAAGATATGTCTCTTGTAGGCTTTATTTCTCTTTAACTTTCCTGTTCCTGTAACTTTGAAACGTTTTGCAGCTGCTCTGCTTGTTTTCATTTTTGGCATTGTGTGTTCCTCCTTAAATTGTTATCTCTTTTCTGCCAGCACCATACCGATGCTTCTTCCTTCAACCTTTGGTGCTTTCTCCACTACCGCTACATCCGAAAGATTCTCAGCTATGTCATCAAGGATATGCTTGCTTGCATTCATATGAGCCATCTCACGTCCTCTGAATCTAAGTGTGATCTTTACCTTATTTCCTTTTGCAAGGAATTTCTTTGCAGCATTCATCTTGGTATTCAAGTCGTTAGCCTCAATGTTAGGTGAGAGACGAATCTCTTTCAATTCAACGGTCTTTTGCTTTTTCTTTGCATCCTTTTCCTTGCGGGCCTGCTCATAACGATACTTACCATAATCGATCACCTTACATACAGGTGGCTTCGCATTTGGTGCAATCTTTACTAAATCAAGTCCTGCCTCGTCTGCAATCTTTTGAGCTTCTCTTGAAGAAACGATTCCTAACTGTTCTCCATCCGCTCCAATCAGTCGAACTTCTCTGTCTCTGATCTGTTCATTAATCATTAATTCGCTAATGGTCTTGTACCTCCATAAAAAATAGTGGATAGGCAGACTATCCACTATACAATCTTCAACACAAATGTTTGAAAATATTAACACTAAGTCGCGCGATTGCGCTTAGGTGAGAGTGGATACTCTACTTTGTTTTCATACAACTACTAGAATATATCACAGACAATTTCTGTTGTCAACACTTTTATCTTAATTTCCGGTATTTAATATTACAATCATTGTCTATTCAGAACCATTTGTTAATATGTACCAAGAATCTTAAGGGCAATTGCCTCTTCCCTTATGCCTCTTAGAGCATTCTGCACTGCCGTATCCGTAAAACGTCCCTCAAAATCGACAAAGAATCTGTACTCCCAGGCCTTATCGGATATCGGCCGTGACTGTATATTTAACATATTGATTCCATTGTATATAAAGTGGGCGAGCATATGATACAGTGCACCACTCTTGTGAGGAGTCTCAAAGCAGATGCTTATCCTGTCCGCATCCCTGCGGCATACCCTTTTAGCCGACACAATTATAAACCTTGTTGCATTGTTTTTATTGTTCTGTATGCGGCTTTCCAGCACCTGAAGACCATATATATCAGCTGAGATATGGCTCGCTATGCCGGCCTGTGTTATATCTCCGTCATCCTTTACCTTCTTTGCTGAAAAAGCTGTATTCCTGACAGCTACCTGATTAATTTCCTTATGCTCATCAAAAAAGTCCGAGCACTGCATAAGTGCCTGTGGATGCGAGTACACTGTTCTGATATCAGAAAGCTTTGCGCCCGGAAGTCCCATCAGACTGTGGTCAATTCTGATAATCTGCTCGCCAACTATGTAATTGTCGTACTCAACAAGCAGATCATAGTTTTCCGATACGATACCAGCTGATGAATTCTCTATAGGAAGCACCGCATAATCAGCCTTTCCGCACTTGATATCCTCCATGGCATCCTTCCATGTATCCACATTGTAGCCATTGCAGTTCTCGCCAAAGTATGTCTTCATGGCAAGCTGTGAGTATGCGCCCTCGACTCCCTGAAACACAATCCTTGCATTGGAAAAATCAAGGCTGTCTACTTCTGTAAAGTCCTCCTTCTCCACTATGCCATGCTCAGTCATGAGCTGATACTGCTTCTTTCTGCTGGTCGACATAATCTGCTCAAAGAGCTCAACTATACCGTGCTTTAAAAACTCATCCTCTGCAAGAGACGATAATTTTTCAAGCTTTTCATCCTCTCTTGCCTTATCAAAGACCTTTTTGCCGGTAGTTATCTTATACTCGGCAACGTGCTTTGAGATTTCCATTCTTTCCTTATATAATCTGACTATTTCACTGTCTATCTCATCGATAGACTCTCTTAATTTCATTAAATCTTCCATCATTGTCTCCTAAAAAAATATAATAAAATATTATTACAAAATTTGCAGAAAGGCAAGTAAACCTTGAAAGATTTATCGTATACAGATATAATTTAGTTACGTTTATACAAAATCAAGGCAGGAGAATCACATGAAAAAATATATAAAAATAATCATTCCACTCATTTTAATATGCATCGCAGGACTTACGATATATTATTTTGCAACAAAGGTAAAGCTTAATTCATCCTATGTAAATGGCAATACTGCAGGTAATCTGTACAATGCCGGACTCTTCTGTGAAAGTGACGGTGAAGTATTTTTCTCAAATACAAATGACAACGGCAGGCTGTATGCCATGAATATTGACGGCAGCAATATACATAAGCTGAGCAACGATACTGCCATGTACATAAACGCTGATAAAAATTATGTCTATTACGTGAGAAATAACAATCAGAAAATCACAAGCCAGACCTTCTTTTCATATGACATAAACAGTCTCTGCCGCATAAAAAGAAATGGCCACGGCTCCACCGTGCTGGATCCTGACCCGTGCATCTATGCCTCACTGATAGGCAATTATATATATTATCTGCACTATGACACACAAACCGCAACCTCTCTATACCGCATCAGAATAGATGGAGAAGAAAAAAAGAAAATAAAAAGCCACTATCTGTTCACCTGCAACACATCAGGTCAGTATTTTTATTATAATAATCCCGAAAACGGACAGCTATACAGATATGACACCGCTTCACAGAGTGAAGCCTTATTCTACGACTGCAACTGCTACAAGCCGGTTGTACTGGATGACACAAATGTATACTACATGGATGTAAATCAAGACAATGCTATTGTCCATGTCAATATCAACAATCCAAATCCTGTAGTTTTAACGGAAGCAAATATTGAACATTACAATGTGTATGGCAGCCTGATATTCTATCAGCGCGGTGGTGATAATCCGGCTCTGTGTGTTGTAAAAAATGATGGTTCCGGCTTTAAAGAGCTCGCAAAGGGTGAGTTTTGCAACATTAACGTAACATCACAGTATGTGTATTTCACAGATTTTGTCTCAAACAAAGAATACTATACATCCACACAGAATCCTGACACCGTAACAGCTTTACAGCCATAACAGATGTTTTCATAAAAAGAACACGCATATTTATGATCAAATCATGCGTGTTCTTTTTCTTTTATCAATTCATATAAAATTCAAATCTTGATCTGTATATATCACTGCACTTTCCGGTATTCTGGTCTATCGCAATAACAGAAAGCACATTGTTTCCCTCAGGAACAGGTATTGGCGCTGTATACTCTGTTGATGCAGCACTTGGATCCGACGAATCCCACGTATAGTACACCTTGCAGTTTTCCGGTGCTGTGATTGTGATATCGGTCTGAGCACCAAATGTACCACCATCCGGATCCACCTCCGGTGCTTTTGGTGCCTCAAACTCAATCTCATACCTGGCCGATGCCACCTCGCTCTTGATTCCTCTGTCATCAACCGCAACAGCCGTTATCTCATATGTGCCTTCCTTGTCCAAAGTGATTGGATTATAATATCTCTCTCCTCTAGTCAAGGGATTATCGGAATCATATGAATAGTATATTTTTGTACCGCTGTCCGCAGTTATCGTTAGCTCAATAGCCTCTCCATACTTGCCGCTGCTCTTGCTAAGCTTCGGCTCTGATACTGTATAATCCGCAAAAAGCTTTAAAATCGATTCATCCTTAGCACTGTCACGTAGCGCAACAATCGCATCATAATCCCTCTTGGATTCATAGATTGAGATAAGCTTTTTATATGCCTCCTCGCTCTTTGAATCGGTATTAATAATTTCCTGATACAGCACAAGAGCGGCATCATAATCCTTCTTGGACATATATATATCAGCCAGAGCAAATCTGACATCCGTATTGTCCGAATCAATTGACAAAGCCTTCTCATAATAAGAAACTGCAGAATTTATATCACCTGCCGCATAAGCCTCCTTAGCCTGCTTCACCTGATAATCAAATGAATTGTCATGTGATCTGCCCACATTACGCACAACAGCTGCAACAAGTATAATAATCGCTATAACGCACACTACAGCCGAAATAATAATTATCTTCTTCTGTTGCGCCCTCTTTGCCTTCTGCCCGTCAGACTGTGGCTTCTCACACGGCTGTTTTGTCTGGGTCTGCTGTATTTTAGGCTGAGCCTGTCTCTCCTGCGCCTGTTTTGTCTGCGTCTGTCTTGCCTGCTGCCTTTCAGACTGCGATGATCTATCCTGATTCTGCCTGGTCCGCTGAGTTGCACTTTGAAGCTGCTGTCTCACCGGTTCGTCAATCCTGATTGTCTTATCAGATACCGGCCGTACAGTCTTTCGTTCATCAGTTCTCCTATCGTCATTTCCAACCAGATTATCAAGATAATCATCAAATTCGTTGTAATCAGGCACTATCTGCACCGGACGCCCGCAGGCATCGCAGTACAGACTGCCCTCCTTCAATTCATTACCACAATTGGCACATCTCATACATCTAATCCTCTTACATATTGTCTAATTGTCTAATTATCTCTTCATAGCCTCAACACAATTGCTCATGAGCATTGCAATTGTCATAGGTCCTACACCGCCAGGTACCGGTGTGATATGTGATGCCTTAGGCATAACAGAATCAAAATCCACATCACCACACAGCTTATTTTCAGCATTTCTGTGGATTCCTACGTCAATGACAACAGCGCCCTCCTTCACATATGAGGCATCTATAAACTTTGGCTTTCCTATTGCCACAATAAGGATATCAGCATTTTTACATACCTCTTTTAAGTCCTTTGTATGTGAATGACATACCGTAACAGTTGCATTCTCCCTAAGCATAAGAATTGACATAGGCTTACCGACTATATTGCTTCTGCCGACCACAACACAGCTTTTGCCATCAATATCTATATTGCTTCTCTTTAAGAGCTGAATGATACCGGCCGGAGTACACGGTAAAAAGCCGGGCTTTCCTATAACCATCGCGCCAACGCTCTGTGGGCTGAAGCCGTCGACATCCTTTTTCGGGTCAATAGCATCAATAACCTTGTCCTCATCAATATGCTTTGGCAGCGGAAGCTGACAGAGAATGCCATTTACAGAAGCATCGGCATTGAGCTTTTCGATAAGCTCCAATATCTCCTCCTGTGTAGTTTCCTCTGCAAGCTCATATGAAAGCGATTTGATTCCGACATACTCACATGCCTTTTTCTTGTTGCGCACATACACAGATGATGCAGGGTCATTTCCGACCTGAATCACCGCAAGACAGCCCTCGATGCCCTTTTTCTTAAGCTGTGCCACCTCTTCCTTAAGCTCATCCTTAATCTGTGTTGAAATTAATTTTCCGTCTATAAGATTAGCCATATTTCCTCCTAGAATAATCCTGTAATCACACCATTGTCGTCCACATCAATGCCGTATGCAGCCGGCTTCTTTGAAAGTCCCGGCATAGTCATGATAGAACCGTTTACTGCTACCACGAAGCCTGCACCTGCTGACGCATAAACCTCACGTACATTGATTTTAAATCCACTCGGTCTGCCAAGCTTCTTTGCATCATCAGAAAGTGAATACTGTGTCTTTGCCATACATACAGGGAAATCTCCCATTCCAAGGTCTGTAATTCTCTTAAGCTCTCTCTCTGCTGCCGGAGAATATGTAACACCATCTGCTCCATATATTTCTTTTGCAACAGTTTCAATCTTTTCCTTAAGAGACAGACTATCGTCATAGAGCACCTTGAAATTGCTTTCCTTGTGCTCGATTGTGTCAAGCACCTTGTTGGCAAGGTCAATTCCACCTTCGCCACCCTTCTCCCATACCTCTGAGAGTGCAAATTCACAGCCTCTTTCCTTACAGAACTGCTCTACAAAATCAGTCTCTGCCTTTGTATCTGTGACAAATGAATTTAATGTGACAACTACAGGCACACCAAACTTGTGAAGATTCTCAATATGCTTCTCAAGGTTTACGATTCCTGCCTTAAGTGCATCAAGATTCTCTGCTGAAAGCTCATCCTTTGGCACGCCGCCATTATATTTTAATGCTCTGATTGTTGCAACAAGTACAACTGCATCAGGCTTAAGTCCTGCCATACGGCACTTGATATCAAAGAACTTCTCTGCTCCAAGGTCTGCTCCAAAGCCTGCCTCAGTGATAACATAGTCTGCAAGCTTTAATGCTGTCTTTGTGGCACGGACACTGTTGCAGCCATGTGCTATATTGGCAAAAGGTCCACCGTGAACTATCGCCGGTGTATGCTCAAGTGTCTGGATAAGGTTCGGCTTTAAGGCATCCTTTAAGAGAGCCGCCATAGAGCCTGTAGCCTGAAGCTCATCGGCTGTGACAGGCTTTCCGTCAAAGGTGTATGCCACAATGATTCTGCCCAGACGCTTCTTTAAATCAGCCATATCATCAGCCAGACAGAGTATTGCCATAATCTCAGATGCTACAGTGATAACAAAATGATCCTCCCTGACCATTCCGTCCATCTTGCTTCCAAGACCAACAACTATATTTCTAAGGACACGGTCATTCATATCCATACATCTCTTCCATACAATCTGGCGTGGGTCGATGCCAAGCTCGTTGCCCTGCTGGATATGATTGTCAAGAAGTGCTGCAAGCAGATTGTTTGCAGATGTTATCGCATGGAAATCTCCCGTAAAATGAAGATTCAGATCCTCCATTGGGACAACCTGTGCATATCCGCCACCGGCTGCTCCTCCCTTGATACCAAAGCAAGGTCCGAGTGACGGCTCACGAAGTGCGATAAGCGCTTTCTTTCCCAGGCGTCCGAATGCCTCTCCCAGACCAACGCTTGTGGTTGTCTTTCCCTCTCCTGCAGGAGTCGGGTTTATAGCAGTAACAAGTATGAGCTTTCCGTCAGGATTTTCCTTTGTGCGATTGATGAGCTCATCAGAAATCTTTGCCTTGTACTTTCCATAAAGCTCTAAGTCATCCTCTTTAATCCCTATAGTTGCTGCTACATCCTTGATTGGAAGCATTGTTGCTTCCTGTGCGATTTGAATATCTGTTTTCATTTTTCTCTGCTCCTTTGTTAATTATTCTCTAATATAGTATCTAATTCCTCTTTAGTCACCAGAACCTTGCGGGGCTTTGTACCCTCCTCCGGTCCTACTACACCGGCTTCCTCGAGCTGATCCATGATGCGGGCCGCCCTGTTGAAGCCAATCTTAAGGTATCTTTGAAGCATTCCTATTGAAGCCCGTTCCTTGTCTGTGATAATTGACGCAGCCTCTGCAAAGTATGAATCCCTGCCATCATCCGTGTTTTCCACATCTGAAATGGTAACGGTTGTATTTGTCGTATCATTCGACAGGCTCTCCATCTTTTGTGCCACATCATTACTGTACTGTGCATTCTCATTATTTTCAATAATAAATTTCACAATATCTGAAACTTCTTTATCTGAAACGAATGCACCCTGTACTCGAAGGGGCTTCGGAACACCCTGTGGGTCAAATAACATATCTCCCTTTCCAAGGAGCTTTTCCGCACCATTCATATCAAGTATGGTACGGCTGTCAACACCGCTTGTAACCGCAAATGCGATACGGCTTGGCATATTTGCCTTGATGAGACCTGTGATAACATTAACAGATGGTCTCTGTGTAGCTATAATCAGATGTATGCCGGCAGCTCGTGCAAGCTGTGCCAGTCTGCATATTGCCTCCTCTACATCCTTTGATGCAACCATCATAAGGTCTGCAAGCTCGTCCACTATAATGACTATCTGCGGCATCTTCGGCGGTTTTTCTGTATCCTTGCCATCCATCGCATCAATCATGGCATTGTAGCCGTTTATCTCCCTGACACCGCTGTTTGCAAACTTCTCGTATCTGTCAGTCATCTCTGAAACCGCCCAGTTTAATGCTCCGGCTGCCTTTTTAGGATCTGTAACAACCGGAATCATCAGATGTGGTATGCCATTGTATACACTAAGCTCAACAACCTTCGGGTCAATCATGATAAGCTTAACCTCATCCGGCTTTGCCTTGTACAGTATACTCATGATAATCGTATTGATACAGACCGACTTACCTGAGCCTGTAGCACCGGCAATTAAAAGATGCGGCATCTTTGCGATATCCGTAACCTTAACCTTACCTGCAATATCCTTTCCAACCGCGAAGGTAATCTTTGATTTGGCATTTTTAAACTCCTCAGACTCCACAAGCTCCCTGAAGGAAACAGCAACACTCTGACTGTTTGGCACCTCGATACCGACAGCGGCTTTTCCCGGAATCGGAGCCTCGATTCGTATATCTGCTGCAGCCAGATTGAGCTTTATATCATCTGCCAGATTCACAATCTTTGATACCTTCACTCCAAGCTCCGGTGTAATTTCAAACCTTGTAACCGCAGGACCGCAGCTTATGTTATTCACCTTTGCATTCACTCCAAACACATTGAGTGTCTGCTCAAGCTTTGCAGCCGTCTCACGCAGATGCGCCTGCGAATCGCCGGTTTTACTCCTGTCCGGAGCCTTAAGCAGATCAACCGTCGGAAATACATATGGCTTTTGCTGGATTGCATTTTCTGCGTCATTTATTGCTATCTGCTCGCTGACCTTTTCAACCTCTTTTGCGAGCTCATCCTTGTCTGATTTGACATTTTTCTTCTTATTCTCTGCTACATGGTGTTTTACCATGACTTCCTCTGCAGTCTGGTCTGATAAGTCCGATTTCAGCTTATCATCATCCTTCTGTCCGCCAAAATCATCCGGTATATCAGGCTCCACGCAGCCCGATATCGGTATCTGCGACACATGGCTTTCATCTGCTGCATCCAAGTCATCCGGTTTCATGCCGTTAATCTGCTGCAAGGTCTTTCTGCCAAGCTTATCTGCATTGTCGCTACCGGCTCCGCCGCCAAAAACAGGTACAGGCTCCGATGCCACACCAAAATCCGGTTCCTGCACTATCTCTCCTGCATTTCCCGAAGTAAGGCTTGTCGTCTTTTTCTCCTTTATTGCCGGTGAACTCGGATAATTCTCTATAGTTATCTCACCAAGTGCATCTGTAGCAGAAGCCCCCTGACCAAATATCCCGGCATGTGCTGTATCGCCATCTGCTATGCCTGAAGCTAACGCATTTTCACTGCCATCAATTTTTGTATCAAGTGACACGCCTGTTATCTTATTGTCCATCCTGCGTCCGGCACGCTTACTCCTTTTGCCACTCTTTGTATCATCCTTTAAGTCAATCTCTGTAGCATCCGAAGCCAAAGCAGCTTTAGTCTGACGCTCTCTTGACTTATACTGCCGATACTCCTGGTATCTCTCATTATTCTCACGCGCTGACTCATATACCTTGCGACCGCCGTTTCTCATACCCTTCATGAATGATTTACCGGTAATGAGCACAAGACAGATAATCATCACAACTATTGTCACCACATATGCGCCTATAATTCCTACCGCCGGAACTAAAATACAGCCTATGAGACCACCTATAAAGCCGCCACCTGAATGCCTTTCAACACTGTCAATATATGACTGCACCGGCGAAACCGCGAAGTCACCATACACCGCCAGATACATAAACACACATATAAACCATATGAGAATTATGGTCATAACAAGCTTCATGATAGCATATGAATTACCCTTATTTGACACAGCAAAAAAACTGCCTATCAGGAGCACAAGCGGAAAAATATATGCCACCATTCCAAATACGCCAAAAAGGAAACCGCTTACCGCGTTTCCCAAATGACCGCCTATTCCAAAATTGCTTATAAATAAAAGGATTGAAACAGCTACTACTATCCATAGAAATATTTCCTTTTTAAAGGCCTGCTGTCTCTCTATCTGAGCCATTCTCTCCTTTTTCGTCTGTCTTTTTGCTGAGGATTTCTTCCTCGTTGCCATGTAACTAACCTCCGAATTTTGATTTACAGAGTATATAATAACATATTTCTTCTGTTCTGTGTGAATTTTTCTACAGTTATTTTTAGTTAAAAAATAGTAACAACAACAAAACTACTTAGCGGCTGTATAATTATGCCCCTAATAACCCAAAAATGCCCCACCTTAAACGGCGGGGCATTTTGTTATGCGAATCCTTTCGCATATAAATCTGTTCCTTCAAAACTATTTTATTCACCAATAAGGTAATTGTATAATCCCTCATATTTAAACTTCGAAGCATTCCAAGAGAAATCATTGGCCATGCCCCTGTCCACAATCTGGTTCCATTCACGCTTCTTGTCGAAGAAGATGTGCTTAGAATAATTGATGACTGCAAGCATCTCGTCAGCATTGTAGTTGGAGAACGAGAAGCCATCTCCTGAATTTTCATACTCATTATAAGGCTTAACAGTATCCTTGAGACCTCCTGTCTCACGAACAATCGGAACAGTTCCGTAGCGGAATGAGATGAGCTGTGTCAGACCGCAAGGCTCAAACCTGGACGGCATAAGGAATGCATCAGCAGCCGCATAGAGCTTGTGCGCCAGATCATCGGAGTAACAGATATTTGCTGAAACCCTGTCAGGATATTTCCATGCATAGTGTCTGAACATATTCTCATACTGAGGATCTCCTGTACCAATAACAACAAGCTGTGTGAAATCATCCACGATGCCCTCAATTACATGATTGATGAGGTCAAGCCCCTTCTGGTCTGTAAGTCTTGAGATAAGACCTATCATATACTTTTTCTTGTCAACCGCAAGGCCAAGATCCTGCTGAAGCTTTGTCTTGTTGTTGAACTTCTTCTTTCTGAAATCGGAAGCATTGTAATTGCAGTAGATTCTGCCATCAGTCTGTGGGTCATAAGCATTGTAATCAATACCGTTTACGATACCCTGCATGTCAAAATGTCTGGCACTTAAGAGTCCGTTTAAGCCCTCACCATAGTACTCTGTCTGAATCTCGTTTGCATATGTATCACTGACAGTGGTGATGTAGTCAGCATATACAAGACCACCCTTAAGCATATTTGCGTCCTTTTTGAACTCGAGCTTATCCGGTGTGAACAGATTGTCTGTAAGACCTGAAACGCCCTGTACCCACTCCCTGTCCCAGATACCCTGGAACTTAAGATTGTGGATAGTGATGATTGTCTTGATACCCCAGAAGAATGGATTCGCGGCAAACTCATTCTTTAAGTATACAGGCAGAAGGCCTGTCTGCCAGTCATGACAGTGTATAATATCCGGCTTAAAATCAATAAGCGGGAGCATTGAGAGTACAGCCTTGTCAAAGAATGTATACTTCTCAATCTCAAACTTTGTGTCAGAAGTATATGGAGAAAATCCTGTAAAGAACTCCTGATTGTCAATAAAGTAATATGTAACGCCGTCCAGCTCATATTTGAGCACTCCGACATACTTGTCCTGCACGTAAGGACCTGAGCTCATGTAAAAATGGGTAACATACTCAAAATTATTGCGATACTGCTCCGGTATACAGCTATAATCAGGTATTACAACCCTTACATCCCAATAGTTCTTGTCAAACTCTTTAGGAAGTGCACCGCACACATCTGCGAGACCTCCTGTTTTTATAAATGGTACACACTCTGAAGCTACAAATAGAATCTTCTTCATATTCTCCTCCCGCTAAAACCCGTGATATATAATATTTAGTTTACTCTTCCCAATTGTGGTATACTTCCTGAACGTCATCATCATCGTCAAGAAGATCTAAAATACGGCCGATATTTGTGATGTCAGCTTCATCTGTCAGTGTGACATATGTCTGTGGAATCATTGTGACCTCTGCTGAAGCCATTGTGATACCTGCCTCCTCAAGAGCAGCCCTTACCGCATCAAAATCAGCCGGTGCAGTTGTGATCTCGTAGCTGTCATCCTCATCTGCAAAATCCTCAGCGCCCGCATCGAGTGCCTGCATCATAAGGTCATCTGCATCCATATCGCACTCTTCCTTGTCGATGATGATCTGACCCTTCTCGTCAAACATGTAAGATACACAGCCCTGTGTACCGATGCTTCCCTGTCCCTTTGTAAAAGCATTGCGGACATTGGCAGCTGTACGGTTCTTATTGTCTGTAAGACACTTTACAATAATAGCTGTACCTGATGGTCCATAGCCCTCATATGTAGCTGTCTCATAGTTTACACTGTTGCCGTCTCCTGCTGCCTTCTTGATACCTCTCTCGATTGTATCGTTTGGCATGTTGTTGGCCTTTGCCTTGGCAACCACCTGAGCGAGCTTGAAGTTATTGGCCGGATCCGGTCCGCCCTCTTTAACTGCAACTGCGAGCTCTCTACCGATCATTGTAAAGATTTTGCCCTTTGCAGCATCATTTTTCTCTTTCTTATGCTTGATATTCGCAAATTTAGAATGTCCTGACATAATTTGTATCCTCTTTTCTACTTTTAAAAATAATCCATATCTTATAATATCATTTTTTCTCTTCCGGCGCAAGTTTCTTAATCATTACCTGCTTAATGACCTTATCCTCTACGCTCATGACAGAAAATTTATATCCATACGCACTAATCACAGTCTTATCGCCCTCCTCCGGAATCTTATCCGAAAGCGATATGATAAAACCGTTAAGTGTCTCGTAGGCATCATCCTCAACAGGCAGTGACAGTGCCTCCTTTACATCGGAAAACTCCGTCATGCCATCCATGATAAAGGTCTCATCATCACTCTTTCTGATGTAGTTTTCCTCCTCATCGTGCTCATCCTCTATGTTACCGACAAGCTCCTCGAGTATATCCTCCATCGCGATAAGTCCCGATATCTGGCCGTACTCATCCACAACCATCGCAAGATGACTCTTTTTAGACTGCATCTTTTTAAACAGATCATTGATATTTACCGTCTCGGGTATGAAGTCCACCGGCCTGATAAGCCCGTCTATATCCTTGATACTGCTGCGGTAAACCTCATTTTTTTCAAAAAACGTAAAAGCATCCTTGATATGTAAGACTCCGATGATACTGTCAACATCATTTTCATAGACCGGAAAGCGCGATTTGCCGGTATCTATGATAAATTCGATGGCATCGATAAAGGACATATTGCCGTCGAGGCTTACGATATTCTTGCGATGAGTCATGATATCCTTTACTTCCTTATCATCAAACTCAAACACATTGTGTATCAGCTCTGCCTCAGACGCAAGGATTGTACCCTGCTCATGTCCCTCCCTGACCATGGAAATAATTTCTTCCTCCGTGACATCATCATTTCCAAGTATTCCATCGAGAGTCTTTTTGTTGTTTTTCATTCCGTAGAGTAATACTCCAATACATAAAAGAAGTATCACTACAAGTATTGATAAAATTATAATTGCATATAACATAATGTTTTATTATCCTATGTAATAAGTTCTAAGCTGATTTCAAGTGCCCTGTCGATTTTAAGCAGTGTATCCTCATCAAGATGACACACCTTATCCTTAAGCCTTTTTTTGTCGATTGTGCGAAGCTGCTCTAAAAGCACAACCGAATCCTTTGCAAGCGCATACTCCTTACAGGCAAGCTCCACGTGGGTGGGCAGCTTTGCTTTATGCATCTGCGAGGTTATGGCTGCGCATATTACCGTCGGGCTGTGTCTGTTTCCGACATCATTTTGTATTATAAGGACAGGTCTTATCCCGCCCTGCTCTGAGCCTACAACAGGCCTTAAATCAGCGTAATAAATATCTCCTCTTTGAATAATCATACACGAATACACTCCATATTATGGTATACAAAAAGTATCTCCAGATTTTTCGAGTGTATTCTTAAAAGTTACACTTTTTTAGTTTTTGTGGTAGATTCTGGGAACACGCGGTGTGATAAGACACGCAAACTCGTAGTTGAATCTGCCTGACAGCTCACCTAACTGCTCCATTGTGATTGTCTCATCCCCGTCTTTACCGAGCAGAGTAACTGCATCACCTATTTTCACATCGGGTATGTCTGTCACATCAACCATAAACTGATCCATACAGACTCTGCCGCATATAGGCGCCTTTTTTCCTTTTATGAGAACCCAGCCCTTGTTTGAAAGCCCTCTTGAATATCCATCACCGTAGCCCACCGGAACTGTAGCTATCCTCATAGGATGCTCTACCGTAAAGGTGCCGCCGTAGCTTATATGTCGGCCCGGCTCAAGCTCCTTTACGTAGGCAACTCTGCTGTGCAGTGACATAACAGGCTTTAATGAGATTTTGCTCTTGTCAACCTCCTCTGACGGCCACAGACCATAGAGTGTGATACCGGCTCTTACCATATCCATATTGCACTCCGGGATTTCTACTATTCCCGCACTGTTTGAGCAGTGCTTGATAGCAATCTCCACTCCTCTTTCCTCAACAAGAGCTATCATACGCTTAAAAAGCTCAAACTGCTCAAAGGCAGGCTCCTTTGACAGCTCATCAGCCCTTGCAAAGTGAGTGAACATTCCCTCTATCATAATATTCGGCAGCTTAGCAATCTGTGCAATAATATCTGCACTTTCCTCAGTCACCTGAAAGCCAATACGGCACATACCGGTATCTATCTTGATATGTATTTTACAGGTCTTATTTTTAGCAGCCGCGATACGTGAAAGCTCCTTAGCAGTCTCGTAGGTGCACACTGCCGGACGCACATCATTGTCCACTATCTCCTCAAACTGCTCCGGGAAGCTGAGTCCTAAAATAAGTATCGGCTTTTTCCTGCCTGCCGCGATAAGCTGCATTGCCTCGTTGCTTGTGGCAACAGCATAGCCCCACAGATACGGAAGCGGCTCAAGCACCTCTGAAACAGCCTCTGCGCCGTGGCCATAGCCATCAGCCTTTACAACTGCTGCCATCATGGTCCCCGGCTTTAGCTTATTATGCATCGACTCCATATTATATAAAATTGCATCCAGATCTATATCTGCTCTGATTCTGTTAATTGCCATTTTTTTCCACCTTAATCCAAACTTTATCTAATCCATCAATAATATCACTTGCTATCATACCATAAGAGCCGGTATTGTCAAATGCCATATCACCGGCAAGTCCATGAATAAATGCGCCGTATGCCGCAGCCTTTTTCGTATCATGCCACTGCACCAGAAGTCCTCCCACAATACCGCTTAGCACATCTCCGCTTCCGGCTGTCGCCATACCACAGTTGCCTGACAGATTGATAAACACTTCACCATCCGTCGCAGCAATAATTGTACGAAAATCCTTAAGCACGCAAACAACCTTGTACAAGCTCGCAAACTCTCCTGCCACACCGATGATATCCTCCTGTATATAGGGAATACCATACCCGGTAAGTCTGGACATCTCTCCCAGGTGCGGAGTCACGATGACAGGCATTTTATGCTCTTTAAGCAGTGTCATGTTGTCTGATAATATATTAAGCGCATCCGCATCTATTACAAGAGGTATCTCTGCTGTTTTAAGTACTGTTTCCACAAGCATTTGGGCATTATCAGACTTTGAAAGCCCGGGTCCTATCACCACCGCATCTGCCCAATCAAGCTCTGCCTCAAGTGCTTTAGCTGATGTGATATCAGTACAAAGCAAAGCTTCCGGCAAAGCACATTGGATTATTGAGCGGTTGCACTCAGGCGTCATGATTTTCACCAGTCCTGCACCGCTTTTGTATGCAGCCCTTGCGGAAAGTACTGCGGCACCCGCCATATTGCGGCTTCCGGCTATAAGGGCAAATGCTTACAGGGTGGCAGTTGATGTGCCATCG
>OCLF01000221.1_pt1 | contig 18315 bp, 12 predicted proteins | sample 1502881 | NCBI WGS metagenome assembly OCLF01 (sample SAMN03418267, study PRJEB22391) | human gut metagenome | biome: human-gut; feature: organic feature; material: feces | host: Homo sapiens | place: Tanzania | collected 2013-01
TCCTGAGGGAGTTGAGATGGTAATGCCTGGTGACAACGTAGAGATTGAGGTTGAGTTGATCTACGCAGTAGCCTTGAATCAGGGTCTCCGTTTCGCTATCCGCGAGGGTGGTCGTACAGTAGGCTCAGGTCAGATTACTGAGATCCTCGAGGACTAATCAAAAGTCTCTTAGTCGGTTGTCCGTAAGGATGACTAACTAAATAAAACAATAGTTCCCGCATTGCTTCGGCATCGGGAACTATCCTACGGGAATAGCTCAGTTGGTAGAGCACTGGTCTCCAAAACCAGGTGTCGGGAGTTCGAGCCTCTCTTCCCGTGCAAAAAAGAAGATAATATGTTCAAAAAGTTTGTAAATTATTGCAAGTGTTGTTACGACGAACTTGCGCATAAAACAACTTGGCCAAAGTATGCTGAACTGAACCACAGCGCAGTGATTGTATTATCTGCTTCCCTTGTCATTGCTGCAGTGGTGTTCGCTATGGACTCTCTCTTCAAGTGGGTCATGGGCATGGTATACCCAGGTTAATCGTTCAAGAAAAATGGCTAAAACAGAAAAGAAATGGTATGTGCTTCGTGCAGCCAGCGGAAAGGAATTCAAAGTAAAAGAATATCTCGACGCTGAGATTAAGCACAATCCGTTATTGCAAGAGCATGTTTCACAAGTGGTTCTTCCTCTTGAGAAACACGCAAGTTTGCGTAATGGTAAGCGAGTTGTCAAGGAGAAAATATCTCTCCCTGGCTATGTTTTTGTAGAAGCAGCCCTTGTAGGCGACGTGGCTCATACGCTGCGTTTCTCGCCTAATGTGTTAGGCTTTCTTGGCGGACTGGATAATCCTTCACCCGTACCACAGTCTGAAATCAACCGTATGCTCGGTACTTGCGAGGAAATGGAGATTGAAGACAACATAGAGGTGCCTTACATGGTTGATGAGACCGTGAAGGTGACCGACGGTCCATTCTCTGGCTTCAGTGGTGTCATCGAAGAGGTGAACATCGAGAAGCGCAAACTTAAGGTGATGGTCAAGATCTTCGGACGTAAAACTCCGTTGGAGCTCGGTTTTATGCAAGTCGAGAAAGAAGGCTGACGCATAGTTACGGACGCGTGAGAATTCTTTATATTAATCAAATTAAATATTAACAGACAAAATGGCTAAAGAAGTTGCTGGATTAATCAAATTACAGATTAAAGGTGGCGCTGCGAATCCTTCTCCTCCAGTAGGACCTGCACTTGGTTCTAAGGGTATTAACATCATGGGATTCTGCAAAGAGTTCAACGCCAGAACCCAGGATAAGGCAGGTAAGGTAATTCCTGTTGTTATCACTTACTACACCGATAAATCGTTCAGCTTCGAACTTAAGACTCCTCCTGCAGCTGTACAGCTGAAAGAGGCAGCTAAGGTTAAGAGTGGCTCAGCTCAGCCTAACCGCCAGAAAGTTGGTAAAGTAACTTGGGAGCAGGTAAAAGCAATCGCTGAGGACAAACTGAAAGATTTGAACTGCTTTACAGTTGCATCGGCTATGCGACTCGTTGCTGGTACAGCAAGAAGTATGGGTATCACTGTAGAGGGAGACTTCCCTGAAAATGTTTAATAACTTCAATTTTTAAGAAATGAAACTGACAAAAAATCAAAAATCAGTAGCTGACAAGGTTGAAGCAGGGAAGGCATACACACTGAAAGAGGCTTCAGAGCTGGTAAAGGAAATCACCACTACCAAGTTCGACGCGTCTCTCGATATTGATGTACGCTTGGGCGTAGACCCGCGTAAGGCTAACCAGATGGTTCGTGGCGTGGTATCATTGCCCGCCGGTACTGGTAAGGTTACTCGCGTGCTCGCACTCTGTACTCCTGATCAGGAAGCTGCCGCTAAAGAGGCAGGTGCCGACTATGTAGGTCTTGACGAGTATATCGAGAAGATCAAGGGCGGCTGGACAGATGTTGACGTAATCATCACAATGCCTTCTTGCATGGGCAAGATTGGTCCTATCGGCCGTATCCTCGGTCCGCGTGGATTGATGCCTAACCCAAAGAGCGGCACTGTAACTATGGACGTTGCTAAGGCAGTTAAGGAAGTAAAGCAGGGTAAGATTGACTTCAAGGTTGACAAGGCTGGTATCATACACACCTCTGTCGGCAAGGTAAGCTTCACTCCGGAGCAGATCTATCAGAATGTTAAGGAGTTCATCGCTACCATCATCAAGCTCAAGCCTGCTGCTGCTAAAGGTACATACATCAAGAGTATCTTTATTTCAAGCACTATGAGTAAGGGTATCAAGGTTGATCCTAAATCAGTTGAGTAACTCTAAAAGTTTTGTAAAATGAAGAAAGAAGTAAAAGATACTATTATTGCTGAACTCGGCCAGAAGCTGAAGGAATATCCTCACTTCTACCTCGTAGACCTCGCTGGTCTCAATGCCGAGGCAACAAGCAATCTGCGTCGCAAGTGCTTCAAGAACGAGATCAAGATGATCGTCGTTAAGAACAGTCTCCTCCGCGAGGCTTTCCAGGCTTCTGACGTAGATTTCGAGCCGATGTATGGCGCGCTTAAGGGTACTACAGCTGTTATGTTCTGCAAGACAGCCAACGTGCCAGCTAAGCTGCTTAAGGAATACAAGAAAGAGAGTGTACCAGCGCTCAAGGCTGCTTACGCTGAGGAGACAATCTTCGGTGCTGACCAGCTCGAGGCACTTGTAGCTATCAAGAGCAAGAGCGAGGTTATCGCAGATATCGTGGCATTGCTGCAGTCTCCTGCAAAGAACGTTGTTTCTGCTCTCCAGTCAGGCGCAAACACTATTCACGGTGTGCTTAAGACTTTGGGCGAGCGTCCTGAATAATTCAACTCCAAGTCACAAAACATTAATATTAAAAACAATTAAAATTTTAGAATAAAATGGCAGATATCAAAGCTATTGCTGAAGAATTGGTAAATCTTACAGTAAAGGAAGTAAATGAGTTGGCAACAGTCCTCAAGGACGAGTACGGCATCGAGCCTGCAGCTGCTGCTGTAGCTGTAGCTGCTCCTGCAGCAGGTGCTGCTGAGGCAGCTGAGGAGAAGACATCTTTCGACGTTATCCTCGCTGAGGTTGGTGGTGCTAAGCTCCAGGTTGTAAAGGCAGTTAAGGAAGCTTGCGGTCTTGGCTTGAAGGAAGCTAAGGACCTTGTAGACGGCGCTCCTGCTAAGATCAAGGAAGGCATCTCTAAGGAAGAGGCTGAGAACTTGAAGAAGGCTATCGAGGAGTCTGGTGCTAAGGTAGAGATTAAGTAATCTCCGCATTACATTGACAACCAAACGGACGGTTGCCGCCGTGCGTAATGCGTACAAACAATTAAGCGGCAATCTTTCGTAAAAATTTTCATACGGTTAGGATCTTCCAAGTAGGCGGGTCCTAACCTTTTTGTGTCTTTTCACATTATATTGTTTTTATCACCCTATAAATTCTTCTGATGGCTTCAAAAATTGTTGATAACAGAGTAAATTTTGCCAGCGTCCATAATCCGTTGCCATATCCGGATTTCCTCGATGTGCAGTTAAAGTCTTTCAAGGACTTCTTACAGTTGGATACTCCGCCTGAGGAACGCAAGAATGACGGTTTGTATAAGGTGTTCTCAGAGAACTTCCCTATCACCGACACACGCAACAATTTCGTTCTTGAGTTCTTGGATTACTATATCGACCCGCCTCGCTACTCGATTGACGAGTGTCTTGAGCGTGGCCTGACATATAGCGTACCCTTGAAGGCTAAGATGAAACTCTACTGTACTGATCCCGACCACGAGGACTTCGGCACATTCATCCAGGACGTGTTCCTTGGCACTATCCCTTACATGACTTCCAACGGCACATTTGTGATCAACGGTGCCGAGCGCGTAGTCGTTTCGCAGTTGCACCGCTCTCCGGGCGTGTTCTTCGGCCAGGGTGTTCATGCCAACGGCACTGTGCTTTATTCTGCACGTATCATCCCGTTCAAGGGCTCTTGGATTGAGTTTGCAACCGACATCAACAACGTGATGTACGCCTATATCGACCGTAAGAAGAAGTTGCCAGTTACAACCCTTCTGCGTGCCATGGGCTACGAGCAGGACAAGGATATCCTCCAGATATTCGATCTTGCCGAGGAGATGAAGGTCAACAAGAAGAACATGAAGGCTGCTATCGGACGCAAGCTTGCCGCACGTGTGCTCAAGTCATGGAACGAGGACTTCGTAGACGAGGATACCGGCGAGGTTGTATCTATTGAGCGCAACGAGGTCATCATGGAGCGCGAGACCGAGCTTACCGAGGAGAATATTGACGATATCCTTGAGTCGGGTGCTCAGTCAATCCTTCTCCATAAGGATGCCGAGGCTGCCAACAAGTATGCTATCATCTTCAACACTCTTGCCAAGGACCCGTCTAACTCTGAGAAGGAAGCTGTGCTCTACATCTACCGCCAGTTGCGTAATGCAGATCCTGCCGACGACGCTTCTGCACGTGAGGTGTTCCAGAACCTCTTCTTCTCTGACAAGCGTTACGACTTGGGTGAGGTAGGTCGCTACCGTATTAACAAGAAACTCGGTCTTGACACCGACTCTGAGGTGCGTGTACTTACCAAGGATGACATCATCGAAATTATCAAGTATCTCATTCAGCTGGTCAACTCCAACGCTACAGTCGACGATATCGACCACCTCTCAAACCGCCGCGTGCGTACTGTAGGTGAGCAGTTGAGCAACCAGTTCTCTATAGGTCTGGCACGTATGAGCCGCACTATCCGCGAGCGCATGAACGTGCGCGACAACGAGGTGTTCCAGCCAACCGACCTTATCAACGCCAAGACTATATCAAGCGTTGTAAGCTCGTTCTTCGGAACCAACCCATTGTCACAGTTCATGGACCAGACCAACCCGCTTGCCGAGGTAACTCACAAGCGTCGTCTCTCAGCCCTTGGTCCTGGCGGTCTTTCTCGTGAGCGCGCAGGTTTCGAGGTTCGAGACGTTCACTATACACACTACGGTCGTCTGTGTCCTATCGAGAGCCCTGAGGGTCCGAACATCGGTCTTATCTCTTCTCTCTGTGTGTATGCCACTATCAATGAGCTTGGCTTCATCGCCACTCCTTACCGCAAGGTTAAGGATTCGGTAGTAGACCTTGACAACAAGGACGTTGTCTACCTCACCGCTGAGGAGGAGGAAAACCACGTTATCGGTCAGGGTAATGCTCCGCTCCGTGAGGATGGCACATTCATCCGCGACTACGTTAAGTGCCGTCAGAACGCTGAGTTCCCGGTAGTTCCCCCATCTGAGGTAGACCTCATGGACGTGTCGCCGCAGCAGATTGCATCTGTATCAGCAGGTCTTATCCCGTTCTTGGAGCATGATGACGGTCACCGTGCGCTCATGGGATGTAACATGATGCGCCAGGCAGTTCCATTGCTCCACAACGACGCACCTATCGTAGGTACAGGTTTGGAGAAGCAGGTGTGCGAGGATTCACGCACAATGATTACTGCTGAGGGCGAGGGCGTCATCGAGTATGTAGACGCTACAACCATCCGTATCCTTTACGATCGCACAGAGGATGAGGAGTTCGTAAGCTTCGAGCCGGCTCTCAAGGAGTATCGCATACCGAAGTTCCGCCGCACCAACCAGAACATGACCATCGACCTTCGCCCGATCTGCAACAAGGGTCAGCGCGTTAAGAAGGGCGACATCCTTACCGAGGGTTATGCTACAGAGGACGGCGAGCTTGCACTTGGCCGCAACCTTCTCGTTGCCTACATGCCTTGGAAGGGTTACAATTATGAGGACGCCATCGTGCTTTCGGAGCGTATGGTTCGCGACGACGTGCTCACATCAGTTCACGTAGACGAGTACTCACTCGACGTGCGTGAGACAAAGCGTGGTCTTGAGGAGTTCACAAGCGATATTCCTAACGTTTCGGAAGAGGCAACTAAGGACCTCGACGACAACGGTATCGTTCGCATTGGTGCTCGTATCGAGCCGGGCGACATCATGATTGGTAAGATTTCGCCTAAGGGCGAGAGCGATCCTTCACCGGAGGAGAAACTTCTGCGTGCCATCTTTGGCGACAAGGCAGGCGACGTTAAGGACTCTTCATTGAAGGCCAACCCATCGTTGAGCGGTGTAGTAATCGACAAGAAGCTCTTCGCACGTGCCGTTAAGACACGCGAGTCGAAGAAGCAGGACAAGGTGATACTCGCCAAGATTGACGAGGAGTATGAGGCAAAGAACGACGACTTGAAGGATATTCTCGTCGACAAGCTCCTCACACTTACCGACGGCAAGGCTTGCATGGGTGTGAAGGACTACTCTGGTGCCGAGATTATCAACCGCGGCAGCAAGTTTACAACCACAATGCTCAAGAACCTTGAGTACGACGGTATCCAGTCGAACGATTGGACCGACGACGAGCATGCCAACAAGCTCATCTCTAAGCTCATCATGAACTATATACGCAAGTATAAGTTGCTCGACGCAGAGCTTAAGCGCAAGAAGTTCGCCATTACTATTGGCGACGAGCTGCCTTCAGGCATCCTGCAGATGGCAAAGGTTTATGTAGCCAAGAAGCGTAAGATTGGTGTGGGTGATAAGCTCGCCGGTCGTCACGGTAACAAGGGTATCGTATCGAAGATTGTGCGCATGGAAGATATGCCGTTCCTTGAGGACGGTCGTCCAGTAGACCTTGTGTTGAACCCTCTGGGTGTGCCTTCTCGTATGAACCTCGGTCAGATATTCGAGGCTATCCTCGGTGCTGCCGGCCGCAAGCTCGGTGTTAAGTTTGCTACTCCTATCTTCGACGGTGCTCACCTTGAGGACCTCTCAGAGTGGACCGACAAGGCAGGTCTGCCTCACCTCTGCTCAACCCACCTTTATGATGGTGAGACAGGTGAGCGTTTCGACCAGCCGGCAACAGTAGGTGTCACCTACTTCCTCAAGCTCGGCCACATGGTAGAGGACAAGATGCACGCCCGTTCAATCGGTCCGTACTCGCTCATCACACAGCAGCCACTTGGTGGTAAGGCACAGTTTGGTGGTCAGCGTTTCGGAGAGATGGAGGTTTGGGCTATCGAGGCATTCGGTGCCAGCCACGTGCTTCAGGAGATTCTGACAATCAAGTCCGACGACACCGTTGGCCGCTCTAAGGCTTACGAGGCAATCGTCAAGGGCGATCCAATGCCAACTCCTGGCATACCAGAGTCGCTCAACGTGCTCTTGCATGAGCTCCGCGGTCTTGGTCTCAGCATCAAACTCGATTAATCCCGACATCCCTAAACTATAGAAATATATGGCTTTCAAGAAAGATACAAAAGTTAAGAATAATTTCACGAAGATTACCATCGGACTTGCCTCTCCCGAGGAAATCCTGGAAAATTCGTATGGCGAGGTGACCAAGCCTGAGACCATCAACTACCGTACTTACAAGCCCGAGCGCGACGGTTTGTTCTGCGAGCGCATCTTCGGTCCGACACGCGACTACGAGTGCGCCTGCGGCAAGTACAAGCGCATCCGCTATAAGGGCATTGTCTGCGACCGATGCGGTGTTGAGGTGACAGAGAAGAAGGTTCGCCGCGAGCGTAGCGGACACATCGAGCTTGTGGTGCCAGTGGCCCACATCTGGTATTTCCGCTCTCTGCCCAACAAGATTGGCTATTTGCTTGGTATGCCTACCAAGAAGCTCGACCAGGTGATTTACTACGAAAAGTACGTAGTGATCCAGCCGGGTGCTCTTCAGGGTCGCACCGACTCTGAGGGCATGGAGCTCAACGGTTCGCACAAGTACGACCTCCTTTCTGAGGAGGAGTATATGGACATCATCGACAACAAGCTTGGCACCGAGAACGACTATCTTGAGGATTCAGACCCCAACAAGTTCATCGCCAAGATGGGTGCCGAGGCTGTCTATGACCTCCTTGCCAACCTCGACCTCGACTCACTCTCTTACGAGCTTCGCGACCGTGCCAACAACGACTCTTCGCAGCAGCGTAAGACAGAGGCTTTGAAGCGTCTGCAGGTGGTAGAGGCATTCCGTGGCTCTAAGGATGTGAACCGTCCTGAGTGGATGATCATGAAGATAATTCCTGTCATCCCGCCAGAACTTCGTCCGCTCGTACCTCTGGATGGTGGCCGTTTCGCTACATCCGACCTCAACGACCTCTACCGTCGTGTTATCATCCGTAACAACCGTTTGAAGCGACTCGTAGAAATCAAGGCTCCTGAGGTAATCCTCCGCAACGAGAAGCGTATGCTTCAGGAGGCTGTCGACAGCCTCTTCGACAACTCTCGCAAGTCGAGTGCCGTAAAGAGCGACGCCAACCGTCCTCTCAAGTCACTCTCCGACTCATTGAAGGGTAAGCAGGGACGTTTCCGTCAGAACCTCCTCGGTAAGCGTGTTGACTACTCAGCACGTTCGGTAATCGTTGTAGGTCCTGAGCTCAAGATGGGCGAGTGCGGTCTGCCAAAGCTTATGGCAGCCGAGCTTTACAAGCCATTCATCATCCGCAAGCTCATCGAGCGCGGCATCGTGAAGACTGTTAAGAGTGCCAAGAAGATTGTCGACCGTCGTGAGCCGGTAATCTGGGATATCCTTGAGAACGTAATGAAGGGTCACCCAGTGATGCTCAACCGTGCGCCGACACTTCACCGTCTCGGTATCCAGGCATTCCAGCCTAAGCTCATCGAGGGCAAGGCTATCCAGCTCCACCCGTTGGCATGTACTGCGTTCAACGCCGACTTCGACGGTGACCAGATGGCTGTTCACCTCCCGTTGAGCAACGAGGCAGTGCTTGAGGCACAGATATTGATGCTCCAGAGCCACAACATCCTTAACCCTGCCAATGGTGCTCCTATCACAGTGCCTTCGCAGGATATGGTGCTTGGTCTCTACTATATCACCAAGATTCGTCCGGGCGCAAAGGGTGAGGGACTCACCTTCTACGGCGACGAGGAGGCTCTTATCGCCAACAACGAGGGCAAGTGCGACCTCCACGCTTTGGTGAAGGTGGTTGTAAACGACCTTGTTGACGGCAAGCTCCAGAAGCGTATGATTGAGACAACCGTAGGTCGTGTCATCGTAAACCAGATTATTCCTGAGGAAGTAGGCTTCTTCAATGACGTAATCTCAAAGAAGACACTTCGCGGACTCATCTCAAGCGTAATCAAGGCTGTAGGCTTTGCACGTGCCTGCGAGTTCCTCGACGGTATCAAGAACCTCGGTTACCGCATGGCTTATGTGGCAGGTCTTTCGTTCAACCTTGACGACATCATCATCCCGCCAGAAAAGAAGGAGATTGTGGATCGTGGTCAGGCTGAGGTACGTGCCATTGAGGACAACTACAACATGGGCTTCATCACTGAGAACGAGCGTTACAACCAGGTTATCGACACTTGGACCCACGTGAACAACGACCTCGCCAACATCCTTATGAAGGAGATGACCGAGGCCGACCAGGGCTTCAACGCCGTATTCATGATGCTCGATTCAGGAGCCCGTGGTTCTAAGGACCAGATTAAGCAGCTCTCTGGTATGCGTGGTCTTATGGCTAAGCCTATGAAGGCAGGTGCCGAGGGACATCAGATCATTGAGAACCCGATTATATCTAACTTTAAGGAAGGTATGTCGGTGCTCGAGTACTTCATCGCCTCGCACGGTGCCCGTAAGGGTCTTGCCGATACCGCTATGAAGACAGCCGACGCCGGTTACCTCACACGTCGATTGGTTGACGTCTCTCACGACGTTATCATCTCAGAGGAAGACTGTGGTACACTCCGCGGACTCGTTTGCACCGCTCTCAAGAACGGCGACGAGATTATCTCTTCTCTCGGCGAGCGCATCCTTGGCCGTGTATCAGTACACGATATCATCCATCCTTCTACCGGCGAGCTTCTCGTTCATGCCGGTGAGGAAATAACAGATGCTGTTGCCAAGGCAATCGAGGACTCTCCAATCGAGAGTGTTGAGATTCGCTCTGTGCTCACTTGCGAGAGCAAGAAGGGTGTCTGCATGAAGTGTTATGGCCGCAACCTTGCCACACAGCGCATGGTTCAGCTCGGCGAGGCCGTGGGCGTTATCGCAGCACAGGCTATCGGTGAGCCGGGTACTCAGCTTACTCTCCGTACGTTCCACGCCGGTGGTGTGGCTGGTAACGCAGCCGCCAACGCATCTATCACTGTCAAGAACGACTGTAAGCTCCACTTTGAGGATATCCGTGTGGTTCCGTTCGTTGAGAACAACGGCGAGAAGGACATCGACTGCCAGATGGTAGTAAGCCGTCTGTCGGAGGTTCACTTCATCGATCCGCACACAGACATCACACTCGCAACACAGAACGTGCCTTACGGTTCTTCACTCTACTTCAAGGAGGGCGACCTCGTGAAAAAGGGCGACCTCATTGCCAAGTGGGACCCGTTCAATGCTGTCATCGTGACAGAATATGCAGGTACATTGCGCTTCAACGACGTAATCGAGGGCGTAACCTACCGTGCCGAGACCGACGAGGCTACAGGTCTTACCGAGAAGATTATCACCGACTCTAAGGACAAGTCGAAGGTGCCTACCTGCGACGTGCTCGACAAGAATGGCGAAATCATCGGTACCTACAACTTCCCAGTGGGCGGTCACGTGGTTTGCGAGGACGGTCAGACCGTAAAGACAGGTACTACACTCGTCAAGATTCCACGTGCTGCAGGTTCTGCAGGCGATATCACCGGTGGTCTTCCACGAGTTACCGAGCTGTTCGAGGCCCGCAACCCGTCTAACCCAGCTGTCGTTTCGGAAATCGACGGTGAGGTGACAATGGGTAAGGTTAAGCGTGGTAACCGCGAGATCATCGTTACATCCAAGACTGGCGACCAGCGCAAGTATCTCGTATCTCTGTCTAAGCAGATTCTTGTTCAGGAGCACGACGCCGTGCGTGCGGGCACTCCGCTTTCAGACGGTGTTATTACTCCGGGCGACATCCTCGCCATCAAGGGTCCTACCGCTGTTCAGGAGTACATCGTGAACGAGGTTCAGGACGTTTACCGTCTGCAGGGTGTGAAGATCAACGACAAGCACTTCGAGATTATCGTGCGTCAGATGATGCGCAAGGTACGCATCGACGAGCCTGGCGACACCACATTCCTTGAGCAGGAGATGGTAGACAAGCTCGACTTTGCTGAGGAGAACGACCGTATATGGGGCAAGAAGTATGTCACCGACGCAGGCGACAGCGATGTGCTCAAGGTGGGTCAGATTGTTTCTGCCCGCAAGCTGCGCGACGAGAACTCAAGCCTCAAGCGCCGTGACTTGCGCCTTGTTCAGGTGCGCGACACCGTTCCTGCAACATCTACACAGATACTTCAGGGTATCACACGTGCCGCATTGCAGACTAAGAGCTTCATCTCGGCTGCTTCGTTCCAGGAGACAACCAAGGTGCTCAACGAGGCTGCTATCCGCGGTAAGAGCGACTTCCTTGAGGGTATGAAGGAGAACGTGATCTCTGGTCACCTCATCCCGGCAGGTACAGGTCTTCGCCAGTGGGAGAAGATTGTCGTTGGTTCTAAAGAGGAATACGACCGTATGCAGGCCAACCGCCGCAATGTGACTGACTATTCCAACCAGACCGACTCTACTACAGTAGAATAAACAAGAAGTGATAAAAACATAATATTAAAGAACGCTGCAAGCAGACTTCAAAAGAGTTTGACTTGCAGCGTTTTTTTTAAGCTTAACCGACAAAGCCGTCATCACTGATGATAAGTGTGGCTTATTACTGATTTTATGTGTGCGATAACAATTGTGCGTTTGTGTGTTTTTTCATTACAGAGGCAAAAAAGTTGAAAAAAAGCTTGGTGGTTTGGAAACAAAACGCTAAATTTGCAACATCGAAACTAAATAAACAATACGCGTCATTATAACAACAAGATGAAAAATGGCGCAAAGAAGAAGCATAAAGACAGACGACGGACTTTTATAGTCAACACAAAGACAGTTGCACTGAGATGCAACATGTAAAATAATCAAGAAATGAATGGGAAAGTGAATTGAACGTGTTATGTGCCGTACAGCCATAATTGGCTTTTGCAGGATTGGTAGTGTGCCAGGACTTGCATAGAGTGCGAAACGCATATAATGTTCTGTTGATGTGAACCCACAACTATACAAAAACTTATGTAACAGACCTCAAACCAAAAACAATATAACACCCCAACATCCCAGACATCCCAAAACATAAAAACGTAAACAACGTTTGAAAAAGCGATATAAATAAATTTATTATCTAACTAAACTTTTGGCTTATGAAAAAGAGATTTCTTAGCGCAATGATTCTTGGAGCACTAACCGTGACTTCAACTAACACGCTTACTTCATGTAAGGACTATGATGACGACATCTCTGATCTCCAGGAGCGGATTAATGCAAATTCATCGGCACTTGAGCAGATTAAGGCCCTCATCAAGAGTGGTCAGGTCATCACAGGCGTAACTAACAGTGGTACAGGCGTTACCTTCACAATGAGTGACGGTAATTCATACACTGTGACTAATGGTAAAGATGGTAAGGACGGTGCAGTCGGCGCAACTGGAGCTACTGGTGCAACAGGTGCTACGGGTGCAGCGGGCAAGGATGCCAAAGTATGGACCATTGGCGAAGATGGCTACTGGTACTGCGATGGCGTGAAGACCGAATTCCCATCTCGTGGTGCAACTGGCGCTCAGGGCGAAAAGGGCGACAAGGGTGATACCGGCGCAACTGGTGCTCAAGGCGAAAAGGGCGACAAGGGCGATAAGGGTGATACCGGCGCAACTGGTGCTCAAGGCGAGAAGGGCGACAAAGGCGATAAGGGTGATACCGGCGCAACTGGTGCTCAAGGCGAAAAGGGCGATAAAGGCGAAAAGGGCGATAAAGGCGACAAGGGTGACAAGGGCGATAAGGGTGACACCGGCGCAACTGGTGCAACCGGCGCAACTGGTGCTACTGGCGCAACTGGAGCTCAAGGCGAGAAGGGTGACAAGGGCGATATCGGCTTGACAGGCGGATATTATAAGCCAAACCTTGAAACAGGCAATTTCGATTATGTAGATCCTAATGGCAATGTATCTGATTCTGGTATTTCTTGGCTCGGCCAGGGCTTGACCGTAATTGATAGAGGTACATACTATTGGCTTTGCAATGTAGTTGTCGACGGAAAGCTTGATAATATTAAGGTTTCTAAGGGTATGGATCTTGGCTCTATCGTATATAGCCCGTCTGCATATTACGGTGGTATCCAGGCTATCATGCTGAACGCTTATAATTATAAGGCTATCGATTGCTTCACTGCAGATAAGACTGTGGATCAGCCTGTAAGTAAGTATGAGGACGTTCATAATAGTCATGATCCTGCTTATCCTGAACGTACATTCGTTCCGAATGTTGTGATGAACTATTATCTCAACCCGAAGAGTGCATTCATCGATACAGATGCTTCTAAGTTTGAGTTCGTGGCAACCGACGCTGCTTATACACGTGCTTTCAGTGGCTCAGATCTCACGGTTAAGAGTGTTTCTCAGGAGAAGATTGGTGGCAAACCCACAGGCTTGTTCACCGTTGTAGCTCGAGTGAACAATGCTGAACAGATTAAGAATATTGATGAAGATAAACAGGTAACTGTTGCAGCTCTCCGTTATGCAGATGGTGATACAGCTGTTATCTCTGATTTTGCAGCTCTGCATCGTCAGACGATTACAGGCTTCTCTGTATGCTATGCTGATGGTAATGCACTTTACGCTGATCAGGATGGTGCTCGTGCAAGTTCTGCAGTTCTCAGTTTTGAGCGTGGCAAAGAATTGGATTTGACAAAAGCATTCAAGGCGTACTATCGTCAGAATGAAGATGTGGAGTTCAAAGCCAATGACATGAAGAATGCAGGATTTAAGCTGGATTATGAACTTATCGGTTATCTTACAAAGGATGATGATGCTAAGTACACCAACCAGTCAGAGCGTTGTGAAATCAAGGACGGCAAGCTCTACCTGCAAAACGCTAAGCCAGGTGATGAGGGACGTACTCCTATTATCCGTGTTAAGCTTGTTGATACCAATAATGGTAATGCAGTAGCAGCTGTTGGCTATGTGAAGGTGCTTATCACAGAGAAGATTGCTGAGCCTATTGTATTGTCTAATCCTATTAACTGGAAGGCAAATTATACTTTGGTTTGCGGAAATGAAGAATTCAAGACATTTGGTATGTCATGGAAGCAGATGGAGAATGATGTTCTCAATAAGGCAGAGGTTAATTTGTCTAAGGCTGATTTCGAGAAGATTTATGAGCTTAAGGTAGATGCTTCTGGTGAGGCAATACAGTACAAGCTGAATAATGGAGCCTTTACTGAGGTTTCTTCTTCTGAAAAGTTCGGCACCGTGAAGTTTACCAATACTGGTAGATATGACGAAATGACTAATGTTCTCCAGTGGACAATCCTTAACGGAGAGGCATACCTTGCTGCTAAGAACGAGAAAATTGCTGCTAAGCAGGTTATCGTAGCATGGACACCTAAGACTGATGTGGCTGGCTATAAGTCACGTGGTATCATTTATGCTACTCTGCAGTGGACAATAGGTGAGCGCAACATCTATCCTAAGGCTTCTATCAATGATGCAGAGGACAAGACTTACGCATTGTGGCATATTAATAAAGATGGCGAATATGAATTTGCTAAGGCTGGCGTAAATAGCAATTGCGACTTTAATGTCACAACTACTTCTTCGTTCAACAAGGATCCTTATAGTATTGTTAAAGAACGTCTTGATTCTTACAGCTCGCTCCTTACTGGTATGAATTATAAGTTCATGTCTGCACAGGCAAAAAACTATGTACTTTATGTAGAAGACAATAAGGTTAAATGCCAAAACAAGACTATCGTTTCTATTGAAGGTGATGGAAAGACTCTCACCTATGCAGACAATGCTTTAGCTAAGGAGATACTCAACTCTGCTGAGGAGCCTCTGACAGTCAATATCAAGATGATTCCTACTTCTTGCAAACCAGCAGAAGGTGTAATTGAACTTGCTAACAACGAGTATGCAATGAAGTACATCCGCCCGATGACTATTATCGAGAAAAAGGCTGCAGACATTGTGGATAGAGCTGAGGTAGAAAAGACCAGCAAGGTAACAATGAAATTCAAGAATTGGCTTGGTGAGGAAGTTGACTATGCTAAGTACGAATTGAAAGGTGCTAAGGCATTGGTTCAGAATCCTAATGTGAAAGTTACCTCTAACTTCAATAAGGGTGGTGATAACTTTGAGGCAATTCCTAAGGGACTCACGATTAGCTATGACGGAAGCACATTTGATCCAGCTACTGGCGATTACGGTACAATTAGCTACTTGCGTTCAGAGTCGCTCGTAGTAGTTCAGGACTTCCAGGTACGAGTTCCTATCCTCGTTAACTACAAGTGGGGTCAGATTCCTGTAACACTTGAGTTCACTGTTAAGAAGACCAAGTAATGATATTTTGTCGGTAATCAACCGCAAAGTGGAAATGCGTAAATTCGGGCTAACCGCCCGATGAAATAAGGAGGCAGGTTCGGCAAGGCAAACGTTTCGCCAAGCCTGCCTCCTGCTTTATAGATACAGAAGGGATTTTTACGATAAACAGTTAATAACAAACAACTAATACACAGACAACTATGAAAACAAGAAATAAGCGTCTATCGCTCCTGCTGGCTGTTCTTGTGATGTTGCTATCGGTAAGTGTGATATCGTGCAACTCCAAGAAGGAGCAGAAAGGACCACAACCCACAGAATTTGAGATGGGCATGACCAACCAGGACTCCATCGCCGTGCGTGGACTCATCGATCAGTTCTTCTCCTTTGTCAAGGCTAAGGATTATGCGGCAGCCACAGAAATGCTCTACCGCACTTCGTACGAAAACCCCAAAACGGAGCCACAGCCCATCGACAATAAGGAGATACAGGAGGTGATGGGACTCTTGAAATCGGTGCCAATGGTTGACTATAAGATTGAGTACATCAAGTTCAACGAGTCATACAATAATGAGGTGCTATGTACCGTAATCATCAAGAAGTCGAAGAGCAAGGACATGCCCGACATTACAACAAAGATGTTCTTCAAGCCTATGAGCTACTTGGGACAGTGGTGTCTGGGGCTTATGAACTCCGAATGGGGCGACGATGGTGTGGTTGATCCAGCCAAGCGCGACTCCGTGAAAGAAGTATATGCCAAGGAACAGAAAGAAGCCAAGGCGACGAAGAAATGAAAAAGCGCACAGAATTTAAGTACACTTCATGTAAGATTGGTTTAGTGCTCTGCGCATTAGTTTTTTGTATTAACAGTTTAAAATCACTTTTTCATTTCGCGGTCTCGGCTGTTTCACTGGTGTGTGAACATAAGTGTGGCGAGCCGGACCGCCTTGTTTAAGCCCTGTTCAGACTCGTTGCAGGCTTAACGAAAGGTGATATTTTTGCAGAAAACGGCGTAAAAGCTTTGCTAATTCACAAATAATCAGTAACTTTGCACCCACGTTTGGCGAAAATGAGTAGCCAACGCAAGCAATATTATAGTATAACCAAATTAAACAAAACGAAAAAAAATGATTATTGTACCGGTAAAAGATGGTGAGAACATCGAAAGAGCTCTCAAGAAGTTCAAGAGAAAATTCGAAAAGACAGGTGTTGTTAAGGAGTTGCGCGCACGCCAGCAGTACAACAAGCCTTCTGTTCTGAAGAGACTCAAGATGGAGCACGCTATCTATGTACAGCAGCTCCGCGCCAACGAGGAATAATATTAGTTTCCAAATCGTTAGCACGCGTTATTAACAACTAAACAGACCATGCGCTTCTGCTCTTTGCTACATGGAGAAAGAGCGCATCGGGTCGGATGGACCAGGAGGTGTACGTACACTTAGACATATAATCATTTCAACGATATCAAGCCCACCGGAGACCTAACCTCTGCATGAGGCAGGTCGTATGTACGGAGGCACCAACAACTTAAAAAGGCAAAAGAATCTGTCGTCACACAAGTGGCAGACTGTTTCTTTTGCCTTTTTTTTGTTATATACAAACCTTGGTGGTTATTCATAAACCTTAGCCATTTCAATAATGCTTGCAGGAATGAGCTGGCTCACGTCTTCTCCCCGTCGTATGCGCTCGCGCACCATAGTGCTGCTCACGTCGTAGAGTCCTGTGTCTACAAGCTTGACGTTGTGCGGAAGCGTAGAGGCTTCGATGTCGTAGCCACGTCGCGGATAGATGCGGATAGGGTAGTGGGCGATGATGTCGTCGGCATGATACCAACGGTCGAACACCTGCCAGTTGTCGGCACCTATGAGCAGAGTGAACTCACGGTCGGGATAGTCGCGCGACAGACTCTGTAGCGTGTGCCACATGTATGACGGGCGAGGCATGTGAAACTCGTAGTCGCATGCCGTTACACAAGGGATGTCGGCTGTGGCACGTCGTGTCATGTCGAGTCGCAGTTGCTCGTCAAGAAGGTCGGCCGACTGCTTTAATGGATTCTGTGGCGACACCATGAGCCACACCTCGTCCACAGCATCGCAATCGAGCATTGCTCGTGCGATGGCTATGTGGCCGTTGTGTATGGGGTTGAATGAACCGCCGTAGATGCCGGTCCTGATTTTGTTTGTCATAGACCAATAAATTCCTTCACAATCTTCATGGTTTCCTCAACCGCTTTCTCAAGATCGTCGTTTATCACCACGCGGTCGAACTTAGGAGCCTGCGACAGCTCGAACTCAGCACGCTCGATGCGTTGCTCGATAACCTCGGGAGCATCGGTGGCACGACCCGTCAGTCGACGACGCAACTCCTCTACCGATGGTGGCTGAATGAAGATGCTCAGCGCGCGCGAGCCATAGAACTGCTTGATGTTGCATCCGCCCTTCACGTCGACATCGAACACCACGTTGTCGCCACGCTCAGCCTGAGTCTCCACCTGCTGCTTCAGAGTGCCGTAGAAGCGGTCCTTGTACACCTCTTCGTATTCTAAGAACTCGTCGCGCTTGATGCGCTCGCGAAACTCCTCAGGCGAGAGGAAGAAATATTCCACACCATTCTTCTCAGTGCCGCGTGGCGCACGGCTGGTGCATGATATGGAGAATGCAAGATGCAACTCTGGATGCTGCATCAGACGGTTGATGATTGTGCTTTTGCCGCTTCCTGAGGGAGCGGAGAAAATTATAAGTTTACCCATTTTGGAATTTTGAATGTTGAGTGTTGAATGTTGAATTGTCGGCGGAGCCGATTTTGAATTTTGAGTTTTGAGTTTTGAGTTTTGAATTGTCGGCGAAGCCGATTTTGAGTTTTGAGTTTT
>OCLF01000227.1_pt1 | contig 17821 bp, 10 predicted proteins | sample 1502881 | NCBI WGS metagenome assembly OCLF01 (sample SAMN03418267, study PRJEB22391) | human gut metagenome | biome: human-gut; feature: organic feature; material: feces | host: Homo sapiens | place: Tanzania | collected 2013-01
AAGGGGGTGCACTTGTCTCCGCTCGGCTTTGCCGCTTGCCAGAGCAAGAAGTGCACCAACAAAGCAATATTGAAGTAACTCTTGTTTGGATGTGAGTGTGTCAAAACTCAATTAATGCGGGCTTTCAGCCCGTCTTTGACCACATTATTAGTTTTACCGGACAGCAATATAATTACTATGCAATAGGACATTTGGCTTTAAATTCTATAACTTCTTTAAATTCTTTAAATTCTTCAAACTCTATAACTTCTTTAAATTCTCTGACTTCTTCAAACAATATATAAAAAAACTTAATACAACTGTCGTTTATACAAATATAAACGAATAAATGGCTAATTTTGCAAGCGAAATAATTAAATAAACAAAAGAGAGTTGTAGCAAATGTTAAACTGATGTGGTGCTTTTACGGCTAAAAGGCATCGCATGGCGTGTGCGCATAAGCGAAGTAAAATAATAATAAGCACCGCAGGTTTACGTTTGAAGTTATGCAAATAAAAATAAACTAAAACAATAATTTATGAAGAAAAAAAAGTACAACCGACCTTTTGTCGAAGTGTTGACGCTTGAGACAACCAGAGGCATGATGTTTGACCTCTCCAAAGGAGACGGAAATCCGGGAGAAGTCCATTCAATGAAGCGTCCTGGACCGAGTAGCCCCAATTGGGACGACGACCTTGAAGAGGCTGTTGACGATTGCGACTCAAGCGAATTTAGTTATTGCAATTAATCCCATCGATTTTTGTGGTGAACCCCATTGGCGTTCCCATTCTATTTTTGATTTTTCTATTAAACCTTTATTAATATGAATTTGTTATACACATTGGCGCTGACTTCCGTGTATATCTTCAACTCACTGGGACAATACCTCAAAGTGGGCGCAGATGGCAAGCCAGCGATTTCAGACAAGCCGGTTGCTATGGAGATCTCTAAGGCAACAGAGACTCCATCTAAAGACGCCGGTCGCGTAAACTTTGACGGCAAAGACATCAAATGGATATTGAAGTCGTCTGCCAACGGCACTTACACATTGGGCTATCAGGATAGCAACGCCTACTCGACTGCCTTTGTCTACACACAGAATGGCACACTTGCCACATCGTACGAGGAGCCTGCTGCGACTTTTGAGTCTGCACAGTGGAAGGTTTCTACAGAGGCTCCTAAGAATCAAGCTGTGACACTCGACGAAGCGCAAAACTATGTGCGTCCTACATTCACCGGATCTTATGTAGACGTTACTTTGAAGCGCAAACTTTACACAGACGAATGGAACTCGCTTTGTCTTCCATTCCCTTTGTCGGCTGCACAAATTGCTGAACTTTGGGGCGCAGGCACTAAAGTGGCAATACTCACCGGCGACTCTGAGACAAAACTCTCATTCTCTATTTGCGACAACATTGAAGCAGGCAAGCCTTGCTTGTTAGATCCTAAGAATGTTAACACCACTGATCACACTTATGAGATTAAAGACATCAAGGTTTCTACATGGAATAACAGCGACCTTCAATATATTGTAGGAAGCACAAGAATGAAAGGTTTCTTCTCGCCGACAACGATAGAGCAAGGCTCTTACGTTATAGGTGAAGCTAACAAGGTGTATCATCTCGTTTCAGACATGGAAGCAAAAGGTTTCCGTTGCTATTTCGAAGACATCTCAGGTAGGAACCGTCAGCTCACTTGGGGCATCGACGACAACACTACGGGCATCGACGGCACTTTCGTAACGCCGCAGACTCCTAAGGTTGGCAACATATACACCGTTAACGGTCAGCTCGTGCGCCGCAACTCTACTGCTGCAGGTCTGGCTCCGGGCGTATATATCATGAACGGCATTAAACTCATAGTTAAATAAAAATATACGACCCTATGAAGACATATATAAAACATCATTTTGCTGCGATAATAACGCTGCTCGTACTCGCTGCGACACAGGCGTTAGCAGCGGAGACAAAAATTCTGAAAGATTATACGCCTAACGGCTCGTCGTTCCAATATTATGTGAATACTATTGACTTCCAGAAGCAGACCTTCAAGGCTGTACTCGACCTCAGCACTTGCCAAAGCAACACAACAAACGAGAACGTGCTCTCTATCGGCAATGATTTGCAGGATGCAAATGGATGGGGAGGCTCTGGCATCTACGTAATCCACATCTTCTATACTAAAAGCAGCAATACTCTTCAGGTGAACTGCTTCAACGGTGATATAAAAAGTGACGGATCTGGATTATTAAGTTACCGTGAAGACCACACCAACATTTCGGGCGAAACAACTATCGAGCTGAACTCGAACGGTCTGTATCTTAACAGCAACAAGATTTGCGATGCATCAAAAATCAGCAATATCCTCAGCCTTTCGTCTATCCACTATGGTAGCAAGCAAGGCAACACACGCTCATGGGCTACATATAAGTATGTAAGTCTTGTGACAGAAGAAACCACTGGTGGCGGCACTGTAACAGAAACAAAGTTCGTTACTCCTACCACGGGTAGCAACTACTACATTTGCCTTGGAAGTGACGCTACAAAGTGTCTTAGCGTTGAAAGCCAAACACAAAACGCAACCATAAATGTTAGTACACTTGTCAAAGGAACTATTACACAGACATGGAATGTATTAAACAGCAAGAGCTCTGACTATCCATACCACTTCAAGAGCCTCGGATCTATCTTTGCCATAGACATGGCAGGAGCTAATAGTACAGCTCCGCTTATCTGGGATAGTGAGTATGATTACTACGAAAATGGCACAACAAAATCCAACGCCAACCAGGAATGGAACTTGGAAAGCGCTGGCAACGACACATATTATCTGGCTTGCTACATAAAACCACATGACTATTCGTTGATTAAAAAAGTTTATTACTTGGCAGTAAACAGCGCTGGCACGGGTCTTACTAAGACAACTTCTAAAACGGAAGCTACAGCCTTTGGCTTCGTCAAATCCGACGCCACTTCTGGCGGTGGCACCACTTCTGGCGGCGGTACTGGTGGCGGCAGCTCAACATCTCCTAACCATGGTTCGTTCAGCGTTAGCTGGATAAGCAATGCGAGCAAGGTGAGCGACTATAAGGAGGATGCACACGCTACATTCATACCTTACACTTCTGTAGAGCTGATGAAGGCGGACGCTGCGCACTACGCAGAGCCTTGGCAGCAGCCCGACTCAACCAAGGCTGAATATATCAACCTCAACGGAACATGGAAGTTCAAGTATGTTGCAGGTTCATCATCATATTGGTCTTCATCTCCTGGTGAAAGCGAATTCCAGGCAAAGGACTATAACGACAGCGGTTGGGACAACATCCGCGTGCCGCTCTCTTGGGAAATGGCTAACTACGGAAAACCGGTATATACCAACGTAGGTTATCCGTTTAAGAACAACCCACCAGATGCAAACACTGGCATGTCAGATTATGGCGTAGTAGACCACAACGCAACGGGCTTCTATCGCCGCACCATCACTATCCCTGAGACATGGAAGGACAAGCGTGTGTTTGTACACTTCGACGGCGTATATAGCGCTGCCGTGGTATGGGTGAACGGCAAGTACGTAGGCTACTCGCAAGACTCTAACACCGACGCCGAGTTCGACATCACCGGCTTCGTAACTACTGGCGACAACCAGCTCTCGGTACGTGTATATCGCTGGTGCGACGGCTCGTATCTCGAAGGTCAGGATATGTGGCACCTCTCTGGTATACACCGCGACGTATATCTCGTGGCTACTCCGAAGGTGTTCGTGTCTGACCACTACATCACATCGTCGCTCAACAACGAGGCTACAAGCGGCAGCATGTCGGTGAAGCTGACTGTAGACAACCGCAACAACACTTCGGCAACAAAGACTCTGCAGGTGTCGTTGCTCGACCGCGACGGCAAAGAGATTGCTACCGAAACAGAGACATACACAGGCACATCAACAACAGAAAAGACCGTTACATTCAGCGGACTCAGCAACCTGCACCCGTGGAGCGCAGAAGATCCGTATCTCTACACCGTCGTTGTAAGTCAGAAGGACGAGAACGAAGCTGAGGAGATGGCGTTCTCTACAAAGTATGGTTTCAAGACTGTGACTATTAGCGGCACTAAACTGCTCGTCAACGGCAAGCGCATCTTCGTTAAGGGTGTGAACACTCAGGACACTCACCCTGAATATGGTCGTGCTATCGACATGGAGACAATGCTCAAAGACATCAAGATGATGAAGAAGGCTAACGTAAACACAATACGTACCTCTCACTATCCGCGTCAGCCAAAGATGTACGCCATGATGGATGCATTTGGTATGTATTGTGTGAACGAGGCAAACGTGGAATGCCACTACAATCAGAACTTGGCAAGCAACAGCAGCTGGCAAACAGCCATCACCGACCGTGAGGTGCGCATGGTGAAGCGCGACCGCAACCACCCGAGCGTTCTCTTCTGGTCGTTGGGTAACGAGTGTGGCGCTGCAAGCGATTTCTCTTCTGCAAAAACAGAAATGAAGAAGTACGACAGCCGTCCTATCTTCTATTGTAACGAGGACAACAATGTCAGTTATTCAGACCTCCACTCTAACATGTACCCGACTGTGTATCCGACTAGTGACAATAAAGGAGTATCAAGCAAGTCGAGCGGTGCTAACGGCAAGCCTTACTTCATCTGCGAGTATGCTCACGCTATGGGTCAGGCTGTTGGTAACTTGAAGGAATACTGGGATGTAATTGAGAACAGCACCGGTATTATCGGTGGTTGCATCTGGGACTGGGTAGACCAGTCGGTTTACGACCCGGCAAAGCTTGTTAATGGTCAGAAGAAGAGCGATAACGGCTTCAACTATTGGGTTTCTGGTTACGACTACAACTCAACAAGCGGTGTAAACCAGGGTTTCCAGGGCAACTTCCTCAACAACGGTATCGTCACACCAGACCGCACATGGACTGGCAAGCTCTCTGAAGTGAAGAAGGTGTACCAGTATGTGAAGTTCAGCGACTTCAGCGCTTCTGCGAATTCTGTAAACATCGCGAACAAGTATGCGTTTATGCCTATCTCGTCAGACAACTTCGAAATCGGCTATCGCGTGATAAAGGACGGATACTTGGTTGAGAACGGCAAGGTCGATAACTTCACGACTATCGCTGCAGGTTCTAATGCTACCGTAACTCTGCCTATAGCAACTGAGGTTGAGGGCAGCGCAGAGTATCTCGTAAACGTAGAGTTGCGCGTGAAGAAGCCGACAAAGGCGAACGTTGCCGACTGGACTACATGGGCAGAGCAAGGCTACAGCATCGCTGATGAACAATTCTCACTCTCAAACACCTCAATAGGTCTGCCGGAGCTGCCAAGCTACACTTCTGGAAATGGTTCATTGAAAGTAGAAGGCAATACCGTAACTGGTACCGACAACAACGGAAAGGAGTATTCTATCAACTTCAGCAACGGCAAGATGACCTCATGGACTTACGACGGCAAGAGCCTTATCGCTGCAGGTCCTGACTTCAACAGTTATCGCGAGGTGGACAACGACCGCTGGATTAGCTCTTCTTACAGCAAATCGTCAAGTCTCAGCGTCACAAGCGAACTCAGAAAGAGCGGCAATAATGCGACAATGTCTGTCAAAGGTTCGGCTACCGGCTGTAGCTACACTGCCGACTACACATTCTACCCCGACTGCACTGTAGACATGAAGGTGACATTCTCGCCAAGTCAATCACTCGCCCGCATCGGCTTAGGTATGCAGTTCGCTTCAGGCTTCGAGAACGTAGAGTTCTATGCTCGCGGTCCTCGCTCTAACTACAGCGACCGCAAGACGGGTTCTTATCTCGGACGCTTCACAACGACGGTAGACGACATGGTTGACGAACTGATTCATCCGCAGACATTCGGCGACCACGAGGACTTGCGTGAGCTGATTCTCACTAACAAGACCGCAGGCGTGCAGCTCGGCGTAAAGGTGGGCGGACGCGCTTCGTTCTCGCTCTCTCACTATGACGAGACACAATGGTGTAAAGGAACCGACTATATGTGGAAACAAAAGCTCCACTGGTACGACCTAAAACGCTACGATCAGGTTTACGCTCACTTCGACTATATGCAGCGCGGCTTGGGCAACAACTCTTGCGGTGGCGACAAAACCCTCTCCGAATATGTTTGCCCGTCATGGGGCAGCTACACATACACACTGCGCTTCAAGCCTCAGTCAGCAGAAAGCGTTAATGTGGTGGCAGAGTAAGTATCCTGAAACATATTTATATACAAAGACTCTCCCAATAGGTAGCAGGCAAATAGCCTGAGCCTATCGGGAGAGTCTTTTAAGTTTATATAACACTAATTCTGCGTCTCGTTTATCAGAAAACATGTATTTTCGCAGCGTTAACTTTTAAGCTACTAAAGAATGAAAACAACCGACTATCAACCTTTACTGGAACACATAAGAGAAGAGATTGAGATATACGCTAAAGAGGGCAAGCAGGCTGACTATATCCCGGCACTGGCGAATGTAGACCCTGACCAGTTCGGACTGTGCCTGCACATGCTCGACGGCAGGACATACAGCATCGGGGCTTCGGATGTGAAGTTCTCTATACAGAGTATCGCAAAGGTGTTCTCGCTTGCCATCGCTCTGAGCATCTTAGGCAAGGATCTGTGGACGCGCATCGGAAAGGAACCGTCGGGATCGGCGTTCAACTCGCTTGTGCAACTGGAGTACGAGCATGGCAAGCCGCGCAATCCGTTCATCAACGCCGGCGCTTTGGTGACTGCCGACGTTATTCTCTCGCATCTGGAGAACCCGAAGGAGTTCTTCCTGCGCTTCGTGCGTACCATCGCCGGCAACGAGGACATCAACTTCTCGGAGGAGGTGACGCAGTCGGAGCTGAGCTGCAGCTATTTGAACGCTTCCATCGCCTATCTGCTGAAGCATCACGGCAATCTGCACAACGACGTGAACGATGTGCTGCAGTTCTACAGCACTATCTGCTCGCTGGAGATGAGCTGCGAGGACCTCTCGCACGCGTTCATGGCGTTCGCAAAGAGCAACGAGCCTTTCTCGCATGCCGGCGTGAACCTGACTATCTCAAGAGTGAAGCGCATCAACGCCATCATGCAGACGTGCGGCTTCTACGACGAGGCAGGCGACTTCGCCTTCCTCGTGGGGCTGCCTGGCAAGAGTGGCGTAGGCGGCGGCATCGTGGCGCTCTACCCGTCGCGCTACTCCATCGCCGTGTGGAGTCCGCGCTTAAACTCGAAGGGCAATTCTATCATGGGCATGAAGGCTCTGGAACTATTCACGTCAGAAACGGAGGAATCAATATTCTGATGAAACAAGCCGAAAATCGAAAGATTTTGACTAACTTTGCCAATCGGCAAAACGTGTATTAAAAGAGATAATGACAGAGAAGATTTATTATAAATTCATACAATTCGCCCTGGGCACGTACGATGGAAAGGAGTTTCTGGACGGGTCGGCGCTGAACGGCTTCGACTGGCAGCGCTTCTACGACTTCGCCAAGAAACAAACGCTGGAAGGAATCATCATGGAGGGCATATCGCGACTGCCGAAGGCGGTAGCACCCAAGCAGAGTCTGCTTATGAACTGGTTCATGATGAGCCAGAATATAAGCCGCATGAACCTTATGCTCAATGAGGCTACGGTCGGCGTATATAATAGAGTGAAGGCGGCGGGCTACGACTGCTGCATCCTGAAGGGTCAGGCGAACGCGGCTATGTACGCCAACCCTGCGGCGCGCACACCGGGCGATGTGGATATGTGGGTGGACGCGTCGCGCGAGGAGATAAGACAACTGGCGCAAACGCTGACCAAGGAGAACGGACGGATTGACGAGGAGAGCTACAACCACATTGCGCTCACGACGAACGACATATCGGTGGAGCTGCACTATACGCCGGGCTTCATGGCAAACTTCACGTACAACCGCCGCTTGCAGCAGTGGTTTCGCGAGAGCATCGACGCACAGTGCCGCAACATGATAGCACTGCCCGACGAGGCGGGCGAGGTGGCAGCGCCTACTGCCGACTTCAACGCCGTCTACCAGCTCTACCATCTCTATCACCATTACTTCTACGAGGGTGTGGGACTGAGACAAGTAGTGGACTATTACTATGTAATTTTGAATTTTGAATTAGGAGTTTTGCGCTCGGCTCGTAGAGACGCTTGCCAGAGCAAGAATTGTCGCTTACGCGATGAGGAGTTGAAGAATTGTGAATTGGAAACTCAAAACTCAAAATTGAATAATTCAAAATCGGCAAAGCCGACAATTCAAAACTCAAAACTCAAAACTCAAAATTCTCTAAAGCGCCTCGGCTTATGGCACTTCGCCGGCACAATGATGTACGTGCTGCACGAGGTGCTGGGCTTGCCAGAGGAGAAGATGATTGCGCCGATGGACAAGAAGCGCGGAGAGATGCTGCTCAACGACATCCTATGCGGCGGCAACTTCGGACATCACGACGAACGCCATGCCTGGGGCCGCGACACCTACGACGGCAACGGCTTCAAGCATGGCGCACTTGGACACAATCTGCTGCGACTGCACCGCGACCTGCGACTGCTAAAATACTATCCGTCGGAGGCGCTGAGCGAGCCGATATTCAGGCTATGGCATTATTACTGGCGCTGGAAGATACACCAATTATAATGGAAGATGGCTGGAAGATAACCCACTTTTTAGAGTTATCTTCCAGCCTTTATTGCTCTCACCACCAACCCATTACGCCATTCCTGGAAGATATGGCAGATTTTTTCACGTACTGGTCTATATATTAGACTCCTACGGTCTAAACCTTAAAATAATCCTGCAACTCGACAACAGCCTCAGCATCGTGGTTGTCGAGGTCTTTTATTATCACGCCGTGCTCAAGCAGCGCTATGCGTGTAGATATCTCAGTGGTGTGCTGCAGGTTGTGGCTCGACACGATGACCGTTGCTCCCGTCTCCTTATTGTATTCAACAAGAATCTTCTTCAGCATATTCTGGCTGCGTGGGTCGAGGAAGTTGAACGGTTCGTCGAGAATAACCAGTTCGGGACGGTTGAGAAGCGCCGCTATGATGCCCACCTTGTGGCGATTGCCCGCAGAGAAGTCGCGTATGTACTTCTTCTGGTTGAGTATCTCGCCGCCCATCAACGGCTCGAAGTAGACAAGGCGTTCCGCAATCTGCTCCTTCGTCATGCCCGACACACGACCGATGAAGTCGAAATATTCCTCCGCCGTGAGGAAGTCGATGAGGAAACCGTCGTCGATGTACGCACCGGTATACGCTTTCCAGTCCTCGCTCTGCGCAGGATTGATTGGAGAGCCCCCTCCAACTCCCCCGTCGGGGGAGAGCTTGAGGCTGCTTGGAACAAGTTCAACGCCATCCGCAGACGGATGCATAGTAACAACACCCTCGTCCGCCTTCAGAAGGTCGAGCATAAGGCGGAAAAGCGTAGTCTTGCCGGCACCGTTGTTGCCCACAAGACCAAGAATATCACCGTTGTTGATGGTGAAACTTTTAATGTCCACGGCAGTGTTCGTGCCGAAGTGTTTCTCAAGATTACTGAGTTCTATTTTCATATACTTCTAATTATTTACATTCTAACTCTTGCTTCAAGAACTTCGCCGTGTAGCTTTCCGTGCACTCCGCCACTTCCTCCGGCGTTCCCTTTGCGAGCAAGCGTCCGCCACCGCGTCCACCTTCAGGTCCCATGTCGATGATGTAGTCGGCGAGCTTTATCACGTCGAGGTTATGCTCGATGATAATCACCGTGTTGCCACGGTCGACCAGTTTCTCTATCACCTCCATCAGAATCTTGATGTCCTCGAAGTGCAGACCCGTTGTCGGTTCGTCGAGAATATAGAGCGTCTTGCCAGTGTCGCGCTTGCTGAGTTCGGTAGACAGCTTCACACGCTGACACTCGCCACCCGAGAGTGTCGTCGAAGGCTGACCCAACTTGATGTAACCCAAGCCCACCTCCTTCACGGTTTTTAATTTCTGCAGAATGTTAGGCACGTTCTCGAAGAACTCTACAGCCTGATTGAACGTCATATCGAGCACATCAGCGATGCTCTTTCCCTTGTAGCGCACCTCAAGCGTCTCACGATTGTAGCGCTTGCCGTGACACTCCTCGCACGGCACGAGCACATCCGGCAGAAAGTTCATCTCGATAGTGCGGTAGCCGCCACCCTTGCATGTCTCGCAGCGTCCACCCTTCACGTTGAACGAGAAGCGACCCGGCTTGTAGCCGCGTATCTTCGCCTCGGGAAGGTTCACAAACATGGCGCGTATATCGTTGAACACGCCGGTATATGTAGCCGGATTGGAGCGCGGCGTGCGACCAATCGGCGACTGGTCTACGTTCACCACCTTATCTATATTGTCGATACCCTCGATGCTGTCGTAGGGCATCGGCTTCTTCAGCGAGCGGTAGAAGTGCTGCGAGAGAATAGGCTGCAATGTCTCGTTGATAAGCGTCGACTTGCCCGATCCGCTCACGCCCGTCACCACGATGAGCTTGCCTAATGGGAACTCTACGTCAACATTCTTCAGGTTGTTACCCTTCGCACCGCGTATCACAATACTCTTGCCGTTGCCCTCGCGTCGCTTGGCAGGTATCTCTATCTTACGCACTCCGTTGAGGTAGTCGGCGGTGATGGTATGCTCCTTCAGCATCTGAGCGGGCGTTCCCTGGAACACCACCTCGCCACCACGGATGCCCGCCTTCGGACCGATGTCGACAATATAATCGGCATTGAGCATCATGTCGCGGTCGTGTTCTACCACAACCACGGTGTTGCCCATGTCGCGCAACTCCTTCAGCGAGTGGATAAGGCGGTCGTTGTCGCGCTGATGCAGACCGATGCTCGGCTCGTCGAGGATGTAGAGCACGTTGACGAGCTGCGAACCGATCTGAGTGGCAAGGCGGATGCGCTGGCTCTCGCCGCCGGAAAGCGTTGCCGACTGGCGTGAGAGCGACAGATAGTCGAGACCTACGTCGAGCAGGAAGTTGATGCGCGTCTTTATCTCCTTCAGTATCTCCGTAGCGATAGCCTTCTGACGAGAGTCGAGATGGGCTTCCACCTCGTCTATCCACTGCTTGAGCTGCTGAATGTCCATCGCAGACAACTCCGCAATGTTCTTGTCCCAGATGCGATACGACAGCGCTTCGCGGTTAAGGCGTGCGCCGTGACACTCAGGACACTCAGCCATAGCGAGGAACTGGTCAGCCCATTTCTGTCCAGCCTGCGAGTCGTCGTTCTCCATGACGGTGCGCAGATACTTTATGACGCCGTCGAACGTGCAGAAGTAGTCGCTCGACGTGCGCACCACGTCCTTGCTGATGCGTATCGTTTCGAGCGAACCGTACAACACCTCGTTAAGCGTGTCCTCAGGTATCTCGCTCACCGGCGTCTTCAGCGTACATTCAGCCGCTTCGAGAATGGCGCCAATCTGCCAGAATATCATCTGGTTCTTATACTTGCCCAGCGGAACAATGGCGCCCTCGTATATAGACAGCGAGTCGTCGGGGATGACCTTCTTCATGTCAATCTCGTTGACATAACCCAAGCCCTTGCACTTGCTGCAGGCGCCTTCGGGCGAGTTGAACGAGAACATATTGGGTGCAGGGTCGCGGTAAGAGATGCCCGACGTAGGGCACATCAGTCGCTTGGAGAAGTTCTTTGCCACGCCCGTGTCCTTGTCGAGAATCATAATCTGTCCGTCGCCCTCGCGCATTGCCGTAGCGACAGTCTTGCGCAGGCGGTCGTCGAATCCGTCACGCATCTGCATCTTGTCTATCACCACCTCAATGTTATGGTTCTTGTAGCGGTCGGTCTTCATGCCGCTTCTTATCTCCGTAATCTCGCCGTCGATGCGCACGTAGAGATAGCCCTTGCGACGAAGTGTCTCGAAGAGTTCGCGGTAGTGGCCCTTGCGCTGCCTTACGAGCGCCGCAAGTATGTATATGCGTTTGCCGGCATAGTCGGAGTTGATCATCTCGATGATGCGCTCCTCGGTATACTTCACCATCTTCTCGCCCGTAACGTAGCTGTAAGCCGTTCCGGCGCGAGCATAGAGCAGACGCAGATAGTCGTATATCTCGGTCGTTGTGCCCACGGTAGAGCGTGGGTTCTTGTTTGTTGTCTTCTGTTCAATAGATATAACCGGACTCAAACCGGTTATGTTGTCGACATCAGGACGCTCCATGCCACCAAGGAAGTTGCGTGCGTATGCCGAGAACGTGTCGATGTATCGGCGCTGACCCTCGGCGTATATCGTGTCGAAGGCAAGCGACGACTTGCCCGATCCGCTCAGTCCGGTGATTACCGTGAGCGAGTCGCGTGGTATCTCCACGTCAATGTTCTTCAGGTTGTGGACGCGTGCGCCCCAAACGTTTATCTTTTCTCCCATAACTCTATTCAACAGAATTCACCCCATTGCTTTCGGTATAGCCACGCAGCAGGTTCACATCCTTCTTGATGTTATACTTTCTTCCGTCGGCTCCCTTCGCCTTCACGAGCACGAAGTAGACGCCCTGCTTCACGTCCTTGCCGTTGAACTTGCCGTCCCATCCGCCCGCAGGGTCGTGCCATTCGTATATCTTCTGTCCCCAGCGGTTGAAGATGTAGGCGTCGAACTCCACGATGCTCTGGTAGTTGTTCTTGGCGCGATAGATGTCGTTGATGCCGTCGCCGTTGGGCGAGAAGGCATTGGGCATCTCGAGCTTGCTCTCCGATATCTGTATGGTTATCGGCTGGGCGTCCTGCCAGTAGTCCTTGGTATAGGCTACGGTGTCGGTGCCGTTTATGAAGGTGGCGTAGAGCACGATGCGGTGCGAACCAGCCTCGGTGAACGTGTACTCGGTCTCTTCCTCGTAGCGCACAAGGTAGGGCTGTGTCTCGCCCTCCTTGGTGAAACGCCACTCGTAGTGGGGCGTGTACATGCCTACGTTTTCGGCATTGGCGTGGAACACCACTGTGAGCGGAGCCGAACCGGAATAGCTCGTGCCGGTCTCCTCGCCTTCGTCGGTGGTGAACGTAGCTTGCGGGTCGATTGTCGGCACCTCGTCGGCGTATGCCTGCAGCGTGGTGCAGAGAACCAACAATAAAAGTGTTCTGATGTATCTCATTATCTACTCGTTTACTTATCGTCTTGTTTACTTGTCTACTCGTTTACTTGTAATGCAAAGTTAGTTATTATCTCGCACACAGCAAAACGCTGCTACCTATTTATAACGTTATTTATGAACAAAGATTTTTGCAAACAATATATTTTGTGTACTTTTGCAATGTTAATTTTAATAGAATGATAGAAATGAGACGTAGCATTAGAATTCTTTTCTTGTTTTGCGCCATGCTGCTGGCATCGTCGGTGGCAGCGCAGACGCCGAAGTGGCAAGACTTGTATAAGGTAAAGAAGAAAGACACGATATATGGCATCGCCCAGAAGTTCGGCATCACTATCGACGAGCTGATGCAGGCAAACCCCGACATGCAGAAGAACGACTATGTGCTGAAGAAGGGCGAGCAGTTGCTCATACCATTCCCGAAGCAGGTGCAGACAGCCGCTACAACTGCGGCGCCGAAACCTTCTGCGACACATCAGCGTGCGGCAAACACGGTGAATGTGGGCGTGATGCTGCCGCTACACAACGTGGACGGCGACGGACAGCGCATGACAGAATACTACCGTGGCGTGCTCATGGCGTGCGACAGTCTGCGCAGTCAGGGCATCAACACCAACGTCTTCGCTTGGAACCTGCATAAGGATGCCAGCGTAGCGCAGGTGCTTGCCGACGCCAACACCAAGAACTGCGACCTTATCTTCGGTCCGCTCTACACCAAGCAGGTGAAGCCGATAGGCGACTTCTGCCGCAAGAACGGCATACGTCTCGTCATCCCGTTCTCTATCAACGGTGGCGACGTGGAGACCAACGACCATATCTTCCAGGTTTATCAGAGTCGTGTGCTCACTGCCGAACTGTCTGTGAACGCGTTCATGGACCGCTTCAAGGATGCGCATCCGGTGTTTGTCGACTGCAACGACACGACAAGCGACAAGGGTGTGTTCACAGCCGCCCTACGCCGCCGTCTTGAGGCTGAGGGCATTGCGTACAACATAACAAACCTGAAGTCGTCGGAGCCGATGTTCGCCAAGGCGTTCAGCGCAAAGAAGCGCAATGTGGTGATTCTGAACACGGGTCGTTCGCCGCAGCTTAACTCTACGCTTGCAAAGCTGAACACGCTGCGTGCTTCTTACCCGAACATACAGATTGCGATGTACGGCTACAACGAATGGCTGATGTACAAGCGCGTATACCAGGACTACTATTACAAGTACGAGGCATACATCCCGACGGCATACGTCTACAACGAGTCGGCGCCGGCTACAGCAAGTCTGGAGCGCCACTATCGCCAGTGGTTCAAGTCGGACATGCGTCAGGCTCTGCCGCGCTTCGCCCTCACGGGTTACGACCAGGCGCAGTTCTTCATACGCGGCATAAACAAGTACGGCAAGCAATTCAACGGCACTCCGCAGCAGAACACGTACAAGCCGCTGCAGACTCCGCTGAAGTTCAAACGCGTGACGAACGGCGGCATGCAGAACAACTGCTTCGTGCTGCTCCACTACAAGCCGACACGCACGATAGAAACAATTACGTATTAAAGCCCCTCCCAACCCTCCCCATCGGGGAGGGCTTGGCTGCTCTTCTTAAGAGGCTTAGAAAGGCTTAAAGAGGCTTAGAAATAGAGAGGCTTAGAAAGGCTTAAAGAGGCTTAGAAACAGAAAGGCTTAAAGAGGCTTAAAGAGGCTTAGAAATAGAAAGGCTTAGAAAGGCTTAAAGAGAAAAAGGACAAATGATAAAGACAATAAGAAAAGCACTCCTCGCTCTGCTGCTGACGGCAGCTGTGTGCGCAAAGGCGCAGGTGGGCGACTACCGCAACGACCTTGCGCTCGGCTTCAACGGCGGCTTCGTGATGAGCAGCGTGAGCTTCGTGCCTAAGGTGACGCAGACGCAGCACCCGGGCTTCACCGCCGGTCTCTCGTTCAAGTACACCTGCGAGAAATACTTCAAGACCTACTGCTCTGTGTATGCCGAGCTAAACTATGTGCGTATCGGTTGGAAGGAGAGCATTCTCGACGTCAACGACAAGCCCGTGATTAATCCTACTACGGGCGTGGCTGAGGCGTATCAGCGCGACATCAACTACATACAGTTGCCGGTATTCGCTCACCTGGCGTGGGGAAAGGAACGCAAGGGCTTGCAGTTCTTCTTCCAGGCTGGTCCGCAGTTCGGCTATATGATAAACGAGTCGACAAAGACCAACTTCACCATCGCCGACCGTAACACCACAGACCGCGCCAACCAGACTTGCGCGCAGGACACAATGGCTGTAGAGAACAAGTTCGACTACGGCATAGCTGCTGGCTTGGGCGTTGAGTGGCGCATACCGCATGCGGGCAGTCTGCTGCTCGAGGGCCGCTACTACTACGGCTTGGGCAACATCTACGGCGACTCGAAGCGCGACTACTTCGCACGTTCTAACCACTCGAACATCGTGGTGAAGCTCGCGTGGTTGTTTGATATACGTTAGAGGTAGCACTTTTCTCAAAACATTCTTCAGGGGGTGCACTTGTCTCAAGGCATTCTTCAGGGGGTGCACTTGTCTCAAGTGCACCAACCTAATAGAATGCACCGATAAAACGTTGGTGCACTTGAGACAAGTGCACCCCCTTTAGTTACTTCTTTAACTTCAATCCCGTCCACAAACACCACACAACCGCCATTCCGAAGAAGAAGATGAAGATGTATGTTGCGGTGTTGTGCATGTATATTCTGCAGGTGTGCACTTCGAGCGCCGCGTTCCACAGCGACATAGGCAGGCGGCGCAGACTTTCGGGCTGCACAATCTTCGTGGTTCCATCATAGTAATCAGTCACAACCTCTGTGACTGATTTTTTTGTATCCGTATCATTCGTACCTTTCTTGCCGGCGGCGCAGACACGGAAGTCGGAGCTGTAGCCGCTTATCGCCTTCTTGCCGAGCGGCGGACCCGGCTTCTTCGACACCGGAAGACCCGTGAAATAGTCGGTAGCCATGCCAGTGCGGCGGTTCCAGACGTGCATTCCGCCGAACGAACCGCAGAGCCACATGCCATCCTCGCGCTGCTGCCACACGTTCAGCCCCATCACGTTCTGCGGCGGAGCGTCAATGATGCGCGTCGGACGCGGCTTACTGATGTCGCTGCCCAACGAGAAATAGCCCTCGGAGGCTGACAGCAGCCAGTCGCCTACCCTACTGTCGTAGCGCACGAGGCGTAGTTTGTCGTGCCACGGGTTCTTACTTTTCAGCGTTGTGAACGGCAGCGTCGGCACCTTCGTCAGGGCGAGCGCCACCATCACCGGCGGACGCAGACACCAGCCCGTAGCACATATTAATATTGTGGCGACGATAGTCTTGCGCCCCACGAAGTTATGCCAGCGCAGCGTGTGCTTCATTGTGCTGCCCTTGCTCTGCCAGCGGCGTTTAGTCTTGCGCAGACAGAAGAAGGCGAAGCCCGTAACGATAAGCACGATGAGCACCAAGGCAACAGCATCGACCAGAAGTCGTCCTGCGAAGCCAAACAGCTCGCCGCTGTGCAGCAGCCACACCGTGCGGAACGCCGTAGTGCGGTCTTTATAGTCGGGCGGCGCAGGCAGGTCGATGCGGCGGAACTGCGTGTAGGGCGACACGGCGATGTAGGCGTGCGAACGGCTCAGCACGACGAGCGTGTCGCCGTGGGCAGCGATATCGGTAAGCAGTTCGTCGGAGTCGGCTAAGGGCAGCGCTTCGGTGTGCCACTTGCCGTGCGTTCCGAAGCGGTAGAGCGCCAACTGCGACACGGCGAAGAGCTGTTTTGTCGAGCTGCCCACGCTCACCACGTTGCGTATCTGACGGTAGTCGGCCCCAGTGGGCAGTCCTTCGTTGAAGTCGGCTATGTGCGCAGCGGTAGAATCGGTAAGGAAGATGCCCGACGCGCCATATATTAATATGTGTGAGTCGACGGGCAGCGTGCCGCGCAGCAGTCCGCCGTTCCACTGGCTGTACTCGTAGCGCTGGGGCAGCAGCGTGCGCGGCACGTTGATGTCGCTGATAAGCTGGCGGTGGTTGAGCAGGATGCCCGAGACGCAGAACATCAGCAGGAAGAAGCTGATGAGCAGTCCGAACCATTTGTGATGTTGTATAAATTTTCGTTTGTTCATATTGTTCTGTCTTTATGATGTGCTGTGCAGGGGGTGCAGTTAGGGGGTGCAGTTGTCTCAACTGCACCAACAATGTAGAATGCACAATTATATCAATTGGTGCAGCTCTTGCTCTGGCAAGCGGCAAAGCCGAGCGGAGACAACTGCACCCCCTAAACAAGTGTTTCCGTTTTGATATGCAAAGTTAAGAAGAAAGTCTTGTTTGTGCAATCCCTATTTGTTATGATTCTTCAACTTTTCTCACCGTTCGCGTCCGCCGTCCGATCAGATTCCGTCCGCCGTCCAATCGGATTCCGTCCGCCGTCCAATCGGATTCCGTCCGCTGCCCGATGAGAATATCTCAAGGAGTATGGGCTAAAACGTAGCGGAGGTCTCCGGCCTCCGCAGCATCAAGTCGAACAATAATAGTGTAAAAACTGTCACTAAAACCGCTCTGAGTGTCATTCTGTCAGACACAGCGCAGCGCCGTTTGTCAGCAAAAAGCCTGCGCAACCCCATTTGGCACGCCATTTGTATATTAGTAAGCGAAAACATCAACCAATTTAAGTAAAAAAATAAAAAAACGAAATATTATGGGAAAGATTATTGGAATCGACTTAGGTAC
>OCLF01000231.1_pt1 | contig 17693 bp, 18 predicted proteins | sample 1502881 | NCBI WGS metagenome assembly OCLF01 (sample SAMN03418267, study PRJEB22391) | human gut metagenome | biome: human-gut; feature: organic feature; material: feces | host: Homo sapiens | place: Tanzania | collected 2013-01
GACATGTGCTTTTCCATAAATAGCTTTGTGGATTGTAACTGCGTCATGTCCTGTTTTTTTATTGAGAACTCTTGCCGCACGTCCAGTAGGGGCCATCATTACTAACTGACGACTTTGCTTGATATAATCAGCTATCACTTTAACCATCGTGGTTTTACCAGTACCAGCATAACCACGAAGGATAAAAACAGATGCATCACTATCAAGGAATGCTTTGATCTGTTCAAAGACTTTATTTTGTTGAGTTGTAAGTTCCATATTGTTTGTTCTTTTTTTTTATTAGTGTTCCATTATAAAGGGCATGAATGATATATTGGTTGTTGTGCAGAGGTTAGATTAAAACCAATAGACTTATTCTTGATAGAATTGTCATAATGTGACTACAAAGATATGAAAACTAAACAAAAATGGAAAAAGAAAACAAGGAAAATATTTGTGTCGTGGAGCTTTTCTATTTATTAGGGCTGTTGGTGGCTGACTGATAGCGACTCATCTGCCAGACCATATACGAAACATCAAACGGTTTTTGGCATAGTTGCCAATAGTAAGAACCTTATAGGTATGCGAACCTATACCCATAGGTGGGGTGCCTTTATAAATATTGCTGACCGCTGGAATGTGTACCTTTGTTCATGGTTGCTTGAATTGGTATTTGCAATAAACAAGGGTAACTAAAAAGGCTGGATTCATCATGATGGAATCCAGCCCTAATTATTTTTGCTTAAAATATCTTAGCGTACAGCAATAAAAAGTTTTGCTTGACAGCAATATCCTGTTATATACTGTAGACTGCAGAATGTAAGTTATATACTGCAGAATGTAAATATTGTTTGTCTTCTTACATCCTCATTATTCTTATCTTATTACCACTGTCACGCCGCGTGCAGCCTGCGCTCCCATTACCAGCGCCTGCTCTATGTCGGCAGTCTTTGATGGTCCAGAGATGAATGTGCCGAGTCCGGTCTTTGGCATGCAGATGCGGTCGTATGCCTCGTGCATGTTGTTCACGATGCCGCTCTTCGGGAGGACGATGACCAGGTATTCGCTGATGAAGCAGACTGCTTTCTCCTTCATGTCCTGCGGAATCCAGACGCAACCATTCTCCGCCACTCCAATCTGTCCGTACACCACTCCTACGTCGGTGCCGTTAAGGTCCTGCGCCTCTGCCACGGTGTCGGGATTGATGGTGGCGATGGTGAGTTCTGCGATGTTAGAGGCGATGGTCTTTGCTTGCGGATAGGCGTTTCTTACGATGTCGTCGAGCTTTTCTTTCGGCTTGGCCATCACCACTTTGCTGCCCACCGACATGCTCATATCCACAAACTGCTTCACCGTGTCGTCGTACGATATGCCGTCTATCGGTGTGTCGGGCATCGGATACTGTTCGTGTGTGTTGCGTCGCAACTTCTCCAATAGTTCGTCTTTGTATGTCATTGTTCTTTCTGTTCGTTTTGGTTCAGTTTTCCTTTCTTCCACATTGTCTGGAACGATTCGTTCGCAAATTTCGGCATTGCGTGTCCCACGCCCCACGGATTGAGTGAGCGTATGTGCGTAAGGTTGTCAGGTATGAGGTTGGCAAGAGGAGCCAGACGCAAGGCTGAAGAATAGAGTAGGGGATGGTTGAAGAGTTCTTCCATTCCCTTTGACATGCACTTCTTCATCGTGTCCGCCTTGTGCAGCGAGTCGAGCTTCTGTCTCCACATATAGACCTGCGAACCGGGGCTCACCTTAGCCGGGCATACGTTGTCGCATGAGAGGCAGAGCGTGCAAGCGCTGACGTTGTCGCTGTAGCGTGACGCATCGTGCAGCATACCAAGGTTGATGCCGATAGGTCCGGGGATGAAGTAGGTGTATGAGTAGCCACCCGAGCGGCGGTATACGGGGCAGGTGTTCATGCAGGCTCCGCAGCGAATGCACTTCAGCGTTTCCCAATGCTCGTCGTTGGCAAGGATGTCGCTTCGTCCGTTGTCCACGAGGATGACGTGCATCTCCGCTCCCGGTCTTGCCTGACGGAAGTGTGAGGTGTAGGCCGTTGTGGGCTGTCCGGTAGCAGAGCGGCAGAGCAGTCGCTGGAATACGGCGAGCGACTTGTAGTCGGGCACAATCTTCTCTATTCCCATCGCCACGAGATGTAGCTTGGGCATTGATGTAGACATGTCGGCGTTGCCCTCGTTGGTGCAAACCACGATGTCGCCGGTCTTTGCCACACCGAAGTTGCATCCAGTCATTCCCGCTCCAGCTTCCATGAACTGGTTGCGCAGATGCTTGCGTGCGCATTGTGTAAGGTATGTCGGGTCGTAATTGCCTTTCTCCGTGCTGATGCCTTTCTCCTCGAACATCTGTCCCACCTCTTCTCGCTTTAGGTGTATGGCAGGCATTACGATGTGGCTCGGTTTCTGATGTAGCAGTTGCAGGATGCGTTCGCCAAGATCGGTCTCCACGACGTCGATGCCGTGATTCTCAAGGAACGGGTTCATGGCACACTCCTCGGTAAGCATCGACTTGCTTTTCACCATCTTCTTTACGCCATGACTTTGCAGTATGTCGAGCACGATGTTGTTAAAGTCGTTGGCGTCTTTAGCCCAATGCACAATGACGCCACGGCTCTCCAGTTGCGTGCTGAACTCCTCCAGATAGTCAGCCAAGTGCGTTACGGTGTGCTGTTTTATCTGGCTGGCATGTTCGCGCAGCTCCTCCCATTCTGGCAACCCTGACGCCATGTTGTCGCGTTTTTGTCTTAGCGACCAGAAGGTGGCGTCGTGCCATGTGGTCTTTGCTCTGTTGTCGTTGAAGCGTCGTGCCGCTTCTGAATGTATTGTGCTCATAGTCCTGCTGCTAATATCTCTACCACGTGTATGAATTTTATAGGCTTGTTCTCCTTCTTTGCAATGCCCTGCATGTGCATAAGGCATGACGAATCGGGACCGGTGATGTATTCCGCTCCCGTAGCCATGTGACGTTCTATCTTGTCCTCTCCCATGCGTTTCGACACGTCCGGCTCTTCTACGGAGAACATTCCTCCGAATCCGCAGCACTCGTCTTTTCTCTCCGGCTCCCGGATGGTGATCCCGTCCACGAGTTTAAGCAGGTCGATAATCTTGTTGAACTGTGGCACCTGTCTTTCTGATGGCGACGACAATCCCAGTTCGCGTACGCCGTGACACGAGTTATGTACGCTGACTATGTGCGGGAAGTGAGCCTTTAGGCTTGTTGGTTTTACGACGTCGTGCAGAAACTCCACCACATCCATTATCTTCTTTGACGTGAGGCATTCGTGATTGCCCTTGGCAAGTCGTGGATGATAAAGCTTGACAAAAGCTGCGCACGATGCCGACGGTGCAACCACGTAGTCGAACTCCTTGAAGAGGTCGTCGAAGTGGCGTGAGATGTCCGTAGCCATCTTTTCAAAGCCGGCGTTTGCCATAGGTTGTCCGCAGCAAGTCTGCTTGAGAGGGTAGGTGACGTCGAGTCCGAGGCTTGTCAGGAGCTTGTACGTGGCCACTCCCACTTCCGGATACAATGCATCGACGTAACATGGAATAAACAATCCTATCTTCATAATGTCTTTAAAACCCTATTAGCGTGTAAAAAGTGTTCTTCTTTTTTGTTGTTTTTATTTGTTGGCAAAAGTAATAATAAAAAATGAAAATGTTTATCTGCTATTATTTATTAAAAGTTAATTTTACGGTGTAACGACTGATGAAGAACATCTTCAAGAGCGGAGAACTTGTTGAAGATTCAGTTACCGAGAAAAACTCGGCAACTGCTGCAGATGGCAAGAACTACATGACAAAGTTCTATAATCTTGACGCAATCATCTCTGTGGGCTATCGTGTCAACTCTATCTGTGCCACACAGTTCCGCCAATGGTGTACCTATGTTATCCGGCAGTTCTCGCTCCGGGGCTATATCATAGACAAGAAGCGAATGGAGAACGGCTCATTTATCGGTGAGGACTATTTCGAGCATTTGCTGGCAGAGATACGTGAGATTAGATTGAGTGAACGAAGATTCTACCAAAAGCTCACGGATATATATGCTACAGCTGTTGACTACAATAAGGATGCACCTACCACACGTCTGTTTTATAAAAAAGTTCAGAATAAGATGCATTATGCAGTGCATGGGCATACCGCAGCAGAACTTATTGTGGAAAGAGCCAATGCTGAGAAAGAACACATGGGACTGACTACTTGGGAGAATGCACCTGATGGTAAAATCGTCAAGCCAGATGTAAGTATTGCCAAAAACTATCTAAAACAAGTGGAACTTGAAGATATGGGAAAACTTGTCAACTCTGTACTTGATTTAGCTGAACGTATGGCAAATCGACATATACCAATGACTATGGAAGATTGGGCTAAACGTATTGATATTATTCTTGAAGCTGGAGGTGATGCCGTATTACATGATGCAGGAAAGGTTTCTGCTGAATATGCCAAGAGCTTTGCAGAGTCAGAGTTTGAGAAGTACCGTGTGATACAAGACAAATTATTCAAATCTGATTTTGATAAATTCAATTCTTTGCCATTTGATGATATTAAGAATTGATAGTCCTATAACACCCCTGTACGTGAAAAAATCCTCCATATCTCCCAGCATCGCCGTAACCCGCACAGTATAAGTACGATAAAGGCTGGCGGATACGCTCCCGAAAGCGATATCTGCCAGCCTATCTTCCAACTTCATAAGCAACAGATCCAGCCGCAGAGGCGTATCTGCCAGCGCAAGTTCTGTCCCAACTTTGTTTCTTAGAAAAAACTTACCAACATAAAAGAAGAAATCGTGAAGGAATATCGGTTGACGGATGAGGTGAAATCTCTGGCACACTTTTTGCCAAGACGATATTTGCATTTTTTGACCGCTCATAACTCGCGAAAAATCAAAAACAAAATCGGTTGTCGGTTTTTAGCGAGTTTTGAGTGTGCAATGCTAAGTAAATGGTTTATAGATGGTTGTAAGGATCTGTTTAAAAGTGTGCAGTTTTTGCTTCGTCAAAACCAAACTTATCGTGAGACTTTACCATGTAATAGCTATGCTTTTACTGGGTAAAGTCTCAAGAGTTACATGGTAAAGTCTCACGAAAAGTTTGTAAAACTCGTCGTTTTACACCGAAAAGTCTCAATTTTTATGGTTTTCGGGCTGCGAAGTCAGATGAAAAGGCGCGCTTTTGAGTATGCGAATCTCCAGAATGAGAGTTTTGGTCGAGGGTACTTGGACTATATTTGCGTCTAAAAACAAGAGGGTAAAAAGCTAAAAAAGTGAAAAATCGCAGACTTTTTAGGAATAAAAATGAACACGAATAAGCTGCCTTTAGGGGGTGCACTTGTCTTAAGTGCATCAACGTAGTAAAAAGTGTACCTCTTGCTTTGTTGGTGCACTTCTTGCTCTGGCAAGCGGCAAAGCCGAGCGGAGACAAGTGCACCCCCTGAAGGCAGCCTAACTTAGAGATTCGTTAGCTGTATCAGTTCTTCACGCGCTTCACGCCGTCAACGATGTAGATGCCGGCGGGCAGGTCGTTCCATTGCTGGGTAAGCTTTACGCCGTTAAGGTTGTAGATGCCTTGCTTGCTTGCGGGCACGTCGGCTGTCACGGTGCCGATGCTGTTGGTGATAGGCTCGATAACAACCTTCGACTTAACCAACTCGCCATTCAGGACTACCGCCTTTTGGTCGGCGTCGAACTCCGCACCGACGGGCTGTGTGATGGCGCAGTTGTCGAGGATGAGGTCGCTGATGAGTGAGATAGATCCGCTGCCGGTGCCTTCTGCCTCTACGTAAGAGTTGCGCACGGTGAGCACCTCCGTCTCTGCTCCAATAAAACCAGCTATGCCATAGCCACCCTTAACAAACAGACTGGTGTTGTTGATGGTTACGGAAGCGCTCTCCATGTCGAGACCGCAGAATCGCTTGCTCGTGAGATGGAGCGAACCGTCGCCGGTGATGGTAGACGTCTGGTTCAACACCATGCTTGCCAGGTCGGCTGTGACGGTGTTGTTGCCAATCAGCTTGACGGTGAAGTCGGAGACAGTCTTGTTCACAATGCCCGTTCCGTCGGTAGAGTTTCTATCGATGGTGGCGTTGTCGAGAGTGAGAGTTTTTGTATTGGGGTCGTAAGAGGCGCTGCCGCTCACTCCGTAGATGCTTGTGAGGTCTTTGTAGTTGAGGGTTGTCACCGGCTTGTCGGCGATATAGAGGCCGTAGCTGTTGGGTTCAATCACAACTTTGGAGGTTACGGTTTTTCCGTTCACCGCCACCGCCAGCGAATCGGCGTCGTATGCCGCATTGAATGGTATATCGATGTAGCATCCCTCAAGCTCCAGACCGGCGATGTCGCAGATTGAGCCTGTGGGGCCTGTAGCTTCCACGTGAGAGTTGCGTATGGTGAGCACCTCTTCTGCCTCGTTGTTGTTTGCGGATATGCCCCATTCGCCTTCCACCTCCAACCAGCAGTTGACGATTTCGAGCGGAGAGCCTTCAAAAAGCACGGCGCATCTGTCGTTCTTTACGGTGAGCGTTGAACCGCTGCCGCCCAGGATAGCTGTCGACTCGCACGTGTATATGCCAGCCGAGTTGGTGACATTAATGGTGTTTGTGCCGAGCAACTCTATAACAAGGTATCTGCAGTCTTTGTTTAAGATGGCGTTACAGCCATCTACCTCAATAGTGGCGTTGTCGAGTGTGAGTGTTCTTGTGTTTGGGTCGAAATACACTTTGCCGCTCACTCCGCTGATTTCGGTGAGGTCGAGATAGTTGTCGCTCGTCACATCTACGCCGGCTACCTTGAAGCCATAATTGTCTTGCGCCATTGCGAATGCTGACGACATCATCATTACTATAAGCACGAGGAACATGCGCATGCTTACTTGTCGGGTTGAGTTGTTGTGTTTCATAATTGTTTAGTTTTTGCCTGGGCAGCCGAAACATACCCAGAGGTTTGTAAATGTTAATTAGAATATTGTTTCTGGTGCAAAATTAACTCAGAAAACGTGAAGCGCGTTGTATATTCCTTACAAAAAATAGCCAATAACTATCATTTTGGTGTTTTCTGTGTTAAAGAACTTTAAACGGGTAGGCAGAAGAACGTAAAAAGTTAACAATCTGACAAAATGCGAGTGTGTTCAGCGACAGAAGCGTTTGGATGGAATAGTGAGGCAAGTTAGTGAGACAAAGGCGCTTTATCGTTGAAAATTTTTCGTCGCACGGGATATTATTCGTATATTTGCAGCCTATTTGAGGTTTCACCTTTTTAAGATGTAAATAATTCAATATCACCTAATAAATGTCAAAAAGATTTCTAACACTCGCTGCAGTGTTTATGCTTGCAGCCTCTGCTTTTGCCGTTCCGGCGAAGCGTGTGAAGCGTCAGGTGCAGCAGCCTGACGGCTCCGTGCTCACTGTGATGTTGCGCGGCGACGAGAATTTCCATTACACAAGTACCGAAGACGGTCAGCCGCTGGTGCAGCGTGCCGACGGCGCCTACTGCTATGCTACGCTCGACGCAGGCGGCATGCTGACTGCCTCTTCGCAGGTGGCTCACAACGAGGGCAGCCGTGGCGCAGGCGAGCAGGCGTTCCTCAGCTACTACTCGACAGAGGCGCAGAAGGTGCGCTCGCTTGGCATGGAGCGTGCAAAGCAGCGCAACGCCCACCGCATGGCGCGCCTTGCAAAGCGCAACACGATGGATGCGGCAGGCAAGCCGATGATGCGTGAGATAATGGCTGGCGCTACCGGCGGCGAGGGCATCGGCGTAACGGGCAAGCGCAAGGGACTGGTGATTCTTGTGAACTTCAAGGACAAGCAGATGCAGTCGAAGCACTCGCTGGAGGAGTGGAAGAACTACTTCAACCAAGAAGGCTACTCTAACTATACCAACAACGGATCGGTTCACGACTACTTCTACAAGCAGAGCTACGGCAAGTTCGACCTTACGTTCGACGTTGTAGGACCGGTGACCGTTTCGAAGAATATGGCTTCTTACGGCGCCAACGACGTATACGGCAACGACGTCGATCCGGCGGGCATGATTAAGGAGGCTTGCGAACTGGCTTACGCTCAGGAGAAGCTCGACATGACGCAGTACGACTGGGACGGCGACGGCGCTGCCGACCAGGTTTACGTTATCTATGCCGGCTACGGCGAGGCTTCGGGCGCTCCTGCCACCACCATCTGGCCCCACGAGTGGGAACTGGAGTCGGGAGGCTACAGTCTGCGTCTGGGCGGCGTGCGCATCAACACCTACGCTTGCTCGTCGGAGCTGAACGGCGCTTCGGGCACGTACATCAGCGGTATCGGCACCGCCTGCCACGAGTTCAGCCACTGTATGGGCATACCCGATATGTACGACACGAAGAATGGTGGCTGCTTCGGCATGGACGCTTGGGACCTGATGGACTACGGATCGTACGGCGGCGACGGCTATGCGCCGGTGGGCTACAACACATACGAGAAGTGGGTGAGCGGATGGCTCGAGCCTACTATCCTCAGCGAGCCGTGCTACGTGAAGGACATGAAGCCGCTGGACGAGGCAGAGGAGTCGTACGTGGTGTTCAACGAGAAGAACCGGAACGAGTATTACATCTTCGAGAACCGCCAGCTGCAGGGTACCGACAAGGCGCTGCCCAACCACGGCATGCTTGTGATACACATGGACTACAACCAGAATGTATGGGAGAGCAACGCTGTGAACAATGTGTACAACCACCAGCGCTTCACGGTTGTGCCGGCTGACAACAAGCTTACGGGGGAGACCGTGACGGGCGACACATGGCCTGGCACAACACGTTCTACGGAGCTGACCGACACATCGAAGCCTGCGGCAACGCTCTTCAACGCCAACAGCGACGGACGCAAGTTCTTGGGCAAGCCGGTGACGGAGATTGCTGAGAAGAACGGCAAAATCTCGTTCACGTTCATGGGCGGTCTCTCGCTCTCAGCGCCGCAGCCGAAGCTGGTAGACATGGCGGAGACTTCGTTCACGGGTGGCTGGAACGCCGTGGAGAATGCGGAGAGCTACACCATAGAGCTGCGCGAGAAGAGCGCTCAGGGTTCTGCTGACGAGGCGCTTATGCTGAGCGAGGATCTGAGCACATGGGGCGCTAACCTCACAGCCGACGGCACAATCGACATTTCGGGTGCGCTTGACAGCAAGATGCAGAACGTAGGCTGGACGGGCGAGAAGGTGTTCGAGTGTCCGGGCTGCGCAAAGCTCGGTTCGTCGAAGAAGCAGGGCAACCTCACTTCGCCGCTCATCACCGACCACTCGGCTACGAGCGTTACGGTAAGACTCTCGGCGAGCGCTTATGGCAGCGATGCTGCTGAGGCTACGGTGTCGCTGCTCGACAAGGACGACAGCGTTATCTCGGAGGAGACGGTGGGCGTGGACGGCACGCTGACAACCGTGGTGCTTGCGAACGCTAACATGGACGACTATAAGGTGAAGGTGCAGCCGAAGAAGCGTGGCTACGTCTTCTCTATCGCCATCTACGACGGCGACTTCTCGGCTGAGGACTTCCAAAGCATGGGCGTGGCTGAGAAGGCTGTGATGAAGGCTTCGGCGCAGCGCTTCTCAGACATCAAGTCGACATCTTATAAGTTTGAGGGTCTGAACGCTGGGGCTACATACCAGTGGCGTGTGTGTGCTGTTGCTGGCAACGTGCTTTCGAAGTGGAGCGACTGGCAGACTGTAGACCTCAGCGCTTGGAGCACTATCGACGATGTGACAGAGGACGCAACGCAGATGGCTGCGGATGACGTGGTTAAGGTGTTCTCTTCGGTAGGCACACAGCTCGGCACGATGACATACGGCGAGTTCTGCGGCAAGAATATGCCGAAGGGCGTGTATGTAGTGAAGGGCGAGAAGGGTGCGCTGAAGGTTGCGAAGTAAAGATTTATTAGTAGCGGAAACTTTCTGCTACGGATAACAAAAAATGCTGCCTGGCAAACTTGCCGGGCAGCATTTTTTGTAACTATTATTTAAAAACTATGAATGCGAAGGTTGCAACTTTTATACTTCGACGGCGCTTGCTGCAATCTTCTTTTGCTTGAGGGCGTCGATAATTGTCTTGACGTTTTCCGGCGTGTCCTCTACGGGGATGGTGTGCTTCTTAGCCTTCATTATGTTGTTGAGCGCTGAGGGCGAGAGCTTGTAGCTCGAGCGGCAATACCTGCTGACGATGTTGAGTATGTCGGACTTCTGTGCGTTTGTTATCTTGCCCAGCAGGAGTATGTTGTACTTCATTTCGGGCTGCTTCACTTCCTCTGTCTTCGGCTCTTCAGGCTTCTGCTCCTCCTTCTTCTCTTCCTTTTCGGGCTTAGGTGTTGTGGGAGTAGCAGGCTTGTTTTCGGTAGGTTGCTCTGTGGGCTTTGGCTTCTCTGCTGGTGTTGGCTCGGGCAGCACTTCGGGCTCGTCGGGCTTCACCTCAACGAGTTGGTTGTTGAAGATTTCGAGGAGCTTCGAGATGCCCATCGGCATATCGGCTGAAGTAACGCTGAGATTGATGTCGATGCAGCGTTTGTTCATGTACTCGGCTTTCGTCTCCTTGCTCACTTCGGCAGAGTCGCCAGGCGCGGAGTATTTGGCTTTCAGAGAGAGTTTTCTTGTGTCGTGATTCATCCGGCTCTCTGTGACGGTGGCCTGAAATGTGAGGTCGACGCGGTCTATCTGTAGATAAGGTACGGGCACGATGAGGAGCAGCGGCATGACGATGCGATGAACTTGTCCTGCTGACTCGAAGTAGAACGAGACGGTGACGGGTTCGAGGCTGGAGTCGTCGTCGCCAGCCTGTGTGAATACCACCTCGTTGAGGTATTGTAGTGTGGCCTGCGCCGCTTCTTCTTGCGCGTTGACGCAGGCTGAGAGCGGAGCGCCGAGTATGCGGTTGAAGTCGAGCTCTTGAAGAAGGCTTTCTTGGTTGTCAACGGGTAGAGCCATATTCTTGGGTTTAGAGGGTTATTGTAAAAATATTATTGTTCTTATAGGGTGTTGTTGGGCGTGTCGGGCGGCGTTGCAGAGTGGAGCGGTCGGATGCTCATGCCGTTTGCGGCGGCAATCTGCAGCAGTCGGGCGAGTCCGGGCGATGGTTGCTGCGCTTCTGCCTTTATCTCTACACGTATGTTGTTGCGCAGGTCGTACTGAGAGACGGCAGACTCCTCGAGCTGCTTGTTGGATGGCGAGAGCGAGACCTTCAGTCCCTGTAGTCGGTTGGTCTTAGAGGACATGACGCTGACGAAGAAGCTGAGGTTGGCGTTGTCAATCTGTAGGAACGGCAGCGGCACGAGCGAGAGCAGCGGCACGCGCATTGTATAGCTTTGTCCGTTCATCTGCAGAGCAAAAGCCACCATGACCGGCTCTGAGCGTTCGCCGTTGTTGCAGAACGCCTCTCGCCCGATCATCTCCATCGCCATCTCCGTAGCCTTTTGCTGTTGTGCGTTGCAAACGGAGAGCGTATTGCGTATCATCTCGGAGAGCCAAAAGTTATCGTGCTTTTTTTCTTGTTCGTCCATTACTTATTGCGTTTGCGTTCGTTTTCTAATACATAACCGACAAATTCTGTAAATACCGTATCAATAGCTCCATATTTGCGATAGCCATTGGGTAGATTGTTGTTAAAAGGTTCGCCATGACCATACCATCCGGCGTAGCGTGGTTGGAAATTCTTCAACTCGTATTCCAGTATGCTTTTAGCTTGTCTCGACTTTATATCATACGGATATATCTTCTTTGCAGTGCGCAGAGCAAGCAACAGATGCATTCGCATCCAATCCTTCTTCGTAGCATATCTGAGTAACTGTTCTTGGTGCACAATATTCCAACTGATACTTTGAGTTGAATCAAAAGTACATTCAGGATGAGGGTTTCCTCTTTTAGTTGAAGGTAGAGCAAATGGACTATATGGGTTAATATGCATTCTGCTCATGCGGTTTGCAAATCTGACCCTCTTTTTGGGGTCAATCTTTTTATACCATTCTCTTTCTTGCTCTGCTCTCTTCTTTTGCTCTTCCTTTTCTATAAGCTGTATTTCGATTTTTTCTTGCTCTTGCTTCTTTTTCTCTTCCTCTTCTTTTTGTAGTTTCTCGAGTCTTTCTTGCTCTTGCTTCTTCTGCAGTTCAGCCTCTATGCGCATTTTTTCGAGTCGTTCTTCTTCTTTCTTCCTAAACTCCTCGTCTTTACGCTGTTTCTCAAGTCTTTCCAGTTCTTCGTTTCTTCTCTGCTCTTTGCGTTCTGTTTCTTGCTTTTTGTATTCAGCCAAAGCATTTACAAGAGCCCCCACCATACGCTCTTTCTTGTTTTTAAGTTCGAGTCGTTTGCGTTCTGCTTCTCGTTTTATGTCCTCCACCTGCTGTGGTGTGAACGTGTCGTGTACGATGAGGTTATTTGTGAAGAACTCGAGCATTTTCGCCATGCCAGACGGCATAGAGCTTGCTGAGGCGCGCACATTAATGCCCATCTTGCTCTCAACAGATACCGATTGCTCGTCGTCTTCGGTGCGTGTATAGCCTTCCGTAGCATATTTCGCCTCCATCTTTCCGTCATCGCATGCTGTGATGTCCGCAGTGAAGTTCAGGTTGACATAGTCGATGTGCATATATGGAATAGGCACGATGGTCATAAGCGGCACTGTCATGCGTGTTTTCTCTCCATTCATTATGAATGTAAAGGTGACGGTGATTGGCTCGACGCCTTCCGGGTCGAGTTCTGAGTTGGTCATTGTAAAGCCGCGTATGAAGTCGATGGTGGTTTGCGCAGCCTCTGCTTGAGCACGTACGCACGCAGCCAGCGGACCGCCTATGATGTTTCCAAAAGGAATGGAATTGAGGGCGCTCGCAACCTTGCTACCAGAGTTTCTATTAGGTCCATCTGCCATAGTCTATAGTATTTATCGTTGGAAAGAACTTGCCTTGTTCAGGTTTTGCTGTGCATCGTTTACGTTTTTCAGTATCTCCATCGCACGTTTCGATTCGTTGCGGTTTATAGTGAGTGTCAGACCGCAATGCATACAGTGAAGTCCGCTTGAATAAAGCAGTTCGGGGATGGATGTAGGAATGAATGCTCCACACTGCGGACAGTTGAGTCCTGGGGTCTTTTGCTGATTGTTGTTCATCATAGCTGAAAGTGTTAATGGTTTTTGTTATTAATTTGTTAGTTCTGTTTATCCACCACCTTGATAGTGTTCTCGGTGGCTTGTAGCAGACCGCGCATGCCGTCGGGCAGCAGCACCGGTTCGAGTTTTATGTGCACCTTCACGTTCGTCATCTTCTGCATCGAGGTGGATTCTTTCGTTGTGGTTTTTCCGCTGCGTAGCAAAGGATTTCTCTTTTTCGGCGTGCGTTGGTTGCCAAGTCGTACACGAACACTTGCAAGCGACTTGATCTTTCTCAGCAGTATTTCTTGCTCTTCCTTGTTGAGGTCGTCGATGCTTGTCTTATTCTTCTTTTGGTTGTAGATAGGGTGATTCTCCTCGAATTTCTCCACATCCTGCTTGGTCGCGGTAGAAATGTCGATTTGCGCTTCGATGTCGAACGTAGCTTCTGCCACACGTAGCAAAGGTAGCGGCAACAGCGAGAGTTTCGGAATAGACACTATTTGCTCGTGTCCGTTAGAGTCGGTCATCTCGAAGTCGACCATCTTCAGCCGTTCGTGTCCGTTCGAACCGTTCGCAGGTTCCAACGCATACGTACGCAACACATCCAGATAATCCTCGGCTGCCTTCTGGTCGGCTGCGATAGTCGACTCAATCAATGCGCTCAGCATGTCTGCCAAGTTCATATCAGTCGAATCGTTAAATTCGGCTGGCAGTTGCGTATTCTCCGCATTTTGGTTATTGTCAATATCAGCCATAGTCGTATTATCAGAGGTTTTATGTTTCAGAAATCTTTACGCCGTTGCGCGTAGACACCTTCAGCGTGATGTTGTGTATAGCGCTCTCTGGCAGTTCTGCCAGCTGTTCGGCGTCCACAATCACGTCCAACGCCTTTAATTCGTCTTCCGACTTTTCTTCGAACAGTTCGCAAGTGTCTTCGATTGCGAAGCGGAACGACAACTCAAGGTCGCCGATTGTCACGGCGGGCAGATTGAGCTGGTGCATGATGCCCACCTCCCGATACTGGTCGGCGAGCGACTCTGTTAAGAGATTTGCCTGGTGCTGCGCAGACAGAACGTCGCGCAGCACTGAGGCTATTACATCTTGTAGTCTTGCCATACTTAAATGGGTTTTTATGATACAAATACAATGCGAGTCAGTTCGCCGGCGGAAACCATGTAGACACCTTTAGCCTTGAAGATAAGCAGCATTTCGTCGCCACTCTCCAGCATGTCGGGCTTTGCTTCGCCTTCAATCAGGTCGCAGGTGACGTCTGTCGGTGCGTAAGCGCCTTTGCCATTGCGGTATGATACAGATATGACTCCGTAGTTGTTCACGAGCGATATACGATCTGCCGAAACTTGCAGCGTTCCCTTCGGGTCGATCACTTCTGTCGAGTCGTCGATCACTCCAAGCAATCGGTCGATGCCGCGTGGCATCTCGCCTTCGCTGGCTGTGATGCTGATGTCCATCGTCGTCTCCACGCTGTAGCGCGAGTCGCGAGTTGCGCCAGAGTCTTTCTTCGACGAGTAACCGACTGACATTGTCGGTGTCGTAGATATCGTAGACTTTGTGCCAGTCGCACTTGCAGCAGTTTTGTTTGATGAAACAGCGGAATTGTCTGTTGAAGCAGCAGGCTCGTCACCCGTTTTTTCGTTATTGCCTTTTGAGGAAGAGTTCGTCGTCGCTTTTGCCGAAGCTGCCGACTTGCTGCTGTTGTCTGTTGACATTCCGGCGTTGATGGGTGTGCCACCGCTGCCTACCGAAGCAACAACTCCAGACATCGCGTTCACCTTAGCCTTGAACGTATAGCTCATCGTAGAGATGGAGAGGCGCGGAACCGGCATCAATGTGAGAAGCGGCACACGCATCTTCACCTGCTTGCCGTCGCGGAAGAAGTTCATCGTAACGTAAGTTATCTGTCCTTGTCCGTTTTCGTCCACCTTTATGCCTTCTTCGCGTATGTAGCTAAGCGTTTCCTTTGCCAGGTCGCGCTGCGCTTTCACAGCCGCACGGAGCGGATTGCCGATAAGTTCGTCGAAAGAGATTTTGCCCAACAGATTAATAGAGTCGGAAACGAAAGCTTTGTCAACCTGCACTTCGTTCAGATCTTTCATCTGTTCGCCTAAGGAATCCTTTTTATTATCGTTCTTTTTAGCTTCCAAAAGCTTATTATATTTTTGGGTTAAAGACTCGCCGCCTTTTTTAAGCTTATCGGCAAGGTCGTTCTTATCTTCCTTCTTGTTTTCGTCTGGCTCTTCTCCTCCTTCAGTTTCTTGACTTTGACTTTCATCTTTGTTTTTGTCATTGTCTGTAGAAGGAGCCTGTTGGTTCTCTTCTTCCGCTGAGCTTGTGTCTGTAGTTTCAGAGTCAACCGCTGGTGCATCAGTTTGTGAAACTTGATCCGTAGGTGGTGATGAGCCACCTTCCGGTATCAAATCATTGTTGTTATTCTCATTATCTGACATAGTCGGTTACTATTTAGTTACGTTAATGACCAGCATTCTTTCGCCAGCCTTTGCACAATAGAATCCCTCGTTCTTGAACACACACAGAATGCCTGAGTCGTCAGCTGCCTTTTGTAAGTCAGTAGATGTCAATTCTTTTGCAGGTTTAAAGTCCTCATATTTACATACTTTGATATCTTGTGGAGCGTAGTACCCCTCTGTATTCTTGTACGAAATATAAGTGCTGCCGCCATCCTTCAGGCTTACCACCTGGTTAGACACGTTCAGCTCACCCTTTGTGTTGATAGAGTCGATAGAGGTGTTCAGCATTTCTAACACTTTAGCCATGCCAGCTGGCATATCGTCCTGACCCGCCTTAACGTTCACGTCCATAGTGTACTCCACGCTGTACTTAGATTCGCGTGTAGCGGTGGAGTCCTTCTTGCTTGATATGCTTGTGCTCAATTCCAGGCTCGATTTCACAATGCCTATATTGACACTGGTGTTCGATTTCATTCCCATCTCCATAGCGGTCGACTTCTTGTCGGTCTGCGATGTGGCAGATGCCGCCGAGATGCGCGCCTTAAATGCGATGTCAATCTCGCGAATTGCCATGTATGGAATAGGCACAATTGTCAGCAATGGCAGACTGAGAGTCACCGAATGTCCGTCTTTACGGTATTCGAAGTTCACGTATATAGCCTTTTTCCCGCCGTCTTCAGTGTCTGTGAGTCCTACGTCTCGTATGAACTCCCACGAGGTTAGCGCCGCTTGTTTCTGCGCTTCGACACAAGCAGAAAGCGGTCCGCCGATGAGAGTGCCAAAAGGTAGTGACTGTAAGGCATTGTTCGCGACGGTAGAAGGTGTCGTATCAATCTTTGCCATAACCTTTAGAGTTAAATGTTAACGAATAGATGCACTCTTTACGAGGCATCATTTGATGGTTTATGCAACTTCTTAAGGCTTGGGCAACACGGTTATCGTAACCTTCTGAACATCACCACAAGAAATCACATATTGTTTACCCTGCGCACCCGTTTTTTCAGGAAGCGTAATTTCAAACTCTCTGGTCTTGTCCATCTTGTTTTCTTTGCCAGTGATGCCATTGTCACACTTGATGTTTGTTGCATCATACAAGCCTTCAGGAGTCTTGTATTGGGCAATAACCTTGACTGGCAGGTATATAATGTCATTCGGTTTACTACTCGGGTCCTTCTCAGCGTAGAACGTTGTGTCGTTCACGCTCAGTTCGCCGTCGGGTGAACAAAGGTCCATAGCCGCTCCGAGCATCTCGAGAATCTTTGCCATGCCAGCAGGCATTGACTCCTGACCTGCGTGTACAGCAACGTCGATAGTTGCCTCTACGCTGAACTTCGAATCTTGCGTGCTCTTAGAGTCGCGCTTTGTAGAGAATGATGTGTTTATTTTTGTCTCTTTCTTATTTTTGTTAAGAAAGAATCCTCTTCTCTTTTGGCTCTTAGTGTTTGTGTCTCGTTTGTACTCTTCTGAATACGTGTTTTCGTTAGATTCGCATTCTACACCATTGACTGTGGCTTTGAAATTAATGTCAATGCTGTTGATTGCGATATACGGAATCGGAACGATAGCTATCAGCGGAACGTTGATAACCACCTTGCGACCATTCTGAATGAAGCTGAAGCTGACATAGATAGCCGACTTTTCGCCAGTCTCCTTGTCTTCGTTCAGACATACATTGTTGATGAAGTTGATACTTGTCATTGCTGCATCGTTCTGCGCTTGAATACAAGCGCTAAGCGGACCGCCGATAAGGTTTTTAAAAGGAATACCCTGCAGCGTACCGATAGATTTGTTTGCTACATCCATAGGTTTAAGTTTTAGAAAGTGCATATAAAAAGTGTTTGAGAGAAGAATGAGGAAAGTTTACTGGTTATCAGTTACTTTCCTCATTTTGGTTAAAAGTGGCGAGGACAGACGAAGACGGGAATACGACAAGATGAGACAGAGGAACGTTACCTATCCGTAACCTATACCCCAAATGGGGAATGTTGAGGTTCGGAAGAATAAGGAAGGTTACGAATTGAATTTGAATACTCTGATTTATAGTGAGTTACTGATGAGCAACGTAAGTTTTTTGGTTACGAACCAAATTTGCCGTGTTCTGCCGTGAAATGCGTAGCAAGAAA
>OCLF01000233.1_pt1 | contig 17601 bp, 9 predicted proteins | sample 1502881 | NCBI WGS metagenome assembly OCLF01 (sample SAMN03418267, study PRJEB22391) | human gut metagenome | biome: human-gut; feature: organic feature; material: feces | host: Homo sapiens | place: Tanzania | collected 2013-01
GGTCTTTGGGCATCAAAGATTGTTGCACAAAATTAGAATATTGCTTTTGCATATATTACACAATTTTAAAGTTGGCTTTATATATTTTTAACAATTTTTAATGTGATTATTTGTGAATATAAATGACGGATTATGATTGACAATGAATGATTTTGAAAATATAATTATACTACAAGTTAAATGATTATCGAAATTTTGGGTAGAGAGATTTAATAGTAAAGTGATTTAATAATAGTCTTTGAATAATTTGATAAACGGGGGTGATTAGATGCTGGCGGAGGATAGATGCAAAAAAATACTTGATATATTGGATACAATGGGTAGTGTGACTGTTCAGCAGCTTATGGACGAGCTTAATATATCGGAGTCGACGATCAGACGTGATCTGGTTGCAATGGACAAAAAGGGCTATCTCACCAAGGTACATGGTGGTGCGATTGCGAATAACACCAATATCCATACTCAGGATGAGAAGGTCATAAGCAGGCTTAAGCAGAATCGAAACGAAAAGGAACAGATTGCCAGATATGCGGCATCTCTTATTGTGGATAATGATTTTGTTTACATTGATGCCGGTACTACAACGGCGGTCATGATTGATTATATAACCGCAAAGAATGTGGTTTTTGTTACAAACTCTCTGACCAATGCCAAGAGAATTTCCGATAGGGGATATACAGTATATATTCTTGGTGGTGAGTTCAAGTCCACTACGGAGGCTATTGTAGGAGACGAGGCGGTTGTGACGCTCGATAAATACAATTTTACGAAGGGCTTCTGGGGTGTTAACGGAATTACTGTAAAGAATGGATTTACGACTCCGGAGATAAAGGAGGCCATGGTTAAAAAGAAATCCATGGAAAACAGCAAGGAGAAATATGTTCTTGCGGATGACAGTAAGTTTTCACAGGTATCAAGTATCAAGTTTGCTGATTTTGAAGATGCTGTAATTATTACAAATGCACTGGGCAATGATAAATATAAGAAATACCAAAATATTAAGGAGGTCTAACATGATTTACACAGTTACTTTTAATCCATCATTAGATTATATAGTTGATGTAACAGATTTTAAGACAGGAGTAGTCAATAGAACAACCGGAGAGAAGATTTTTGCAGGGGGCAAGGGCATCAATGTTTCCATGGTTCTTAAGAATCTGGGCATGAGCAATACTTCACTCGGTTTTACAGCGGGTTTTACAGGAAATGAAATTAAAAGACTTTTAGGAGAAAAAGGTGTTGATACTGATTTTATAGAGGTTGAGGATGGTATTTCACGTATCAACGTGAAGCTTCGCTCAAATGAGGAATCTGAGATTAATGGTCAGGGTCCTGCAATCACTGAGGACAACATTAAAAAGCTTTATGAGAAGCTGGACTGCTTAAAGGAGTCTGATGTACTTGTGCTCGCAGGAAGTATTCCTGACGTGATGCCTTCATCAATGTATATGGATATCATGAAGCATCTTGAGGGCCGCGGAATAAATATTGTGGTTGATGCGACAAGAAATCTGCTCACAAACGTGCTTCCTTATAAGCCGTTCCTCATCAAGCCAAACAATCATGAGCTCGGTGAGATATTCGGGGTTGAGATTACAGATAAGGACGATGTGATAAAGTATGCAAAGAAGCTTCAGGAGCAGGGCGCAAGAAACGTGCTTGTTTCAATGGCAGGTGACGGAGCAGTGCTTGTGACTGAGGATGGACAGGAGTTTAAGGCAAATGCACCTAAAGGAAAGCTTAAAAACTCTGTAGGAGCAGGAGATTCGATGGTAGCCGGATTTGTTTACGGATACCTCAAATCAAATGATTATAAGCAGGCATTTATTTATGGTGTGTGTACAGGAAGTGCAAGCGCATTTTCTGAGGAGCTTGCTACAAAGCCTGAGGTTGAGGCGCTTATTGATAAATGGGAGAGTGCTTCCAATTAAACAAACGGTATCAAAAAGGTTGATATAAATAATTAATATATTCTATCAGGAGGAATGATGTATGACAATCAGGGATTTATTGGCAGCTGAGAGTATCAATTTAAATGGTACGCCTGCCGGAAAAACCGAAGCATTGAATCAGTGTATTGATTTGATGGCAAAAAGTGGCAAAATTGCCGATGTTGAAACGTATCGCAAGGGCGTTTTTGCAAGAGAGGAGGAAGGCACAACAGGAATTGGAATGGGTATAGCAATTCCTCATTGTAAGTCTGATGCCGTTACTAAAGCAGGTCTTGCAGCAATGGTTGTAAAGGATGGAGTTGACTTTGAATCACTCGACGGTACACCTGCAAAGATTATTTTCCTTATCGCTGCACCAAACACAGAGGACAATGTGCATCTTCAGGTGCTCAGCAAGCTCTCTGTTATGCTGATGGACGAGCAGTTTACAAATTCTCTTATCAATGCCGGCTCAGTAGATGAGTTCTTAAATATCATCGACAGTGCTGAAAAGGCAAAGGATGAGAAAGAGGCTGCAAAGGAGGCAAAGGCGAAGGAGCCTGTTGAGGTGAAGAAGGACGATGTATTTATCGTTGCAGTTACAGCCTGTCCTACAGGAATTGCCCATACTTATATGGCTGCTGAGGCTATTGAGAAAAAGGCCAAGGAGCTTGGATATCAGGTAAAGGTTGAGACAAGAGGCTCAGGCGGAGCTAAAAATGTGCTCACAGATGATGAGATTGCAAAGGCTGCCGGTGTTATCGTTGCATGTGATACAAATGTGCCTACAGACCGTTTTGACGGAAAGAAGGTTATTGAGTGTCAGGTTTCTGACGGAATAAATAAGGCAGAGGAGCTCGTAAAGAGAATTGCTGCCGGTGATGCTCCTGTATTTAAGGCATCAGGTAAAAAAGAGGCTTCACATTCATCTGTTGGTGGAAAGGAAAGCATTGGACATCAGATTTACAAGCATCTGATGAATGGTGTTTCACATATGCTTCCATTCGTAGTTGGTGGTGGTATCCTTATCGCAATCGCATTCCTTATCGATGGATTTTGTGTTGACCTTAATTCACTGCCGGCTGACCAGAGAGCAAATTTCGGTACTATTACACAGGCCGCAGCATTGTTTAAGGGAATCGGTGGAACAGCATTTGGATTTATGCTTCCTATCCTTGCAGGCTTTATTGCTATGAGTATTGCTGACCGTCCGGGTCTTGCAGTTGGTTTCGTAGGCGGTTCAATCGCAGCAAACGGTACATCAGGCTTCCTTGGAGCACTGGTTGCAGGTTTCGTTGCAGGATATATTGTGCTCCTCTTAAAGAAGATATTCTCTAAGCTTCCTGAGAGTCTTGACGGTATGAAGCCGGTTCTGCTTTATCCGCTGCTTGGTATATTCATCGTGGGCGTTATAATGCAGTTTATAGTTGAGCCTCCAATCGGAGCTTTAAATACAGCTATCAACAATGGTCTTAATGGACTTAACGGTGCAAGCGCAGTAGTACTCGGAGTACTTCTCGGAGGAATGATGGCAGTAGATATGGGTGGCCCTGTAAACAAAGCCGCTTATGTATTTGGTACAGCTTCAATCGCTGCAGGAAACTACAATATCATGGCAGCAGTTATGATCGGTGGTATGGTTCCACCACTCGCAATCGCTCTTGCAACAATCTTCTTCAAGAACAAGTTCACAGCAGAGGAGAGAAAGGCAGGACCTACAAACTTTATCATGGGATTATCATTTATCACAGAGGGTGCAATCCCATTCGCAGCATCTGATCCGCTTCATGTCCTTCCGGCATGTGTAGTTGGTTCAGCAGTGGCAGGTGGACTTTCAATGGCATTTGGATGTACACTCATGGCACCTCACGGAGGAATCTTCGTAGTTCCTACAATCGGAAATCCGTTAATGTATCTTGTAGCATTAGTAATCGGAGCCTTCATTGCATGTGGATTACTCGGATTACTCAAGAAAAAAGTAAGTGAATAAGCAATCCTCAATTATCATTTAATCCAATCTATAAATTAATCAGCAAAGGCACTGCTTCGGCGGTGTCTTTGTTGTTATGTTGTGTATTAAAAATTAAAAGTATAAACATTCTCTGAAATAACAGCCGCATGCCTTGACGAGTGAATTTTCGAAGCTTAAAGTATTATTAAGACGTAACTATTCAGAACCACTGAGAACAAAAAAGCTGATGCGTCATGCTTGCATGTAAGCAGCAGGTTTTCTTGTTCTCAAGGTGGCTCGAATAGAGCCACCCCCACCCATATGAGCAAAATTAGCTGCGTAGCAGTGGGAAAGCACGGGTAGCGTGCGGTTTTGCGAATGTGCGTGGGTGGTTCTGAATAGTTACATTTAGACAATAAACATTAGTAAACAGTGAGGCAGAAAATGGGCAAGGTTATAGGTATAGATTTAGGAACAACAAACAGCTGTGTGGCAGTTTTGGAGAACAATCAGCCGGTAGTCATAACTAACAGCGAGGGACAGAGAACCACTCCGTCTGTAGTGGCTTTTACAAAGAATGGAGAGCGACTGGTGGGCGAGGCTGCAAAGAGGCAGGCAGCGGTCAATGTGGACAGGACATTTTTCTCAATAAAGAGACAGATGGGAAGCGATTTCAGGGCAAAGGTGGACGGAAAGCTGTATTCAGCTCCTGAGATTTCTTCTATGATTCTCAGAAAGCTGAAAAAGGATGCAGAGGACTATATTGGTGAGGCGGTGACCGACGCTGTAATCACCGTTCCTGCATATTTTTCGGATGCACAGAGGCAGGCAACTAAGGATGCAGGAAGGATTGCGGGGCTCAATGTGCTTCGAATCATAAATGAGCCGACCTCTGCGGCACTCGCATATGGACTGGACCACGGACAGCAGCAGAAAATTCTTGTCTACGACCTGGGAGGAGGCACCTTCGATGTGTCTGTTATTGAAATCGGCGACAACCTGATAGAGGTGCTTGCCACAGCAGGTGACAATCATCTGGGTGGAGATGATTTTGATGAGAGAATCACCAATTATCTTGTCACAGAATTTTACAGACAGCAGAATGTGGATTTGAGAAAGGACAATACTGCTATGCAGCGTGTCAGGGAGGAGGCTGAGAAGGCTAAAAAGGTGCTTTCATCCTCATCCTCAACCACTATCAATCTGCCATTTATCACCACTGTAAAGGGACAGCCTGTTCACATGGAGATGAACCTCACAAGGGCTGAGTTTAATGAGATAACAAAGGACCTGGTGGAGAGAACTGCTATTCCGGTAAATCAGGCACTTTCAGATGCGGGTATTTCCGCAGCGGAGCTTGGTATGGTGCTGTTGGTAGGAGGCTCGACGCGTGTGCCGGCTGTGGTTGAGGAGGTCAGAAGAATTACAGGAAAAGAGCCTTCACATAATCTCAATCCTGACGAGTGCGTGGCACTTGGTGCAGCAGTACAGGGTGGCAAGCTCGGTGGAGCAATTGTCGCAGGCAGCAGCGCGGCAGAGATTATACTGATGGATGTCACACCGCTTTCACTCGGAATTGAGACTGTCGGTGGAGTTTCAACCAAAATTATTGACAGAAATACGACAATTCCTACGAGATACAGCCAGATTTTTACAACTGCGGGAAGCTTCCAGACCTCTGTTGATATAAAGGTTTTGCAAGGTGAGAGACAGTTTGCAAGGGACAATAAGCTGATTGGAAACTTCAGGCTAAAGGGCATCAAGCCGGCACCGGCGGGAGTGCCTCAGATAGAGGTTACGTTTGATATAGATGCAAATGGCATTGTGCAGGTTTCTGCAAAGGATCTTGGCACAGGAAAGCATCAGGAGATTACGATTACCGCAAGCTCAAATTTGTCTGATTCTGAGATTGAGCAGGCCATCCGCGAGGCGCAGGAGTATGAGGCAACAGACGGACAGAGAAAGGCTTATATTGATGCAAGAAGTGAGGCTGATACGCTTGTGCGACAGGTGGAGAATGTCATGGCTGACAAGGAAAAAAGAAAGGCTATGGACAGCGCACAGAAAAAGAGTGTGAAATCATCGCTTTCGTATGTGAAGAAGCTTATTTCAAGGACGAAGCCCGGAAATGTGAGCGAAGAGCAGGCTGCCGAGATAAAGCATGCGGCAGACGAACTGAGAAATGCGGCAGCGGGATTGATTTAATTATAAAGGGCTGTAATCAGTAACTATTATTATTCATTTGGCTATTTACGAGAAGCGGATTTTCATATAAAATATGGGTAAGTGGTGAGTATTCAGAACCACCCTGAATAGTTATAATGCTAATTTAAATCCGAGGAAATAGAAAATGAATGCGAACGATAAAACAGAAAAGGTACTAAGAGAAATCCATATCATGCTCTCAAAGGCGGAGCAATATAAGCCGGAGCCGAGCAGGGTAATCATAAACAAGCAGCAGATGATAGATTTACTTGCTGAGCTAAATAAGTGTATATATGCAATGCAGGACGAATATGAGCTTACAGAGCAGAGCCGCAATCATGCAGAGAGAGAGTTTAGAAAGAAGGGCGACCAGATAGTCTGGGATGCAAGTCGAAAGGCCGAGGATGTGTATGCAGCATCGGTTATCTATACGGATGAAGCGCTTTCGAGAGTGCGTGATATCATCAATGATACCAATGAGTCGCTTGAGAAGCTGTGCAAGGACATGAAGGATAGGATTGCGGAGCAGGAGAAGATAGTTAAGACTAACCAGTATGAGCTCAAGGGGCAGCTTCAGGATTTGTCCGATACGGAGAAGTATCTTAAGATTATCGATGACAGAAATAAGGAGATAGAACGCCAGAAAAATGCAGGTAAGCCTGCAGAGGAGCGCACTATTGACAAGGAAGAGAAGTCTATCTATGCAAACAGGCAGACTGAAATAAAGGTAAATATGGATTATATCAGAAAACTGGGACTTGCTGAGGGCGAGGACCTGGGAGATGGTGTAGTAGGTGAGGTGAAGCTTGCAGACGATATATCTGATGCCGGAACAAATCAGAGCAATGATAAGAATGAAGCCAAGGCCGCAAAGCCACCTGTCATCAACACTAAGGAGGGCAAGGAGCTCACAGACGGAATACACAAGATGTGGCAGAGCATCACCGGCAATAGAAATAATTAGCAAATCTGATTAAAAATATAAAGCAGCAGTTCAAAGTAGAACGGCTGCTTTTGGCTTATATTGAAAAATGGTCAATATTAAGCAGATTTTAAGAAAAACAATGTGGATAATCTGATAAAATATAGCTGACTAACGGCAGGAGAAGGTTTCTAACCAAAATTCATAGAAGGAGGATAATATGACAATATTAGTTTGTGATGACGACAAGGAAATAGTTGAGGCAATTGAGATTTACCTGATGCAGGAGGGCTATGATGTGGAGAAGGCTTACGACGGCATACAGGCAGTTGAGATTATGAAGAATAAAAAAATAGACCTCATGATAATAGATGTCATGATGCCAAAGCTCGACGGAATAAGAGCCACACTGCAGATACGAAAGGAAAGCAGGGTGCCGATAATCATTCTCTCGGCAAAAACAGAGGATGCAGACAAGATTTTAGGACTCAATGTGGGAGCGGATGATTATGTCACAAAGCCTTTTAATCCGCTTGAGCTTGTGGCAAGGGTAAAGTCGCAGCTTCGCAGATATACCACCCTTTCAAGCAATGATGCAGCAGGAGATAAGGTTTATGAAGCCGGAGGCCTTTTGGTAAATGATGATCTAAAAAAGGTGACTGTGGATGGCGAGGAGGTAAAGCTCACACCGATTGAGTACAATATCCTGCTTCTGCTCCTTAAAAACAAGGGCAAGGTCTACTCAATAAACGAAATATATGAGAGCATATGGAATGAGGAAGCGATAGGCGCTGACAATACAGTTGCAGTGCACATCAGACATATCAGGGAAAAAATAGAGATAAATCCTAAGGAGCCACGCTATCTGAAGGTGGTCTGGGGAGTTGGCTACAAGATAGAGGATAACAAATGAAGCAGTATACGATAGGAAAAAAAGCAGCGGTCATAGTTGTGCATCAGCTTTGCATGGTACTTATGGTGACAGGAGTGTATGCCACAGGCTATGCGTTCAGGCACGAAGCACATGGAAATATTGATATATATACACTCATATCACTTGCAGGTCTGGTAGGCAGCTTTGTGAGCCTTGCATACATGGCAAACGTGGCCGGCAGAAAATCAGAGGATGATTACACAATATACTATTTACCGATTGACAGGATATACTCTGATGTGCTGCTTGTGGTATTTACACTGCTCATGGTATTTATGGGAAAAGTGATTTCAGGCGTAAAAAACCAGCACTTTGACTATGCATCACTTATTATGACGGCAGGCACATTTACTTTCTTGTTTGATCTGGCTTTTATTATTTTTTACCAGAGCATTGTAAGGAAGATAAAAGGCAATATACTTTGTACACACAGCCTGCTATATAAGGGCTATGAGCTCCAAAAAAGAGTTATTGAAAAAAAGGATATCCATACACAGAAAACCAAAGAGATAATGCGCATACAGGAGGCACTTGAGGCAATTTCCGAGGGCGCGCTTGACACGACACTCAATGTCAATGAGTTTCATGGGCAGCAGAAAAAGGTAGCTGAGGCTGTCAATCATATACGACAGGGTCTTATGAGCTCTGTGAATGAGAGTCTTAAGAATGAAAAGCTAAAGGCAGATTTAATAACAAACGTATCGCATGATATAAAGACACCTCTGACGTCAATAGTCAACTATGTTGACCTGCTGAAGAGAGAGAATCTGGACAATGAAAATGCCAAATACTATATACATGTGCTGGAGGATAAATCACAGCGCTTAAAGCAGCTGACAGAGGATCTGGTTGAGACATCAAAGATTACCTCGGGAAATGTGAAGCTCAATATGCAGAAGCTTGATCTGGTTGAGCTTTTATACCAGACCGGAGGCGAATTCAATGAACGCTTTGAGGCGAGAAATCTGACGATAGTTACAAAAATTCCGTCGGAACAGATATTTATCTATGCGGATGGGCGTCAGCTTTACCGCTCTATCGAAAATCTGTATACGAATGCCGCAAAATATGCACTGGAAAACACCAGAGTGTATGTGGAGCTTGAAAAGGCAGACAAAAAGGCAGTTTTTACAATAAAGAATGTGTCAAAGAACGAGCTTGACATAGTAAGCGACGGAAATGTGGACCTGACAGAGCGTTTTGTGAGGGGAGAGAGGTCCAGAACCACAGAGGGAAGTGGTCTGGGACTTTCGATTGCAAAGAATCTGACCCATTTGATGGGAGGAAAATTTGAAATTAAGGTAGATGGTGATTTATTTATTGCCACAATTACCTATAATATTATATAATAGTAAATAAAAGAATTTTGAAATACACATACGGAGGTAGAATAAGTGAAATTATATGAAAATGGTGCTTACCTTTTAAACGGTAAGGAAGTAGTAATTGATGGACCGGAGGCACAGGCAGCAGTCAAAAGCAAGACCGGCAGGGACATCGACAAACAGACAGCTAAGCAGGAGACAATTGCTTACGGTATTTTAAAGGAGCACAATACATCCGGCAATATGGACAAGCTTCAGATTAAGTTTGATAAGCTCACATCACATGATATCACATTTGTAGGTATCATCCAGACAGCACGAGCTTCAGGACTTGAGAAATTTCCTATCCCGTATGTACTTACAAACTGCCATAACAGCCTTTGTGCAGTAGGTGGAACAATCAATGAGGATGACCACATGTTTGGTCTTACATGTGCCAAGAAGTACGGTGGAATCTATGTACCACCTCATCAGGCAGTTATCCATCAGTTCGCACGAGAGATGCTTGCAGGCGGCGGAAAAATGATACTTGGCTCTGATTCACATACACGCTATGGTGCACTTGGTACTATGGCAGTTGGTGAGGGTGGACCTGAGCTTGTTAAGCAGCTTCTCGAGCAGACATATGATATTGATATGCCTGAGGTAGTAGGTATCTACCTTACAGGAGAGCCAATCAAGGGCGTTGGACCACAGGATGTGGCACTTGCAATCATCGGAGAGGTATTCGGAAACGGCTTCGTAAAGAACAAGGTTATGGAGTTCGTAGGACCGGGTGTTTCTAATCTGAGCGTTGACTTCCGTATCGGTGTCGATGTTATGACAACAGAGACTACATGTCTTTCTTCAATCTGGAGAACAGATGACAAGGTTAAGGAGTTCTTCGAGATTCACGGCAGAGCTGATGACCACAAGGAGCTTAATCCGGGTGAGGTGGCTTACTACGACAGATTTATCGAGATTGACTTAAGCCAGATCCGCCCTATGATAGCTATGCCATTCCACCCAAGCAATACCTATACTATCGATGAGCTCAATGCAAACCTCATGGATATCCTCGATGACTGCGAGAAGAGAGCTGAGGTAAGCTTTGACGGCAAGGTGAAGCTTGATTTAAAGAGCAAGGTAAGAGACGGAAGACTGTATGTAGACCAGGGAATCATCGCAGGCTGTGCAGGCGGTGGATTCGAGAATATCTGCGATGCGGCTGATATATTAAACGGACATTCAATCGGAGCAGACGAGTTTACACTGAGTGTTTACCCTGCATCTACTCCAATATACATGGAGCTTGTGAAAAACGGAGCTGTAGCGAAGCTGCTTGAGACAGGTGCAATCGTAAAGACTGCTTTCTGCGGACCTTGCTTTGGTGCCGGAGATACACCTGCCAACAACGCATTCTCTATCCGTCATTCAACAAGAAACTTCCCTAACAGAGAGGGTTCTAAGGTACAGAACGGACAGATCAGCTCGGTGGCACTCATGGATGCCCGCTCAATCGCTGCAACTGCAGCCAACAAGGGCTTCCTTACATCAGCAGCGGATATTGATGTCAACTTTACAAAGCCTAAATATTTCTTTGACAAGACTATATATGAGAACCGTGTATTTGACAGCCATGGAGTGGCAGATCCTTCAGTTGAGATCCAACTCGGACCAAACATCAAGGACTGGCCTGCAATGAGCGCACTTCCTGAGAATATGCTTCTCAAGGTGGTTTCAGAGATTCATGATCCTGTTACCACAACAGATGAGCTTATCCCTTCAGGAGAGACATCTTCATACCGTTCAAATCCTCTTGGACTTGCAGAGTTTGCACTTTCAAGAAAGGATCCTGAGTATGTAGGAAGAGCAAAGGAAATCCAGAAGGCACAGAAGGCTATAGAAAGCGGTGAGTGCGCAGGCAAGGCTGTTCCTGAGGTTGCTGAAATCATGGGAGTGGTAAAGAAAAAATTCCCTGAGGCAAGCCATGAGAATATGGGCTTCGGAAGCACAATCTTTGCTGTTAAGCCGGGTGATGGCTCTGCAAGAGAGCAGGCTGCAAGCTGCCAGAAGGTGCTTGGAGGCTGGGCAAACATCGCAAACGAGTATGCCACAAAGAGATACCGTTCAAACCTTATCAACTGGGGAATGCTTCCATTTATTATCGATGAGGGAGAGCTTCCATTCCACAATCTCGACTACATCTTCCTTCCGGGAATCAGAAAAGAAATCGAGGATGCAAAGACTGAGTTTGAGGCATATGTTGTCAAGGATGGTGAGTTAAAGCCGTTTACACTGAAGATGGGCGAGCTCACAGATGATGAGAGAGAGATAATATTAAAGGGCTGTCTCATCAACTATAACCGTAAATAAGGAGAGTTTAATCCGATGGAAGAAACCGGAAAAGCTGATAAAAAATCAAACATTGAGATAAATACAGATAAGGGTGCGAAGCAGAATTCGCACCCGGGGCGTGAGGAATGGCCACACCTGATCAGAATAGGTGTCATGGTATTTGTCACGTTTGCCGTCTGTATACTGTTTTTCTTTGCACTGTACAGATTTGAGGGCTTTGCAGGCATATGGAACAAGCTGTTTGCTGCAGCGATGCCTATTATAATGGGACTTGTGCTTGCATACCTGATGAATCCGGTCATGCTGTGGCTGGAAAAGGGCTGTAAAAAGCTTTTTGCCAAAAAGATAAAGAGTGATAGAAAGCTGAGAAAGGTCTCAAGAGCTCTTGCAATCACAGGCTCGGTGATTATTCTGGTAGCAATTATTTCGCTCCTCATTGCGGCTATTGTGCCTTCTGTCATAGCAAGTGTATCAGGGCTTATGAAGACACTGCCAAATGATGTTGCCTCATTTATCAATATGATAAAGCATGGCAACTTCGGGGACAGCAAATTAGCGGAGCTTGCGAGCACAGGTTTACAGGATGCAACCGACTACATTGAGAATTATGCCACAGAAAAGCTCATTCCCGAGGCACAGAAGTATGTCGCACAGATTACGACCGGTGTGATTTCTGTGGTGAAGGGCTTACTCAATTTCATTATCGGAATTATCGTGATGGTCTATGTGATGAGTATCCAGGAGACTCTCGCAGGACAGAGCAAAAAGATAATATATGCTGTCTGCAAGCCAAAGACAGGCAATATCATTATTGAGACACTCAGAAAGACAAATGAGATTTTTGGAGGCTTCATAAGCGGTAAGATAATAGATTCACTGATTATCGGTGTGATTGCATATTTCGGATGTCTGATTTTAAGGATTCCGTCATCGGTGCTCGTTGCAGTGATTATCGGTGTCACAAATGTGATTCCGGTATTCGGACCGTTTATCGGTGCAATTCCATCGTTACTCATAGTAGTAATTCAGAGTCCGTGGCACGCACTTTATCTTTTGATATTTATTGTTGTGCTGCAGCAGGTGGATGGCAATATCATAGGGCCTAAGATACTTGGCTCATCTACAGGGCTTTCGACCTTCTGGGTTATGTTTGCCATACTAATCGGCGGAGGAATGTTTGGTTTTCTTGGAATGTTACTTGGTGTTCCGACCTTTGCTGTGATATACTATATTGTGAGAAGAGTTGTTAATTATGCTCTCAGGAAAAAGAAGCTTCCTGAGGACACAAGGGATTATACAAAGACAACAGGTGTAGATACAAAAAATAATAAGCTTAAATACGAGTAGGTGAAATAAGTGGATAAATACGAATACAATCTCAAGCTGGATCAGATAAAAGCCTTAAGCGCCGAGGAGGGCTATATGAGTGCGGCGGAGATTGCAGATAGCATAAACTGGAATAAAATTAAAAATGTAAATACACTCGTTAAAATCGGCGAAATCTACGAGAAGGCCGAGAGATACCAGGATGCAAGGGACATACTTTTAATGGCCTATGACCGTTCTCCAATCGGCAGGATGATCATATACAGACTGGCTGAGGTAGCCATCAAGATGGGTGATTATGATGCAGCTACCGAGTATTATGATGAGTTTGTTGAGATAGCGCCTCATGATGATATGAAGTATGTGCTGAGATATGCCATCAAAAAAGGGCAGGGAGCTTCATTTGATGAGCTCATCACTATTCTGGAAGAGTACAAGGACGAAGAATACACTGAGGAGTGGGCGTATGAGCTTGCATACCTGTACCACAAGGCAGGAAAAGCCGACAAGTGTATAGAGGCCTGCGATGAGCTTATTCTGTGGTTCGGAGACGGACCATATGTGGAGCGTGCGCTGGAGCTTAAGATGCTCTATCAGCCGCTTACCAAGGCTCAGGAGGAAAAGTACAGACGATTCAAGGCAGAGAGGGAAAAGCCTGCTAAGACAAAGGATACAGCTGAGGTCACTGAGATAGGTGCCATGGAGATGGTAAAGGGCGGAGAGATAGTGCATGATGATGTAACCATTCCGCAGATTACCGTAAATCAGGAGAAATTCAATACTGTAAATCTACAGCAGGAGATTGCCAAGGGTATGCAGCAGATCATGGAGGCCAAGGGCAAGAATGAGGTTGCTGATACCATGGATACCATCAAGAAGATAGTTGAGGATATTCCTTATCTCAAGCTCGAAAAGGAGCAGGAGGATGAGGATGTCAAGCAGCCTGAAGAGACAGAGCATATCGCTACAGATGAAGAGATAGATGGCTCACTTAAGCTGAATTTCAAGGAGCTTTTGGGTGAGGACGCTGACGGACAGATGTCTATGGTCATGAGTGAAAAGACTCAGCTTGAGCATCAGATTACGGGACAGATGTCTATACAGGATGTGCTTGAAGAGTGGGAAAAGACCAGACATGCAGCTGAAATTGCGCTAAGGGAGGCCGAGCAGCAGAAGCTTGAGTCGGCTAAGGCAAGAGCGCTTCAGGAGGCAGGAGACATCATGGAGAGATTAAATGATGTCATTCCAAAGCTGGATGCTGGTGTGACACCAAAGGAGCTTCTTGAGGAGGAGTATCTTAAGGTGCCGGTCGATATCACAGAGCAGGAGGCTGCAGTGGAGGAGCCTGAAGCCGAGCAGAAACCGGATATGCAGGAGCTTTACGCAGAGGATGAGGCTGTAGACGAAGTGCAGGAGCCGCAGGAAGCAGAGGATGAGGCTGTAGACGAGGTACAGGAGCCACAGGAAGCAGAGGATGAGACTACAGATGAAGTCAAGGAACCGGTTGGAGAGCCGGAGGATATAATTGTGGCAGAGGAGTCTGAGACAGATGAGATACTCATGCAGCCGACTACCATGATGCCTGAAATAACAGATGATATGTTAAATGCCGATGATGATACAGCAGACGAAGAGGCTACACAGGAGGAAGAAAACACTTCTGAGAAGAGGGATTTTGATCATGTGACATCATTTATCGAGCAGGAAATAGCCAAGATGACAGCAAAGAATCCGGGACTGGAGAAGAAGCTGGATATGGCTAAGACAAGAAAAATGCCGGATATTTCATTGCCGGAGGATTTAGACAGCGAAGAAGATGACTCGAAATTGAAAGAAACAAAACATATAAAAGAGCTTACAAGCGAACAGAAGGCTATATTTTCATATTTCATACCGGTAAAGGGTATGGAGGATCAGATTTGCAAGGCATACAATGCAGTGCTTGATCATTTCAACAGGAAAGAAAATGCATCTACAGGCAACCTGATTATACAGGGAGAACAGGGCTGTGGAAAGACAATGCTTGCTACAAGCTTCATAAAAGTATTACAAAAAGATGGTGAACAGCTCACAGGCAAGATGGGCAAGATAGATGCTGCCGCGCTCAATAAAAAGGATGTGCAGCAGGTAGTCAGAAAGATAACAGGAGGCTGTCTCATCATAGAAAGAGCCGGCGATATCGACCGCAGCATAGCGGCACAGCTATCATTTTTGATGGAGCATGATATTACCGGAACACTCTATATACTTGAGGATACATCAAAGGGTATAAAGAAGGCTCTCTCAATGGATGAAGGCTTTGCAGCCAAGTTCACGGAAAAGATATCGGTTCCTATTTTTACAAATGATGAGCTGGTATTGTTTGCTAAATCATACTCTGCAGAGCTTGGGTACAAGATAGACGAGATGGCTATTCTGGCATTGCACAACAGAATCAGCAATATTGAGAGAATAGACCAGGCTACCACTCTGACAGAGGTCAAGGACATAATTGACGAGGCCATAGACAGGGAGGCTCACAGCGGACTGAAGAAGGCTATAAGTATTCTGACAGCCAAGAGATATACAGATGATGACCGAATTGTACTCAAAGAGGATCATTTCAGAGAAAAATAAATACTTATGGGGGTATATATATGTGTAATTTTACAGCAATGGATTGTTACCTGTTTGGTCAGGCAACACACTATGATATCTACAAAAAGATGGGTGCTCACTTAGCTGAGCGCAAAGGAAAAAAAGGAGTGTGCTTTGACGTCTGGGCGCCACATGCAAAGGAAGTATATGTGTTTGGTGAGTTCAATGACTGGAATGAGACCAGCCATGAGATGAAGCGTGTAGAGCCTGAAACCATGGGCGTGTATGAGCTTTTTGTACCGGGAGCGCAAAAGGGTCAGATGTATAAGTTTATTATAGTCACTGAACAGGGTGACAAGCTGTACAAGGCAGATCCATATGCAAACTACGCAGAGCTTCGTCCGGGAACAGCGTCTATCATCACAGATATCGAGCACTTCACATGGACTGACAAAGAATGGATGGATAAGAGGAAAGCAAAGTCAGATGCTGATGTATATTCTTCACCTATGTCTATATATGAGTGTCATCCGGGCTCATGGATGAGACATCCGGGCAGAGAGGATGAGGGCTTTTATACATACAGGGAGCTTGCAAAATCGCTTATATCATATGTGAAAACTATGGGATATACACATATTGAGCTGATGGGTATTTCAGAGTATCCGTTTGACGGCTCATGGGGCTATCAGGTCACAGGCTACTATGCTCCTACATCCAGGTATGGAGAGCCTGAGGATTTTGCATACTTTGTTGATCAATGCCATAAAAATAATATCGGAGTAATTCTCGACTGGGTTCCTGCACATTTTCCAAAGGATGCGCATGGACTCGCCAATTTCGACGGAACAGCCACATATGAGTATGCAGACCCGAGAAAGGGAGAGCATCCTGACTGGGGCACAAAGATATTCGACTATGGTAAGAATGAGGTAAAGAACTTCCTTATCGGAAGTGCACTTATGTGGATAGAAAATTACCACGTAGACGGACTGAGAGTGGATGCGGTTGCGTCAATGCTCTATCTTGATTACGGAAAGAACGACGGACAGTGGGTGCCAAACAAGTTCGGAGGCAATAAGAACCTTGAGGCAGTAGAGTTTTTCAAGCATATCAACACACTTATACTCGGAAGAAATCATGGAACAGTCATGATAGCAGAGGAGTCTACCGCATGGCCAAAGGTAACAGGCAAGGTAGAGGATGACGGACTGAATTTCAGCTACAAGTGGAACATGGGATGGATGCATGACTTCCTTGATTATATGAAGCTGGATCCATATTTCCGTAAAAATAACCACAACAAGATGACCTTTGCAATGAGCTACAATGAGAGTGAGAAATATATTCTGGTGCTGTCACACGATGAGGTGGTACATCTGAAGTGCTCTATGCTTAATAAAATGCCGGGCTTAGAAGAGGATAAATTCAAAAACCTCATGGCAGGATATGCATTTATGATGGGACACTGTGGCAAGAAGCTCCTTTTCATGGGACAGGAGTTTGCACAGAAGCAGGAGTGGAGCGAGGAAAGAGAGCTTGACTGGTATCTGCTTGAGAATCCGGAGCATAAAAAAATCCAGAACTGGGTAAAGGAGCTGCTTCATCTCTATAGAAGAAACCGCTGCCTGTACGAGCTGGATTCAAGCTGGGAAGGCTTTGAATGGATAAATGCAAACGATGCAGACAGAAGCATCTTCAGCTTTATCAGAAAGAGCAAGGATGGCAAAAATAATATGCTCTTTGTCATCAATTTCACACCGGTAGAGAGACCTGATTACAGAGTCGGAGTACCAAAGCACAAGACATATCAGCTCGTTTTAGACAGTGAGGATCCTAAGTTTACCGGCAAAACGGTACAGGAGCCTGTAAAGAAGGCTGCAAAGGGCAGAGGTAAAGCAAAACAGTCATATAAGAAGCTGGACTACAAGGCAGTCAAATCAGAGTGTGATGGCAGACCATTTTCATTTGCTTATCCGCTTGCGCCTTACGGAGTTGCTGTATTTAAATACTAATATACAAGTGTATAGACGGGAAAAGACCGCACCGATTTAAGGTGCGGTCTTTATTTTTGTGTCTGAGATGTCGATATA
>OCLF01000234.1_pt1 | contig 17599 bp, 17 predicted proteins | sample 1502881 | NCBI WGS metagenome assembly OCLF01 (sample SAMN03418267, study PRJEB22391) | human gut metagenome | biome: human-gut; feature: organic feature; material: feces | host: Homo sapiens | place: Tanzania | collected 2013-01
TTATGAAGACATCAGGGTATATCCGCTTTATGCTATCAAAAATATATTCAAATAAAGAAATAAGATATCATAATAGAATAGCTGGCGAAAGATGGCGGCATTACTTGCCGCCAAAACGCCACCCCAATCCGAGCATCAGATTATTGGGAGTTTTGAAATCCACCAGACTATAGCCGATATGGAGCATAGCACGTTTGGTGACATGAATCTTCAAGGCAAGCACCTCATACACTCCTCTGAAATCGTTGCGATTGCCAAGCAGATAGGTTCCGACACCGAAGTTGATGCTAAAATAAGGCATGGCAAATTCGCCACGAGCCGAAAGACCCAAACCAGCCTGAGTACCAAACTTATGATTCACATCCTCGTCCCAAGGATCATTCTCCCTGCCTGCCGAACGATCGTACACGCCATCAAGCGACGCTCCTAAACTGAGCCACGGATTCAGCCGATACATCGGATTGACATTGAAGCCCATCACGCCATATTTTCCAGGCAACAGATAATGATCATTACCATCAAACCCTACGCCCTGCTTCCAGGCACCATACAGAATCAGATCTGTATAAAAACCACGGCTGTCTGGCAACTTCTCCCGCTTCACCTTCGGCACAGTCAATGGTTGTCGGTTGATATAATAAGCCAATCCCAACCGGATACCACCCGTATTCAGTCCCATATTAGGATAGGTGGTATTGCCATTAGAGAAATGACTCAACGAGATACCGGCATTCAAGTCAAAGGCCTTGGAGAGCATCCATCTGACGTAAAGATCAGCATCAATATAAGCAGTTACTTTCGAACCGATAACCTTGTTTTCCGGATTGCTCAGTTCATCATATCCATTCCATCCAAATGCCATACCCAAGTTCCATTCATAATTGAGCGAAACCCTACGGGAGAAATTCACGATAGGCGCACCTTGAAACAGATAAACGGAGATAGGATTTGCCAGCCATCGGTTGAACTCATGTCTTGCCAAGCCCACACCCTGATACACTCCCTGATGAATAGCCCCCGGTCGTACCTCATCTCTATTCATAAAAGCATATTTAAGCGTAAAGGTCATATCGTGATTCATCGTCCTGACTTCCTCATTTCCACCACGCAGAAACTCGTTGGTATGAAAGATGGTAGCAGGAACAGCATCTGCTGCAATGCGATGAACGGTCTTGATGCTATCTTCCTGAGAGAAGACAGGCAATGCAATCATCGCAACTATTGATATAACCGACAAACGTAAATCCATATGACAAAAACAACGTTTAGTTTGCGAAATACTTCCATAGTGGAGCAGCCATCAAAGCCTGCCACATCTCCCCTTTCTGTAGCATATCCAATACTTCCTCACGGGAGAACATACGAGGTTCCAAGTCTTCACCTTGATCAAGATGCTGTTCACCTAAAGGTTCAACATCCGTGGCTAAATAGCAGTGAGTCAGATTGGTATGCGTACTTGGATTAGCAGAGATTGTCATCCACTTCTGCCAGTTACCACCACCAAATCCAGTTTCTTCCATCAGTTCTCGCTTGGCAGCATCCATCGGGTCTTCCCCCTTCTCCACCACTCCAGCGCAAAGTTCGTTCACCGTCTTTCCTAATGCATAACGATACTGTCGAACAAACACAAACTTTCCATCCTTCGTAATGGCAATGGTATTCACCCAGTCAGGATATTCCAACACATAATATTCATCAATGATAACCCCTGTTGGCAACTGCACCTTATCAACACGCGCCGTGAGCCAAGGCTTCTCTATCAGATATTTCTGCGAGAGCGTCTTCCATTTCATATCTTTATCTGCCATATATTCCATTCTTTAAATAATGACACTTCTATACAACTACATACAAGCCCAACCAAACTTTCTGACTATTTCAGTAAACAGACCTTTATCTTTAACTGGGATATTAACAACAATGCTTTCCTTACCAGAAGTTTCCAAATAATAACCTTCATCTGGCAAACGATCTTCAGGTATTGTCGTAGTACTCCAGTATGCTATCTACTTTTAGCTTGGATTGTTTCATATTCATATCTTCTCTTCAGCTTTTTTACAAGGCTGCAGCCACCCTTCTAACTTTTGCCAATCTGGCCATAAAGGTAGAATCATTTTTTGTTGATTGCAGATTATATCTCATCTGCATTTTCAACAAAGGCTCAGCATTCACTCCAAGTGCAGCCTCAAAGAGCAGGGCCGTTTTTTCCGTTACCGGACGACGAGCATTCAGAATTTCATTCAGAGCAGAATAGGCAATCCCCATTTCCTCCGCCAACTGTCGCTGAGAAATTCCACGATATTCTATTTCATCCTTCAGAACATCTCCAGGATGCGTAGGAAAAGCCGGAGTCATCTCGTTTGCTTGCATTCCCTTTATTGTTTTTTTATCGTTGCTCATAATTATATCATTTATAATGGTTTGACAATTCTGTTATATTACATATGGTTGCAATAGTCTGACCATCCTCAAATTCTTCTTCAAATTCTATTCGATACTGATCATTCACTCTTACCGAGGACAATCCTTCTTTGTTTCCTTCTAACCGTTCATAATTGAGAGAATTATATTTCCATAGGCCTTGAACGTTATCTTCCGATATCATAAGGTCTATCACTCGAATATACTTTCTAACTATTTGCGGTTGAAAACGATGCTTTTTATCAGATTTGCCAGATCTATATAAATCACGCAGATAATCCTCGTTGAAATTTACTATCATAACCTTTATGTTTTGATGTTGCAAAGATAATATATAAATTCGATATTCACAAATTTTGTGAAGGAAACTTTTGCTAAACAACTATAATTATGATTATCTATGCTAAAATTATAAGATTTGATTAAAGGTCTATCACTCGAATTCGCTCCTGAAAACCTATATATTTGAGTTCAAAAATAAGGGGTTTTAGTGAAAAAATCCGCAGTTTTGAGCTCTTAAGTGAAAGAATAAGCCGAAAAACGCTCCATAAATAGGGATTTCTTATCATAGTATAAATACACAATAATTGTTCCCTCTCTAATTTACGTATTACTGCCTATGGTTGATTCAACTCCCATGAGTTAGGATTTATAAGTCACTCATAATAAAGTACTTAACTCCGCCACTTGGGGGTAATTCTAATTCGCTCTATATGTTTATCAGCATCTAAAATGTTCCGTATTTCATATCTTTTGGCAAAGATAATAAATCTTTTATATAATATCGAATTTTATTATTTTTTTTAACGTAAAAGCAGAAAATAGCTATTTTGGGGTATAAGAAGTCCAATTTTGATGGCAAAACATCCATTTTAGAGACAAGAAAAAGCCCTCAATTTGCAGTTTTGGGCTGAATATTTTACAGAATTGAATAGAGAAGACAATAGATACAGATGCTGATTGTTAGTATATTTTATCTTTATTGCACTTATAAATGTGTCGCAAACAAAATAGTTTAAATCACATAACTTATTGATAATCAACAACATAAACATTCATAACGATTAAAAATGATTCTCCTATCAAGTAGCATTCTGGTCAAAAAGGTCAATGTCATTGTTGGTCAATTTATAAGAAGTATTGGTCATTTTTTTCTATAGTATAATATAAATAATATTTATATTATACTATAGGCTTTTTGACCCATCCCCCGAAGGATTTTGACCAACAATGACATTGACCTTTTTGACCGCTTTTCTAAAATTCTGAGCCGCTTCCTTCATTTTCTTCCAATTCTATCAAAATGCAGCAATTGATTTTCAAAATATCATTGTAAAACACTATCAGTCAGACACTTGCGAACACCCCTAAAAAATCTGTAGCCCAAAAATTTGTTTTCAACTCCAAATTGTTGTACCTTTGCACCAGCAATCGAAAGAAAGCTTCTCTTGTACCGAAAGTCGGTCTTTACAGACGACACATTTGAGGCACGATTGATGTTAGGCGCCGGACATCAATGACGACCAAAAGAAGGGCAAGAAACGGGGCTTCTGGGGAATTGAAATATCAACCATCAAAACACACAAAAAGTATGATTAATTACAGCATTACCATGCGCTCCGTGAACACCAACCTCCTTATAGGGTCTATATGCCACCTATTGATTGTGGCATATAGACCCTTGTTGTATCTGCGAAATCCGCATGCCAAACCTTTTATGTTCGGGTTTTATAATCAACGATTTTTATAACCTTTGTTTATCACCTTGCGCACGGTGCCGTCGCTCATTTTCACGATGTTTATTCCGTGTTGCAGAGAGTTCACTTTTGTGCCGTTTAGCGTATAGATGGCTTTCACGGTAGCTTTGCCGACACTCTCTATAGGCTTCACCGATGCCAATATGCCAGATTCTGGCACGTTCCCTTCTATCTGGTAGAAGTTTTCGGCAGGAATAATTTTCCAATTGGTCTTCGTCGTCTTGTAGGTGTCGAGCAATGCTTTTGGAACGTACACCTTGGAATTGAACTCCTTTATAAAATAAGTGAAGTAATAAGGCACATTCATGGGTTGTGGCATGCGGCATACCAACGACTCGATTTTTGCATCGACGAACGCAAAGCCTCCGATGTTTATAAGCGTAGAAGGGAGGTCAACGTATTGCAATGGTTTAAAGAATCTGAAAGCATGGTCGATGATATATTTCACTCCTTCGTCCACGATGAGTTTCTCGCAGGTCAATCTGGGCAGTTCACTTTTTCTCACACCCCCAACTGTTTTAACGACGTTGCCTGCCGTTTCCACCTTGCCAGGAATCAGAAGGACACCATTCTTCACGGCATTGCTTAAAATGACATCCGCCCACATGCCATCTACCGATACTTCGTCTTTTCCGTCACGTCCGTTCTTGCAGAAGGTCTCCGTACCTTCGCAAAAGAGTATGCCGTCCTTGTAGGCGTACACGGGATTGTCTCCAGTGTCAATGTGCTTCAGGTTGGAGTTGAATGCCGTTGCCGACACTGCTCGCAACGACTTTGGCAAGACTACCGTGTCTTCGGCATCTGTTAGTGCGTATGCAGCTATTCCGAATATGCCTTCGGGAACTGTCACCTTGGCTGTTTCGCCTTGGGGCGTGTATTCTATAAGCCAGTCGGAGAAAACGAAAAATTCATTCTTGATGCCGTTGTCAAGGAACTTTGTTCTGGAGAATACCGCCTCACCAAGATTCTCGATATGTTTGGGGATATTGTTGATGTTTTCAAGATTATAGCAGTATGAAAAAGCTCCGTAGTTAATGTACTTCAGATTGTCGGGCAACGTGACGGAGGTAATGCTCTCGTTGGAAGAGAAGGCGTTGTAATAAATCCCAACCACCGTGTATTCCTTGCCGTCAACTTCTATTTTCGACAGAATCGTAACGTCGCCCTGAGCCTTCTTGCCATTCTTCACCCATGCCGTTCCGTCGGTGCGGAGTTGATAGTCGATGTTGTCCACTTCATGAGCCTGTCCGTTAGTTGCCACAGCGATGAAGAAGCAAAACAACAAGGTTCGCATCAATGATTGTAGAGAAAAGGAATGTTGTCCTTTCTCGAAGAGAGTTGAGTAAATAGTTTTCATAATACTTCTGGTTTTTGTTGGCAGCCCCCGATGCCATTTGTTACTTGAATGTTTATGTCGCTGCATAGCCGGAAGTGATACGGAGGTACATCGCCCCGAACTTACACCGATTGTTTTCTCTTTTAATGCTACCAATCTGTCTTAGTCTTGGTGCTGCAAATTTAGACATAAATTCTAAAACTCCTCTCCCTACTTGAGGAAGAGGAGTTGATATGGTTATTCAGTTCTGTTATTCTATTGCTGCTCTTTTTACGTAAACCGGACGAACTGCGATTCGTTTATTTCTTATTAAAGGGTATTCCCCTGTAATGATTTTCTTAGTTTCAGCGTCTCTTTCAAAATACAAGCATTTAGCCTTTTTCGGGTCGCTTTCCACTACAGCACTTGTCCATCGCCAGTCTGCGCTTGAAGTATTCTTCCAGAATCCGATGAAGATGTAGTTGTTGTTGATCTTAGATACGAACATCACGCCCGGCCTTCCGTTGAGTGTAGACTCCGTAACCGTACAGTTATCGTACAATTCCTGCACTTCGTTCCATGTCGGAGTTCTCCATCCTTCTCCAAGTCGCAGATAGGCTACATCATCTTCCTTCTCAAGGAAGAATCTCTTGTCACGGCTATCGTACTTCGTGTATTGTCCCTCTACTATGTCAGTGAAGTAATAATAATTGTCGTTTTTCTTTGACCAGGTCTCGCCCCAAGCGTATTCGTCGCCATACTTTTCAGGACTTGTTTCGCCAAGGTCGCATTTTGCCCACATTATACCGCTTGGCAATCCGAGGTCAACATACTCCATGGTTTCCTTAGGTACACCTACGCCAGCATTCAGCTCCAGTTCCTTAATCTTCTTGGCTACCTCTGCCATAGCTTCCTTATCGCTCATGTTGCCGCTTTCAAGAGCCTGCAGCAGGGCTGTCATCTGTGTATTGATAGCGTCAAGCTTGCCGCCGTAGCCACCTAAAGACTCGATAGCCCTTTTTATCATATCCAACCTGCCATTTCCGTACCCAATTTCCATGAACCATCCTGAGATAGAAGAGAGCTTGTCAGTGAAGTTTTGGCCATATTTATCAAGAAGGGCATTTAAAGCTTCGAGTTGCGAATTGGGGTTAATATTCTGAAAGGCAGCTCTGACAGCCTCAAGTTTTTCGTTGTAATCAGGTCTGCCTTCAACAGCCGTCTTGATGAGTTCTACCTTTGCCGGCAAGTCGATGCTCATAGACTGCATAGCACCCGCAATGACATTAAGCTGCTTTTCGAGTGTGGTGTTGGTGCTGTTGAGAGCTGCGATAATAGCCTGGAGCTTGTCGTTCTGGTCGCCCTTCATATTGTCGATGGCAGCAGCGATATTCTTGATTGCCTGCTCTTTGCTTACATTGCTCTGATTGATGGCATCGACCACATTGGTGAAGTCGTTGACTACGGTGACTTTCATCTCGTAGTCTAATTCGGGAGCGTTCTCCTTGCATGAACTAAAGAACGCTGGTATAGCCAGCAGCATAGCGCCAGCCAATATTATTGATCTAAATGTTCTCATAATCGTAATGTTTTTAGTGAATTTTATGGGCTCCTTTGCCCCTTAACTAATCCTTAAAGGCCCTTTTTGAGCCTTTGGTTAGGTTTTGGTTAGGGCTTCACCTTTATGGTTACCCTTCTTCCCTCAAAGGTCTTTTTGCCGTTCTTTGAGCCTATGGCTGTCTGCGGATGGAGGTCTTCGGGGGCGAATCCTTCCTTCAGCAATACCTTAACCACTCGCTTTAGGCGACGCTCGGAGATGGTCTGGTTGTACTCTGGGGTGCCTGGTGTGCTTGCTTCGGCAAGTATAGAGAGCTTTTCACCCTTTACGCTGCGGGCGAACGCACGCAGTCGGTCCATTTCCTCACGGCTCATGTATGAGCTGTTGTGGGCAAACTGAACGTAGTGTTCGGGGCCTTCAATGGCTGTCTTCTTGCTCTTCTGACAGTCGTCGAGCTGGCGCTGGAGGTCGTTGTTTTGCTGTTCAGCCTTCTGTCGGAGTGCAGCTTCACGGTCGGCACGTGTCTTTTCGGCATCAGCTTCCTGGCGCAGATTGTTGGCACGGTCGTTGAGAGCAGCCAGTTCGCCGTCGTAATAGTTGCGCAACTTGCTTGCACGACTCGGTACGAAGTTGTAGCGAACGGTAGCCATGGCGTAGATGAGATGCTTGGGTGCTACATCCTTACGATTGAGAAGCCAGTCGAATTCGCCCTTAATGCCTAATGTGAACCGGCGGCTTACGTCAGCCTCGATGTGCAGAGTGGCAGGGATGAAGAGCTTGTTGAACTTCTCGTGGCGGTTGGCTGTGAGCACGTTTCCGGTAACGGTGACCGTAGCATCGTTGCTGATGTTGATGTCGCCATATACAGGAGTAGTGGTGCCATTCTCGGTCTTTGTGGTTCCAACCCAAATGCCATACTCGTTGCCACGTGCGAATGTTCCGCCAATACCGGTACCCATCCAGATATTAAACCACTGAGCCTTGCGCATGGGCCAAAGCTCCATGAAGTTGAACTGAACGCCGAGCTTCACGTTGTGGGTATTCATGACGTAGTTGCCATAGGTCTTGGCAAGATTGGCTTTGGTGTCGATAGCGTCGAATCGCTGTTCGCGACGATAGCGCGACCAGATATAGTCGGCACCTATGCGAACCCACGGACGAATGGTGAAGTCGATGCCGCCACCTACAGCAGGCGACTGCTTGTAGCTCGACTTGGCGTCGATGTTCTGATACCACACACCGTTTGCCCACGACAATCCGCCTTGAGCGTAAATGCTCCAAGTATTAGTGCGCAGCTCCTTGTTGGTATTGCGCAGCAGATCAGCTTTGCCCTCGCTCACGGTCTGCGCCTGAGCGCCTACCGTGAAGAGCGATGTAAGCAATACGCTGAACCCTATTCTTGCCCATCTGCCACCTGATAGCGTAATGAGCTTTTTGGTTCGTATTGTGTTCATACTTAATTTCTTTTTTAAAACGTTATCTTTTTCAGACACTTATTTATTTGAGTAGAGATCGAATACCGGTCGTACCACGATAGCAAATTGACGGTACGTAGCTGCAAACCATGGATACTTGACACTTCCGTCTGATTCAGCAAAGAAAGACCATGTCAGCGTTACTGCCTTTTGATATTTCCAGTCATCTGGCGATTCCTCAGCCGGATATAAATTAGCTGTAGTATAGTAGGTGTTCTTGTCAGAAGAGTCATAAAATCCATCACATCGGACACCACCGGTCATCGGTAGAATGATAGAGTTTCCGTTTGGTCCAGTCACTTTCCATCGTGCAATGGTTTTCGTCTGCGACGGATCCATTATTTCTGGAAGTGTGATAGTAACGGCTTCCCATTTACAATCTTCAAGCAGCTCTTCCCAGTCTTCTTGTGTAGGAATGCGATAGCCTACACCAAAATTAACTCTTGCAGCATCGTCGTCGGGCTCAATCACCGTTTTGCCGTCTTCCTCATTATACTTTTTTATTCTCTTTAAATCATATTCACCCCATTTATAATACTTGTAATTTTCCGCAATATATTTCTTCTTGGTGGAATTCTCTGCCCAGCAATAGTAATCGCCAAGTTCAGTAGGCTCGGTTGTACCAATATTGTACTTAGCCCACAGCACTCCGCTTGCCAATCCAAGGTCAACGCAATCGTTAGGAACCGGCACGCCAGGACCCTTAACCGGACGAATTGATATTCCGTCATAACGGCGTTTGCCATAACGGCGTATGCGGTCCTGCTCGAAAGCAAAGGTCCAACAGTTGAATACCTGATTGTCAATACGACGCTGATTGGTCATGCATACAGCTACAGTTTCGTCAGAAGAGATTTCTCTGGTTTGTGGTTTGTCGTTCTTAAAGCCTGCGAATGGGATAAAGATAGACTTTTTGTTCTTCTTGCTCGTTATCTGATAGCCCGCAACACCGTTAAGCGTTGTTTTCTTGATTGTGGTATACTTCTGATTGGTCAATTCTCTGAAATCAGCCAAGGTAGGTGTGCGCCAACCGTTTCCTAACTTCTGTATTACGACATCGTCTTCGTCTTCAAGCGACAGTTTGCCGTCTTCATTGTTATACTTGGTGAATCCCAGGCTGGGAGCACCCTCCTTATACCACTTATGGTTGGAATTGGTGTATTCTTGCTTAGGCTCCACTTCGCCCCAAGCGTAATAATCGCCATACGCTTCGGGAGCAGAAGCACCGAGGTTGCACTTTGCCCACAAGTTGCCGCTCGGCAAACCGAGGTCAACATACTCTACCTTGTCAGTAGAACCGCCAATGCCAGCAGCCGCCTTAAGCAGTTCAAGTTGCTTGGCAATCTCAGCCCAACCTTCCTTTTCGTTAGTATTGCCAGCCATTATTGCCTCTACTATCTTTGTCATATTGTCCAATATGCCATCCAACTTAGCGTTTTCGCCAGCAAGTTTTTCGATAGCTTTTCGAATAGCCTTAAACTTATCGTCTGTATACGTCATATAACGCAATGTATCCTCTATTTCGGCTATGCAGTAATACATTTTTCCTTTAAAAGATAAAGGATTATCAGGATTTTTGAGTTCATCGCTGCAGTATTTGTCGAGAACTCCCTCAAGAAGCTTTAGCTGCTCATTAGGATTGATATTGACAATAGCCGTTTCGACAGCTTTCAGAACCTCATAGTACTCAGGCATGTTTTCGACAGCCTTAGCGAGAGCGTCAATCTTGGTAGGCATCTCGGTGCTCAAAGACTTCATCGTACCGGCAATCACGTTCAACTTGGTGTCGAGCGTGTTGTTCTTGTTGTTAAGAGCATCGGTAATGGCCTGAAGCTTTGCGCTTTGGTCGCCCTTGATATTGTCAATGGCAGTAACAAGCTGTGCAATAGCCTGCTCGCTCGAAAGCTTACCGTCGTTGATAGCCTTAACCACGTCGTTGAAGTCGTTAACAACTTGCACTTCAGTCTTGAACTTGATGAGAGAACCATCTTCTTCACATGAACTGAAGAACATTGGAGTTGCCAGCAGCATAGCGCCGGCTAACAGAATAGATTTTAATGTCCTCATAATCGTATATTTTTTTAGTTATTACTTTTTAATCTTTATTATTGAGCTCCTACCGTGAAGAACGATGCAATCAATATGCTGAGCCCTACACTTGCCCATCTGCCTACCTTGTAGCCAAATGAGCGGATTGGTTCGTCTTGTATCCATACTATGCCTTTTTTATTAATTATATATTGTGAAAGTTTTACTATATCAAACTCCTGAGCCATTCCAGAAACGAGCGCTTTCGTATATGAGGTTCGGGTGGCATCTTGCTATGCATCGTTTCACCTTCAATACAGCCTCCCCGCCTGTCTATCTCCACGTTTATCATCTCGCGGATTGTATCAAGCAGTTGGGTGCGATCCTCCATAAAATGCTGCGCCTCGTCTGTCTTGCGTCGGCGGTCGTCATACCCAATATTATTATCTTTCTGTCCCATAGCCTAAGTATTACAAGTTTCACATTCCATGAAGTTTTCTCTTTTAATGCTACCAATCTGTCTTAGTCTTGGTGCTGCAAATTTAGGCATAAATTCAGCTAAGTATCTTATGAAAATCGGACAAAAATATGTGATAATCCGACTTTTTAACATGAACAGGATTGTTCTAATCGGACATAAAAACAGCGTAAGTTGCTGATTTTCAGCAAAACATCAAGAACACAAAAAACGTAGAATCGTTGTGATGTCTGTGGTGTGTCAGAGTGATAAGTTTTTACCCTCATTACTGTATTTTTTCTATTTTATTTTGGGTTTAGCAAACAATTTGTATTAATTAATTTTAAAAAAATCGGTCTATATCAGTAAAAATCACCGATATTCCACTTAATTCGTTATCTTTGCACAAAAACCCAATAATCCTCGCCTATGTACAACCTAAGACATAGCACAGCCACTCTTGTGTGGTACCTTATTATATATGTAATGCTGGTTTCCTGTGGACAGAAACCAGCGAAGATATCTCTTGCCGAGCGCAAAGCTATGGACAGTATCGTCTCCTCTTCCCGTAATATTGACACACTCTCCATGATACAGAAACGCATGGAGCGTGAGGGAAATATGTTAGGTAGCATCGTTGCCTACAGAGCGATGGGAAAAGAGCTGCGCAACGACAGTAGATTTGACGAGGCACTGAAGGTACACAGCGAGGGACTGAAGCAGGCGGAGACCTTAGGCGACACATTAGAGATCGTGCAGGCTCTGAACAATATCGGCACCGTCTATCGGAGAATGGGAATGCTCGACATGGCTCAAGATTACCATTACCGCGCTTTCGCTATCTGCAAAGAGTCTGCCGACACATCTTTTACTGCCAAGAAAAACCGCGTGGTATCGCTCAATGGACTGGGCAACATCTATCTCACCCTGGGCAACTACGCACGTGCCGACAGTGCGCTGCGACTGGCATTAGCAGGCGAACGAGAATTGAACAGTGCCTTAGGACAAGCCATCAACTATGCCAACATCGGTTCTATATTCAGCCACCGTGAACAGTTGGACTCGGCATGGAGGTACTATCGCCAGTCCATGGGACTGAATCTGCAGGCTGGCAACACACTCGGTGTGGCACTATGCCACATTTATTTCGGTGAGCTACACGAGAAAGAGCACGACTATGAAAAAGCCATTTCGGAGTATGACAAGGCTTATCAGCAGTTGCAGTCGTCACAAGACGAGTGGCATGCCATGAATCCGCTCATTGCCCTGGCTGGTATATACACCCAAATGGGCAACGACACCAAGGCACAGGAATATCTGGACAAAGCGCTGCACACTGCACGCGCCATCAATTCGCACGAACATTTAGCTGAGGTTTATAACTTATATTATAAACTATACAAACGCAAGGGCAACTACAGTGCGGCGCTGACGGCGCACGAGAAGGCAGCAGCCATGGAAGACAGCGTCGTCGATATGGAGAAACTGAACCGCATACAGAACGCAGGACTGCTCATAGAACGCAACATTCAGGCTCGGGCGATGAACGAGGTCAATACAAACCTGAAGAACGAGCAGTCGGCACGATTCACCAACACCATCGTCTTCATAATCATTATAATAATACTGATTGGTACACTGGTGGTATTCTACTTCGTACAGCGCATACACCGTCGCAACCACCTGGCCCTGAAAAGTCTTGCCGAAATGCGCGAGAGTTTCTTTACAAACATCACCCATGAGTTTCGCACACCACTCACTGTGATTCTCGGTTTGAGCCGCGACCTGCCTAATAAATCCCCAGACGAACTGAAACAGAACGCCTATGCCATCGAGCAACAGGGAAACAACCTGCTGGCGCTCATCAACCAGTTGCTTGATATTTCGAAAATTAAGTCGAAGATGGGCAACCCCGACTGGCGCAACGGCAACATCACCACCTACGTTTCGATGCTGGTGGACACCTATCGCAACTATGCATGCAGCAAGAACATCGATCTGCAGCTGCTTGTGAAGGAACCCGTGACGATGGACTTCGTTCCCGACTATATCAACAAGGTATTCAACAACCTCCTGTCCAATGCCTTTAAATTCACGCCCGAATATGGCAAAATCATCGTTGCTATATGGCGCGAAGACAGCAACCTCCTTATAGAGGTAAGCGATACGGGAGAGGGTATGGACAAAGAGACTGCCAACAATGCGTTCAATCCATTCTATCAGGGAGTAACCGACTCTATGAATATTGGTACAGGCATTGGACTGGCACTCGTAAAGCAGGTGATTGACTCATTGAACGGCAAGATCAATGTCAGGAGCAGGGGGGGGCTATGGAACGACGTTTCACATCGAAATTCCTATAACAAACGAGTGCAACGTGAAACTCAACGAACAGCCTATGGACAACACGCCTATTCTGCCTACAGAGGAAAAAATACTAACAGATACTGATGCAGAGGACAGCCAGTACACGATGCTTGTGATAGAGGACAATCGCGACATTGCGACGTACATCGGTGAAGTGCTAAGCGAACGTTATGCTGTGGCTTTCGCTACTAATGGAGAGGACGGATGGCAGAAGGCCATCAACCTCGTGCCCGACCTGATTATAACCGACCTGATGATGCCGGGCATGGACGGTTTGGAACTGTGCCGACGCATACGCTCCAACGATGTGGTGAATCACATACCTATCGTCATCGTCACGGCAAAGATTTCAGACCAAGATCGCATCAAGGGCTTCGAGGCTGGTGCAGATGCCTATTTAGCCAAACCGTTCAACGTGGACGAGTTGCGCACTGTAGTGGAGCGTCTGCTCGACCGCCAGCGCTCGCTGCGCAGCAAGTTTAGCGACAATGCTACTCATACGAAGGAACAGCAGGATGAAGTACAGCTGACGGACACTGAGCGCCGCTTCCTCGCCAAAACGGTGGATCATATCTATCTGCTTATGGACAAACAGCAGCTTAACGTGAATACGCTCGCAGAAAAGCTGTGCATGAGTCCACGGCAGTTCCATCGCAAGATAGTTACGCTCACGGGCAGTTCGCCAGCCTCATTCATTCTGAATATCAAGATGAAGCGTGCTCGCCATCTGCTCGAGACCGACCCAAAAATGAGCATAGACGATATAGCCTTCAGCTGCGGCTTTGAACATACTTCAAGCTTCTATCACGCCTTCCGTAAAAAGTATGGAGTTACGCCAAGGGATGTGAGAAGAGGAATAGAGTAAAGTATCGTTAAATCATGTTGGCATATTAAATTAAAAAAGGCTAATTCATTCCTCCATTAGAATAAATATTGTATTTTTGCATTTGAATTATCATCAATAGTTAGTGATAAAAAGAACAGAAAACAAAATTAAATATTACGATTATGAATGTAGGAGATAAAATACCTGAGATTCTTGGCATTGACCAGGACGGACGTGAAATCAAGGCAAGCGACTTTCGTGGTCGCAAGCTCGTGCTTTACAGTTATCCGAAGGCTAACACCAGCGGATGCACTGCCGAAGCCTGCTCCCTGCAGGCTCATAAGGAAGAGTTAGCAGCTGCCGGTTACGAGATTATCGGCGTGAGCAAGGACAAGCAGGCACTACAGAAGAAGTTTGCGGAAACCAAGGGTCTGCAGTTCCCTCTTATTGCTGATACCGAGACCACCCTGTTGCAGGAACTCGGCTGCTGGGGTGAGAAGGTTACCTGCGGCAGAAAGACCATCGGAATCCTCCGCACCACCTATCTCGTCAACGAAGAAGGCATCATCGAGAAGATCTTCACTCCAAAGGAGATCAAGACCAAGATTCATGCAGAGCAGATTCTGGATTACATCCATCAATAAGCCTACAACAGAATGGACAATATTGTCATCGAACTTTTTCTGTTGAGCATCGGAGCCAGTTTTGTACAACGCACCACTGGCTTCGGCTTTGGCATCTTCATCATGACGATGCTCCCCTCTATCATGCCTTCCTTCGGTGAAGCGACAACCCTCTCAGGCATCCTGGCGATGACCACCTCGCTGATCATCGTCATTCAGAAATACAAGTACATCACCTGGAGACGGCTGCTGCCTATTCTGTTCACCTTCGTCATCATCTCCATCGGAGCTATCTTCGTGCTCAAGCGGATGGAATATCACATACTGAACATATTGCTCGGTATTACGCTGATCATCGTGAGCATCTACTTCGCCTTCTTCAGCAAGCGCATCAAGGTAAAGACAACGCTTCCTGTGCAGGTTACGGCAGGAACATTGAGCGGATTGATGGGAGGATTCTTCGGAATGCAGGGACCACCAGCCGTGCTCTATTTCGTCAGTTCAGAGCCCGACAAGGATCGCTATCTGGCGATGACGCAGACCTATTTCCTGGCAGGCAATCTGATAATGACACTGGCAAGAGCCTATAACGGTTTCTTCACCACCACGGTCTCCATAGGTTATGTGTATGGAATAGCCGGAGTCTTCATTGGCAACCTGATAGGCTCCTGGGTGTTCAGGCACCTCAGCGGCTCCCTGCTCAAATACATCATCTATGCCTATATCGGAATCAGTGGATTAACCTTCCTTCTGGAGGCGTAGCGTATGGTGGCTATAGGTAATTGGAATAAGAAAAAAGAATTAAAAAAACATAAGATTATGACAAACAAGGAATTGATACTCGCCCAACTGATGAGGGCGATGATAAAATACGATGGTGGCGATGCGCCACGCATCCAGCATTTCGTGAAGGTGCACGACTTTGCCCGCATGATTGCGATAGCAGAGGGAATGAACCAGGAAGACCTCTTCGTGCTCGAAGCAGCAGCCATTCTTCACGATGTAGGCATTCACGTTTCAGAAGCCAGATACGGCAACTGCGATGGCAAGCACCAGGAAGAACTGGGTCCTGACGAGGCAAGAAAAGTACTGTCAGAAGTAGATGGATTCACAGCCGCACAGATAGAAAGAATCTGCTGGCTCATTGCCCATCATCATACTTATCAAGATGTTACCAGCCTCGACCATCGCATTCTGCTCGAAGCAGATTTCCTGGTGAATTCCTTCGAAGCCCACCTTGCTCCCGAAGGCATCATCACCTTCCGCGATCATGTTTTCCGCTCGGAGTCAGCCATCCGAATGCTGAATGATATGTGGGGGCTGGAATAAAAAATCCGCAGCCTTGTTTCTACAAGGCTGCAGCCACCCTTCTTACCTTAGGCAATCTCGCCATAAAGATTACCTTTATGTTTTTGCAAAGATAATCATCAAGAATGTTTCTCTCTCCAAACCTCCTCTGCCAAGTATTTTTCGCTTCGGCAATGAAGGTCAGCAACCCCCTCTTCCATCAACTGCATTGTTTCTGAATTATAAAACATATCCATCGCATCATCTAGTGACACGTTATACATCTTACTAATTTCAGATATGATTCTAGCAAACTTTGCTTCCAATATAGCATGCCAACCTTCATCATGCAGAACTGTATTGTTTGTCATAATCTTATACTTTCTTTAAAAACTAAACAATTATCTAATAACTTTTGCGAACGAACACACAGTTGATTATTAGGAATTTCAAACAAGAGCCGACGCAAAGCTTCTTCCTTTGTTATATCTCCTGCAAAAAACAAATCAACAGTTCGAAATACCTTATCATTAGCAATGCCACCTTGGATAATGTCATAATCACCAACAACATTTCCCTTACGGCAAGCAACTACAAAATCCAGCCATTCCTCATCATATTTTTCAAACTCTTTCAGAGAATAGGAAGAGGTTATAAGCTGTTCGTCCAATTCGTAAACATTGAGCCAAGCTTCTTTTCCTCTACGAATGAAACGCTGCGCATATTTAACGGCTTGTTCTCGCAAAGTCGTTACATAAAAACCTTGACCAAAATCCAAGAACTTACGTGAGTGTAAAACATCAGGATGTTCAACTCTCACCATTGAAGCATGGTAAACTTTCATGAGGCTAACACTCCTTTCTCTTTCATAAAATCAGTAAGATCTTCCATCAGATACTCCTTGCTGAAAGTATGGAGCACATCATAGCTTGGGATAATATAATCAGCAAGTATACCAGAAGTTTTAAGACGGTGATATACATCACGAGCATTCAATCCCAACCTGCGAGATAAGTTACCTATGCAATAAGTTACAAAATCTATATTATCACTATTCATATCTTTGCTTTTTGACAATACCAAAACACTACGCTTACAACATCCATCCGTTTAGTTAGCGCAATAACAAATTCATTCTCACTATCTTTGCAGTTGCAAAGACCTGCATCAGAAAACAGACCAGAGAAACTGAAATCTTCATTTATACCTAACGTATATTTCTTTTTGTGCAAAATTACAGAAAAAAGAGGTAACATACAAGAAAAGGATGTTAAATATTAAATATAAAATAGCAATAACATTGTATTGATACCCAAAGGTGAATATAATCAGCGCGAATTCAACAAGCAAGTGCAATTATTTTATGTTAACTTTGCTGAAAGATAGAGATATAAAGGGGTATTTTATGAAAAAAAGATAGAGTTATAAACCCTATCTTTTACTCTATTTCCTCTATCCTTGCCAACTCCCAGCCCTTGAACTGCA
>OCLF01000237.1_pt1 | contig 17553 bp, 9 predicted proteins | sample 1502881 | NCBI WGS metagenome assembly OCLF01 (sample SAMN03418267, study PRJEB22391) | human gut metagenome | biome: human-gut; feature: organic feature; material: feces | host: Homo sapiens | place: Tanzania | collected 2013-01
CGTAGCAGCTACCGTTATAATAACTGTTGTATTTTTGATGGGCTGAAGACTGTTTGTTGTGTTTGATGTTGCTAACCGCATTTCCCGCCATTACTCCCAAAAGAAAGTTGAATAGTCCCATATTACACATTGATTTTAAATTACATTGCAAATTTATCCTACACCTGTGCATTCTTTCTGCACTCGTCCATTCTTTTTGCGTCTTGCTCCGAAGAGCTGCATATGTTCAAAGCGATGTCATACGGCATACTCATATAAAGATCTGAGAACCTTTTACCCCAATACTGCCATTCTCCCTGATACACTGTACTTACGAGAACTATGAAAGTCTTGACTATATAGCCTTCCAATGTCTTTATGTAAGTTATGACATTCTCCATCGTTTTCTCTTGATCACACTCTGGCAAATAATCTGCGGAATAGTAGCCTGTAAGCTTTAGCATATCGCTGATTTCAAAACTGTTTGTCAAGTGTCTTACTCTAATAACAGGGCTCAAGCCTTTATATGATATGATAAGGTGTAATTTCTGTTCCATCTCTTTGATAACCGTTCTCAGCAGACAGTTCCATTTGTATTGTTGTAAAACAAGTTCTTGGGTTGTCTTTTCATCCAACAGCAGACAATTGCATTCGCCGGATTTGAGCATAAATACAAAGGCATTGCCGCATTCAAGGGTGTTACGCAATGCGGTTAGCAGCTTTTGAACTTTCTTGTAATGTATATCGTTTTTGAGCATGACTTATGTGTTTCTGTTGCAAATTTAGTCACCATGAATGCAGCCTTTTTGCACGCATTCTTGCACTTTTCGTAGAAATATCACTACCAATCGATAAGTTTTCTCTGCTTTATTCTTTAATTAAAAATAAATCATTTATTTTTGCCTTTGAATCATTAAAAAAGAATAGTGATGGCAAAGAAAATCAATCGCATTAAGGTGGTGCTCGTAGAGAAAGGAGTCACAAGCAAATGGCTTGCGGAGCAACTTGGCAAGAATGTCACTACGGTGTCAAAATGGTGTACCAATGACAACCAGCCCAATCTGGAGACGTTGCTTTTGATAGCGCGGCAGCTGAACGTCGAAGTGCAGGACTTGATAGCCAAGGATGCTGAGATATAACAAGTTTTTACGACTTGTGCAGAAACAATGCACTCGTTACAACTATTTTTGCGCACGCTCATTTATAAATGGTATAAATGAATATTGATACATAACAATGGCAAACGACGTTGACATCAGTGAGAATGACCTTCTCCGCTCGCATCCCGAAGTGCTCAGGAAGCTGCTTCTCGATCACACCACCCACAAGAACATCTTCTGGGCTACCGACTCGTATGCGCATCTTGGCGAGGGCTTCGGCTTCGATGACGAGATTACTGTGGAGCATATCACGGGTGAGAACGGTCAGGTGATACGGCCTCGTGCCGTGAAGGCTGCCGAGGTGCAGACGCAGCGAGCCAAGGACATGGCGGAGGTGTTCACCCCTTCGTGGATATGCAACGCACAGAACAATTTGGTGGACAGTGAGTGGTTCGGGCGCACCGACGTGTTCAACCACGAGAACAACGACCATTCGTGGACACCCACCGAAGGGAAAATTGTCTTTCCCGAGGGGAAGACATGGCGAGACTACATCCTCGACAACCGTCTGGAGGTGACGTGCGGCGAGGCTCCCTACCTCGTCAGTCGCTACGATTCGGTGACGGGGTTACCCATCAATCCGCTCAACAACCGCATCGGCATCCTCGACCGTAAGTTGCGCATCGTTAGCGAAAACACGGAGACTTCCGGCGAATGGCTCAAAGCTGCCAAGGAAGCGTTGTGCTCCACATACGGCTTTGAGTGGCAGGGCGACAACCTGCTGTTGGCTCGCGAGGCTGTGTTCTTCACCTTCTGCGACTACTACGAGGCGAAGTTCCACAAGCCTGTGCCGGAGAAGTCGCTTGAAGGCATGGCATATATCATCTCGTGGAACCTCTGGCAGATGGACGGCTTGCGACTTGTCATCCCAGGCTCGTGCGACAAGGTGTTCCAGCCCAGTATATTCGGCGAACCCGAAAAGATGGAGTGTCCAGGTTGCAAACGCGGTTCCATGGACGGACACATCGGCATTCACTGCCGCATACGCGACTGGCGATACAGCGGAAAGGACAAGGAAAAAGAGCGACCTTATTTCTCCACTTTCGTATTAAACAACAAGAAAAAGTAACACATAATATATATAGGCTTATGGCGGTATATACAACTATTGAGGCGGTGAAGTCCAAGCTGCGCACAGGACCCTTCGACGAGGGCGGCATCGAGCTGCGCGATGAGCAGGAGCAGGCTGTCGGCGAGGCGATGAAATACTTCAAGCGGCACAAGAAGCACGCCCGTTTTCTCTGGAATGCCAAGATGCGTTTCGGAAAGACCATCTGCGCCCTTGAACTCGCCAAGCGCATGGGTGCGTTGCAGGGCGACGACAGGGTGAGCCGCACCATCATCGTCACCCACCGCCCCGTTGTGAACGACTCGTGGAAGGAAGACTTTCAAAAGGTGTTTGGCGAGGACTGCACGTCGTGCCACTACGGCACCAAGTTTGACGACACCGCCGAGGGCGATTTCTATGCCCTCGACCGTGCGGTGGCAGTTGGCAAGCATTTCGTGTTCTTCGCCTCCATGCAGTATCTGCGCCGTTCCAAACTCGTGGGCGGCGACAACGACGAGCAGTTGAAGGCTGACATCCTCTCCGCCGACTGGGATCTCGTGGTGGTGGATGAGGCGCACGAAGGCACACGCACCGAACTGGGACAGCGGGTCATCGACTTGCTCACACAGCACGACCACACCCGTGCGCTCCATCTCTCGGGCACTCCGTTCAACCTTTATGAGGACTTTGCCGACGACCAGATCTACACCTGGGACTACATCAAGGAACAGACCGCCAAGCGACAATGGCCATCCCTCCATCCGCAGGAACCAGCGGAGAACAACCCCTACCGCGAACTGCCCGACATGGAGATACGCACCTATGACCTGGGCCGCCTCGTGAAGGCAGACCTCGGTGAGGATGCCACCTTTCAGTTCAAGGAGTTCTTCCGCACCAAGCAGGGCAACGACGTTCCCAAGGAGGAGCGTGGACGCTTTGTGCATGAGGATGCCGTCAGGGAGTTTCTCGACCTGATGTGTACCGAGGACGAGGAGAGCCACTACCCCTTCTCCACCGATGAATACCGCACCTCGTTCAACCATACGCTTTGGGTGGTGCCTGGCGTAAGGGAGGCGAAGGCTCTGGAACGGTTGCTCCGCGACCACGAGGTGTTTGGCGGCTTTGATGCCATCGTCAATGTGGCTGGCAACAGCGAGGACGACGAGATGCGGCAGGATGCGCTCGACAGAGTGAAGAAGGCCATCGGTGCCGTGCCCGAGCAGACCTACACCATCACCATTTCCTGTGGCCGACTGACCACGGGTGTCACCGTGCGCCCATGGACTGCCGTGTTCTATCTGAAGGGTTCGGAGAACACCTCCGCCGCCACCTATATGCAGACCATCTTCCGTGTGCAGTCGCCTTACACCTATATGGACGAGAACGGCGAGACGAGGATGAAGACCAAGTGCTACGTCTTCGACTTCGCCCCCGACCGTTCGTTGAAGATGGTGGCAGAGACCGCCAAGTTTGCCACGCTCACGCAGAAGCAGAAGCAGTATGCCTCGGCTGCCACCACCCGCGAGAAGGACATCGAGAACATGGAACAGTTTCTCTCCTTCTGCCCGGTCATTGCCATGCAGGGCGGCAAGATGGTTGAGTTTCGTGCCGACAGACTCTTCGAGCAGTTGGAGCATGTGTATGTGGACCGTGTGGTGCGCAACGGCTTCAACGACAACTCGCTCTATGACATACGCCAGCTGATGCAGCTCGACCCCGAGGAAATCAAGGATCTTGACTCCCTTGGCGTGGAGATTGGCAAGACCACCAATATGGAAAAGCCCAAGCGGGCCAAGACCATCGATATGGCGAAGAACCGGCTCACCGATAAACAGAAGGCTGCCCTGAAGCGTGCCAAGGACAAGGAGCGCAAGGGCGAACCGCTCACCGAGGAGGAACGTGCCGCAAAGGAGGCGGAGAAGAAACGCCGTGACGAGGAGCGCAAGGAGCGCGACAACCGCATCACCATTCTCCGAGGCATCTCGCTGCGCATACCGCTGATGATGTATGGTGCGAAGATTGACGATGAGGACGAGGGCATCACACTTGAGAACTTCACTCGCATCATCGATGCCGACTCATGGGCGGAGTTCATGCCCAAGGGTGTGACCAAGGCCGACTTCAACAAGTTCCGAAAGTGCTACAACGCCACGGTCTTCGTGGCTGCCGGCAAACGCTACCGCCAGTTGGCTCGCGAGGCCGACCGTATGCATGTGGATGAGCGTGTGCGCCGCATCAGTGACATTTTTTCTTATTTCCACAACCCGGATAAGGAGACGGTGCTCACGCCGTGGCGTGTGGTGAACATGCACATGAGCGACACTTTGGGCGGCTACACGTTCTTCAACGAGCGGTTCGACGGACCTTGCGAGCGTGAGGTGCCAGCCACCAACGGCCAACTCTTCGAGTGGGTGACTACCGATGAGCCTCGCTTCGTGGATCGTGGCGAGGTGACACGCACGGTGTTTGCCAGCGACTCGAAGATATTGGAAATCAACTCCAAGACGGGTCTCTACCCGCTCTATGTCGCTTATTCGCTCTACCGCCAGCGCAAGAAGGACTTTGAGGCGACAGGCGGTCTCATCGACGACCCCGACAACTATAGCGTGGAGGAGGAACAGGTGATTTGGGACGACATCCTCGCCAACAATGTCTATGTCATCTGCAACACCCCCATGGCGCGCCGCATCACAGAGCGCACCTTGCTCGGCTTCCGCAAGCTCAACCTGCGTGAGGGCAACGAGCGTCTTAACATCAAATCAGAACAACTCATCCGCCGTGCCACCGAAGACCGCGAGGCACTCATCAGCGACCTCCTCTCCGAGGGATTCTGGCATGGCAACAAACGAAATAAGAAAATCATGAAATTTGGAGCTGTGGTGGGGAACCCGCCGTATCAAGTTATGGATGGAGGTGCTGGAGTTTCTGCAAAGCCTGTTTACAATGTATTTGTAGAATTAGCAAAATCTCTCACCCCTAAAAACATTTCAATGATTATGCCAGCTAAGTGGTACACAGATGGTAAGGGCTTAGGCATATTCCGTGAGACGATGCTCAATGACAAACGCATATCTAAACTTGTCGATTTCACCGACTCGCGCGACTGCTTTGAAAACGTGGATATTGCAGGAGGCGTTTGCTATTTCTTGTGGACGAAAGATTATCAAGGACTGTGTGAGTTTGTTAGCAAGCACCAAGGACAAAGTACAACAGCTAATCGAGAATTGTCTTCAGAGGATTCGTTTATAAGACACATGGAGGCAGTTGCTATTGTTGGCAAGGTAAAGAGTACGACAAGTGCTTTCTATAACACAAGAGTTAGCACCCAAAAGCCTTTTGGCTTGCGAACTTATGTAATGCCATTGGAGAATGGCGATATAATTCTCAAATACAACAAAGGCAAAGGACCGTATCAATCAACCTTGATTACAATCGGTAAGAAAATGATTTCTCAATGGAAGGTTACAATTTCTTGCTTGACCGCAGAGCATGCAGGACAAACAGACAAGGAAGGTCGAAAAAGGATATTGTCGTCTCTTTACATTCTTGAGCCAAACGAGATATGCACAGAGACATATTTGGTCGTTGATGCTTTTGACACGAAGGAAGAAGCTATCCATTTATATTCTTATCTTCAATCAAGATTCGTTCGTTTCCTGATTTTCACAGTTGGCATCTACACAACCCTTATCGAAAGAGAAATTTGCATACGTCCCCCTCCAGGACTTCACCTCCTCTTCCGACATCAATTGGAGTGCCAGCGTTGCGGACATCGACCAGCAGCTCTACCGCAAATACGGCTTGTCGGCTGACGAGATTGCCTTCATCGAGAAGATGATCAAGCCGATGGAGTAAGCGTTGGCAGAGAGTATATATATAATAAAAGGTGTTAGATTCATAACCGCCAATAGAGAATAAATATGACGCAAGAAGAGATAAAAGACATGATGCTATACGGTGAACGCATCAACGTCGAATATAAAGAGGCGTTCAACGAACTTCCCAAATCTTTTTGGGAAACCTACTCCTCGTTTGCCAATACAATTGGCGGACAGATAGTGCTTGGCATAAAAGAGCATCGCACAAAATTGACCCTGCAAGAACGTTTCGAAATACAGGGGGTAAACAATGCCGACAAAATACAGAAGACCCTGTGGGACACCGTGAACAGTGACAAGGTGAGCCGGAACATTCTGCTCGATGAGAATGTGGAAACGATCGACTATGACGGCAAACAACTCATAGTTGTCACAATTCCTATGGCCAACTATACTGAACGCCCAATCTACATAAACCAAAACATTCTTAGAGGAGCATACAAACGCAACTACGAGGGCGACTATCATTGCACCGATGATGAAGTGAGAGCGATGTTGCGTGATGCCAATGAAAATGGCAACGACGGGGCTTTGGTGGACAACTACACCATGGACGACATTGACTTGCCGACACTTCACGCCTACAGGAACAGGTTTGAGGTGCGCAATGTAGACCATGTGTTCAACCAACTGGATGACAAGGAATTCTTGAAGAACATGGGCGGATACACTATCGACCGCAACACCAAGCGCGAAGGACTCACTGTGGCAGGACTCCTGATGTTTGGCAAGGGGCTGCCTGTGCGTGAACGTTTCGACAATCTTCGCATGGACTACATCGACCAGACCAATCTTGTCGGAGAGAGCAGATGGAGCGACCGATTGACGTATGACGGTACTTGGGAAAACAACTTGTTCAATTTCTTCACCCGCGTGATACCTAAACTCACAGCCGATCTAAAACGCCCATTCAAACTTGAAGGGATGGAACGTGTGGATGACACACCCGTACATAAAGCTGTGCGCGAGGGACTTACCAATATGATCATCCACGCCGACCTGCTTATAACAGGAGTGCTGAAGGTGGCGAAAAAGGACAACGGAATGTTGTTCTCCAATCCTGGTTCACTGAAACTTCCTATTGAAGACATCAAACGAGGCGGCAACTCAAAAGCGCGCAACCCCAGAATACAGAATATGTTGCGAATGGTTGGCTTTGGCGATAATATCGGCAGCGGATATCCTACTATATTAAAAGCTTGGAGCGAACAGAATTGGCGTTGTCCGACATTACTTGACCGCAGCGAGCTGAGGCAAGTTGACCTCACTCTGCCCATGATCAGCTTCTTGCCTGAGCAAACGCTCCTCGAAATGCAACAGGCCATCGGTAAAGATGGGCATGCACGGTTGTCTGCCAACGAGCAATTGACCTTGGCTTACGTGTGGAATGGCGAGGAAATAAGCAACGCCATATTGCAGCAACTCTTGTCGCTTAATTCTATTGAAGCCGGTCGACTGCTCCATAATTTGGTGGACAAAGGCTTGCTGACACAGGACAGCAAAGGCCGCTGGACCACTTATAAAGTATGTAGGGAAAAAGACAAAAGCGAGGAAAGAAAAGAAAAAAGCGAGGAAAGAAGCGATAAAAGCGAGGAAAGAAGCGATAAAAGCGAGGAAAGAAGCGATAAAAGGAATTTACTCAACCTTTCTCCTATTGAAACACAGGTTCTAAGGTTGATACAGCAAGACAAAAAGGTGACTTATGAGTCGATTGGCAAGGAATTGACAATTGGGCAAACCAAGGTGTACAAAGTGTTAGGCCATTTAAAAGAACTGAACGTCATTGAACGAATTGGCGGACGCACCCACGGACACTGGCACATTTTGCTGGCAGACATTTCAAGTGAGAACGAAATTCTGCAAACAGATAAGCAAAGATGATAAGCTCTATAAACAATAAGACATGGCACAATTCAAGATAGGAGACCCAGTGGTCAAGATAGACAGCGACGCTCACGGCACGGTGATAAATGTGAGGAGCGGCAGAGGAAGAGTGGTATACACCGTAGTGTTTGGCGACGGCACGCAATCAACCGTGCTGGAGCCAGACCTTCGTGCGGATTTTGATGTGAGCGATCCCTTTGAACGATGCAAGAGTGGCATATTCGGCAGTTATTCCGACTACTCGAAAAAGAACACGACGTTTAAAATCAAGAACTCCAACAATTCCACTATCTCATCACTCAAAGCGTCACGAACCTTGTTCCGGGCCTATCAGTTCAAGCCTTTGTTGAAATTTCTCAATTCTCCTAACCGCCGCTTGCTTGTGGCTGACGAGGTGGGACTCGGTAAGACTATCGAGGCGGGGCATATCATGCTCGAACTGAAAGCTCGCAAAGAACTGCGCAACGTACTTATCGTATGCCCCAAGTCGCTCCAAGAAAAATGGAAAGCAGAACTATATGAGAAATTCGGCCTGACATTCAAGATTGTGGATACCGCCAAGGAACTCATCAACGACCTCAATGCCAAAACAGGTACGGTGAGAGCCATCGTGAACTATGAGAAAATTCGCGGACGTAAAAGCAAAGTCAAAGAAGATGGAACGAAAAAGGATACAATGCCCAATACGCTGATAGAATATCTTATGGAGCATCCGCAGCGTTTCAGTATGGTGCTTTGCGACGAGGCGCACAAGATGCGCAACCGTGAAACGCAGACCTACAAGGGAGCAGAAGTTTTGATGAACCTTGCCGACACGGCCCTCTTCCTGACAGCCACCCCTGTGATGATAAGTCAGGAGAATCTCTACAACCTTTTGCACTTGTTGGACAACTCGCGCTTTTTCCGCTACGACATTTTCGAGAACCGTATGGCAGAAAACCGTCCGTTCATCAAAGCCCTTTCGCAAGTGAACAACAATGTTCCGCTCAAAAAAATTAAGGAGCAATTGTTGATGTCGGAAGTGAAGCAGCACTATTACTCCAATGAGCAAGAGATATTTTCCGAATACACAACCATTCATGATATATTTCAGGAAGACCCTATCTTTCAGGAAATCATGGACTTGTGCGAGGGTGAAGACAATACCAAGGTAAGGGCACGTTTGCAATACCTTTTCTCGTCCATGAGTATGATGAATAGCGTGTTCTCTCGCACCAGAAAGCGTGAGGTGACTACAGACTTTTCGCAGACCGAACGTAAGCCGCATCCTGTGAAAATAGATCTTACTCCCGACGAGCAAGAGGTCTTTGACGAATGCATCGACCAATATGCAGACGACAATTCATATACGGATGAATGGGGAGATGACCATCTGACTCTGGGAGGAGCTTTGGGCTTAGTACAAAAAAAACGTATGATTGCCAGTAGTGTATGGGCATATACCAATGACGACAGCGATTTGGAGCGTGGCTATGATGCCTATGCTGATTGTCGCGATGCCAAGGTTGAAAAATTGCTGGAAGTAATCAAGGAGGTGTTTGCCAATGGTACACACAAATTAATCGTGTTTGCCCTTTTCCGCAAAACACTTCGCTACCTACAGATACGCCTGAAAAAGGCAGGTTACAACGCTGTGGTGATACATGGACAAATAAACAACCGCGATGAAATACTACAACAATTCAAGACGGATGACAATATCCAGATACTGCTGTCTTCCGAGGTGGGAAGTGAAGGCCTCGATATGCAGTTCTGCAACTCTATGGTCAACTACGATCTGCCATGGAATCCCATGGTGGTTGAGCAACGTATCGGTCGTATTGACCGTTTTGGTCAGAAAAGTCCTGTTGTTAATATCTATAACTTCATTGTAGCAGGTTCCATTCAGGAGGAAATTTACATCCGTTTGCTGGAACGCATTGGAATTTTCCAAGGCACTGTGGGCGATATGGAAGCCATCCTTGATGCCGAAATACATTATGACGGTGAGGAGATGACCATCCAAAAGGTTTACTCCAAAATGGAAAAGGAGTTTTTCACCAAGCAACTTACGCAGCAGGAAAGGGAGAAGAAAATTGCTGAGGTGGAACAGGCCATTGCCAACGAGAAGGAGCATTTACAACACCTGCAGGAGGGGTTGAGCAACACCTTGACAAATGATGCTTACTTCCGGGATGAGATAAGTCGCATACTCAGTAACAACTCGTATGTGACAAAGGAAGAGTTGCAAAATTTCATGATGGCAGCCATCCGACAAAAGCTCACCACTTGCAATATAGACAAGATAAAAGAAGATGTATGGGAGTTTAAGATACCAGTGAGTCAACCCACTGTGCTCAAGAACTTCCTGACACAATATTGTCCGTTAAATGACGAGTACAGCATTAGTCTCAATCAGTTTAAGCGCAAGATAGATGACAAGTTGAAGTTCCTTATCACGTTCAGTCAAGATGTTGCCTTCGACGATCGTTGCATCTATTATCTGAACATCTATCATCCCATGATACAAGCTTGCCTGAAGTTCTTCGAGGAAAATGCCGACGAAACAAAGACATCGTTCAGTTATTCCCTGTGTGCCGACGGACTACTCCAAAAGGGTGCGCGCTATTATATGGGTATCTATGAGATAGACTCGCAACGCATGGTGCAAGGCGTAAAGAAGAAAAATTCCGTATTGCTTCCCGTTGTGTTTAATCTCCAAACTGACAGGATTGAGGAAAACCAGGATGTCATCGATCGTATATACCGCCGTTCGCAAGTGGAAGGAGCAGAACACAATGCCACCAACGAGGACATCAAGGCAGAAACGATAGACAATATGAGCTATGATTTCGCCGAATATGTAAGCGGAGAGATTCGGTCACGTCTGGAAGAGGAGAAACGTCAGACGGAAAGCGACCGTCAGCGAAATGAGCAACAGACAAAAGAATACTACAAGTCGCGCATTGCAGGATTTGAAGCGACGATAAAAGAAGAATCGTGGAAGCTGGAATGGGACATAGATGACAAGGAGCGCCTCGCTACAACCAGACGCGTGCAACTGGCAAAAAACCAGATAGGCATTCTTGAACGAGAACGCGACGAGCGTCTTGCGCGTATCAATGAAGACAGACAGGTACAAATGCAGGACAAATTAATTTCGCTAAATTTGATAACAATCATATAAGCAACATTATAACAAGGTAGGCCATGATAACAGTTGGACTGGATTTCGGAACTCACCAAAGCAAGGTTTGTATCGAACAAAAGGAAGGGGCAGAATTGAGCTATGAGTTCTTCATGTTCAAGGATGCGGACGGCAAGGAACAATTCACCTTGCCCAGCATCATTCATGTGGATAGTAATGGACATATGACTTATGGTTATTTGCCCAACAAGTTGAAGAGAGGCAAGATTATCCGCTACTTCAAGCAAGCCACTTTCACAAGCGTTGGAAACTTCCCACAAACTGAAGCCATCAATTATTCCATATGGTACATGGCCTACATATTGTTTGAGCTGGAAGAACTTTTTGGACAAGATTTTGCCATCCAGATGGGTGTTCCTTCTGATGGAACGAGCCATAGAAAACGCCAACAGTTGGCCGTCAGAATATTGTTAAGTGCATACAGATTGGTAGAGGAAGTCTTTGAAAACGATAAAGAATCGTTCTTGAAGGCTACCATATCAAAATTGAAGACAGTCACCAAGTTGCTGCCATACAGCGATGAAAAGAAAGAGGAATTTGGCATCCTTGTTTTCCCAGAGGCTTATGCTTGCCTAATGCCCCTTGTCAAGTCGCAGAAGATAGCTACAGGAATGTCCCTGATGGTTGATATAGGCGGTGGTACGACGGATATTTCGTTCTTTACAATAGAGAAAGGAAAGCCACAGGTATATTGTTTCTATTCTATCAACAAAGGATTGAATTATCTTACAGAAGCAGACGCAACGAATGATACACGACATGATTCCAATGTGAAGGACTTTAGTGAAATCAATGCTGAACGTCTGTATGCCTTTTCCTCTGAGTTGAATCAAATCTGCATCAATTTAAGGGATGCCTTGAAAAAAGAGTTCAAGATGCAAAGCGAATTGCCTATTCAAAGACTCACAGACGCTCTAAGTGCTCGACCTTTAGTTTATTCAGGGGGTGGTAGTACGTTTGGAAAACTTCGTCAGCCACATTTGGGATTCAAGGACATTATCCATATTTCAGAAAAAGAGTGGCATTCCGAGGTGATGAAGGACATGGAGACCATAAATGCAATGAAATTATGCCCAATTCTCTCTACTGCCTATGGGTTGTCTATCAGTGTTACTGATGACAAAATCAGGTGCAAACCTTTCCGTGATATATTTGATGAAGTACGGAAATGGACAGTAGAAAAAAGGCCGAAAAAGTATGTATATGGTGGAAGCATCAGTTCTGATGGTTTCGATTATGGAACAGATTATGACGCATTGAAATAACGTATGGCAGACATCGACACAAAAAACAAACTGAAGACCTTCCTTCTCCGCACGAGACGGAAGACGGAGGGACAAGGCGAGGCGGTAATCCGCTTTGCAGAGGATGTCTTGCCTCTTTTCGTTCGCAAATATCTTGATGCAGACTTTGAGGACATTTACTCTCAGACGAGACACGAGGTATATGCCAACTGGAGGGAGAGCGTCTTCGACATTCCTGAGGCAAACAAAGAAAATGTTGCTGCCGATGACCAATATACAGAGACGTTGAAGCTGCTTGCCGACTTCTATGACTCTACCACATTCAAAGGCAAACAGAAAGCCATACTAACTGAGTTTGAAAAGACAAGCAAGAAGACCATTGCAAAGAAACAAACGAAAAAAGACATACCGCAACCAGACCCTCTGTTGCCTGAACAAGACGGACAGGAAGAAATGACGGAGGGAAAAATAAGACAGGTGAACGTGACAAGGCACGAGCGCAACCAACGATTGCGACAACTGTGCCTGGCGCATTACGGCTATGTATGCCAAGTTTGTGGAATGGACTTCGAGTCGCGCTATGGGGCGATAGGCAAAGACTTCATAGAGGTTCATCATCTCAACCCGATAGCAAACACCGACGGCGAACATGCCCTTGACCCCGAGCAAGGTCTGGTGCCGCTCTGTAGCAACTGCCACTCCATGATACATCGTGGAGGAAAAGACGGTAAGCCCATGACCCTTCGGGAACTCAAAGAGATTTATCAAACGCATAACGACAAAAAAAGATGGCCGATGAACTAAGAAATATACTGGAGCGATTCAACCCCGACGAACCTTATGTTTGGCGGTTGCATCTTGACGATGAGACTTACCAATTGTTGGAAGCCTACATCGCCGCGAAAAGTGCGTCCATGAGCAAGGACATCACGGAAAGCGACGCACGTCTTGTTATCGTTTACTTGGCGGAATGGTACAGGCGCATATACAAAGGTTCGGAAACGGGACAGACCAATGCTGCCGATGATATAGATTTAAAAAGAGTGTGGAAGGCATCTGGCATCCGAGCCGATCGCTATGTCTATCAAACAGAATCCGGCACACGGCTTTGGAAATACTCCATCTATGTGTTGGGGGGACTTGCCGTGCGCCACGAGTTGGGTAGGCACGACAACGGACGCTTCCTAAAAGCACTCTGCCGCCTGTTTCACGGTGAGGACTACACACTCGAAAATCTGGACGATGAAAGCCGTGCCGTGGCCTTCCGACAGTCGATAGCCAGAGAACATAGCTTGTATGAGTATCTGAAAGAAATACTTGACGGTACGGGTGAGCAACACCGTGACAAGGAGACATTGGCTCTGATGGATGCCATCCGCACCGCCAACGACGAGGTGTTGCGCAAGAAATTCACTCTGGAATGGATTGTAGTATACCAACCCGCTTCGCCCTATATGAAGCGGATGCTTCGGATAGTCCTAAAGCCCGAACAAATAGGAGGCGGACTGCATCAATATCTACGGTTCGACCGTCTTCGTGTTTGGGGAGTCTCAAACCCTGAAAGGTTGCGCAACATCTTCATTGGCATCCGATGGAGAAACGGCGATGAGTGCGTACAGGATTTGGACAAGCAGAATCCACTCCTTGTATTATCCAACACCACCAATGGCTTTGTGACCTGGGGCGCAGAGGAACGAGTTGCTACAGAACGCAACATCCCTGTAGAGACATTCACCCATCTCGATATTGTGGCATACGACAATCTGGGCAACGAGTGGATCGCACAGACGGAAGAGGCGGCATCGTGGATGCAATTGTGGCGCATGACTGATAGCTACGACCGCTGGACCAGCAAGCAACAATCACAGCATGCTAGCGCCGTGGTGTTTGCAAACGATTGGCACAGCACGACTCCTGCTGATATGCAAAAAGCATTCAAAGACAAAACAGGAAATACAGGAGCCTCATGGAGCTGGTGCTACATCCAAAATGACATAACACTTACCGACAGCAAGGGGCAGTCTATAACGCTCTACAACAGAAACGGATACGACCAGGTGTTTGCCGTACTGCACAAAGACACGATATGCTACAAGGAAGGTGGACTTGTGACGATATGGCAAGAGGACGAAGAGGAAGGCCAGATCGAAGAACGCTATCCGCTTATATTCGGACGGGACGACCTACATGTGCGCCACTTCCGCACAAAGGATGCCATTACAGAGGCAGAGATGGATTCGGAAGAGACGTGCCACGATGTGCAGTTTAAGCATAACGGACGGTATGAGGATTGGACAGAAGTCAATCATCCGCACTACGGATTGGTACAACTTCGCATCACGGAAAAGAATATAGTCTATCGCATGACAGCCTACTATTTGAACGGTCTCATCCGCCGATGCTTCGACACCGCCACCATATTATACAAGGACTTGGACGGAAAGAAACAGGTTTACCAAGACCATATAGAAAAAGGTGGACAACCAATAGAACCTACCGTGACATTGCGCATAGGTAACTGCGAAGTGGAAGTTTACCGGCCTACCTTGACAAAGGAACTCTATCTTGATGGAAAGGTTTGGAAATACATCGAAGATGGCGAAGAGTTTACGTTGCCTTGGATATACAAAGACCGCATACGGATAGCGGATTTCAGCGCACAAGGCTTCCGCCAGTATGAGTGCAGCAATATGGTTTCACCATTCGCAACCTTTGACAAATCTGAGGACAATCAAGCCTTGTATCATCTGAGCAAGCGAACCTGTTGGGATGCCATGACGTTTGATGCTGACGCACCACAATGGTTGAGGATATGCTTGGCTAAGGATTCATCTAAGCCAAGGACTGAGTTGCCCTTGTTGAAGTGGAACATCTATCAAGACAAAGACCCACAACCTTTTGTCTATGAGGATGGTTATCAGAAGCAGAAAGGCGAAGTGATATTCATGGATGCGCACAAGCCAGATGCAGACCTCGACTTTTTCTATACCGAACCAGGACGACCGGATGTGTTCGGCGGAAAGAAGACAAAGGGTATCGAACTGAAATGCTTTGAGACGGCTGTAAAGTTTCAAACGTATTTCTCCGGCTATCATCCTGTCAGGCAGATGGCACAAAGAGGAGAGACAAACCAAAAGCTCATCAGCCAACTGAAGGAGCGTTATGGTGAGACATTGTCCGAAGACCTTCGACAGGGACTGACGAGATTGGCTGACGAATTTCAGTTGGATATAGAAGAATTAGACATCAACTTATAATATGACATTAATATGAAGTTTGCAAAACTTTATCACGATAACCACGAAAGTGTGGAACGCGCCCTTGCAGCTATGTGGTGCGGAGAGACAGGCAATGCCAGTCAGGCAGAATATGCCAAGAAACTACAAGAGGAGATAAACAACGTGTTTGCTCCAGATGATGCCATGCCTGTGGTACAGTGCATGAACTCATACGAGGCTGTACACTCTGTACCGTCAGAGGAGGCGAAAGCGTTGGTGGGAGGCTTGTGGAAGGCCACCAAATATGCCCCCTACGAGCACCAGTATCAGTGTTGGAAAACATTGTTGAAAGACAAGACCGCAGACGGTCTGCCTATGTCGGTCTGTGTGACCACTGGTACTGGCTCTGGAAAAACAGAGTGCTTTATGATGCCATTGGTAAAGGATTTGATGGACAATGGGAAACAAGACCAAGTACAGGCTTTGTTCCTCTATCCGCTCAATGCCCTAATGGAAGATCAAAAGCAACGACTGGAAGAACTGTTAGACGGCACAAACCTTACCTACACCGTGTTCAACGGTGACCTGCCTGAGCAAGAGCCTGCTGCCGACGACCATTCTACCAATGCCGAACATACAAGAAAACGCATACAGCAGATACGTGGATGGGACGAAAAGACGAAGGACTACCGATTCAGGCACCTGCTCTACACCAGAGCACAGGTGAGAAAGAATCCGCCGAACATACTGCTTACCAATCCCACGATGCTGGAATACATCCTACTGCGTGCCAAGGATGCAGTACTGACCAATCCTGCATTGAAAAGTCTGAGGTGGGTGGCAATCGACGAGACGCATACCTACACAGGAGCTGGTGCAGCCGAACTCGCCATGTTGCTGCGCCGTGTGTTGCTTGCCTTTGGCGTATCGGCAAGCAACGTTCGCTTTGCTACCTCATCAGCGACATTCGGCAATGGTGCAAATCCCGAGGAGGAAATGAAACAATTGCAGAAGTTCATCGGCGGCATTACAGGTTTGCGCACCGACCAAGTGAATGTTGTCGGCGGCAAGCGAATCGGTGAAGACTTCATACCAGACAATGCCGACGGAAAGAAGTGGCGTATGCTTTTCGACAGGGAATATGTGCCCCTGAACGAAATGATAATGGATGGCAAAACCATCGAGGATAAACTCGCCCTGCTGGATGAGCTGTGCGACCGTGTGCCCATGAACGACGGCATACCGATGCTCAAGGCAAAAGTGCATTATTTCTATCGTGTGCCCAACAATGGCTTGTATGTTCGACTGACCGAACACGAAAACGGAGCTTTCAAACTCTACACCATGAACAATGCCAAGGAGGACGAAAAGAATGATCCCTTGGTGGAACTGAGCCGCTGCAAACATTGTGGCGAGTATGTGGCATTGGCACAAATCAACAACCAACCGGGTGATGACTTCGGCAAATACAAGGCTGTGGAGCGTGAGGACAGCGATATGTTTGACCTTGCGGATGAAAGTAACGAGGAACAACAGCAGCCATTGGCCATCATCGGACTCTCGGACAAGGACAACGAGAACGGCGACAACAACGTTTCCATGGAAGTGGTGGACGGCAAATTGCTTTCCTCTGTTTCAAGACTGGCTTTGAACGGTGGTTGGCATCTTGTGGTGAACACCAAGTGCCGCTGCCCACACTGCAACTGCAAACTGACAAAACGCCGAAATAGTGACGAGGATCTGGACAAAGACATGGAAGAGACAGCAGATAGTGCCTATCTTATGAAGTTTAGGACATCACCGGAATTTATATCCCGACTGATGGCTCCATCTGTACTCGACAACCTTGACAAAGCGAACACAGAGGGCAGCGACAAGATTGTACTGCACGACGGACAGCAATATATCAGCTTTGCGGATAGCCGCCAAATGGCAGCTAAGTTGCGAATGTTCCC
>OCLF01000238.1_pt1 | contig 17454 bp, 17 predicted proteins | sample 1502881 | NCBI WGS metagenome assembly OCLF01 (sample SAMN03418267, study PRJEB22391) | human gut metagenome | biome: human-gut; feature: organic feature; material: feces | host: Homo sapiens | place: Tanzania | collected 2013-01
CTCTCTCTCCGCAAGAGCCTTCTGAAAGAAATTTCAGAAGGCTTTTTTCTTTTATCCCCCCTTCGTGATTATTTATCAAAAAAAAGCAAAAACTAAAATTTTCCGAAAAAAAATCCCTAAAAATTTGGTGGAATCAAAAAATAGTCGTACCTTTGCACCCGCTTAAGAAAACCAAGCTATAGTCATCCGACCGAATTTGGAGAGATGGTAGAGTGGTCGATTACAACGGTCTTGAAAACCGTCGTACCGAGAGGTACCGGGGGTTCGAATCCCTCTCTCTCCGCAAGAGCCTTCTGAAAGAAATTTCAGAAGGCTTTTTCATTTATATATCCCCCTTTATTATCAATCCACCCTTCTTCATTTACTGATCCATCCCTCTTTTTTCTCCTTTTCTTAAAACTTTTTATCGTTTCGTTTGGGATATTCAAATATTTATCGTAAATTTGCAGCGATAGAAACCAAATCATCGGCAAATTATATATCAATCAATTATAAAACATAATGAAAAAACTAATGACCATTATTGCCGCCATCTTCTGCATGGCGCAATTGTATGCAACAAACCCTGTTAAGCAATGGGGACAGCTGCAAGTAAATGGTGCACAATTGTGCGACCAAAGTGGAAATCCTGTAGTATTGAGAGGCGTAAGCCTGGGATGGCACAACATCTGGCCACGATTTTACAACAAGCAAGCCGTGAAGTGGCTCGCTAACGATTGGCATGCCAACATTATTCGTGCAGCCATGGGCATTCAGATAGAAGACAACTATCTGGAGAATCCTGATTTTGCCATGAAATGCATCACACAGGTAGTTGATGCAGCCATCAAGAACGGCACTTACGTTATCATCGACTGGCATGCCCACAAGATGCACACTGAGGAAGCCAAGGCTTTCTTTGGAAAGATGGCACAGAAATACGGCAAGTATCCCAACGTTCTCTACGAGCTCTACAACGAACCTATTGAGGACAAATGGGAAGATCTCAAGGTCTATGCCAAGACCATTATCTCAGAAATCAGAAAGTATGATCCCGACAACATCATCCTAATGGGCTGTCCTCATTGGGATCAGGACATCGACCTCGTGGCGCAGAGTCCTATAGAGGGAGTTAACAATGTAATGTACACTCTTCATTTCTATGCTGCCACCCACAAGGATTATTTGCGTGATAAGTTGGAAGCAGCCGTCAAGAGCGGTCTTCCGGTATTTGTATCGGAGTGTGCTGGCATGGAGGCATCAGGCAATGGTCCTCTGGCACCTGAAGAATATCAGAAATGGCTTGATGTGATGGAGAAGTATAAGGTGAGCTGGGTAAACTGGTCGGTAAGCGATAAAGACGAAACCTGCTCCATGCTCCTTCCCCGTGCCCAAGCCACCGGCAATTGGACTTCTGACCTTATCAAGCCATGGGGCAAAATGGTGAAAGAAGCGCTGACAAGATACAATCAATAGAAATTATCATGCAGCGTGAATGTTTAAACATCACGCACGACCAAAGCCTGAGCACTCTGTGAACAAGGTGTGAGCACTCAGTGAACAAAGCCTGGGCATCGAGAGACCAGGCTTTGGGCACATAGTGCCCATTGTACGGGCAACGAGTGCCCAAAACAAACTGCACGAATTGGGCAATATTACTACACGAATTAGGCAATATCAGACAGACTTTTCAGTGACTGCCTGTCCGGCTCTCCATTCAGTAGGAGTGCAACCTTCCTTAGCTTTAAAAATACGATACAGATAGGTGCGTGAAGAGAAGCCACATTCCAGGGAAATGATGTCATTGCTATAGTCTGGCCTTTCCTGCATCATCTTTTTTGCTGCATCGAAACGTATCTCACTGAGCCATGTTCTGAAAGTAGACTTCAGACAGTGCTCAAAGTAGAAAGACAAATCATACCTGGAAATACCAAGTTCACGGCTGAGAGTCAGTATATTCACCGTACAGTCCTTATATCCCAAATGCGCACACCATTCATCAAGCTTGTTCTGTATCAGAATTCTGCGCTCTTCAGTTCCCCCATAATTCATTTCTTCCATTTCCACCACCCCGCAGCTTTCAGCTTCCGTATCCAGAAGTTCGTCCGTAGGAATGTAGCTGCAGCCGAGGGCTACGAACGTAAGATTGAAGAACAGTACGGCTAGCAATGCCAGAGGGCCTACTATAAATAATAAAGAGGTAGACAGGATAGCAACCGGCATGATGAGAAATGCAAGCAAAAGAATGAGAACACTGGCATGCGAAAATCTCACGTAGGGCAACATATCCGTTGCAGTCATTGTTTCCAGCATTTTCCTACGTCTTAGCATCTCTCTGATTATCATGGATATGCAATAGACTACACTTCCACCAAACAGGGCGAGCATCAGATAGAGTCCTTCTCGGATAAACAGACTTTGATGGAGATAGATACTCACGCAAAAGACCAGGAGGATAACAGCATAAATGCCACCGCATACCCGGTTCATCTTCCGGCAACTGATACGGGGAGCCTCTAAGTTATAGATACCCATCGAGATGAGCGAGAAACAGGGGGTATAGACGAGGATGTTGATGACCGCCCCCAGGCCATCGTCTGCAGCACGGAATCCGAACACCATCTGCATCATATATTGTATCGCCAGTCCTATCATGGCGGCAACAATCATCCAGCGTGAACGCTCATAACGCTCGCTCTCCCATTTTACATGCAGATGAGAGACTGCCACGATGGCGGCATTGAGGAGCATGAATATGAAACATGCAAACTGCAGTAGAAATAATGAATCCATATGCATCTTATCTTATTATCTTAGAAATATACCAGCCTTTCTTAAAAATACTCCTGCAAAAGTACAATAAAATTTTAGAATAAGAATGAAAATCATTCAAAAAAGTTACGGTAACCGCATAAAAAACGGGAATTTTACCCAAGTGCAACTACTCGGCACCCAATTATTTGGAGTTTACAAAAAAACAACGTATCTTTGCCAACGGATTCCAAGAAAACCAAGGATTGAGAAGGGAATTCAAGGATTAAAAGAAAAATCAAGAATAAAAAAGTAAATCAAGGATAGAAAGGATAAAGAAGATATGAAATACTATACAGCATTGACTATTGCCGGATCCGACAGTTGCGGAGGGGCCGGCATCCAAGCAGACATCAAGACGATGTCGGCCTTGGGCGTTTATGCCAGTTCGGCCATCACAGCCATCACCGTGCAGAACACCAAGGGAGTATATGGCATACAGAATGTAGAGCCTGAAATCGTTAAGGGACAGATTGAGGCAGTGATGGATGATATCCATCCCGACGCCATCAAGATAGGAATGGTGAACGACTGCGATACCATCCGCGCCATCACCGAAACACTCAAGAAATACGATGACCAGTTCCAACATCTCGTTATCGACCCCGTGATGGTATCTACCAGCGGCTGCCGACTGATGCAGGAGGATGCCCTCGATGTCTTCATCCACGACCTGCTGCCGCTTGCCACCCTGCTCACCCCCAACATTCCGGAAGCAGAGATTCTTGCCGGCATCAAGATTCAGAATGCGGAAGATATCAAGAGCGCAGCCTCAGCCATCAGTAAGCTGGGATGCAAATACGTGCTCATCAAGGGCGGACACTTCGAAGGAAACGAGAAGATTGACTATCTCTTCGGAGACGGAAAGCTCATCACCAGCTATCGCGGCATGAACATTGAGACCCGAAACACCCACGGCACCGGCTGCACCCTATCCTCGGCCATCACCTCTTATCTGACCCGAGAAATGGATATGAATACCGCCATCGCCATGGCGAAGACCTATCTTTCGGGTGCCATCCTTGCCGGAAAAGACGTAAAGATTGGAGAAGGACATGGTCCTGTGAACCATTTCTACGAACCAAAAGCCCTGTTCTTCAAGTAGATATGAATTCCATAAAGAAATCAATCCCAAGTAAACCAAATTACAACGAATCGTCACAACAAACATGAAATGGATTGTTATTACCATGCCCGATTTCATAGAGAATGAGGCAAACTATATCAACCAGCTCTTCGAGGCAGGACTCGACTTGCTGCATCTGCGCAAGCCAGATTCCCGCATCGAAGACTGCGAGCGACTGTTACAGGAAACCAACCCGAAATGGCATCCGAGAATCGTGGTTCACGACCACTTTTCACTCTGCAAGAAATATCATCTCCACGGCATCCATCTGAATCGCCGAAACCATCAAGTGCCAGATGGCTTCCAGGGAAGTCTGTCCCGCTCCTGCCACAGTTTCGAGGAGGTAACAGAGGCACAGAAAGAAGGAGTTTTCAGCTACGTTTTCCTCAGTCCTATCTTCGATAGCATATCCAAGAAGGGTTACAAGCATTGCTTTGCCAACAAGGATCTGGAGGATGCCGGCAACAATGGCATCATCAACGAAAAGGTGATTGCCCTAGGTGGCGTTATTCCGCAATTCATCCCACAACTGCGAGTCTGGAACTTCGGCGGCGCAGCCTTCCTGGGGGATATCTGGAACCGCCGACAGGATGCCGACTGGGCAGAATATCTTACTAACGTAAGAAAATGCCTATCGCAGGCCACGCAAAAAAATACACTTAATGGCTCAAATGTTTGGTAGTTAGCCAAAATAGTTGTAATTTTGCACCCATGATTTATCCAGATAATTTTGAAAACAAGATAGGATTCAACGAAATCCGAAAAATGCTGCGCGAAAGATGCCTCTCGCCACTGGGCAAGGAACAGGTGGACAAGATGGCTTTCAGCAGCGACGCAGAACAGGTGAACGAGTGGCTCATGCAGGTGCGTGAGTTCCGAAGACTGATGGAGGAAGTGGAAGACTTCCCCCTGCAATATTTCTATGACGTAAGAGAGAGCATCCTCCGTATCCGTGTGGAGAATACCCACCTGGAAGAGGACGAACTGTTTGACCTGAGACGTTCGCTCGCCACCATCGCCGGCATGGTGAAGATTCTGAACCACAGCGACGAAGACGATACACACGCCGAACAGGAAGACGGATGGCGCAGAGAAAAGAAATATCCCTATCCTGCCCTCCACCGTCTTTCAAAAGACGTGATGACTTTCCCGCAACTGATTCAGCGCATCGACCAGATTCTCGACAAATTCGGTAAGATACGAGACAATGCTACCCCCGAACTCCTCCAGATTCGACGAGAACTGGCGAAGACCGAAGGAAGCATTTCACGCACCCTCTACAGCATATTGCGAGCTGCCCAGAGCGAGGGCGTGGTAGAGAAAGACGTAACCCCTACCCTGCGCGACGGCCGACTGGTTATCCCAGTAATCCCTACCCTGAAGCGAAGAATCAAGGGTATCATTCACGACGAGAGTGCCACCGGTAAGACCGTGTTCATAGAACCAACCGAGGTGGTGGAAGCCAACAACCGGGTGCGCGAGCTGGAAGGCGAGGAAAGAAAGGAGATTATCCGCATCCTCACCGATTTCACCAACAAGGTGCGCCCATTCTCCAAGGAAATCCTGGAGAGCTACCGCTTCCTCGCCATCATCGACCTGATTCAGGCGAAGCAGAAAATAGCCGATGTGTTCAAGGCGATAGAGCCGGAAGTGGCCGACCATCCACACGTAGACTGGATCCGTGCCATCCACCCACTGCTCCAGCAATCCCTGCAGAAGAAAAACGAAAAAGTGGTGCCGCTTGATATCACCCTGACGCAAGACAAGCGCATCCTCATCATCTCGGGTCCTAACGCCGGTGGTAAGTCGGTGTGCCTCAAGACTGTAGGTTTGCTGCAGTATATGCTGCAATGCGGATTGAGTATCCCGGTGAGCGAGCGTTCGAAGACGGGTGTCTTCCAGAACATCATGATTGATATCGGTGACGAGCAGAGTCTGGAAAACGACCTGAGTACCTACTCTTCCCATCTTCTGAACATGAAGAACATGATGAAGGCAGCCAATGGCGACACCATCATACTGATAGATGAGTTTGGTACCGGTACCGAACCGGGCATCGGTGGAGCCATCGCCGAGGCCGTGCTCGACAAGTTCTGCAAGCAGCAGGCTTACGGCGTCATCACCACCCACTATCAGAACTTGAAGCATTTTGCTGATAGTCACGAGGGCGTGGTAAACGGCGCAATGCTTTACGACCGCCACGAGATGAAGGCCCTCTTCCAGCTTGCCATCGGCAGACCAGGCTCTTCCTTCGCCATCGAAATTGCGAGAAAGATCGGTTTGCCGGAAGAGGTAATCAAGGAGGCTTCGGATATAGTGGGCTCTGAATACATCCAGAGCGACAAGTATCTGCAAGACATCGTCCGCGACAAGCGATACTGGGAGAACAAGCGCCAGAATATCCATCAGCGCGAGAAGGATATGGAGAAGACCATCTCGAAATATGAAAGCGACATCGAGGATATCGAGCGCAGCAGAAAGGCGATTCTCAAGAAAGCGAAGGAGGAAGCTGCAGAACTCCTGAAGGAGAGCAACAAGAAGATTGAGAATGCCATCCGAGAGATTCGAGAGAGTCAGGCGGAGAAGGAGGAAACCCGTCGCATCCGTCAGGAACTCGATGCCTTCAAGCAGGAGGTCCAGGAGATTGACACCAAGGAATCGGACGACAAGATTGCCCGCAAGATTGCCCAGATCCAGCAGCGCAAGGAGCGCCATGCCAAGCGCCAGGCTGAGAAAAAGGAGAACCAGGAGAAGGCGGCTGCGGCTCTGCGAAATGCACAGAGCAAGGTACAGAGCGACAGCAAGCGGGAAATCCAGGTGGGCGATACCGTACGAATCAAGGGCTTGACTACGATAGGAAAGGTAGAGAGCATCAACGGCGATACTGCCACTGCTGTTTTCGGCGGCATGCGCACCAAGATGCGCCTCAACAGACTGGAGCACGCCACAGCCACAGCCGAAAACGTAGATAAGACCGAGGAACGCAAGGAAAACCTGGCTTCTTATGGTATCAGCAAGGAGACCCGCAAGACGATAGATGCCCACAAGACCAACTTCCACCAGGATCTGGATGTACGAGGTATGCGTGGCGATGAGGCACTGAATGCCGTTCAGTATTTCATTGACGATGCCATCCTGGTAGGAATGCCAAGAGTTAGAATTCTTCATGGCAAGGGCAATGGAATTCTCCGCCAGCTCATCCGTCAGTACCTGAGCAGCGTGCCGAATGTGACGCATTATGCCGATGAGCATGTTCAGTTCGGCGGTGCCGGCATTACGGTTGTTGATTTTTAATTGTCTCTTCCACTATATATAATAATGTGGAACTTGAAAAAGGAGGCAATCACCTGCCTCCTTTTTCTAAATAAACGTTAACAACAGACATTTTTTCGGCAGAAAATTTGGCTGGTTCAGAAATTTGCAGTAATTTTGCACTCGCTTAAAAGCAATAACCGCTTTCAAGTATATGAGACGGACAAGTCTCATACGACCAGCTCCCTCGGAATCCCCCAGGATGGGAACATAGCAAGGGTACTTGGTTGTAGCGGTGCGATATGAATCGCTTGTCCACCCGCCTCTTTAGCTCAGTTGGCCAGAGCACGTGATTTGTAATCTCGGGGTCGTTGGTTCGAATCCGACAAGAGGCTCAAAAAGGAATCTTCTTTCAGAAGGTTCCTTTTTTGTTTTTCCTCCCTTTACATCCTCGTCACTGCAAGGCGTTGAATCTCCCTGCAAGGCGCAGAATCTCACTCCAAGGCATAACAAACAAAAATATTTCTGAAATTCAGGGCGTTCTATCTTTAATTATATATAAATATTCTCCCCCTTTACACCTTATATAATAAAAAAGTTGTATTTTTGCAAATTGATATATTACATTCGTAGAAATACATTAAGACAATGAATACAGAAAATAACGAGAAGCAAGAAGAAAAGATGAACGATGAACAGAGCCAGACAAAGTTCGACAACTCTGATCAGAAGATCAAGATCTTTGTGATTGATACAGGCAAGATCAAACAGACCAAGGCTTTTGCCCGTCAAGACGGTACCCTGCTTGGTATCGTATGGGTAGCCAGTTTCGTTTGTACCATGCTGGCAGCCAACCCGGAATACCAGATGTTGGGATTGCTTTCCAATCTCCTCATCCTCTCCACTCCATTCGTGGTGGCAAAGCGACTGAAATATTTCCGTGATGTGGTAAGAGAAGGTCATATCTCCTTCAAGCACGGATTGTATTATTGTGTCCAGACATTCTTCTATGCCACCTTGCTGCTCACCATCATACAGTATCTCTGGTTCCGATTCATGAACACGGGCATGTTTATGACCCAGCTCCAGACCAACTACCAGATGATAGCCCAGGCTTATCAGTTGACAGCAGAGGAAACCAAGGCTCTCTTCGATGCCATCACGATGATGAAGCCTATTGCATGGGCATCCATGTTCATGATCACCGACCTGGTAGCAGGCGCAGTACTCAGTCCGATTCTCGCTGCCATCTATTCAAAGAAACGAATTAGAAAATCTTAAAACATAACATAAGAAAATGGATATTTCAGTTATTGTTCCTCTTTTCAACGAGGAAGAATCATTGCCAGAACTCTTTGCTTGGATCAAGCGAGTGATGGACACCAACGATTTCACATACGAAGTTATCTTCGTGAACGACGGTTCTACCGACCGTTCATGGAATGTCATAGAAGAGCTTGCCGAGAAGTTCGAGCAGGTAAAGGGCATCAAGTTCCGCCGCAACTACGGAAAGAGCCCGGCACTCTATTGCGGATTCAAGGAGGCACAGGGAGATGTAGTCATCACCATGGATGCAGACCTGCAGGATTCTCCTGACGAGATTCCGGGACTCTACCAGATGATTACCAAGGAAGGCTACGACCTCGTTTCCGGTTACAAGCAGAACCGCAAGCAGGGCGACCCTCTCAGCAAGACCATCCCAACCAAGCTGTTCAATGCCACAGCCCGCAAGGTTAGTGGAATCCATAATCTCCATGACTTCAACTGCGGATTGAAGGCTTACCGACGCGAAGTAGTCAAGAACATCGAGGTATATGGCGAGATGCATCGCTACATCCCATATCTTGCCAAGAACGCCGGCTTTGCCAAGATTGGCGAAAAACCGGTTCATCACCAGGCACGCAAGTTCGGAACTTCCAAGTTCATGGGCTGGAACCGTTTCGTAAACGGCTATCTCGACCTGATGACCCTCTGGTTCCTCAGCAACTTCGGCAAGAAGCCAATGCACGTATTCGGATTCCTGGGCAGTCTCGTGTTCTTCATCGGCTTCCTCTCGCTCATCGGCTTGGGCATCGACAAGAGCATCGACCTCTACCATGGCGTATATGGTCATCTCATCACCGACTCCCCATACTTCTACATTGCGCTCATCGCCATGGTACTGGGTAGTCAGTTCTTCCTTGCCGGATTCCTGGGCGATTTGATCAGCCGCCAGAATCCAAACCGTAACGATTATCAAATAGAAAAGGAAATAAGATGCGGAAAATAATACCAATGGTTCTCGTCATGATGGCGATGATGATTGTGGCTGGATGCTCATCCATCGACTGCCCGCTCAACAACACCACTTATACGAAATATAAGCTGATGGGCAACGTCACCACACTCGCCGACACCATGACCATCTCAACCACCAAGACCGAAGGCCAGGACAGCGTACTCATCAACAGGGATGTGAACGTAGACAGTTTCATCCTGCCCATGAGCTACCAGCAGCCCGAGGACGTGTTCTACTTCGAAATCAGAAACCGCGACCACAAGGTATGGAAAGATACCGTGACCGTGAAGAAGGAGAACTTTTCGCATTTCGAATCGGTGGATTGCAGTCCGTCGTTCTTCCACACCATCACCGGTGTGCAGACCACGCGCAATTTCATCGACTCGATAGTCATCAACAAAAAAGAGGTAAATTATGATGCATCCAAAGCGCATTTCTATATCTATTTCGGCAACCGCCACTAAGCTTCTCGCGGCAGTGATACTCCTGCTGCTGATGGGTGGGGTTTCTGCCCATGCCCAGAATCAGCAGAAGAAGATGGATGCTGTAACCGAAGATACCATCCCTCTGTTTCGCGGCATGACAGTAGGCGTAGATATCATCGGTCCGGTGCAGTTGATGGTGAGCGACTACGGTCAGTATGAGGCATCGCTGCGCGTCAACCTGAAGGATAAGTACTACCCTATCTTCGAGCTGGGTTACGGCAAGGCAGATGCCAGCGACGAAAGTACCAGGATTAATTACAAGACCAGTGCACCATACTTCCGTATCGGTGTGGACTGGAACCTGCTCAAGAACAAGCACGATGACTACCGTCTCTTCGGAGGATTCCGATATGGCTTCACATCGTTTAAATATGATGTGAGTGCTCCACCGGTAAATGATCCCGTCTGGGGCGGCGAAGCTTCTTATGGTGCAGAAGATGTATCAGCCAACTTCCAATGGCTGGAAGGCGTGTTCGGAGTGGATGCCAAGATATGGGGACCTGTCCGCATGGGCTGGAGTTTCCGCTACAAGCGCAAGCTGACCCAGAAGAAGGGCAACATCGGCAACAGTTACTATGTGCCAGGCTTCGGCAAGCAGGGAGGCACCCGACTCGGCGGCACCTTCAACGTTACCCTGGAGATATAAGTCACCTATTATATATAAGTCACCTTATTATATAGAGAAAGATAGAGAAAGAAATGAAAAATAAGAAACTGATATGGCAGATACCCTTTCTGCTGATTCTGATATTGGGCAGTATCTACGTGATACGCCAGCAGCACAACACCCCTTATCAAAAAGATGAGGGCATGGTATTCGGCACCATCTATCACATCACGTACCAGAGCGACACCGATTATCAGAAGGAGATTGAGGAGGAGTTGCAGAAGGTGGATAACTCTCTTTCACCCTTCAACAAGACCTCTATCATCTCACGTGTCAACCGCAACGAGAAGGTGAAGGTTGATGAGATGTTCACGGAAGTGTTCCAGCTTGCCGAAAAGATTTCAGGCGAGACCAACGGAGCCTTCGACATCACCGTTGCCCCAATGGTCAACGCCTGGGGATTCGGATTCAAGACAGGCAATCCACCCACCAAGCAGACCATTGACAGTCTTCGTGCCATCGTAGGCTTCCACAAGGTTGCCCTGAAAGACGGCTTCGTGAGCAAGGAGAATCCTAAGACCATGCTCGACTGCTCTGCCATTGCCAAAGGTTACGGCACCGACGTGGTGGCAAAATTTCTGAAGAAGAAAGGCATCCAGAACTTCATGGTGGAGATTGGTGGCGAAATCGTGGTGAGCGGCAACAGCGAGAAGCAGGTGCCTTGGCGCATCGGCATCAACAAACCAACCGACGACTCGCTCAATACCAACCAGGAATTGCAGGAAGTGGTAAACGTGAGCGACATCGCCATGGCTACCAGCGGCAACTATCGCAACTTCTACTATAAGAACGGCAAGAAATATGCGCACACCATCGATCCGAAGACGGGTTATCCTGTGCAGCACAACATCCTGTCGGCCACAGTTCTTGCCAAAGACTGTGCCACAGCCGATGCCTATGCCACTTCTTTCATGGTAATGGGATTGGACGGGGCGAAGAAGGTGCTGGAGAAACATCCGGAAATCTGCGCTTATCTGATTTATGCAGACCACAAAGGCAATAACAGAATCTGGTATTCGCCATCCCTGAAGAAAATATTAGAACCTCAAAATTCAAAATAAGAACATGCCGGAAAAGAGATTATACGACAGTCTTTTGGGACTTCCCCTATTCCTGGGAATGACCCGTTGCGACCTTCTTGAGATTGCAGGCACGACCAAGTTCTACTTTCAAAAGTTGAAAAAAGGTCATGTCATCGCCCAGGAAGGCGAACCCTGTCTGCACATAATTTTCCTGATTAAGGGTGAAATCAAAGTCATTACAGAGGCTGACGACCACGGTTATCTGATAGAGGAGACCATCAAGGCACCCGAGGTGCTTCAGGTGGAACGTTTCTTCGGATTCAACCAGCACTATACACATACCTATATTGCCGGTGACGACTGCAACATCATGAGTTTCAGCAGAAAGGAATTGATGAAGCTATCCGATAATTACGAGATATTCCGCATCAACCAGCTCAACATCCTCACCACGCAGACACAAAAGAGCGAGCGACGACTCTTCAGAGTACCTCCCAAGACATTGGAAGAACGCATCATCCGCTTCTTCGAAAGTCACTGTCTCCGACCAGCCGGCGAAAAGACCTTCCGTATCAAGATGACCAGACTCGCCGAAGAAATGAACGTGAAGCGAATCTATGTATCGAATGCGCTCAACGAGATGGAAGAAAAAGGACTCATCAAACTCTATCGAGGCATCATCGTCATCCCATCATTGGAAAATCTCATTGTTAAAAATTAAAAGTTGAAAGTAACAAGTTCAAAGTAATAAAATGCAAGATACAACCATAAACGAGAAAAAAATTGAGAAGAGAGAGAATCCTTTCTTCCTGCCATACGGCACCCCGCACAATACAGCCCCATTCGACCGCATTCAGCTCGGCGACTATGAGGAGGCTTTCATGGAAGGTATCCGCCGCGACGACGAGGCAACCGACAAGATTGTAAACGACCCGGCAGAGCCAACGTTCGAAAACACCATCGCCCGTGTTGATACAGAAAAGGGCGAGCACTATTACGACCTCTTAAGCAGAGTGTCTAACGTATTCTCTTGCATGATGAGTGCCGAGACCTGCGACGAGATGGAGGAACTGGCACAGAAGATGAGCCCTATCCTCACCAAGCATGCCAACGACATCACATTGAACAAGAAGCTCTTCGAGCGCATCAAGTTTGTTCACGACCATCCTAACCGTGAACTGAATGCAGAAGAGAAGATGCTGCTCGAAACCAGCTACGACGGATTCGTACGCAGCGGTGCCCTCCTCGACGAGGAAGGCAAGGAAAAACTGCGCAAGCTCACCGAGGATGCAAGCATGCTCACCCTCCAGTTCTCGCAGAACCTGCTGAAGGAGAACAAGGCGTTCACCCTTCACATCACAGACAAGGCGCAGCTCGAAGGTCTGCCAGAAACAGCCATCGCTGCAGCTGAACATACAGCCAAGGAAAAGAATGAGGAAGGCTGGATTTTCACACTCGACTATCCTAGCTATTCTCCGTTCATGACCTACTCTACCCAGCGCGAACTGCGCAAGCAGATGTACATGGCTCGTAACACAGTCTGCACCCACGACAACGAGCAGAACAACCTGGAAATATGCAAGAAGCTGGTGAATCTGCGCCGTGAACTGGCTCAACTCCTAGGCTTCGAGACCTACGCCGACTACGTGCTCCGCCACCGCATGGCAAGCAAAACGGAGAATGTGTATAAACTGCTAAACGACCTCATCGATGCCTACAAGCCAACAGCCATCGAAGAGACAGAAGAGGTGAAGGCACTTGCCAAGAAACTGGAAGGCGATGACTTCGAGATGGAGCCATGGGATTTCGGATACTATTCTCACAAGTTGCAGATGGAGAAGTATAACCTGGATGCAGAGATGCTCCGCCCATACTTCCAACTCGACAAGGTGATAGACGGCGTATTCGGTCTTGCCAACAAGCTCTACGGCATCACCTTCAAGGAGAACAAGGATATTCCGGTATACCATCCAGACGTGAAGGCATACGAGGTATTCGACAAGGACGGCAGCTATCTCGCCGTATTCTATGCCGACTTCTTCCCTCGCAAGGGCAAGCAGGGCGGTGCCTGGATGACAGAATTCCAGGGACAATGGATTGACCATAAGGGCGTTAACGTTCGTCCACACGTAAGCGTGGTGATGAACTTCACCAAGCCAACAGCCGAGAAGCCAGCCCTCCTCACCCTGGGCGAGGTAGAGACCTTCCTGCACGAGTTTGGCCATAGCCTTCACGGCATGTTTGCCAACACCCGTTTCGAGAGCCTCTCAGGCACCAACGTATGGTGGGATTTCGTAGAGTTGCCATCTCAGTTTATGGAGAACTATGCGGTAGAGAAAGACTTCCTCCGCACTTTCGCCTTCCATCACGAGACGGGCGAGCCATTGCCTGACGAGCTCATCGAGCGCATCGTGAAGAGCCGCAACTTCATGGCAGCCTATGCCTGCCTGCGCCAGGTAAGTTTCGGTTTGCTCGACATGGCATACTACACCAAGAAAGATGAATTCACCGCCGACATCATCCCATTCGAGAAGAAGGCATGGGAGAAGGCGATGGTTCTGCCACAGAGACAGGATACCTGTATGACCGTACAGTTCTCCCACATCATGGCAGGAGGATATGCAGCTGGCTACTACAGCTACAAATGGGCAGAGGTGCTCGATGCCGATGCCTTCAGCGTATTCAAAAAGAATGGAATCTTTGACCAGGCAACCGCCCAGAGTTTCCGCGACAACATCCTCTCGAAGGGTGGTACAGAGCATCCGATGACGCTCTACAAGCGATTCCGCGGACAGGAGCCAACCATCGACGCCCTGCTCGAACGCAACGAAATCAAGAAGAATTAATTATAAATTATTAATTGTAAATTATAAATTATAAAAAAGTGATGGCAAACGAACTTTCCAAACAGCAGAAGCTTGACCTGCGATACCTTCGCATGGCGCGCATCTGGGCAGAAAACAGCTACTGCAAGCGCCGACAGGTGGGAGCACTGGTAGTGAAAGACAAGATGATTATCAGCGATGGCTACAACGGTACACCCAGCGGATTCGAGAATGTATGCGAGGACAACAACGTAACCAAGCCATACGTTCTCCATGCCGAGGCCAATGCCATCACCAAACTGGCCCGCAGCAGCAACAACAGTGAGGGAAGTACACTCTATGTCACAGCCTCTCCTTGCATCGAATGCTCCAAGCTGATTATCCAGTCGGGCATCAAGCGAGTGGTCTATGCCGAAAAGTACCGTCTCACGGATGGCATAGACCTGCTCAAAAGGGCTGGAGTTAAAGTGGAATACATGAATCCGGATGAAATGGGAGATTCCTCCGATAAGCCGGATTCATCTTCCGAACAATAAGAGAGAAAGAAACGTTAGTATATTAAAAGTTAGTAAGTTATGAACATGAATAAGAATAAGAGCAACCGATTCATGCCCTTCATCATGGCGCTCTGCGTAGTGATTGGCATTATCATCGGTACATTCTTTTCGAATCATTTCGCCGGCAACCGACTCAACGTCATCAATAGTGGCAGTAACCGACTCAACAACCTGCTCCACCTCATCGACGACCAGTATGTGGATGCCGTGAACATTGATTCCTTGGTGGATAAGGCGATACCTCAGATTCTTGCTGAGCTGGACCCTCACTCCGTATATATCAGTGCAAAGGATGCGGCTCAGGCTAACGACGACCTCAAAGGCTCCTTCTCGGGAGTGGGCATCGAGTTCGTCATCCGCCAAGACACCATCCATGTGCAGAATGTGATCCAGAACGGACCTGCCGAGAAAGCAGGACTTCTGGCTGGCGACAAGATTGTGGCCGTGGATGGCAAGCCATTCGTGGGCAAGATTGTTACCAACCAGGAAGCCATGCACCGACTGAAGGGTCCGAAGGATACGAAAGTGAAGATTGGCGTGGTTCGCTATGGAAGCAAGAAGGTGCAGACCTTCACCGTGACCCGCGGCGAGATTCCTACCAAGAGTGTAACTGCGGCCTATATGCTCGATGACAAAACGGGCTATATCCGCATCAAGAACTTCGGCGAGAACACCTATCCTGAGATGCTCATCGCCCTGGCAAAGCTCTCGCAGCAGGGATTCTCCAATCTCTGCATCGACCTGCGTGATAACTCAGGCGGTTATCTTACTGCCGCTGTCAACATGGCGAACGAGTTCCTGCCAGCCAAGAAGCTGATTCTCTATACAGAAGGCAGAAAGTCGCCACGCCAGGAATATCCGAGCGACGGCAAGGGTGCTTATCAGAAAATACCACTGGTGGTTCTCATCAACGAGGGTTCAGCATCTTCTGCCGAAATCTTCGCCGGTGCCATGCAGGACAACGACCGTGCTACCATCATCGGCCGCCGATCGTTCGGAAAGGGTCTGGTTCAGCAGCAGATTGAGTTCCCTGATCACAGCCTCATCCGTCTCACCATCGCCCGCTACTATACTCCATCGGGCAGATGCATCCAGAAGCCATACACCCTGGGTGATGACAAGGATTACGAGCAAGATCTCCTCACCCGCTATCAGCACGGCGAGTTCTTCTCGCAGGATAGCATCAAGCATACCGGTCCGGCTTACCATACAGGCATCGGTCGCGTGGTTTATGGTGGCGGTGGTATCACTCCTGACATCTTCGTACCGGAGGATACACTCGGCATGACTTCCTACTTCAAGGAGGCTAGCATGAGCGGACTCATCCTTCAGTTTGCGTTCACCTATACCGACGACAACCGTCCGAAGTTGAACAACTTCAAGGAGATGATGCAGCTTTCCGACTATCTTGACAGTCAGAACATAGTAGAGCAATTTGCCAACTATGCCGACAAGCGTGGCTTGAAGCGCAGAAACCTGCTCATCAGAAAGTCGCACAAGCTTCTGGATAGAGTCATCGACAGCCGAATCATCTACAACATGCTGGATGAACAGGCCTGGACCCAATACATCAACCAGGACGACCCAGTGATTATGAAGACCCTGGAAGTGTTCAAGAAGCACGAGGCATTCCCAAAGAAGCCTGTGCCTGCAGCCAAGCCAAAGGCAAAAAAGCCCATTGCAAAACAGCAGAAATAATGGATAAAAAAGAATTAAGACAATTCATAAGAAACAAAAAGCGACAGTATTCCTCAAGTCAACTTGAGGAACTGTCGCTTTCTGTTTTATCCCGACTCAACGGGAATGAGCATCTGCAAAGAGCAGAAACGTTATTGATGTACTATTCCCTGCCCGACGAGGTAAACACCCATGCATACATCGACCAGCTACTGACAGAAGGCAAGAAGATTCTCCTGCCTGAGGTGATAGACGGAGAGAACATGGTGATTCGGGAATATACGGGAAAGCACGACCTGAAGGAAGGAGCCTTCAATATCATGGAACCCATCGGAAGCCTATTTCCAGAAGAGAGGTATCAGGAGCTAGATCTCGCCATCATCCCCGGCATGGCATTCGACGGGAACCACAACCGCTTGGGCAGAGGCAAGGGATATTACGACAGATTTCTCCAGAAGATTCCCCAGGTATACAAGATAGGAATCTGCTTTCCTTTCCAACTGGTGGAGGAGATTCCAACGGAGGAAACGGATATAAAAATGGATGCAATCATGGGATAAAGCTTCAGTTTTCTCCCGCATTTTCCCCGAAAAAACAAAAAAAGCTAGTTTTTTAGCGGAAAATACAATATCTTGCATCAGAAATCGTTAATAAAATAAAAACAAAGCGTTTTTAAGAGATTTCCATTAAACCTTTCGGGGTTTTAGGGGTCTAAGATTATGATTAGAATTCATAAACTGAACTTTTATTATATCGTGTAAGATTCAATAGGAAA
>OCLF01000240.1_pt1 | contig 17179 bp, 7 predicted proteins | sample 1502881 | NCBI WGS metagenome assembly OCLF01 (sample SAMN03418267, study PRJEB22391) | human gut metagenome | biome: human-gut; feature: organic feature; material: feces | host: Homo sapiens | place: Tanzania | collected 2013-01
GTCTTATCTTTCTCCGTTATGCTGATGTGCTTTTCAAACAGCATAAAGCGGAAATTGACAAGGAATATGAAGCTCTCAAAGGTACTCGCATGGAGCGTGCTTATAAGGACATTGCCGTGGAGAGGTGTGGCTTCTATCTTCCTGAATGTGCTTACTTCGATACTATCAACGATGCACCTGATGATGCCCACAAGGCGGTCTTGGTGAAAGAGGCGATGGAAGCTATCGAAAAGGGAAATCCAAAATTGGAGAATGTTCTGCCAAAAGAGGTGTATGGACAGTTGGTACCAGAGGAAGATCCCGAACTGTTGAGCCGCATTGTCCGTGTTTTCAAGGATATTCCTGAGAATATCAATATCGATCTCTTCGGTCAGATTTACGAATATTTTCTTGGCAACTTCGCCTTGGCGGAAGGTCAGGGTGGTGGAGCCTTTTATACTCCTCCTACGGTAGTTCAATATATGGTGGAAGTTATCCATCCTGTTGTGGGTGATAAGAAATTTCTCGATCCAGCTTGTGGATCGGGCGGTATGTTTGTGCAAGCCGCTCGATACATGCACCGTCATAATGCTACCAATCAAGACCTGATGCGCTTTCGTTGTTATGGCGTGGAGAAAGACCCAGACACAGGCAAGTTAGGTAAGATGAACTTACTGCTCAATAATGTGCGTGGAGAGATAACAGAGGCAAATTCGTATTATAGCGACCCTTACAATGCTTTTGGCAAGTTTGACTATGTGATGGCGAATCCGCCATTCAATGTGGATGAAGTGCTCGTTAGTAAAGTTTGTGATGATGCTCGATTCACCACTTATGGTGTGCCTCGTAACAAAACGAAGTCTGCCAAGAAAAATAGCGACAAGACGGAGACTGTGCCTAATGCCAATTATCTCTGGATAGGTTACTTTGCCACGGCTCTCAACGACTCTGGTAAGGCTGCCCTTGTCATGGCTAACTCTGCAAGTGATGCAGGAGGTAGTGAGTTGGAAATCCGCAAGAAGATGATACAGGATGGCATCATCTCTCAGATGGTCACTCTGCCAAGCAATATGTTCTCTACCGTTACGCTCCCTGCTACTCTTTGGTTCTTCAATAAGCAGCGCACCAACAAAGATGAAATCCTCTTCATTGATGCTCGCAACATCTTTACACAAGTGGATCGTGCCCACCGCAAGTTCTCTGACGAGCAAATCAAGAACCTCGGTATCATCACCCGTCTCTACGAGGGCGATAGCGATGCTTTTTGGCAACTGGTCGATGAGTACAAAAGTGAGGGCAAGCAAGAAGAGGTGGACTGGTTGCTCGAAAGATGGCCTGAAGGAAAATACCGTGATGTCATCGGCTTGTGCAAAGTGGCGAAGATAACTGGCGAGGACGGCATCGAGGACAACGACTGGAGTCTGAATGCTGGCCGCTATGTGGGAGTAGTGATAGAGGATGACGGAATGACCGAATGTGAGTTCCGTGATGAAATGTTATCGCTCAAAGCTGACTTCTCGAAGCTCTGTGCTGAGGCTGGAGATTTACAGAAAGAGATTGAGAAGAATATGGTCGAACTTTTTGGCGAGGAATAGAGTATGAAGTGGATTGTAAAAAGTTCATCGGAACTTTATGTTAGTTCTTCTGGATTGTCGAAAGCGTCGGATCAGTTTGGATATGGTTTTCCATTTTTGTCTTATAAGGATGTCTTCAATAATTATTATGCTCCCGAAAAGTTAAATACTTTGGTAAATTCAACAGAGAAAGATAGACAGAAATGTTCTGTGAAGAGGGGTGATGTCTTTCTTACAAGGACAAGCGAAACAACAGATGAGCTAGGAATGAGTTGTGTAGCATTGAAAGATTATGAAAATGCAACATTTAATGGTTTCACGAAACGTCTTCGTCCTTTAACAGAAGAAATAGTTCCTGAATATGCAGCCTATTTTTTTCGTTCATCCTATTTTCGTGCTCAATGCCAGTCTTTGGCTTCTCTTATAACAAGAGCAAGTCTTAATGATGGAATGATTCGCCGTTTTAAAATAAGGTTTCCAAAGGAAAAGAAATGTCAAGAAAAAATAGGTAAGATATTATTGACTTACGATTCTCTCATAGAGAACAATACAAAGCGTATTCGTCTTTTAGAGAAAATGGCGGAGAACTTATATAAAGAATGGTTCGTTCGCTTCCGCTTCCCTGGACATGAAAAGGTGGAAATGGAGAATGGCTTGCCGAAAGGGTGGAAGTACGTGAACTTTGGAAAGTTGTCTCCGATAGTGACTGGTAAGAAAGATGCGAATTTTGCTTCGCCAAATGGAAAGTACAAGTTTTTCACTTGTTCAAAAGCAGATTTGATGGCAGATAGTTATTCTTTTGATTGTTTCGCTATTATATTGGCTGGTAATGGAGATTTAAATGTAAAGCTATATAAAGGTCAGTTTGAGGCATATCAAAGAACTTATGTCCTAACTCCTTATGATATTTCGCACATATACATATCATATTATACAATTCAATCGGAATTGGATAGGTTATTGGTAGGTGCAGCTGGTGCAGTCATTAAGTTTTTGACAAAGGGAATGATAGAAAAGATAAAGATCGTTGTGCCAGACCAATCTTTACTTAGAAAATTCAATATAATGTTGGATGCTAACTTTAAGATTCGGCAAAACTTGATTGCACAGAACTCCCTCCTTGCTCGCCAGCGAGACCTTCTTCTTCCTCGCCTGATGTCTGGCAAACTTGAGGTGTAGTTTCATAACCCTATCGATTTTTTTCGATAGATAGTCAAAGGAAATAACAAACATGGTTTAACCGATAAAACAAGATAACAATATGAAGTCATTTATCAGTGAAGACGATATAGAGCAGGCGATATGCAACCGCCTTTCTCAACCCGAGTATGGGTGGAAGCGAATAGAATGTGATGCGCGTGTTGAGGCTCAGAATGAAGTCTCAACCACTGGTCGTGCCAATCCTTCTGAGTGCATCCTCCCTGATATTCTGTTGGCTTCCCTGAAACGTATTAATCCGCAAACAGAAGAAACTGTTTTGCAGGACATCGTGCATGACCTAAGGAAAGACTTTTCAGGAACGGATATGGTAGATACCAACTATAGTCTCTATCAGAAGATAAGAAATGGCATCAAAGTACCGATTCGCAAGAACGGTAAGGAAGACTTTGATATAGTGAAGTTGATAGATTTCGATGCCATTCTGCTCAATGATTTCCATTGCGTCAACCAGATGTGGATTAAGGGGCATTATCGTTATCGCCGTCCCGATGTGCTTCTCTTTGTGAATGGCTTGCCTGTGGTCTTTATCGAACTGAAAAATTCTACAGTCAAGATAGAGGAAGCCTACAATAAAAACCTGACGAGCTATCGCCAGGACATTCCGAACATCTTTGCTTTCAACCAGATTTGTGTGTTGAGTAATGGGTTGCAAACCAAGATAGGGGCGTGGGGAAGTAAGTTTGAGTTCTTTTTCGAATGGCTACGTGTCGATGACGAGAAGGAGAAACTCAACCGAGAGCAGATAGAAGAACATGGACTGAGTGTAACTAATCTGATTGATGGTCTGTTCCGAAAGAAACGTCTCTTGGATTATATTGAGAATTTCGTTTTCTTCGACAACAAGAGGATAAAAATCATAGCGAAGAACCACCAGTATCTTGGTGTGAACAATCTGATGAAGAGCGTCAGGAATCGAGAGAAACTGAACGGTAAGCTTGGTGTGTTCTGGCACACCCAAGGCTCGGGCAAGAGTTATTCAATGGTGATGTTCGTGAGAAAGGTAAAACGCAAGTTGCATGGTAACTTTACCTTCCTTGTGATTACCGACCGTGAAGACTTGGATGATCAGATTCACAAGACTTTCGTGCGTACAGAGGTAATTGGCAACAAGGAAGAGTGCCAACCTAAGAACTCCGCTCAGCTGAGGAATTTTCTCAGAACTAATAAGCCGATGGTTTTTACGTTGATACATAAATTCCAGTACGACAAGACAAAAAAATATCCTCTCCTTTCCGACCGTAATGACATCTTTGTCTTGGTGGACGAGGCGCATCGCACCCAGTACAAGCAGCTTGCCGAGAATATGCATACGGGACTTCCGAATGCCAACTACATCGCCTTTACAGGTACACCGCTCTTGGGAAGTAAGAGACTAACCAATCAGTGGTTTGGCGACTATGTGTCAGAATATAACTTCGCCCAAGCCATCGAGGATGGTAGTACCGTGCCGCTTTTTTATAGCAGAAGAGTGCCAGAGGTTGGATTGACCAATAACTGGCTTGATACTGATATCGACCAGATATGCGAAGAAGAAAACCTCAATGGTCGGGAGAAGGAGCTTTTAGAGAATTCTTCCTCTCGCATATTGGAAGTAATCAAGCGTGAGGAACGCTTAGACCGCATAGCCAAGGACATTGCCCACCATTTCCCTCGTCGTGGATTCATGGGGAAAGGTATGGTTGTAAGTGTGGATAAGTACACCGCCGTAAGAATGTACGACAAGGTGCAGAAATATTGGACAGAGGAGAAGAAGGCGCTGGTGAAGGAACGCAACGAAGCTAAGACACAGGAGGAGCGAGAGAAGATAAACGCTATGCTTGCCTATATGAACAAGGTGGAAATGGCTGTAGTTATCAGTAAGGAGGACGGCGAGGAAGGAAAGTTTGCAGCCCAAGGGCTTGACATTACTCTTCATCGCAAAAAGTTGGAGGCCATAACTGCCGATGGCAAGGATATTGAAGACAGGTTTAAGGATAAGGACGACCCTTTAAGTTTGGTCTTCGTCTGTGCCATGTGGCTCACTGGTTTTGATGTTCCGTCACTCTCTACGCTCTATCTTGACAAACCGATGAAAGGACACACCTTGATGCAGGCTATTGCTAGAGCCAATCGTGTGTTCCCAGGCAAGTCCTGCGGCATCATCGTCGATTACGTCAACGTGTTTAAGTATATGCAGCAAGCTCTTTCTGATTACGCATCCTCTGGCGATGATATGGATTATCCTGCTAAGGATATCGGGCAGTTGATAGCGAATATTGACAGAACAATCGTGGAATGCGATGGGTTCTTGCTGTCGCTTGGTGTCAAGATTGATGGTATTATTGCTGAAGGTAATACCCTCGACCAGCTGGAAATGTTCCGCAAGGCATACAACCGCATCTTGGAGAAAGACGAATGGAAAGACCGATTCAAGGTTCTCACCAATCTCCTGATGAATCTATATGATGCAGCGAAGCCTGAGATATTTGAACGTGCTTGGTACAATGAAAAGTTTGCGCCGTTAGCATACTTGAACGGCTTGTTCTGTAACCAGATAGACGATGAGAAGTTGCGCAGGGCAAAGCAGCGTATGGCTGAGACGCTAGATCAGAGCGTATCATCTGTAATGGTGGGAATGACAGGCTCTTTGGCTGATGGTTCTATGGCGGCAGATGAACTCCATCCTCGTCCGGGATACATGATTCATCAAGGCAAAGTCATCGACCTGAGCAAGATAGACGTTGAGGCTCTCAGAAAGGAACTCAACGCCACTCCTTACAAGGCTTTGGAGATTGAAGACCTGCGTAGTTTCATCGAGCAAACCTTGGTTCAGATGATTAACAGAAACTGTACTCGTGTGAAGTTCTCTGAGCGATACAAGAACATCATCGACAAGTATAATGCCGGTGGAAGCGAGAATGAGGATTACTATGAAAAATTGCTCCAGTTGGTGGAAGAACTCAAGAAGGAGCAATCTCGCTCCACGGATATAGGATTGAAGGAAGAAGAGTTGGAAATCTACGATATGTTGACTTCTGGCAGGAAACTTACCAAGGCTGAGGAGCAAAAAGTGATTCTTGCCTCCAAGAACCTCTATAAAAAGTTATTAGAGGAGAAGGACAAGGTGATGGTGGTGGATTGGTATAAGGATGAACAACCAAGACATCAAGTGTTAGCCTTGATACAGACCTCGCTCAATGAAGATTTGCCGATGAGCTACGACCCTGTGTCGTTCAAAGACAAAACTCATTTGCTATTTGAACATTTTGTGGATATGGCTGTACAAGGATATGGTTGGGTTGCGTGATAAATAAGCTATTATTGATGGCTATGTTACATCGCGTATGCATGAAAAAGTTTTTCTATTTTAATACCACAAATGCCACGCATATCGTAAGTGATTGATACACAGAAAGAAATGGGTGGCAATAAGACGTTTTCTTATTGCCACCTATTGCCACCTATTGCCACGCCTTGTTTTTGCTTATTCTTCTGTAAACTTCTCAGAATCAAGAAGTTGCTTGATTTGCGGCATCAGAACAGGTATATCCTTTTCTATAATGTTCCAAAGCTGTTTTGGCTTTATTGTATAGTATCCATGCACCAAAATATGCTATTTTTCTAGTCTATAAAGTGAAAAAGTGTCTATTGATAGAAGGAAAAGTTACGCTAAGGTGATGCCCGCCAGTACCCGAGGCGTTGGGTAAATTTGCCCAACTACTTGGTTGTCTTTACCCAACTACCTTGGTCATCTTTACCCATCGTCTTGGTCATGCGTACCCGTGTACGTGGTCACGGACACCCGTGTACATGGGTATGGATGCTCATGTACGTGGGTAGAAAATGATGCGGATTTCTAGAAGACGCAAGGCAATGCAGAGAGCTGCTGCATGATGGTCTTTGCCATGCGGGAGTGGCCGGCATCGTTTGGATGAAGACGGTCGGTATCCGGCTTGTTGAACATCTGGGCACCGGCATCGTAGATTGGGAAGAGACCGGAAAGGGAGTTGAGGTCGATGACCGGTACTGCCCAGACATTGCCTGCCTCCTTGATAGCCTTCACATATTCGTCGAAGAAGATGCCACGTACGTTCTCGTACATCTCGTCAGGCTGGATGTTCTTGTCGCTGCTTCCGAAGTAGGCACGGTGGATTGGTGTCATGATGACGATTTGCTTGGTAGGATACATCTGCTTCAACTTCGACATGGCAATGTTGATGCGACCTTTCAGGGTATTCTTGTCCATGGCAAAGTGGCGGTGGCGACGCTGAACCATTTCGCTTGGCTTGTGAAGGGCTACTCTTACGCTGTCGAAAGTCTCCGTGTACCATTCACCGATAGGCACACCATTGTTGTAATCGTTGGTTCCCATAAAGATGAGAATGGCATCAAAATCATCGCCATGCTCTTTCTGGAGTAGATCAGCCTGTCGGGGAATATCGTTCCACTGTCTGCCGCTCACGCCATAAACGTATGGGGTGATGCCGAGCCAATCCTGTAGGAATCCCCAGTATTTCACCTTCGATGCCTTGATTCTTGGATCGGTGATGGAGTCACCGAAATAAGCCACCTTCTTGCCTTTCCAAGGATGCTGAAGGTTCTTGAAAGCCTTTTCTTTTTCGGCGATTTCTTTCTTGCTCATCGCCTTCTGGGCGAAGGCGGGCATAGCTGGCATCGCCAAAGTCAATGCGAGTGCCAGGGTAATCATTGTTTGTTTCTTCATTGCTAGTTTGTTTTTAATTCTTTTTCTGAGTGCAAAGGTACGTCAAAAATCTCATACCGAGCTATATTTTTTGTTCAAATATCACTCTTTTTCTGCTTTTTTTTGTAATTTTGCAGCCGCAAATAAAATAGGTATATATAAATAAAGGTATTAATAGGGATGACAGTAAGTTTGAATCACTTGGGAGATTTGGTCCGTAAGCGAGTGGCTGTTGCGGCTTATTATTTTGTGCCGGGAGTGGTGTTTGCCAGTTGGGCAAGCCGTATTCCGGATGTAAAACAGATGTTGCACTTGAGCAACGGACAGCTGGGAACGGTGCTTTTCGCCATTCCTATCGGCCAGCTTCTGATGATGGCTTTTTCGGGCGTTCTGGTGAGTAAGTTTGGCAGCAGGAAGATGATTCTGTTTGCCGAAGTGCTCTATGCTTTCGTGTTGTTCTGTATGGGAAGCAGCAGTACGGTGTTCCAGCTGATTCTTACTCTGATGGCTTTCGGAATGATGGCGAATCTGATGAACATCGCTACCAATACGCAGGCTTGCCTGGTGGAGAAAATGTATGGGCGCAACATCATGTCTTCTTTTCATGGTCTGTGGAGTTTGGGCGGATTCTCGGGCGGTATCATCGGAGCCGTCTTTGCCAATACCCTGCTTCCGATAGAGGTTCACTTTGGAGCTGTCTTGGTGATGAGTCTTCTCATTATCGCCATCGGATTCAGATATCTGGTAGATGATGCTACGGCAAAGGCTGAAGAGGAGGATGTGCCGAAGTTCTCTTTCAAGACCATTGACCCGATTCTGTTTCTTCTGGGATTGATGGGATTTGCAGGTATGTTCTGTGAAGGTACTGTTTACGATTGGAGTGGTGTATATTTCTCTTCAGTAGTAAAACCTGATGAGGCTTTTATCCGTGCAGGCTATGTGGCAGGTATGGGAGCGATGACTCTGGGTAGATTCCTTGCCGATGGCTTTGTTACAAAATATGGACCAGCCAGGGTATTGAAGGTATGTGGTGGTTTGATATTGGGCGGTTTGTGGCTGGCTGCCGCCTTGCCTTATTTGATTCCAGCCACCTTGGGCTTCCTGCTGGTAGGTTTCGGCATCTCTTCGTCGGTGCCTATCTGTTACAGCATCGCCGGAAAGCTGGGAACCATCAAGGCGAGCATCGCCATCACCATCGTTTCGAGCATCAGCTTCTTCGGTTTCCTGGTAGGACCACCGGTTATCGGATGGCTTGCTGAGGCTACCGGTCTCCGCATCGCCATCAGCATTGCCGCCTGTCTGGGCTTGATGATTGCTTTTGTTGCCGCAAAGGTTGGAAAGAGAATATCCTGAACAAGATGAATATCCTGAAAATGAGATGCATATCAGAATTAAAATACAAAAAAACGTGGATGTAAGGAAGCATCCACGTTTTTTTTGTTATATAAATATATTGATGTTTCTTATACTTCTTCGCAAACCACTATTTTTTATGAATATCAGAATGGCTATCGTAAGATTCTCCATTATTTTCCGCTTTTATTCTATTCCACCTTTCCGATAAAAGCTATACCTTTGCACCCGGAAAAAACAAATAAAAACAACTAGCATGGAAACAATAAACAAAAGATTTGTGTATTTCATCTGTCTGGTATCGGCGATGGGTGGATTGCTGTTCGGTTACGATTGGGTAGTGATTGGTGGTGCCAAACCCTTCTACGAACTGTATTATCAGATAGCCGATAACCCTTCAAACCAAGGCTTGGCGATGACCATCGCCTTGATAGGCTGTCTGATAGGAGCGATGCTCTGCGGTTCACTTGCCGACCGTATCGGAAGAAAGAAGCTTCTGATTGTTGCCGCCCTGATTTTTTTCTTCTCGGCGATAGCAACGGGAATGGCTGATACCTTCAGCTACTTTCTGGTGGCCCGTTTCTTCGGAGGCATCGGTATCGGAGTGGCTTCAGGACTTTCACCTATGTATATTGCAGAGGTGGCACCTACTTCCATCAGGGGAAAACTGGTTTCTTTGAACCAATTGACCATCGTGCTTGGTATCCTGGCAGCCCAGATAACCAACTGGCTGATAGCAGAACCTATCTCAGCTTCTTTCTCATCGGCAGATATTGCTGCATCCTGGAATGGGCAGATGGCTTGGCGATGGATGTTCTGGGCGGCAGCCTTTCCGGCGGCAGTTTTCTGTGTGATGGCTTGCTTCATTCCAGAAAGCCCCCGTTGGCTGGCTATGAAAAATAGAGAAAAGAAAGCTTTCGTTACATTGAATAAGATAGGTGGAAACAGCTATGCGCAGGCTGAGTTGCAGGCCGTGAGAGAGGCAAACGAAAAGGACTCCTCGCAGGCAGGACTGAAGACTTTGTTCAGCAAGCCTTATCGCAAGGTGCTCCTGCTGGGTGTGGTGGTTGCCTTCTTCCAGCAATGGTGCGGAACGAATGTCATCTTCAATTATGCGCAGGAGATATTCCAGTCGGCAGGTTATGCCATCGGTGATGTGCTTTTCAATATCGTGGTAACGGGAATAGCCAATGTTATCTTTACATTTGTGGCCATCTTCACGGTAGATAAATGGGGTAGAAAGGCTTTGATGAAACTGGGTGCCGGCGGACTTTGCGGCATCTATCTTATTCTGGGCATCTGTTATTTCTTCCAGATTACAGGATGGTTTATGATAGTCCTGGTAGTGGCTGCCATCGCCTGCTATGCGATGACCCTGGGACCTGTTACCTGGGTGCTTCTAGCTGAAATCTTCCCCAACAGGGTGCGTGCCGTAGCGGTAGCTACCAGTACCTTTTCCCTCTGGGTAGGAAGTTCTACGCTTACTTATACATTTCCATTGCTCAATGTGGCACTGGGCAGTTATGGCACCTTCTGGATTTATAGTGCAGTATGTCTGGGTGGTTTCCTCTTCGTCTCCCTGATGTTACCGGAGACCAAAGGCAAATCGCTCGAAGAATTGGAAAAAGAATTAATAAAACATTAAATAATTATGGTTAAAGCTTGGAGAGAAACAGTGGTGATTCCAACCTATGAGGTGGGAACCCCTGAGAAGAATCCTATTTTCTTGGAAAAACGAGTTTATCAGGGTTCGAGTGGTGTGGTTTATCCTTATCCTGTCATTGAGCGTATCAGCGATGAAAAGGTGGATAAGGAGTGGCATGCTATCTGGATCGAGAATGAATACATCAAGGTGATGATTCTGCCCGAGTTGGGCGGTCGTGTGCAGATGGCATACGATAAGATTAAGCAGCGTCACTTTGTATATTATAATCATGTCATCAAACCGGCATTGGTGGGGTTGACTGGTCCGTGGATCAGCGGTGGCATTGAGTTCAACTGGCCTCAGCACCATCGTCCAAGTACCTATCTCCCAGTGGATAGCACCATCGAGGAGAACGAGGATGGCTCTGTTACCGTATGGGTGAACGAGATGGAAAAGATGTTCCATCAGAAGGGTATGGCTGGATTCACACTTCGTCCTGGCAAGGCTTATCTCGAAATCAAGGGTCGTCTCTATAATCGTACCAACATGCCTCAGACTTTCCTTTGGTGGGCGAATCCTGCCGTGGCTGTGAACGACTATTACCAGAGTGTGTTCCCTCAGGACATCAATGCCGTGTTTGACCATGGCAAGCGTGCCGTGAGCAGTTTCCCTATCGCCACGGGTACCTATTATAAGATGGACTATTCCGCTGGTGTGGATATTTCCAACTACAAGAACATCAAGGTGCCTACATCCTATATGGGCGTGAACTCTAAGTTCGACTTTGAGGGTGGCTATGAGAATGATACACAGGCTGGTATGCTCCATGTGGCCAATCACCATGTATCTCCAGGCAAGAAGCAGTGGACATGGGGTAATGGTGATTTCGGACAGGCTTGGGACCGCAACCTCACCGATACCGATGGTCCATACATCGAGTTGATGGCAGGTGTGTTCACCGAGAACCAACCTGACTTCACATGGCTCATGCCATACGAGGAGAAGCGATTCACCCAGTACTTCATGCCATATCGTGAGTTGGGAGTCGTGAAATGTGCCAACAAGGACTTGATCATGAACATCAATATGGTGGATGAGGATGGCAAGATGACCACTGCTGATGCCACAGGCAAGGTGAACTTCAAGTTGTTTGCTACTTCCAAGCAGCAGGTGAAGGTGGTTTTGCGCAATGACAATGGCACTGTATATTATGAAAAGGTAGCAGCCGTTGATCCTGAGAATCTCTTGGACGAGATGGTTGCCGTAGGCGATAGCTGCATTGACCAGCTCACTTTCGAGTTGACTTCTCCAAAAGGTAAGCATCTCTTGTCATGGCATGCAGAGCCAGATGAGATTCGTCCTATCCCTGACCCTGCGGAGGCAGCCCTCTTGCCAGAGCAGATCAAGACCAATGACCAGCTCTATCTCACAGGTCTTCACTTGGAGCAGTATCGTCATGCCACTTACAGTCCTGTGGATTACTACGAGGAGGCTCTCCGTCGCGACCCTATGGACTATCGTTGTAATAACGCCCTCGGCTTGTGGTATATCCGTAAGTGTCGTTTTGACAAGGCGGAGGAATATCTCCGTCGTGCCGTGAAGGTATTGATGAAGCGCAATCCTAACCCATACGATGGAGAGCCTATCTTCAACTTGGGTCTTGCCTTGAAGTATCAGTATAAGATGGATGAGGCTTACGATATGTTCTATAAGTCAACATGGAATGCCGCTTGGCAGGATGCAGGCTTCTTCTCTTGTGCAGAGATTTCCGTAATGCAACATCGCATGGTAGATGCCGAGGAGGAGATTGAGAGCTGCCTCATCCGCAACACCCATAACCACAAGGCACGTGGCTTGAAGGCTTCTATCTTGCGATTGGCAGGCCGCAAGCAGGAGGCTATCGAGTGGTGTGAGGCATCGCTTGCCATCGACCGCTTCAACTATCACTGCCTCTATGAGTTGTATCTCTTGACAGATGACAAGAAATATATGGAGCAGGTGGCAGAGATGATGCACGGTATGTCAAACAACTACGATGAGTTGGCACTCGACTATGTTTCAGCTGGTCTCTATGCTGAGGCTCTCCAGATATGGCAACTTGCTATTGAGCAGGGTGCGGTTACACCGATGACCTATTATTATATGGGGTGGATAGGCGATACGGAAGCATTCAAGGATGCTGAGAAATATGCATCTGATTACTGTTTCCCTAATCGCGCTGAGGCTTCACTTGCCTTGAAGGCAGCTTTGAGTGCTTTCGAGGGTGAGGCAGATGCTACTTTGGGCAGCAAGGCCAATTATTATCTCGGTTGTCTCTATTATGACAAGCGTCAGTATGAGTTGGCCATCGGTTATTGGCAAAATTCTGCTGCAAAGGATGCTCAGTTCCCAACAGTATGGCGCAACCTCGCCTTGGCAGAGTTCAATAAGTTGCATGAAGAGGATACAGCCCTTGCTCACATGGAGAAGGCATTTGCGCTTGATACCACCGATGCTCGTATCTTGATGGAGCTAGACCAGCTCTACAAGCGTATGGGTAAGGCTCATGCCGATAGATTGGTAAATCTCCAGAAGTACCCAGAGTTGATAGCCAAGCGTGACGACCTCTTACTGGAGGAAATCACCCTCTTGAACCAGACAGGTAAGTATGAGGAGGCAATGAAGAAGCTTGATGCCCACCAGTTCCATCCATGGGAAGGTGGCGAAGGCAAGGTGAGCGGACAGTATCAGCTCTCTCGTCTGGAATTGGCGAAGAAAGCCTTGGTGGCAAATGACTATGACAAGGCCATTACTTTGTTGGAGCAGTGTCTGGAGTATCCTCATCATTTGGGTGAAGGCAAACTTTATGGTGCCCAGGAGAACGACTTCTATTACTTCTTGGGTTGCGCTTACGAAGCTAAGGGCGAGATGGAAAAGGCCAAGGAGTGCTGGGAGAAGGCTACCGAGGGGCCTCAGGAGCCAGCTGCAGCCATGTACTACAACGATGCCAAGCCAGACAAGATCTTCTATCAGGGATTGGCTCTCATTAAGTTGGGCAGGCAAGACGAGGCTAATGGCAGATTCTACAAGCTCGTGAACTATGGTAAGAACCATCTCTTCGAGGATGTAGTGATGGATTATTTTGCAGTATCGTTGCCAGATCTTCAGATATGGGAGGGCAACTTGAACCTCTCTAACCAGATTCATTGCAAGTACATGCTTGCGCTTGGATTCGAGGGATTGGGCGACAAGAAACATGCCGAGCGTTATCTTGCTGAGGCTTCTGCCTTGGATGTCAATCACTTGGGCATCTTGTCGTTCAAGACTTTAATTGAACTTGGTTTTTAGGTATTTGATATCGTAATATCATTATAAGAAAAGTCCCTGCCTCTATTGCGAAATAGAGTAGGGACTTTTATTTTTTTTGTTATTTCTATTTTTTTTGTTATTTCTTGGATTCTCGGTATTTCTTAGGTGATATTCCCACGATTTTGGAGAATAGACGTGAGAAATAGAAGGAATCTTCGAATCCCATCTTATAGCTTATCTGGTTGATTTTCATATCTGTGGTATCCAGCAGTTCACAGGCTTTCTTGATCTTCAGCTTATTAAAATAACCCAACGGACTGTGACCCGTAGCACCCTTGAAGATGGCAGAGAAATGGGAATTGGAATATCCGGTATATCCTGCCAGATCGTGCAGTGTGATGGATTGCTCTATATTCTCCTCCATATATTTCAAGGCTGCATTGATGATGCTATGTGTCTCGTTATCACTTTGTTCCTCTCTCTTGTGGAATTTCCTGTATTGCGGCATATAGCGCAACGAACCGAGATAGAAATGCAGGAGCGATGAGGTGTATCGCAGGTTTTCCAGGGTATATCCATCGGATAGGGTCAGAAACATATCTTCGAAGATGTTGTTTCTGTCAGCTATTCTTGAATTCAGATTGGGGGATATAGTGGTTGGCATCTCTGCACCTTCGGCATAGATGTGTGCCAATGTGCCACTGAAGTGAATCCAATAGATGGTCCAGGGATCGTCATTATTGGAGGCATAGGCATGGGGGGTATTGGCTGGCACGATGAAGTATTGGTTGGCTTTTACTTTATATTGCTTGCCATCGATGCTGTAATGTCCGCTGCCCTTTACACAATAGATAAGCACGCATTGGTCGATGGACTCCGTCCGTTCTCTATAATGATAGGTAGCATGTGGATAGTAGCCTATATCTGTGATATGCAAGGTCCGCAATACCGGGTCTGATTCTGCCAGATCCAGAATCATCTCCGGCATTACCAATGAGCGTTCCCCTTGAAATCCGTTTTTTATTTTGATATTTTCCTTCATATTCTTGTTGTTTGCCTGCAAAAATACTAATTATTTCTGAGACCTATATAATTTTCTGCTATTTCTTTTGTAAAATCATAAAATAATCTATGTTTTTCGTTTTATGAGTCTATCTGTTTTTCCCCTTTTTGTTTGTACTTTTGCAGCATAATTAAAAACAATTGATGCTATATGAATATATCTGATCACAAAAGCGATTTGGTTCGTCTGTTTTTTATGGGGAGCCTGCTTCTTGGTGGCGTGAATGCTTCCTTGGCTTCTGATGGAAGCCATGAATTGAATCTTTCCGGGCTATGGACGGTTACTTATGATAAGGATAAGGCAGCTGCCATCAATCTTCCAGGTACGCTTACTGATGCCGGTTTGGGTACACCTTGTACATTGAAACCTAGTATGGAAAAGGAAGTTTTTCTCAACCTGAAAGCGAAGTATAGTTATGTAGGAAAGGCTACATACGCTAGAAAGGTATGGGTGCCGAAGGAGTGGAAGAAGCAGCGTATTATCCTGCATTTCGATAGAACGATATGGACCTCGCAGGTTAAGGTAAATGGACAGCTTTTGAAGGAAACGGGTGAGAGCCTTTCTGTGCCTCATGAGTTTGATGTAACCGATTATGTGATTTTGGGGAAGGAAAATCTGTTGGAGATAACCATTGATAACAGTAAGAAATATGATATCACTTTCAATGAGTTGGCGCATAGTTATACCAATGAAACTCAGACCAAATGGAATGGCATCCTAGGTAAAATCTCCTTAGAAGTCAAGCCTCAGTCTTATATCCGGCATATTTCTGTTTTTCCAAATGCCAAGCAGGGTAATGTGCATGTGAAGATTGATATGCAAGGTGCTGCTCTTTTAGCCAAGAACCAAGGTAGAAAGCTGGGAAAGATGCGTTTTGCAATTGTTTCTCCTCTGGGAAATGAGGTAAAAGATACGTTGCTTGATGTGAAGGGAAAAGTCATTGAGTTTGATACGCAGGTGAAGAATGCCCAATTGTGGGATGAGTTCTCGCCAAATATCTATACGGCTTCTGCCGAATATCAGAATCACAAGATGATGGATAGGCAGAAGGTGAATTTTGGATTCAGAGACCTGAGTAACGAACAGGCGCTGCTGCATATCAATCAACGTCGTATGTTCCTAAGAGGAACCTTGGAAAGCTGTGTCTTTCCGCTGAAAGGTTATCCTGCAATGGATGAAGCAGGATGGAAGCATATCTTTGAAAAGGCAAGAGAGTATGGATTGAATCATCTTCGTTTTCATTCCTGGTGTCCGCCGGAGGCAGCCTTTGCCGTTGCCGATAAGATGGGATTTTATCTTCAGATAGAGTTGCCTGTCTGGGCATTGAATATTGGAAAGGATCAGTCTGCGCTCGATTTTCTCTATGCTGAGGCCGATAGAATCCTGGCTGCGTATGGCAATCATCCTTCTTTCTGCTTCCTGAGTCTGGGAAATGAGTTGCAGGGTGATTTCAAGGCATTGGAAACCTTGCTGATGCATGTGAAGAAGCAGGATCCTCGACGCCTCTATACTACCACTACCTTTACTTTTGAGAAGGGACATGGGGATTGGCCGGAACTTCGTGATGACTATTGGGTGAGCCAGTGGTCGAAGAAGGGATGGCTGAGAGGACAAGGTGTTTTCGAAGACCAGCCTGTTAGTTTTTCGAAGGATTATTCTTCTGCCATCGAGTCGCTTCCTGTGCCTGTCGTTACTCACGAAATCGGACAGTATAGTGTGTATCCTGATATTTCATCCATCTCAAAATATACGGGTAATCTGAAGCCTGTCAACTTGGAGTCTATCAAGGAAGATTTGCAGAAAAAGGGACGTCTTAAGCAGGCTGCATCTTATCTCTCTGCATCCACCCGTTTTGCCTCTATTCTCTATAAGGAGGAGTTGGAGCGTGCCATGAAAACTCCGGGATATAGCGGCTATCAGTTGCTGGGATTGACTGATTATCCGGGTCAGGGAACTGCATTGGTAGGATTGCTGGATGTTTTCTGGGATGGAAAGGATGCTGTCTCAGATACACTGTTCAAACAGGTATGTGCGCCTGTAGTTCCATTGGCATCTTTCGAGAAGGCTACTTATACCAATCAGGATACCTTCAAGGCATCGTTGCAGATTGCCAATTTTTCTGCAGAAACGCTAAAGAATATTGCTTTGGAGTGGAGCCTGAAGAGAGAAGATGGTAGTATTCTGTACCAAGGTGTTTTGGAGAAGCAGGATGTAAAGGTGGGGAACAACCAGGTGTTGGGCAACATCGCTGTACCTCTTGGTTCCATCAGTAAGGCAGAACGCTTGACGCTTTCGCTCTCTGTAGCTCATACCAAGGTTGCTAATGAATGGAATATCTGGGTATATCCTTCTGATATTGCGATAGTTCCTGGAGA
>OCLF01000241.1_pt1 | contig 17162 bp, 6 predicted proteins | sample 1502881 | NCBI WGS metagenome assembly OCLF01 (sample SAMN03418267, study PRJEB22391) | human gut metagenome | biome: human-gut; feature: organic feature; material: feces | host: Homo sapiens | place: Tanzania | collected 2013-01
TCCCAAGCAGAAGGAATCCGTTCAATCCGTTTAATCCGCTGTTAAATCTCCCAAGTAGAAGGAATCCGTTCAATCCGTTTAATCCGCTTTAAATCTCCCAAGTAGAAGGAATCCGTTCAATCCGTTTAATCCGTTGTTAAATCTCCAAGCAGAAGGAATTCCGTTGTTATTTGGTTGGTGCATTGCTTGCTTGGTCGGTGCACTTCTTGCTCTGGCAAGCGGCAAAGCCGAGCGGAGACAAGTGCACCCCCTTGAAGGCAGCCACCGAATCCGCAACTAACCTCCAGGGGGTGCAGCTGTCTCAGCTGCACCAACCAAGCAGATGGCATTCATTTGCTTGGTCAGTGCATTGCTTGCTTGGTTGAAACACTGCTTGCTTGGTTGGTGCACTTGAGACAAGTGCACCCCCTTTAAGGCAACCACCGAATCAGTTTTAATCCGTTGTTATTTGGTTGGTGCATTGCTTGCTTTGTTGGTGCACTTGAGACAAGTGCACCCCCTTGAAGGCAGCCGCTTAATCCGTTGTTGTTTCTTCGCAGTCTTTTTATCCGTAACGGATGTGAAATCCCACCGTCACCGTACGGAATCTGATCGGGCGGCGAACGCAATCTGATCGGACGGCGAACGGAATCTGATCGGGCGGCGAACGGAATCCGATCGGACGGCGTACGCAACAGGAAAGAGTTGCAAACTATCAAAAACGGCAAATATAGGTCGAAAATATGCAAAAGATAGGCGTTTTGATAAAAAATGGCTATTTTTTGTAAGAAATATCCTACTCTTTTAGCAGATTTTTAGCTTACTTTGCAGCAGAAAACTTAACACAATATTGTTCTTGTGCTACACATATATAATATGTATGCGCAGAGCGGTGGAGTGTTAGCCTGTTAAACCTAAAAGAGTATTCACGCTAAAAGAGAATGGATATGACAACAAACGACGGTAGCTCAACCAAAGATACAAACATAACCAACACAACAGGACTAACTCAGACTGGCACCAATGTCCGTCCCTCAACCAACACTTTTAAAACTAAGACAGCAAACGACGAAACAAAGTCAGCGAACGACGAAACAAAGACAGCGAACAACGAAACAAAGACAGCGAACATCGAAACCAAGACAGAACAAACAACTGAAACCTCAACCGACCAGAACAAGACAGCTAAACCAGAACACGACACGAAAGCTACCCAGTCGTACATAACGATGGACTTCGATCCGCCCACCACGATGAAGGAGGAGCAGGATCTGCTCTCGGCTATGTACGCCAGTGCCTGCGTACCCAACACTATGCGTATGTCGTACGACATGGTGGAGGATATGCTGACCGACCACATCGACCTCATGGAAGGCGACGACCTCGAAATATGCAATAAGGACACCGAGCTGATTAGCATATAGCCGCAAAAACTGAACCTGCATATCGAGCAAAAACCAGATTAGCATATAACAAGAAACAATATATAACAATGAAAAGAGTAAAGAAGAAGTATCAAACCCCTGTGATCCACTCTATTGAGATGGGTCCGATCTGTCCCGTCACCGCTTCCGGCGATGTCACCATCGGCAGTGGCGGCGGACAGACACCGCCGCCAATGCAGAGTCCGTCGCGCGACCTTTGGGAGAGCGGCTTTCAGACCGATGACGACGACGAAACGGCGTACGAATACGGTTGGTAAGCGCCGCTCTTCACCGTCGGACAACTCCAACCGACACTGTCTGGCAACGACCAACAGTAGAACTAAACCCAAACCCATTAGCAAATCAAAAAACAGAACAGAATATGAAGAAAAGAATTTTCATGCTTGCGGTCTTGATATTGTCAGGGCTGCAATTTGCCGTGGCTGCAATAGACGAACAGCTGCGAGCGCTCATCACCACCTCCGATGATATCGAGGTGACGGAAGTGACTAACGACGAGGCGAACCCGTGGAAGGTGGAGAACGGAATGGCGTCGAGTACAATAGGTAAGTTGAGACAATACGTATCTTCCAGCATTACTATTAAGTTCACGACTAAGAAACCTATAATTATGAGGTACGATTTCACCTTCGACCCTTATTCAAGCAACGACTATCGTAGAGTGTATATTGATGGTGTTGAAAAAGTGAATAATTATACTGCTTATAAAATCAAAGCAACTTCTACATATTACTTCGGCATGGGCGAGCATGTGTTTACATACAACCATTATCATTCTTATTCCGTTTCCGATAGCTATACTCAAGTTCTTACTATCGGCAACATCCGCTTTGAAAGCGTAGAAAGCCAGTATATGACAATCAATCTCTCTGCTCCAGGCACGCTTGGAAATGAGGCGTTGTCGCATGTTAACACTTTGCCCGAGATGCGTTTTCTGCGTCTTTCCGGCAAGATGAACGCTTCCGACTGGAATGACATAAGCAAGATGACAGGTCTTACGGCTATAGATATGACGAATGTCGACATTGAAACAATACCAGTTAACGCGTTTACTAATACTTCGATACGCTTCATCGACTTCCCGACCAAGCTCAAGACCATCGGCGACAATGCTTTTGACAATCGTTTCCTTACAGGTCCGCTTGTGTTGCCCGAAGGATTGGACAGCATTGGTAAAGAAGCGTTTCAGAAAAACTATATAACAGAGGTGACAATACCAGAGAGTGTAAGAGCCATCGGTGTTACTGCTTTCTATGATAACCAATCTCTGAAGAGCGTTACATTGAATAATAGTATGGAGTCAATTAGTCAATCGTTATTCAATTACTGTCAGAAACTTGCTGTTGTGCATGGCGGCAAGAATGTGAAAACTATTGGTTATCGTGCTTTTTATAGTTGCGATTCATTGAGAAGTATTAAAGATGTAGTCCCAGTCACTATAGATAGGGAGGCATTTTCTAAGTGTCAGAAATTGGAGAGTTTTAACTTCTCACGTATCAAATCTATCGGTTATGAAAGTTTCTACCAATGCTATGGTCTGAAAGAAGCCGACTTGACAACTCTTACTTCAATTGACAGAAGAAGTTTTGTTAGTTGTACGGGTATTAAGAAAGTGACGTTTGGAAACGGCATTACTACTATAAAAAGTGATGCTTTTAATTATTGCCATGCTCTTGAGGAAGTGGTTCTTGGTTCTTCTATCAACAGCTTGGAATCAAATTGTTTCTATAGCGACCAAAACAATTTGAAGCGTGTGTATATCACTGCGCCCGCTCCTCCTGCTGTAGGTAGTGCACCGTTCTATTCTCCTACAAGCGTCACGCTTTACGTTCCCGAATATGCAATGGTGAGCTACAAGCTCGACAACTACTGGAGTCAGTTCACAAAGGTGGAGCCGAATCCGAACACACCCGACCAGGTGAACCTCTACAAGAAGCTGGAGCTTACCAGCAATGCACGCATCCCGAACTCGCCGGATATATACATCGGCAAGGGTGGAGCGCTTATCGTCAATGGAAACAATGCGCAGGCGTTTGGTAAATACTCACAGTATCTTTCTATTGGAGACCCCGAACTGTCCTCATCGCTCATCAGCCGTTGTGAGGCCATTACGTCCGCCGCTTCGCAATTCAACTTTGGTATTGGTTCAACCAGTGGTTATGGCTATTGGTATTATATCTGTATGCCCTATGACGTGAAGCGTAGCGACATCATCCTGCCAGAGGGCACAAGCATCGCTGTGCGCTATTACGACTCTGAGTCGCGTGCCACAAACGGAGCTACGGGCAACTGGAAAGACGTGGCTACCGACGGCATACTGCGCAAGGGACAAGGATACATCTTCCGTACAAACAACACTGCAGATGTAGGATTCCCCGCCACCGAGGAGACCCACAACGACATTTTCCGCAGTGAAGCTGTAAGCGCACCGCTCGTTCAGTATCCTGCCGTGGAGAGCGCAAACGCAGGATGGAACCTCGTTGGCAACCCATATCCTTGCTTCTACGACATCTATCACATGGACTTCACAGCTCCGATCACAACATGGAACGTAAGCAATCGTACCTTTAGCGCTTATAGTGTGGCCGACGACAATTTCGTGCTCACACCGCTGCAGGCATTCTTCGTTCAGAAGCCAGAACTGGTAGACGCCATCACGTTCCAGCCGGCAGGCAGACAGATCAACAAGACCATCGACCACTCGGCTCTGGCTATGCGCCGTGCAGCACGCAGCAAGCAGGTGCAGCGCAAGCTGGTAGACGTAGCGCTGACATGCGCCGACCGCACCGACCGCACACGTGTCGTAGTGAACGCAAACGCTTCTGACGACTTCTGCGCGGACAACGACGCTGTGAAGATGATGGCTTACGAGGGCACACCGCAGATATACACCATCGCCGGTGCCGACCTGCTGGCTGTGAACGAGGGTGCTCATCGCGACGGTAGCGTGGCATTAGGCATGTATCTGCCTGCCGACGACGCGTACACCATCGCCGTAGACCGCGACGAGCTGGGCGTGAAGCTGCTCGACTACGGCGTGGAGGTGGAGATGCCGTACACCTTCAGCGCTGCTGAGGGATACCTGGACGACCGCTTCACACTTACCTTCGAGGCACCCACTACGGGCATCAACAACGTAGCTACTGACGCCGACGCCGACAACGCCATATATACTATCGACGGACGCCGCGTGAACAGCACCGCTCAGAAGGGCATCTATATTCAGAATCATAAGAAAATAGTAAAGTAAAGCTACTATGATCAAGTCAAGATATATACTGACTCTCCTCGCCATGCTGCTAAGCATGGTGGCGAGAGGACAGGACTTCAACCCCGACAGTCCTCCCGAACCGGGAGCACGCTACAAGCTGACGGTGAAAGCCCAGCCCGCTGAGGCTGCCACCGTGAGCGGAGGCGGACTGTATGCTGTGAACGCCAATGTGAGCGTGAAGGCTGTAGCCAAAAGCTCCAACTGGCGCTTCCGCAACTGGACCGACGCTGAGGGCAAGGTGGTGAGCACCAGCAGCTCGTTCACCCACCGCAAGCTGAACAGCGCCGAGACACTCACCGCCAACTACGAGTATCAGAAGACAAGCCACCTCACCATAGCCTACGACCCGTCGTCGATAAAGACGAGCGAGGTGAAGGAGTATGCCGTAGGCGTGACCTACTCTTATACGGCGTCTACCTATTCAGACTATACGTTCGTCAACTGGACAACAAGCGACGGAACGGTTATCTCTACAGAACGTACTGTACGCTACACCGTCACCGAAAACGACGAGACCATCACCGCCCACTACCGCTTCACGCCGGGCAGTCCGGCTGAGCCTAACGAGACGAAACCGAAGCATAAGGTCTACTTCAAGTGCGACCCCGCAGGTTTGGCAGGGTTCTATCAGAGCAACGGCTTCTCTGTGTCTGAGGGCAGCACGTTCGGCGTGACGGTTTACGACGCAAGCAACTATGAGTTCAAGGGCTGGACGCGCGAAGGCAGCTCCGAAATAATCGGACAGTATCGCACGTTCAACGGAACGATGGGCAAAGAAGACGTGCACCTCGTGGCACACTTCGAGTTCAAACCGTCGTCGCCCAGCGAGCCGTCTACCGACAGCAAGCAGCGACACAGCCTCTACGCCACAACTACATCTATGTATCGCGGCGAGACGACGCTCCTGCCTATATACATGCAGAACACGGGCAACGTGAAGACGCTCAGCTTCAAGCTACATCTGCCTAAGAATCTAAAGGTGGATGTGGCTGGCATACAGAAGACGCTGCGCACCGACGCCTATACCGTTCAGGCAGCGCTGGAGGACAGCGTGCTGAGCGTGAGTCTGGCGGGCGGAACGCAGATTGTGGAACACGACGGAGTAGTGGTGCGCATACCGGTGAGCGCGCAGGAAGCGCTGAAGGACAGTGTGTACACGGTGAAGTTCAGCGACATCGCTGGCACAACAACCGCCGACGCCGCCATCAACTTCACCAGCCGTTCGGGTAGACTCGTGGTGAGCACACCGGAGGAAGGCGATCTGCAGGCGAAGTTCTCTGTAGAGACATACATGAACCGCGCTCAGCTGACCAATCTCAGCAGCGAGAACGCAAAGACATTCGAGTGGAACTTCGGCGACGGCTCTACAAGCACCGAGCGCAATCCTATGCACAGCTACGCAGAAGCCGGCACATACACCGTGCGTCTCACGGCGCGTGGCATAGTGAAGACCGTCACAGCCGAACAGCAGATAATCATCAACCCTGCCAACACATGGTCGGCGAGCGGCGACTACCGACTCGACCCCACAGTGAACAGCGCACGTGCGTTCAAGTCGATGCACGAGATGCTCTCTCTGCTGTCGCAGTGTACGCCCGACGGCACCATCAACGTAAAGACCGGCGGCAAAGAGGCGTTCGACGCCAATCTCCAGTCGGCAGACTCGCTGGCGCTGCTCAGCACGCTGACAGAGAAGCTGGGCAAGGCAGGCGTCGTGATGGCGTTCAAGAACGAAGCGCAGAACCCCGTTACGCTGCGCTTCAATGTGGCAGCCAACAGCACCGACATGCAGAAGGCTACCGACTTCTTCCGCCATATCTCGCTCGACAACGTGGTGGTAACGCTCAATGGTGCCGCGATAAACATTGGCGAGATAGACCGCTTCTCGGCACAGACCATCTGTTCGGGCGCAAGCACGCAGCCAGAAGCGTTCGCCGCTATAAGCAGCAGCGAGAAAGTGAAGGTAAGTTGGACGGCAAGTGTGGCTGAGGGCTGCACCGTACGCGGCTATCAGCTCACCGGCACCGGCAATCTGCCTGCCATGACGCTCACGAACGAAGGCAGCAAGACCGATCTCGTTACGTATCACGTAAGCGTAGAGCTTGATGGCGTAGCGATGTACACATATATATATAAGGTGTATGTGAAGCCGTTGCTGAAGAGTCTCGCGCTCAGTTCGCCGTCTGACAACGCAACGCTCGAATACGGACAGGTTACGCTCAGCTGCAGCAATCTCGGACAGGCTGCTGTAGGCTATACGTTCCACTATCGCCGCACCGATGCTGAGGCAGAGAACGCAGAAGAGTGGAAGGAAGTAAAGACGACAACGCCTTCAACAGCGTTCGTGCCCGTAGAAGGCGCGTCGTACGAGTGGTATGCTACGGCGCATGGCGAGTGCAACGAGACTGTCGAAAGCGCACACCGCACGTTCAGCATACGCAAGCGCGCGGACCTTACGGTGGTGTCGGTCACGGCGCCGGCGGAGGTGAAGGCAAATACTACGTTCCAAATCACGGCTGTTGTGCGCAACATCGGTAAGGGCGCTACACGCAGCAATGCTTGGACGGACGTGCTCTATGAAGATAGACCCAGTGGAGCGGTTCAGGTTGGACAGCAAGCTCATCACGGCGTGTTGCAGCCAGGAGAGGAGTACACCGTAACGTTCAATGTAACGAGTCCCGACGCATCTACAGATGGAATAAGCTATTTCGTGAAGACAGATATTTGGAACGAGGAGACCGAGTCTGACGAGAGCAACAACATAAAGGTTTCAGACCCAATCTCTATCATCAAACGCTACATTGACGCAGCCGACTACGAAGCTCTGAAAGTGCTTTATCAGGCAACCAACGGCGGCGCATGGACCAACAAGACATGGCGCATTGGCAGCAATGCCGTAACGTCTACCGGTTGGCCCGGCGTCACATTCGACGAAGAAGGTCACGTACTGGCTATAGATCTTCAGAACAACAACCTCCGAGGCACGCTGCCTACAGAGGGAATGGAGATGAAGAGTCTGCGCACGCTCAATCTGAGCGGAAATAGTTTGAGTGGCGATGTGGCTGCGTTCTGCAAACTCCTGCCAGCGCTTGAGACGCTCAATCTCGGCTACAATCTGTTTACAGAACTTAGCGGCGTTCTGCCTGCCCATATCACCTCGCTCAATCTGCAAAGCCAGCGCGAAGGCTACAGTCTCTCTACCTTCACGCTGCAGGAGTGGGCTATGGGTGACAAGCAGGCCGACATACAGCTCGGAACGCTCATCGCTTACGACCATAAGAACCAGAACTTCGAGGCTCACCCGACGCTCCGCATCTATACTACCGACAACAACAGTTATGTAGGCGAGATGAGATACGTAGACGGAGCCTACCGCTACTATCTCAGCGGCTCGTACAACTACGCCAGGACTCTTCAGGTCGGCGTTGTCGTTGCTGCCGATGAAGATTGAGCGTGCGCAGACTCTTTCGTACAACTACGCAAGCGGCACGGAGTTTTGCATCCGATCGTATGAAGGCGTGGCGCAGAACAACCGCCTGCGTGCTAAGCTGACGTGGACAAAGGGCGACGTGAACGCCGACGCATCGGTAGACGTGCTCGACGCGCAGCAGACGCTCAACTACATCATGGGCACGCAGAACGGCAATTTCAACTATCCGGCAGCCGACACTTATCAGGGCGGCGGCATCAATGTGCAGGACGTCGTGGCAACCATAAACATCTTCATCGGCAGCAACGACAACGCCGACCTGAAGAGTCTTATGGCTGCGCAAAGACGCTGGACGGAGAGTCTGGGCGAAGATGCCTCTACAGCTAACGTGCTCAGCGTGGAAGATGGCGCATTGTGGATAGACGCTTCCGACCAGGTGGCTGCGCTCGACATCACACTCGCCGGCGTTAAGGCGAACGATGTGAAGCTCGCTATGAGCAAGCAGCGCTATCAGCTCGTGACACACAACACGGCTAACGGTGTTCGAGTAGTGATAATAAGCACTACGGGCGACATCATCAGCGGACGCACCAAGCTCTTGCGACTCGCTAAGCCGGCAAGAGTAGACCAGGCGATGGCTGCTGACATAGACGCACAGCCCGTAGGCGTGGCGTTTGAGGGTCAGACCACAGACATCGACGCCGTAACTGCCGACGCAGTAAGCCGCGAAGATGTGTACACTATTGACGGACGCAAATTAAACGGTGTGGCACGAGAAGGCGTCTATATTGTGAACGGAAAGAAAAAGGCTATTAATAGACATCAATTGAAATGAAGACCAGAAGATATATAACCATGATGCTGTTCTTGCTGATGTACATCACGGCAATGGCTCAGAACAACCTGTCGGTTGGAAAGCTGACAGGAGGTCAGGGCAAGGACGTGCTGATACCTATCAGCCTTGAGAACACTGACGAGGTGGTGGCGCTGCAGTTCGACCTGCAGCTGCCATTCGACCGCTCGTCAAGAACAGCGCCGACGCTGAGCCAATCGCGTATAAACGATCACACGGTGTCGGTAAGAAATCTCGGCAACCATAAATATAGAGTGGTTGTCGTGAATATGAGCAATCGTCCGCTCTCGGGCAACGCTGGCACAATCATCAACTTCCCGATGGCTGTGCCGACTGGATTGGACCCTGGCACGGAGTACGCCGTGAGCTTGTCGGATGTTATCATCACAAACCGAAAAGGCGACAACATCCAGGGCGATTCTAACGTGAACGGTAGCTACACGGTGCAGCGAGAAAACGCACCCGACCTTGCTACTACCGATGTTAACATCACCGAGAGCACGCTTGTGCCGGGCAACTATGTCACAGTGACTTGGAAAGTGAGCAACATCGGCAACGCCGATACGCGCAGCGGTTGGACCGAACGCGTCTATCTCGTGAGCAACGAGACCGAAGAAGCGGTGCATGTAGGCAATACTTACTTCAGTAATACGCTACTCAAGGGCGGATATATCGCACGCAGCGCCATCTTCAACCTTTCGCAGACCGTCGGTCTCGAAGGCGAAGTGACGGCGAAAGTGGTGGTTGAGCCCAACAGTGGTTGCGGCGAGTACAACGCCGACCGTGCCAACAACACCGCAACCGGCGGAACAGCCGAGCTTGAGAAGCACTTGTTCCTTACCGCTCCCGACAACAGCGTGAAGGAAGGCGAGTCGCTGCGCCTCACTTTGAAGCGCAGCGGCGACCGTAGTATGGACGAGACATTCAGCATAGCTTCGTCTTTGCCCGAACACGCTAAGGTTCCGGCTAAGGTGACCATCGCTAAAGGTCAGTCGGCAGTGTCGTTCGACGTGGTTTGTCCAGACAACAACGTGGTGAACACCTACTCTAAGGTCACCATAACCGTGAACAAAGCCAACGGATACCCGCAGGATGTAGCTACATCCTTTAATATAAAGGACGACGAACTGCTGCCCATCACCGTAAAACTCGACAAGACCGAGTATAACGAGGGCGAAACGATGAAAGCAACCGTCAGCGTGCCTTACCGTATCGGCAATGATACGCTCACGGTCTACTTCAGCGTGGAGAAGCCGAAGCGCTTCCGTCTGCCTAAGAGCTACACCTTCGAGCCTGGAGCGAAAGAAGCTGTGATCGATATTCCGATCATTGACGATAATATCGCAGCCAACGACGAGACATTGCAGCTCAGCGTGTCGGCAGACCATCATCTGAAGGGCACAGCGCTCTTTGTGCTGAAGGACAACGATGTGCCGGCGATAAGCATGACTCTGCTGCCCACAACCGTGAGCGAGGCGGCAGGCTACAACGCCATTCACGCCACGATCAAGCGCACCGAGGCAAAGAACAGCAAGATTACGCTGAAGCTGAGCGACGACAGCAACGGCGAACTCTACTACACAACGCCGATAACCATGCCCGAAGGCACAGAGGAAGTGACGTTCCCCATCGGCGTGAAGGACAACCAGAAGGTGGACGGCACACGCAAGGTGAAGTTCAGCGCAGCTATATACATCACCGATTGCGGCTGCTCTGCGATAGGCGACAAGCAGACCGTGGTGAGCGACACCATAACCATCCTCGACAACGACGGACCGACGCTCAGCGTCACTTCGAACAAGACAACCATCCTCGAAGGCGACGCGACAGGCGCTACGCTCACCATCAGTCGCAACGACGCAACGACCAATCCGCTCACTGTAACGCTGAGCGCGAAGGGCGACGACCTGCAGTTTGCAAAGACCGTGACTATCCCTGCCGGAAAGGAGAGCGTTACAACGCCGTTCGTAGCGTTGAGCAACGAGGCCAGCGAGGGCAACCGCACCATTTCTATCATCGCAAGCAGCGAAGGCTACAGTCCAGGTACGGTGTGGATGCTCATCTCCGACCAGACTCTGCCCGACGCAGAGATGCAGACGCCTGCATGCGACGCAGAGATTGAGGCTGGAAGCAAGGCGAAAGTGACGGTAACGGTGAAGAACATCGGTGCCATTGCGATGCCGAAGGGCACACAGATTCGCACAAGCATCGGCTCAAACTCTACGATGACGCAGACAGATGCCGACATTGCGGTGGGCGCCACCTACACATCTGTTGTGGAACTGGACGCACCGAGCGTGCCCGGCAAGTACAGAGTGACGGCAGAAATCAACCCGAACGGCACCATTACCGAGTTGCAGACCATCAACAACAGCGCTTATACCGAGACAACCGTAACGACTGCCTACACATACGGCATCGGAGCCGACAAGAATATGTATAATATTGGCGACAAGGTAGTGTTGGGCGGCACGGTGAAAACACGCGGCGGCGCTACGGCAGCCAACGTTGAGGTAGAACCATATATCATCTATGTCGGTTCGCGCATAGCTCTGAAAGCCACCACCGACGCCGAAGGCAAATACTCTGCAGAGTACACCATCCAGGCTGGTATGGGCGGCGAGTATGGCTACGGTGTCTGCACACCTGGCGAGAACATCAGCGCTCAGCAGGGTACTTTCGCCGTGTACGGCATCTCACGCACCACAACCGAATACATCAAGCACGAGATGTATGAAGGTGATGTGGCTCGCGGCACTATCAAGGTGAAGAACATGAGCAGTCTGCCTCAGCACAGTCTGACAGCAACCTGCGAACCGAACGAACAGTATGAGGTTACGTTCGGCGGCGACACAGAGCTTGCGGGCGGCGGAACAGCCGAGATAAGCTACACTGTCAAGCCGCTTTCGCTCTCTAAAACTAAGGAGTGGGACCGTCTCACGTTCAACATTACAACAGCCGAGGGAGCATCGCTCAGCGTAGTGACCTACAACTACACGCGCAAGCATACGCCGAATCTCGTGGTGTCTACCAACAGCATCAACACCACCGTGACCAAGGGTAAGGTGCGCACATATCCCATCGTGCTCACCAATACCGGCATTGCAGAGACAGGCAAGATAACCGTGTCGCTGCCTGCTGCGCTTTCCGACTTCATCAGTCTGGCTACACCTGCCACAATGCCGTCGCTGGCAACGGGCGACAGCGCTACGGTGATGCTTAAGTTCAACGCTGCCAACTACGACGTGAATGTCTACCAGAAGGGTAGCATCGCCATCAACTGCAGCGAGGGCAACGGCAAGCAGATTGGCTTCAACGTGAAGGTGGTGAGCGAGGAGAAGGGTAACCTTCGCATCCGCGTTCGCGACGAGAACACCATATACGGCAACAAGGACGGCGAGCATCCGTACGTGAGCAACGCCAGCGTACGACTCACCGACTACAACACCGGCGCACTCGTGATGCAGGATGTGACGGGCGACGACGGCAGCATCACGTTCAACAATCTGAACGAAGGCTACTACCATCTGCACGTTACGGCAGACCGCCACGACACTTACGACCAGAACGTGCTGGTGAGTCCGGGCGAAACAACCGAGCATCTTGCCACTATCAGCTACCAGGCAATCAGAGTAGACTGGACGGTGGAGGAGACGGAGATAGAAGACGAGTACGACATCACCACCAAGCTGACGTATGAGACGCAGGTGCCTGTGCCGGTAGTGGAGATGAATGCTCCCGACGCAATCATTCTTGCAGACATCAACCGCGGCAAGAGCGCACTCTTCAACGTAGTGCTGCGCAACCGCGGACTCATTGCCGCACAGAACGTGCAGTATACACCGCCAACGGCAGACGGTTTCGTGTTCATGCCGATGGTGGAATACTCCGGCTTCACGCTCGCACCGGAGCAGAGCTACGTGATACCGGTGCTCGTGATGCACGAGGAGGACTTCAACAGCGACGACTTCGCACGCAACGTGAAGCGCAAGGTGGTGCAGAGCGTAGAGGGTAGAGCCAAGAAGAAGTGCTTCGGCGATATGGGCACCAAGTTCGAGTGGCCCTGCGGCGACAACGCAAAGTACGCATGGATAGGTTCTATCATCAGATTCGTGCAGGACAACGCCGAATGTTCTGACCCACCACCAGCAGGTGGCGGACACGCTGTAATCTATCCTCAGACACAACCCGGACTGGGCGGTGGACCTTATGGCGATTTCGGCGACTATGCAACGGCGAGCGGCGGCAGAACAGACGCCAAGGCTCTGCTTAAACTGTTCTGTACAGCAATAGAGTGTGTGCCGCTTCCCGACCTGCCAACTTGCGTGGCGCCAGCCATAACCAACGCACTTGAAGGATCGGCACTGCAATTTGCAGGCGACTGCGCTATGGACTATCTCAGCGGAAAGGTAGCCGACAAGATTCCGTTGTTCAGCTGTCTGAAGGGAATAGCTTCCAACTACGGACCGGACATGGTAGAGTGTCTCGGAAAATGGGGTAAGGAGATGGCTGATAAGTTCAGCAAGGCGCCGCTACGCAAGGCAGCTGCTGCCGAAGACAAGCCGATACCGGCTCTGATGGAGTCGTCGGGCTACAAGCAGTTCTTGTTCTTCAGCTACTTCGACACCTACATGGAGTACAACCGACAGCTCACCCAGGCGCCGGAGGCGCTCGGCATGAAGGACTTCGGCGTAGAGCTGATGTCGGCAATACACAAAGCCGACCTCGAACTGCAGAAGATGCGCGTGGACGGCACGCTTTGGACGTTCGACCTGAACACCATTCCTGACAACACCACAGTGGACGACAAGAGCGAGGGCGTAGGTCCGTACCTCACATCGCTCATGCCGAACAAGAATGCGGTGATAGCCGACTTCTCGCTGCGCAACTATGTGGAGCGTCTGCGCAACACATGGAGCAATGAGGACGGACGCGGCTATATCAGCGCTAACCACATGGATGAGGCTGTTGTGGCAGACATTCTGCAGACACGCCAGAACTGTGTGACGAAGCTCGTCAATCTGGGCATACCTACATGGACCGATCTCATGGGCAGCGCCCGCAAGGACATGCTGCAGTATATGGAGACGCAGTCGGAGAACACCTGCGCACAAGTGAAGCTCGAGATAAAGCAGAAGCTGGTGCTCACGCGTCAGGCGTTCCGAGGCACGCTCACCATTGAGAACGGATCGAGCAACGCCATCGAGGACATCCTCGTCGACGTGAACGCTACGAACATGGAGACCGGCTTCATGGCTACATCGCGCGAGATGCAGATAGCTATCGAGAAGATAGAAGGCTTCGAGGGCGAGAAGGACGGCGCATGGCGACTGGGCGCAGGCAAGAAGGGCGTGGCTACCATACTCTTCATTCCTACCAAGTATGCAGCGCCCGAGAACCTCACCACCTATAGCTTCGGCGGAACGCTGAGCTTCAAGGACGGTAGCACGACGCAGAACCGCTCGCTCTTCCCCGTGAGCCTGCAGGTGAAGCCGTCGCCAGAGCTCGACCTCACATACTTCATGCAGCGCGACGTATACGGCGACAACCCGCTCACGCCCGACGTCGTTGAGCCGGTGATACCTGCCGAGTTCTCGGTGCTCATACACAACAAGGGCAAGGGCGACGCCAACAACGTGCGCATGATTACGAAGAAGCCTGAGATTGTGGAGAACGAGAAGGGACTGCTCATCGACTTCGACATCATCAGTTCGAGCCTTAACGGAGGCGAGAAGACGATGGCGCTCGACGACGACATCGCTACGCAGTTCGGCACTATCGCTGCCGGCACCGCCTCGTACGCCACATGGGACCTCACAGCGTCGCTCATGGGCCACTTCACCGAGTACGACGTGAGCGTTACGCACGTGACCGACTACGGCAACCCCGACCTCTCGCTGCTTGACCGCGTCACCATACACGAGCTGATACACAGCTTGAACGCCACTATCGGCGACAAGGTGTACCGCGCATGGATCACTAACGACGAGCCCGACGCGGAGGATGCGCCCGACCATATCTACTTCGCCAACGGCACCGACGAGGAACTCGTGACGCTGAGCGGGGAGACCAGAATGGAGCGCATCGACGCTACGCACTACCGCGTGACGGTGCCCACCGGCATGCCGCGCAACTGGTTCTACACGGCTGTGGCTAATCCGGCGGGCAAGTACGCGAAGATTCTCAGCATAACCGACGAGACGAACAACCGAAAGCTCGACGCTGCCAACTTCTGGACAACCGACTACACGATGAAGGACGGCATCGACCCGCAGCTCGACTATCGTCTGCATATTGCCGACATCGTTTCGGGCAAGGGCACGAACAAGTACATCGTGGAGTTTGAACCGATACCTGAACTGCGACTCGACGTGAAGAGCATCACGACGGTGCCTGCCGACGACCAGATTGCGGAGAAGCCGATAGAGGAGCTTACCGTGGAGTTCAACAAGGACATCAAGCCCGAGACCTTCACACGCGAGGACATCGTGGTGCGCCACGAGGGCAAGCTCTACAGCGGCGACATCGCCATCGCACCGAAGGACGAAGCCTCGAAGCGCGTGTTCAAGCTCAACACAAGCGGTCTGAGCGAGAACGGCTACTACGTGCTGCAGGTGAAGACCGACAACATCACCGACGCCGAGAACTATCTGGGCGCTGAGGGCAAGATGGTGAGATGGATGCTCTTCAAGGACGGACTGGTTCACTACAACGTGCATGTTCTGCCGCTTGCAGAATGGGGAAGTGTGGAGTGTGTGAAGGACGTTCCAGCAGAGACGCCTGCCGCTTTTGCAAAGCGCGGCATGAAGAAGGCAGAAGCCAACAGTGGACAGCTTGCTTACGGCGGCGGAATGACCTTCAAGGCTACGCCGAGCAAGGGCTACAAGTTCGTTTGCTGGAAGGACAACGCCACCGACGAGGTGCTCTCAAACAACGCCGAATACCACGTGGAGGCACGCAATACGCTCGACATATCGGCTGTGTTCGAGGCTGAGACGTATAAGGTGACGGTGAAGTGCGACGCCGACGGCGGAACGATGGACGTGGCATCCGGACTCTACGAGTACGGCACGAAGCTCACGCTCGACGCCAAGCCCAACGAGGGATACCGTCTGGACGGCTACAAGCTCAACGGCGTGCAGACCGAGACGGCCGCTCCGTATGAACTGACAGTTGAAGGACCGACAGAGGTGGAGGTGCTCTTCCACGACCTCTCGCCCGTAGACGTTATTCTCGACGAGCGCAAAGACTATCAGCGCCCCGTTGAATACGTGAGCGCAGCGAGTCTGGAGAACGGCACGAACGTGAAGCTCTACCGCTCGTTCCTCAAGGAAGCATGGAACACTATCTGTTTGCCGTGCGCCGTGGAGAACCCGGAGGAGGTGTTCGGTGCTGGTACGCAGGTGGCGCAGCTCGCAGGCATGACGTCGACGTCGCTCACCTTCGAGTATGTAGAGAAGATGGAGGCTAACACGCCGTACATCATAAAGCCTACAGCGGTGAACAACGCGGCTTATGCCAACGTAGCGTCGCCCACGGTGCTCTACGACCTCGGAATGCGCACGCTCGAAGACCTGCCGGAGGGCATGGACCGACCGACGTACGAGACCGAGAGCGGAGTGTCGTTCATCGGAGCGTACCGTGTGGAGAACCTGCCGGCTAACGAGGGCTACTACTATATCAGCGGCAACAAGTTCTACTACATCGACGTGCCCGTGCCAACAACACGCTACCGCGGATTCTTCCATTCCGACGTACACAACGGCGCGATGCTCAGTCTGGCTTTCGGCGGCGGTACGACAACCATAGAGGATGTCTACTTCCTGCCTGCCGGCGCCGGCGATATCTACGACCTCACCGGCAAGAAGGTGCGCTCGAGCGGCGAGTCGCTCGATGGACTGAAGCCCGGCGTCTACATCACGAAGAACAAGAAGTTCGTGGTGAAGTAGGTTGGAGATGTTGATGTGGTGAGATGTTGAGATGTTGAGGTGTTGAGATGTTGACATTTGATATTTCGATGTTTCGATGTTGACATTTTAGATGTTTCGATATTGACATCTCCCACTACTTTCAATGAAAAATCCCTCTAAGAGGGACAAATCTGCTGAATATTTCCCTCAATGAGGGACGTTTTAAGCCCAAAACGTCCCTCATTGAGGGATTTTTCGTATCTTTTTATTGCCG